>BNJU01004658.1_pt1 | contig 192460 bp, 263 predicted proteins | sample 8539281 | NCBI WGS metagenome assembly BNJU01 (sample SAMD00202456, study PRJDB9452) | human saliva metagenome | isolation source: human saliva | place: Japan | reverse complement strand
CATAATAAGCTCTTTTCAAAAATTTCTGTATATTTGAATAATAACATAAATAATAAAAAATCCCACAGAAAACTCTGTGGGATAAATATTGTATATACTTTTGGTAATTAACGTTTTGAGAATTGTGGGCTTCTTCTCGCTTTTTTTCTTTCCGTATTTCTTTCTTTCAACCATTCTTGAGTCTCTAGTTAAGAATCCAGCTTCTCTTAAAGCAGCCTTTTAAACTATCATCAGCAAGTACTAAAGCTCTTGCAACACCGTGTCTGATAGCTCCAGCTTGTCCAGAGTTACCTCCACCAACTACATTTACTTTTAACTGCATATTTGTCTAAAGTTTCTGTTAATGCTAAAGGTTGTTCAACAATTCTAGAAAGGATTGCTCTTCCACCGAAAATATTCGTCCATACCTTTACCGTTTATTTCTACTCCTTGTCCACCAGGAATTAATCTTACTCTTGCTACTGAAGTTTTTCTTCTTCCAGTTCCTAAAAATTGAGTTATTTTTTCTGCCACTGTTCTACCCCCTTATTATAATTCTACCTTATTTGGTTTTTGTGCAGTATGAGAATGTTCTGTTCCTACAAATACTCTAAGTCTTGTTAGTTGTTGTCTTCCTAATTTGTTTTTTTGGAAGCATTCTCTTAACAGCTAGCATTAAAAAGTTCTTCAGGTTTTTTTAGCTAAGATTTCTCCTAGTTTTTCTTGCTCTTATTCCTCCAGGGAATCCAGAGTGATTGTAGTAAACTTTGTCATTTAATTTTTTTACCAGTTACAACTAGTTTTTCAACATTAGTAACTACAACATAGTCTCCACCATCTATATGTGGTGTAAATGTTATTTTTTTCTTTACCCATTAATTTTTTTAGCAATTTCAACTGCTAATCTTCCTAAAATTTGTCCTTCTGCATCATAATGGTGCCACTCTCTGACAACATCTTCTTTTCTTTTGCATAAAAGTATATTTTTCACTTTTTAAATCCTCCTAATATGGTTATATTTTTTTAATATAACGCAACGGTCCTTTGTGGGAAAAGCTTACATCTGATTATTATAGTCTTTTTTAGATTATGTCAATATATTTGTTTAATTTCATGGTCTTTATTAAAAAAATATTTTTCAGCTATAAGGTTTCCAGCCTTATCGTAAACTTTTACAGATCTACCATTTTTACTTCTATCTTCCACTTGCATAAGTTGTCCATTTTCATAATATATCTTACTATTTACAGTTCCATCTATGCTAGGTGAAAGTTCAAGTAAAATTTTTCCACTTGGATAATACATAACAGCAGTTGTACCTTTTAGCTGAATAGATGGTTTTCCACTCTTGTATTCAGCTTGAATAGTATCAGAAGTTAAAAGATAAAGAGCAGTTTTTACTAAATTTTCTTTTGAGAACATATCTAAAAGAGATTTTTAGCAGGTTCACCATTTATTTTTGATGCCTTCATCTGAATTAGAGAAAAACTTCTTTTCCATTTTCATGATATACAGCTATATCTGTTTTATCCATAGTGAATAATTTTTTTCCACTTGAATAGAAAATAGTCATTTTTACCTTCAATTTGAGATAATAAATCTCCATTTTCATAATATATTTTTCCTGAAATTAATTTTTCCTTGAGTGTAATTTAACTCAGAAATAGTTTTTCCGTTTTCATAGTAAGTAGTTTCAGTACCTTCAACCTTATTATTCACTATATTAATTTTTCCATATAGTTTTTCCACTTGGATAGTATCTTTCTTGAAGTCCATCAGCTAAACCATCTTTAAAGTTTCCTTTTATGATAACACCATTTTTCTTTGTATTCTTGTTTTTCCATTAGCAAGAACATTGTCTACATACAAGCTACCATTTTTTTCTTTCATAGTTTTTACTTGTACTTATGTTTGTGTTTTTATTTCCTTAACTTCACCTCCTGAGTTACCACCAATATTATCTAGGTTGACACAGGCAGTAAAAATTAATGCTAATAATATAATTCCTTTTTCATAAATCCTCCTAAAGATAAAAAGAGATTAAAAGTTAAGAAACTTTTAAATCCCCCTTATTTAATTTCTTAATCTAATTTTTATATCTGTAACTAAATCAAAGCCACCAACAATTTTATCTCCTTCTTCGTTGTAAATAGTTTCTGAGTCCCCATCTATTTCATATAATGGTTTACCATCTCTATAATTTAGAGTACTTCCACCTTCTTTTTTTCTTCCATAAATGTATTTCCATTTTTAAAAGAAAAAAATTCAGTTTCTCCTGTATTCTCATTTACTTTTAGTAAAGGTTCTCCTGTTGAGTATAAATAATTTATAATCTCACCATTAGCATCTATCTTAGCAATAATTTTATCTCCTTTTACAAGATCGAATGAACCATCTTCTAATTTTTTTAAAGTTGCACCAATATCTGTTAGATCATCATCTCTCAATTTAGAAACTACTTCATTATTTTCATTATATAGAGTTGTTCCGTCAGAGTTACTAACCATTAAAAGGATTTTCCATTTTTCATGATAATAAATAGCTTCTTCTTTTTCAGCATCATAACTTAAGATTAGACTTCCATCATCATAATAAAGTTTTTATATCATTATTTTCTGTAAAAATTTCCTAGTAAATTACCATTCTTATAATATAATTCTTTAGCGACTATTTCACCATTTACAAAAAGTATCTTTTGCCATGATGCTACCATCTTCATAATATTCTTCAAATAATCCATCAGGTAAACCATTTATATAATTTCCTTTTACTTTATATTTACCTGTTTTAAATTCAAATGTTCCATTTGCTTCTTTTCCATCAGCATACATTACTCCATCATTCAATTCATATTTTACTCCACCACAGGCAGATAAAAAGCATTGCAAAAATTAATAATAGTGCTGATAATATTTTCTTCATAAAAACCTCCAATTTATTTTTAATTTAATTTTTTTACATCTGTAATATTGTCAAAATTACTCATGATTTCTTTTCCATCTCTATCAAAAGAACTTCCATTCTCCATTGTTTGATTCGTATAGCAATTTTTCCATCTTTATAGTAAAATCTACTGTTAACTCCATTTACTTTAAAAGAAAGTTTGTCCATTTTTAAAGAAGATTTCAGTGTCTCCAGATACAGAACTAGATGTCATTAACTTTTCTCCAGTTGAGTACAAATAAGTTAAAGTTTCTCCCTTAGCATCCATTTTAGCTATGATTTTATTATCTTTTAGAATTTCAAATGTTCCATCTTCTAATTCTTTAAAAAGTTGTTCCAGTATCTATTGATTCACCATTTTTCTATTTCAAATAATATTTCATTATTCTCATTATATAGAGTTGATTTAGTTCCAGCAATAACAAATAAAGGATTTCCATTTTCATGGTAGCTTGAACTTTTCCCCGTTTGAAAATTAAAAACTCATAACTAATTGTCCATCATCATAGAAAATATCCATTCTTTTATCTTTTAAATAAGTGAACATCAATTTTTCCATTTCTATAGTAGAATTCATCTTTTAAATACACACCATTTGAAAAAGAGTCTTTGTCATAAGACTTCCATCAGGATAATATATTTCAAGTAGTCCATCAGCTAAACCATTAATAAATTTTCCTTTAGATTTAAAACCATAAATTGTTAGTTCAAAAGTTCCACTTGCTTCTTTTCCATTCTCATACATAATTCCATCTTTTGAATTCATATTTTTACTCTCCCACAAGCAGATAAAGGTATTAGAAAGACTAATAATAGTGCTAATAGTATTTTTTTCATAAAAATCCTCCAGTTTATTTTTAATTTTAATTATACCATAGTATTTAGAGTTTTAAATTAATCTATTTTTCATAAAATGTCTAGAAATAAAAAGGATTAAAAAGTTTTTCAACTTTTAACCCCCTTATTTAATTTTAATTTAATTTTTTTAACATCTGTAATATTATCAAAGTTACTTATAATTTGTTTTCCTTCTCTATCAAAGAATTTTCCATTCTCCTCCATTAGACTCATATAAAGGAACACCATCTTTATAGTTAAATCTAGAGCTTACTCCATCTCCTTTGAAGAAAGTTTGTCCATTTTTAAAAAGAAAATTTCAGTATTTTTCAGATGCAGTATTAGATACCATTAAAATTTCACCAGTTGAATATAGATAAGTTAAAATTTTGCCCATTAGCATCTATCTTAGCTATTACTTTACCATCTTTCACAAGTTCAAATGAACCATCTTCTAGTTTATTCAAAGTTGCTCCAGTTTCTACAGATTCTCCATTTTCTATTTTTGAATAAAACTTCATTATTTTCATTATATAAAAGTTGATGTAGTTCCACCTATAACCAATAAAGGATTTCCATTTTTCATGGTAAGTTATAGTTTCTCCTGTTTGAGGATTAGAAGCCATAACTAATTGTCCATCATCATAGAAAAAGCTTTTAAACCTTTTTCGTTTTGAAAAAGTCAGCCATTAATTGCCCGTTTTTGTAGTATATCTCATCTTTTTAAATAATTACCATTTGAAAAAGTATCTTTTACCATAATGCTTCCATCAGAATAATATCTTTCAAATAATCCATCAGCTAAACCATTTACAAATGTTCCTTTTGCTTTAAAACCATTTAATTTAAATTCAAAAGTTCCACTAGCTCTTTTCCATCGGCATATAAAATTCCTCTTTAAATTCATATTTTATTCCACCACAGGCAGATAGTAGCATTGCAAAAAGCAATAATAGTGCTGACAATATTTTTCATATAAACCCTCCATTTAAAAATTTTTAATTAATATATCTCCTCAATAAAAATCCATATAATTATATCACATTATTAAAAGAAATTAAACTAATCTATTTTTATATCTTCAACTTTGTAAGAATTTATAATAATTTTCGTCCCCATCTTCATTATGGAAAAATAAGTACCCCTCCCTTAATTCATGTATTGGTTTTCCATCTTTATTGTAGATAGTAAAATCACTTCCCTTATCTTTATAAAAGAATCTTTTCGATTTTTAGAGAAAAATTAGAGTTTCAGAAGTTGTAGCGTTACCCATATACATAGGTTCTCCAGTTGGATAGAAAAGAAATAAAAACCTATTTTATCATCAAACCTGAGCATAACTTTTTATCATCCACTATTATTTCAGAGAGACCATTCTCTAAATTTTTTTGTTATTACATTTGAATCTACTTCTTTTCCGTTTTTCAACTTTAGGCAAAAATTGCATTGTTTTCATTATATGTAGTAGGGTCTGCATCTGTAAATATGAATGGATTTCCATTTTCCTGATATAAAATAGTTTCATTCTTATCAGCATCATAACTTTCAACAAGGCTTCCATCTTTGTTGAAAAATTTTCATATATTTACTGTCTGCAATGATTGCTAGAGTCTCTCCACTTTTTATAATATACTTCTATTTTTGAAACTATTCCATCTTTTACTTCATTTTTTTATCAAAAATACTTCCATCAGGATAATATTCTTCAAATAGTCCATTAGCCAAACCATTTATATATTTTTGCTCTAGTTTTATAACCATTTAATTTAAATTCAAATATTCCAGTAGCTTCTTTTTCCATCGGCATATAAAAACCCATCTATGAACTCATATTTTACTTCACTACAGGCAGATAATAGCATTACAAAAAATTAATAGCAGTACTGATAATATTTTTTTCATATAAACCCTCTATTTTAAAAATTTTTAATTAATATATAAATCTCTCAAAAAAATCCATATAATTATATCACGTTATTTAAAAAATATTAATAAAAAAATATTGTAAAAATTTTTTTCATAAACATCTCCTTAAATTAATCTATTTTTTTAATATCTTCAACTTTGTAAGAATTCATAAGAATTTCGTCACCATCTTCATTATAGTATTTAGTTATCCCTTCATTTAATTCATGTATTGGTTTACCATCTTTATGATAGAGAATAAATTCTTTTCCCATTACTTTTAAAAAAATATTTCCATTTTTAAAGAAAAAAATTGAGTTTCAGCAGTTGAAGAATTGGTTGTAATCATTGGCTCTCCAGTTGAATAGAAATAAGTTAAAACACCTGTATTGTTATTCATTTTAGCTATAACTTTATCATCCATTATAATTTCAGAGAGACCATTTCCTACATTTTTTTATTATCATATCTAAATCTACTATTTTTCCCATTTTCCTCTTTTAGACAAAAATTTCACTATTTTCATTATATATAGTAGAGTCCCTACCTATAGTAATTATCAATGGTTTTCCATTTTCATGATATATTATATTTTTTTATCTTTATCAGCATCATAGCTTTCAACTAAACGTCCATCTTTATCAAAAAGTTTTAGATATTTGCCATCTGTAGCAGTTGCTAGAGTCTCCCCACTTTTATAGAATATTTCTTCTTTTATAAGAGTTCCATCTTTGAATTCATCTTTTATAAAAAATACTTCCATCAGGATAATATCTTTCAAATAGTCCATCAGGCAAACCATTTATATATTTTCCTTTGGTTTTTATAACCGTTTAATATAAACTCAAATGTTCCAGTAGCTTCTTTTCTATTAGCATACATAGTCCCATCTTTTTAATTCATATTTTTATTTTGCCACAAGCAGTTAACAATAAAATAGCAGAAAATGATAATAGAATTAATAAAATTTTTCATAAAACCCCTCCAATTAATTTTTACTAAATCTTAGCATTCTAAAAATACTGTCAATTAAAGATTTATTAAATAGTGCAAGAACACTCGTGACTCTAGCACTCGTAGGGTGTTAGTCATGAGACATGTAGTCGTAAGGTATGAATTGCACGAAGATTTTAGTAAGCATATAGGGAAACTTGTATGTAGACGCAGAGTAAAACTGTGCAACGAAGAAACTGAATTGCTGGGAACTCTTAAAGCTAGTATAACCACAACATAGTAATCCTACTCCTTAACAAGTTAAGGAGATGGAGGCAGGTGTGATGGTGGCGAAAGCAGAAAAAATATACTAGATGGTGCAAGGTTAAATCCTAAACATTATGATAATAGACAATCAGCAGCTAAGCCTGAAAAGGAAAGTTCAACGACTATCCCTCGTGAGGGGAGTACAATACAAGCGATTGGTATTGGAAGTGGTTTCGCCTAAGGTGTTGAGATACACTATGGATAAGATATAGTCTGTGCTTGTTAGAGATAACAAGAAGTTCATAAGATATAAAGTCTTTGAGAACTGTACAAGGCGTAGCGTCCTTGTATGAACGACACTTCTCACTGTTGTGGGGTTTTAAAAACTTTAAAAATGTTTAAAAAATATTACTTTTCAATGGATAAAATGTAGAATATATGGTATAATATCTCTGATGAAAAAGGAGGTGATTATATATGTATTTAACATTAAAAACAACAAGTAAAACATCTTAGTAAAAAAGAGTTTAAAATTTTAAAATATTTGTGCCATATAGCTAAGAATTTAAAGAATCAAAGCTATATATAATGTTAGACAACACTATTTTAAAAAAATAAAAAAAGTATTTAAGCTATAATGAAAACTATAAGATGCTTAAAAATAGTGAGAATTACAAGAGTTAAATTCTAATATGGCTCAACAAATTTTGAAAGAAGTAGATGAAAGTTTTAAATCATTCTTTTGCACTTTTTAAAACTTGCTAAGAATGGTCAATATAATGGTAAAATAAAATTACCTAATTATCTTGATAAAGATGGTTTTACAACTCTTGTTATAGGTTTTGTTAGATTAAAAGATGATATGCTGATAGTTCCTTATTCAAATTCTTTTTAAGAAAACTCATCAGGAAGTTAAAAGTTAAGCTACCATCAGTATTAAAAAGACAAGAAGATAAAAGAAATTAGAATAATACCAAAAACAACATTCTAGGTACTTTGAAATTCAATATACTTATGAAATAGAAGAAATTCAAAGGAATTAAATAAAGAAAATGTACTAGGAATTGATTTAGGTATAGATAATCTTTTGCACTTGTGTTACAAATACTGGAGCTTCATTCATAATAGATGGTAGAAAATTAAAAATCAATAAATCAATACTATAATAAGATAAATGCAAAATTACAAAGTATAAAAGATAAGCAAAAAGATTGAGCGCACAACATTAAGGCAAAAGAGAATAACTAGAAAGAGAAATAATCGTATAAATGATTATCTTTCAAAAAGCAGCAAGAACAATTGTAAATTATTGTCTTAATAATGATATAGGAAAAAACTAGTTCTAGGATATAATGAAGATTTTCAAAGAAATTCAAATATAGGAAGTATAAATAATCAAAACTTTGTAAATATACCATATGGAAAAATTAAGAGATAAATTAATATATCTATGTAAACTATATGGAATAGAATTTAAACTACAAGAAGAAAGTTATACATCAAAAAGCAAGTTTCTTTGATGGAGATGAAATTCAATATATGATAAAGAAAAATCCACAAGAATATATATTCAGTGGAAAAAAGAATAAAAAGAGGACTATATCAAACAAGCGCAGGTAAACTTATAAATGCAGATTGTAATGGAGCATTAAATATTCTAAGAAAAAGTAAAGTTGTGGACTTAAGAGTCCTATACAATAGAGGTGAGCTGAACACACCCTAAAAGAATAAGGGTAGTGTAAAGCTATCAAACTTCTTAGAAAATTTTTAAAGATTTTTAAAAGATTTTAGAACTCGCAACTCTAGCACTCGTAGGGGTGTCAGTCGTGGGAGGTTCAGAAAGATTGTAATTTTTACAAATTTAAACTCTGAGGTATTTCAGTATATTTTTATGATGAATTTATAAAAAAACATTCATAAAAAATGATATTAATATTCATAATTTTAAAAATAAATAAATGAGAATAAAAAAATGGAAATAATGTGAAATAAAATAAAAACATATTTAACAAAAAAATAAAAAAATAAAAGCTGTTATTTTATTTTTAAGAGTAAGTTTCAAAAATAAAATAACACTAAAAAAATTTTTAAAAAAATCATCAAAAACCCTCTGAAAAAAAGCTTGAAAATGATTAAAAAATATGATAAAATTAATGTCAACAAAATTAGTATATTATAGCTGTCCAAAAATAAAATAACAGCTATAATAAAAGATGGAAAGTGGGAAAAATACATAGTCTAAAAATACATTAGTTTATGCATAAAAGGAGAGAGAATGAATAACAAAGAGAGAGACGAAAAATTTCTGAAATCTTGGTTAAAAAAGAAAATCAGTATAACAACTTCTACGGTTGTTGGTTTTTTAATTACTGGTGCGGTAGGAGGCGGAGCAGCCTATGGAGCAGGAAATAGAGCTGGAACTGGAGGAAATAACAATTCTGTAGCATGGGGTCAAGGATCAAGCGTAGATAATGATTCAGTGGCTGTAGGAGCTAATGCCAGAGCAGTCTCAGCATCAGGAGGAGTTCCAGCAGTAACATCAAAAGGAGTAGCAATAGGGAATAATGCTAAAGCTGAAGGAAGTGTCAGTGTAGGAGAATTGTCTTCTTCAAATCACTTCAGAGTAGCGATAGGATATAATGCAGGTGCTCAAAAATACTACAACTGGTGCTTCTTTTGCAAATGTGACAATAGGGAGCAAATACAAAGGGTTGGAGTACAAGGAGGGACTCAAGCTGCACAAGGTATAGCAATAGGGAGTGGAATACAAGCTCATGAAGGAGCTTGGGCAAAAGAGATCAATCTATAGCGATAGGAGCAAATACAGAGTCTACAGGAGATTCATCTATAGCAATAGGAGGAGATGATCTGAAGTCTGTATCTAATAAAAACTTCTTCATATAGTGATGCAAGATTTGATAAAAAATGGAAATAAAAATAGGTGGAAACTCAAATAATACAGCTAGTGTAAATAATATATTTAGTAGACTTACAGGAAGAGGAGCCATTCTTAATGGTGGAATAGGAACGGATGGTACGAACTATAGCCAATGGAGAAATACTCAGTCAGGACAAGGAGGAGTAGCTCTTGGAGTAAAATCTATATCAGGAGATATAGCATTAGCTATAGGAACATTCTCTGAAGCGACAGGAACTAACTCAGTTGCTATAGGTACGGGAGCTCAAACTCCACAATCAGGGGCAGTAGCAATAGGAGGAGGATCTACAACTAATGGTCTTCAAGGTAGACAAATAACTGATGCAGATATAACACTTACAGATGGAACTACTATGACTTTAACTAATTTTGCTGGAGCAAGTGGAGTTTTAGAAGGAAGTATGGTTTCTTTTGGTAAGGCTGGTAATGAACGTCAATTAAAACATATAGCACCTGGAGAAGTTACAGCTACAAGTACAGATGGAATCAATGGTTCTCAATTATTTGCAGTAGCTAAAAAATTAGGTGATGATATCAGCAAATTTAAATATGTTTCTATAAAAATCGAATGATGCAGGAAACAAATTAAATGATGGAGCAACAGCAAATAATGCTATTGCTATAGGGCCTAATGCTTCAACAAAAGTTGAAAGTGCAGTATCTTTAGGAGATGGAGCTAATGTACTTCCAGGACCTACAAAAGATAAAGCTGGAACTTTATTACAAACAGTAATATCTTCAGGTTCAGGAGTAGCTATTGGTAAAAATGCTACAGCAACACAAGCTGGGGTAGCTATAGGGGATACTTCTTCTACAGTTACATCAGGTATAGCTATAGGTAGAGAAGCAAAAGTAACAAATAAATATGAAGCAGCTTCAGGGCCATATGTAGTAGGAGATAGCCAAGATGGGTATCTTAACTATGATCGTGTACAAAAACCCTGATAACTTAAAAATATAGTAATACAGAAAATACAGGTAATGATATATTCAGTCCAGACAGATATAATGGACAAGGTATTGCAATAGGATATAAAGCAGAATCAAATCTGTTTGGTACAAGTTTAGGAAATAGTGCAGTTGCAAAACAAGGTGGACTAGCTTTAGGAACTTTTGCTAAGGCTGAAGGAGCAACAGCAACAGCTATAGGTCTAGGTGCTAACTCTAGTGGAGCTAGAGGAATAAGTATGGGTAGACAGGCTTCTGCAACTACAGCTGATTCAGTAGCAATAGGTACAGGAGCAAGAGGTGGAGCAACTAGTGCTGGAGGAAGTGTAGCAGTAGGAGGAGGAGCAGCAGCAACTGGAACTCAAGCTATAGCAATCGGAGGTCTTTATGGTAATGACCTTTATTCGTCATCTGCAACAAAAAGATGGAGCAGGAAATTTAACTAAAAAATACTGAAGCTAGTGGAGAAGCTTCTATAGCATTGGGGGTTAATACAAAGGCAACAGGTAAACAAGCATTAGCAATGGGATCAGATGCTCAAGCTAAAGAAGAAGCTTCTATAGCTATGGGGGTTAATGCAGTAAGTGAAAATGGAATAGCAATAGGGAAAGATTCTATAAGTGGAAAAGATGCTAGTGTATCTGTTGGTCTAGGAGCAAAACAGTAATGCTGGAGGAATAGCAGTAGGGAAAAATGCAAAGTCTAAGTCTGCAACTTCTATAGGAATAGGAGAAGGAGCAATTGCTAATGCTAATAGTGTTGTAATAGGAACAAATACTAACTCAGGGACAGGAACAAAAGCTGTTTTAATAGGAGATGGATCTTCAGTAGGGACACCTACAAAATTCGGAAATGCAACAGGAGTAATATCTATAGGGCAAAATGCAGGTAAAGACAGTGCAGGGCCTAATCTTATGAGTACTATTAATTTAGGGTCTAATACAAAAGTAGGAGATGCTGCAAGAACAACAGTACTTTCTCAATCAATAGCAATAGGTAGTGGGAATAGTCCAGGACAAGGAGCTTGGGCTAGAGGAGATCAATCAATATCAATAGGTTCTGATACTGAATCAACAGGAGATTCATCAATAGCGATAGGTGGAGATGATCTAGTTAATGTCTCAAGAGCAAACTCTAGTTATAGTGAAGCTAAATTTGATAAAAATGGTAATCCAATAGGAGGATCATCAACTCAAACAGCGACTATAAATAATATATTTAGCAAACTTACAGGAAGAGGGGCTATTTTAGCAGGCGGAACAGGAACAGACGGTAGAACTTATGACAAATATAGTGGTACAAAATCAGGACAAGGAGCAGTAGCTCTTGGAGTAAAAGCTCAATCGGGAGATATAGCTCTAGCTATAGGTACTATGGCTGAAGCTACAGGAACAAACTCAGTTGCTATAGGTACAGGAGCTCAAGCACCTCAATCTAATGCTGTTGCAATAGGTGGAGGTTCTACAACTTTTGGAATCCAAGGAAGACAAGTAAAAGATGCAGATGTAACACTTGCAGATGGAACTACTATGAACTATGGTGGTTTTGCTGGAGCAGATAATGTTTTAGAAGGAAGTATGGTTTCTTTTGGTAGACAAGGTAAGGAACGTCAATTAAAACATATAGCACCAGGAGAAATTTCAGCTACAAGTACAGATGCAATTAATGGTTCTCAACTATATTCAGTAGCTAAAAACACTTGGAGAAGGATGGAAAGCAGATGCAGGTGGAAACAAAATTGGTTCATCTACATTGACATCAGTTAAACCAGGAAATACTGTAGTTTATTCAGCAGGTTCTAATTTACAAGTTAAGCAAACTGTAGATGCTACTAATGGTAAACAAACTTATGAATATAGTTTAAATAAAGATTTAACAGGATTAGATTCAGTAACAACTAAAAACTATAACAATTCCAGGAGCAACACCAGGAACAAATGATGTAGTAATAGGAAAAGATGGAATCAATGCTGGAAGTAAACCAATAACAAATGTAGGGACCAGGAGTAAATGGAACAGATGCAGTAAATAAAAAACCAATTAGATCAAAAAATTGGAGATAACACAATCAAATTAGGTGGAGATAAAGGAACGACAGGAACACAAAAAATTTATCACAAGCTGGAGGTCTTCAATTTAATGTAGTAGGAGCTAATGGATTAGAAACATCAGCAGCAGGGAACAGATGTAACAGTTCAATTAGATACTGTAACAAAACAAAAAACTAAATAAAAGCAGTATTACCATTAAAAATTTAGTGGAGACGACTATGATCCATTTGATGAAACAAGTACAGTAGTATCTAAAAGAATTAGGGAAATAAATTAGAAATAGTTGGAGGAGCAGATACTACAGATCCTACAAAATTATCTAACAATAATATTGGTACTATGGTAGATGGTACTGGAAAAATAAATATAAAACTTGCAAAAGAGTTAAAAGATTTAACATCAGCTGAATTTAAAACACCAGCTGGAAATAAGACAGTAATAAATGGAGATGGCTTAACAGTAACTCCATCTACAGCAGGAGCAACACCAATTTCTGTAACTAAAGATGGAATAAGTGCAGGAGATAAGAAAGTAACTAATGTAGCACCAGGAACTATAAGTGCAACATCAAAAGATGCAATAAATGGTTCTCAATTCCATGGGTTAGCTAAAAAAATACTATCCAATTAGGGTGGAGATAAAGGAACAACAACAGATACTCAAACACTAGATAAAACTGGTGGAATTAAATTCGACATAGTTGGAGCAAATGGAATTACTACAGAGGCTAAAGATGGAAAAGTAACTGTATCAGTAGATCCTTCAAAACTATCAGCTGGAAACAGTAAATTAAGTTACACAGCAAATGGAGATACAACTAAACAAGAAGTTAAACTATCTGATGGATTAAATTTCACAGATGGAAACTTAACAACTGCAAGTGTAGCAGCAAATGGAGTAGTAAAATATGATGTAAAAGACAACTACATTAACATCAACAGATGGAAAAGTAACAGTTCCAACAACAGACGGAGTAGCAACAGCTAAAGACGTAGCTAATGCAATAAATAACTCAGGATGGAAAGCAAATGCAGGTGGAAATGTAGATGGAGCATCAACATCAACATTAGTAAAAGCAGGAGACGAAGTAGTATTCAAAGCTGGAGATAATCTAACAGTAAAACAAGATTTAACAGCAGGAAAACAAGAATACACTTACAAGTTAAATAAAGATTTAACAGGTCTAGATTCAGTAACATCTAAGACTATTACAGTGCCAGGAGCACCAGGAACAAATGATGTAGTAATAGGAAAAGATGGAATCAGCGCAGGAAATAAAGTTATCAAAGATGTAGCGCCAGGAGTAAATGGAACAGATGCAGTAAATAAAAAGCCAATTAGATCAAAAAATTGGAGATAACACAATTAAATTAGGTGGAGACACAGGAACAACAGCTACACAAAATTTATCTAAAGCTGGAGGTCTTCAATTTAATGTAGTAGGAGCTAATGGAATAGAAACATCAGCAGCAGGAACAGATGTAACAGTTAAATTAGATGCAGCAACAAAAGGAAAAATAGATAATGCAGCAGATAAAAACTTTATCTAATTTAACACCAGCAGGAAAAAGATGTAATAAAAAGATACAGCAGCTTGGAAAGTAAAAGCTAATAATAATACAGCTGAAACAGTAAAAGGTGGAGACGAAGTAGTATTTAAAGATGGAGCTGGAGTAACAATAACTCAAAATGGTAAAGAGTTTACAATAGCAGCAGATACATCTAAGATCTCAAAAGATACTAAGATAAGCTACACAGCAAATGGAGCAGCACCTAAGAAGGAAGTTTCATTAGCAGACGGATTTAACTTTGAAGATGGAACATTAACAACAGCAAGTGTTGATACAGCAGGAAAAGTAAAATATGATGTAAAAACATCAGCACTAACATCAACACCAGATGGAAAAGTAACAGTTCCAACAACAGACGGAGTAGCAACAGCTAAAGATGTAGCTAATGCAATAAATAACTCAGGATGGAAAGCAAATGCAGATGCAACAGGAACAGGGGTAAAAACTGGAACTCCAAGCGCAAAACTAGTTAAAAATGGATCAACAGTAACTTATGTAGCTGGAAATAATTTAACAGTAGCACAAGATGTTGATACAAATGGAAATCATAAATATACATACAGTTTAAATAAAGATTTAAAAGACTTAGATTCAGTAACAACTAAGACTATAACAATTCCAGGAGCAACACCAGGAACAAATGATGTAGTAATAGGAAAAAGACGGAATCAGCGCAGGAAATAAAAGTTATCAAAGATGTAGCGCCAGGAGTAAATGGAACAGATGCAGTAAATAAAAACCAATTAGATCAAAAATTGGAGATAACACAATTAAATTAGGTGGAGACACAGGAACAACAGCTACACAAAATTTATCTAAAGCTGGAGGTCTTCAATTTAATGTAGTAGGAGCTAATGGAATAGAAACATCAGCAGCAGGAACAGATGTAACAGTTAAATTAGATGCAGCAACAAAAGGAAAAATAGATAATGCAGCAGATAAAAAACTTATCTAATTTAACACCAGCAGGAAAAAGATGTAATAAAAAGATACAGCAGCTTGGAAAGTAAAAGCTAATAATAATACAGCTGAAACAGTAAAAAGGTGGAGACGAAGTAGTATTTAAAAGATGGAGCTGGAGTAACAATAACTCAAAATGGTAAAGAGTTTACAATAGCAGCAGATACATCTAAGATCTCAAAAAGATACTAAGATAAGCTACACTGCAAATGGAGATGCACCTAAGAAAGAAGTTTTCGTTAGCAGACGGATTTAACTTTGAAGATGGAACATTAACAACAGCAAGTGTTGATACAGCAGGAAAAAGTAAAATATGATGTAAAAACATCAGCACTAACATCAACACCAGATGGAAAAAGTAACAGTTCCAACAACAGACGGAGTAGCAACAGCTAAAGATGTAGCTAATGCAATAAATAACTCAGGATGGCAAAGCAAATGCAGATGCAACAGGAACAGGGTAAAAACTGGAACTCCAAGTGCACAACTAGTTAAAAAATGGATCAACAGTAACTTATGTAGCTGGAAATAATTTAACAGTAGCACAAGATGTTGATACAAATGGAAATCATAAATATACATACAGTTTAAATAAAGATTTAAAAGACTTAGATTCAGTGACAACTAAGACTATAACAATTCCAGGAGCAACACCAGGAACAAATGATGTAGTAATAGGAAAAAGACGGAATCAGCGCAGGAAATAAAAGTTATCAAAGATGTAGCAGCAGGAGTAAATGGAACAGATGCAGTTAATAAAAACCAATTAGATCAAAAAAATTGGAGATAACACAATTAAATTAGGGTGGAGACACAGGAACAACAGCTACACAAAAATTTATCTAAAAGCTGGAGGTCTTCAATTTAATGTAGTAGGAGCTAATGGAATAGAAAACATCAGCAGCAGGAACAGATGTAACAGTTAAATTAGATGCAGCAACAAGAGGAAAAAAATAGATAATGCAGCAGATAAAGAATTTATCTAATTTAACACCAGCAGGAAAAGATGTAATAAAAGATACAGCAGCTTGGAAAGTAAAAGCAAATAGTAATGCAGCTGAAACAGTAAAAAGTGGAGACGAAGTAGTATTTAAAGATGGAGCTGGAGTAACAATAACTCAAAATGGTAAAGAGTTTACAATAGCAGCAGATACATCTAAGATCTCAAAAGATACTAAGATAAGCTACACAGCAAATGGAGCAGCACCTAAGAAAGAAGTTTCGTTAGCAGATGGATTTAACTTTGAAGATGGAAACTTAACAACAGCAAGTGTTGATACAGCAGGAAAAAGTAAAATATGATGTAAAAACATCAGCGCTAACATCAACACCAGATGGAAAAGTGACAGTTCCAACAACAGACGGAGTAGCAACAGCTAAAGATGTAGCTAATGCAATAAATAACTCAGGATGGCAAGCAAATGCAGATGCGACAGGAACAGGGGTAAAAACTGGAACTCCAAGTGCACAACTAGTTAAAAATGGATCAACAGTAACTTATGTAGCTGGAAATAATTTAACAGTAGCACAAGATGTTGATACAAATGGAAATCATAAATATACATACAGTTTAAATAAAGATTTAAAAAGATTTAGATTCAGTAACAACTAAGACTATAACAATTCCAGGAGCAACACCAGGAACAAAATGATGTAGTAATAGGAAAAAGACGGAATCAGCGCAGGAAATAAAGTTATCAAAGATGTAGCGCCAGGAGTAAATGGAACTGATGCAGTTAATAAAAACCAATTAGATACTGCAACTAATAACTTAATTAATAAGGGAATGAACTTCAGTGCAGATGACTATGATCCAGCAACTCCAAATACTACTGTTTCTAAGAAACTAGAGAAAGATTAGAAATAGTTGGAGGAGCAGATAAAACTAAATTATCTGATAACAACATTGGATCAATAGTAGATAACACAGGAAAAAATAAATGTAAAACTTGCAAAAGAGTTAACAGGATTAACATCAGCTGAATTTAAAACAGCAGCATGGAGATAAGACAGTAATAAATGGAGATGGATTAACAGTAAGTCCAGCAACTCCAACAACAAGTCCAATATCTGTAACTAAAAGATGGAATCAGTGCAGGAGATAAGAAGGTAACAAATGTAGCACCAGGAACTATTAGTAAGACATCAACAGATGCAATAAATGGTTCTCAATTATATAACTTATCTTCAAACACTATCCAATTAGGGTGGAGATACAGCAACAACAGATAAACAAACACTAGATAAATCTGGTGGAATTAAATTTGATATAGTTGGAGCAAATGGAATTACTACAGAAGCTAAAAAGATGGAAAAAGTAACTGTAAAAAGTAGATGGTTCAACAATAGGAACAAACTGCTAAAGTTGAAAATATACAGCAAATGGAGATGCACCAAAGCAAGAAGTAACATTAGCAGATGGGATTAAACTTTAAAGATGGTAACTTTACAACAGCAACTGTAGGAGCAAATGGAGAAGTTAAATATGACACTGTAACTCAAGACTTAACAGTAAGTCAGATGGAAAAAGCAGGATTACCAAACTCCAGCAACACCAGGAGCAACAACACCAAATGGATTAGTAACAGCACAAGATGTTGCAGATGCATTAAATAGTGTAGGATGGAAAGCAACTGCAGATGCAACAGGAACAGGTATCAAAAAACTGGAACACCAAGTGCACAACTAGTTAAAAATGGATCAACAGTATCTTATGTAGCTGGAGATAACTTAACAGTAGCACAAGATGTAACAGCTGGAGATCACAAATATACATATAGTCTAAATAAAGAGTTAAAAGATTTAACATCAGCTGAATTTAAAACAGCAGCGGAGATAAGACAGTAATAAATGGAGATGGATTAACAGTAAGTCCAGCAACTCCAGCAACAAGTCCAATATCTGTAACTAAAAGATGGAATCAGTGCAGGAGATAAGAAGATAACTAAATGTAGCACCAGGAACTATTAGTAAGACATCAACAGATGCAATAAATGGTTCTCAATTATAAAACAGTAACTTCAAACACTATCCAATTAGGGTGGAGATAATGCATCAACAACAGATACACAAACACTAGATCAAATGCTGGTGGAATCAAGTTTGATATAGTTGGAGCAAATGGAATTACTACAGAAGCTAAAGATGGAAAAGTAACTGTAAAAGTTGATAGTTCAACAATAGGAACAAACTCTAAGTTGAAATATACAGCAAATGGAGATGCACCCTAAACAAGAAGTAACATTAGCAGATGGATTAAACTTTAAAAGATGGAAACTTTACAACAGCAACTGTAGGAGCAAATGGAGAAGTTAAATATGATACTGTAACTCAAACTCTAAGTGTAAGTCCAGATGGAAAAGCAGGATTACCAAATCCAGCAACTCCAGGAGCAACAACTCCAAATGGATTAGTAACAGCACAAGATGTTGCAGATGCATTAAATAGTGTAGGATGGAAGGCAACTGCGGATGCAACAGGAACAGGTGTAAAAACTGGAACTCCAAGTGCACAACTAGTTAAAAATGGATCAACAGTATCTTATGTAGCTGGAGATAACTTAACAGTAGCACAAGATGTAACAGCTGGAGATCACAAATATACATATAGTCTAAATAAAGTGTTAAAAGATTTAACATCAGCTGAATTTAAAACAGCAGCGGGAGATAAGACAGTAATAAATGGAGATGGATTAACAGTAAGTCCAGCAACTCAGGAACAAGTCCAATATCTGTAACTAAAAAGATGGAATCAGTGCAGGAGATAAGAAGATAACAAATGTAGCACCAGGAACTATTAGCTAAGACATCAACAGATGCAATAAATGGTTCTCAATTATAAAACAGCTACAGATAACACTATCCAAATTAGGGTGGAGATACATGCAACAACAGATACACAAACACTAGATCAAATCTGGTGGAATCAAGTTTGATATAGTTGGAGCAAATGGAATTACTACAGAAGCTAAAAGATGGAAAAAGTAACTGTAAAAGTTGATGGTTCAACAATAGGAGCAAATGCTAAAGTTGAAAATATACAGCAAATGGAGATGCACCTAAACAAGAAGTAACATTAGCAGATGGGATAAACTTTAAAGATGGAAACTTTACAACAGCAACTGTAGGAGCAAATGGAGAAGTTAAATATGATACTGTAACACAAGATCTAATAGTAAGTCAGATGGAAAAAGCAGGATTACCAAACTCCAGCAACTCCAGGAGCAACAACACCAAATGGATTAGTAACAGCACAAGATGTTGCAGATGCATTAAATAGTGTAGGATGGAAAGCAACAGCAGATGCAACAGGAACAGGAGTAAAAACTGGAACTCCAAGTGCACAACTAGTTAAAAATGGATCAACAGTATCTTATGTAGCTGGAAATAATTTAACAGTAGCACAAGATGTTGATACAGATGGAAATCATAAATATACATATAGTTTAAATAAAGATTTAAAAGATTTAGATTCAGTAACATCTAAGACTATTACAGTGCCAGGAGCACCAGGAACAAATGATGTAGTAATAGGAAAAAGATGGAATCAGTGCAGGAAATAAAGTTATCAAAGATGTAGCACCAGGAGTAAAATGGAACAGATGCAGTAAATAAAAACCAATTAGATACTACAGCTAACAACTTAATTGATAAGGGAATGAACTTCAGTGCAGATGACTATGATCCAGCAACTGCAAATACAACTGTTTCTAAGAAACTAGGGAGAAAGATTAGAAATAGTTGGAGGAGCAGATAAAACTAAATTATCTGATAACAACATTGGATCAATAGTAGATAACACAGGAAAAATAAATGTAAAAACTTGCAAAAGAGTTAAAAGACTTAACATCTGCTGAATTTAAAAACACCAGCTGGAGATAAGACAGTAATAAATGGAGATGGATTAACAGTAAGTCCAGCAACTCCAGGAACAAGTCCAATATCTGTAACTAAAAGATGGAATCAGTGCAGGAGATAAGAAGATTAACTAATGTAGCACCAGGAACTATAGTAAGACATCAACAGATGCAATAAATGGTTCTCAATTATATAACTAGCTACAGAAAACACTATCCAAATTAGGTGGAGATAAAGCTACAACTACAGATACAACAAACACTAGATCAAAAAATGGTGGAATCAAGTTTGATATAGTTGGAGCAAAATGGAATCACTACAGAAGCTAAAAGATGGAAAAAGTAACTGTATCAGTTGATAGCTTCAACAATAGGAGCAAATGCTAAATTGAAATATAAATCTAACTCAGATGCAGCAACAGCTCAAGAAGTAAACACTATCTGATGGGATTAGATTTCAAAAAATGGTAAACTTTTACAACAGCAACTGTAGGAGCAAATGGAGAAGTTAAATATGATACTGTAACTCAAGGATTAACAGTAAGTCCAGATGGAAAAAGCAGGATTACCAAACTCCAGCAACTCCAGGAGGAACAACACCAAATGGATTAGTAACAGCACAAGATGTTGCAGATGCATTAAATAATGTAGGATGGAAAGCAACAGCAGATGCAACAGGAACAGGAGTAAAAACTGGAACTCCAAGTGCACAACTAGTTAAAAATGGATCAACAGTATCTTATGTAGCTGGAGATAACTTAACAGTAGCACAAGATGTAACAGCTGGAGATCACAAATATACATATAGTCTAAATAAAGTGTTAAAAGATTTAACATCAGCTGAATTCAAAACAGCAGCAGGAGATAAGACAGTAATAAATGGAGATGGATTAACAGTAAAGTCCAGCAACTCCAGGAACTGCACCAATATCTATAACAAAAGATGGAATCAGTGCAGGAGATAAGAAAGTAACAAATGTAGCACCAGGAACTATAAGTTCAACATCAACAGATGCGATAAATGGTTCTCAATTCCATAAGTTAGCTACAAATACTATCCAATTAGGTGGAGATAAAGGAGCAACAGCAACACAACAACTAGATAAAACTGGTGGAATCAAGTTTGATATAGTTGGAGAAAATGGAATTACAACTACAAGCTACAAGATGGAAAAAAGTAACTGTAGGAGTAGATACTAGTACTATAGGTGCAAATATTAAATTGAAGTATAAATCTAATTCAGATGCTGGAACAGCACAAGAAGTAAAACTATCTGATGGATTAGACTTCAAAAATGGTAACTTTACAACAGCAACTGTAGGAGCAAATGGAGAAGTTAAATATGATACTGTGACTCAAGGATTAACAGTAACAGATGGAAAAGCAGGATTACCAAATCCAGCAACTCCAGGAGCAACAACACCAAATGGATTAGTAACAGCACAAGATGTTGCGGATGCATTAAATAATGTAGGATGGAAAGCAACAGCATCAGCAGTTGGAACAGGAGTAGCATCAGGAAGCCCAAGTGCACAATTAGTTAAAAATGGATCAACAGTATCTTATGTAGCTGGAGATAACTTAACAGTAGCACAAGATGTAACAGCTGGAGATCACAAATATACATATAGTTTAAATAAAGTGTTAAAAGATTTAACATCAGCTGAATTCAAAACAGCAGCAGGAGATAAGACAGTAATAAATGGAGATGGATTAACAGTAAGTCCAGCAACTCCAGGAACTGCACCAATATCTATAACAAAAGATGGAATCAGTGCAGGAGATAAGAAAGTAACAAATGTAGCACCAGGAACTATAAGTTCAACATCAACAGATGCGATAAATGGTTCTCAATTCCATAAGTTGGCTACAAATACTATCCAATTAGGTGGAGATAAAGGAGCAACAGCAACACAACAACTAGATAAAACTGGTGGAATCAAGTTTAATATAGTTGGAGAAAATGGAATTACAACTACAGCTACAGGTGATAAAGTAACTGTAGGAGTAGACACTAATACTATAGGTGCAAATATTAAATTGAAGTATAAATCTAATTCAGATGCTGGAACAACTCAAGAAGTAAAACTATCTGATGGATTAGACTTCAAAAATGGTAACTTTACAACAGCAACTGTAGGAGCAAATGGAGAAGTTAAATATGACACTGTAACTCAAGGTCTAAGTGTAAGTCCAGATGGAAAAGCAGGATTACCAAATCCAGCAACTCCAGGAGGAACAACACCAAACGGATTAGTAACAGCACAAGATGTTGCAAATGCATTAAATAATGTAGGATGGAATGCAACAGCATCAGCAGTTGGAACAGGAGTAGCATCAGGAACTCCAAGTGCAAAACTAGTTAAAAATGGATCAACAGTATCTTATGTAGCTGGAGACAACTTGGCAGTAGCACAAGATGTTGATGCAAGTGGAAACCATAAATACACATATAGTCTAAATAAACAATTAAAAGACTTAACATCAGCAGAATTTGTTAACCCAACAAGTGGAAACAAAACTGTAGTAAATGGTGATGGATTAACAATAACTCCATCAACTCCAGGAGCTAAAAATATTTCTATCACAAAAGATGGAATCAGTGCTGGTGATAAGAAGATTACTGATGTAGCAGATGGAGATATTACTCCAACATCGAAAGATGCTATAAATGGATCTCAATTATATAAACTAGCATCTAATACTATAAGCTTAGGTGGAGATAATTCAACAGTAACAGCTACACAACAATTGAATAAAAATGGTGGAATTAAATTCAACATAGTTGGAGATAATGGAATCATAACAGAAGCTAAAGATGATAAGGTAATAGTAAGAGTAAATCCTGCAACTATAGGATCTAATATTACTTTAAAATATGCAGCTAATGGTGCAAACGGTCAAACAGTTAAATTATCAGATGGATTAAACTTCCAAGATGGTAACTTCACTAAGGCAAGTGTTGATACAGCTGGAAAAGTAAAGTATGATACTGTTACTCAAGCTATAGCACCAACAGCAGATGGAACAGCTCAAGTAGCACCAGGATCAACTCCAGGACTAGCTACATCAGCAGATGTTGTAAATGCTATAAATAACAGTGGATGGAAAGCTACTGCAGGCGGAAACGTAACTGGAACAGCTACACCAACAGTTGTAAAGAATGGTCAAGAAGTAGAATTTAATGCTGGAGATAATTTAAAAAGTAAAACAAACTATAGATCCTACAACAGGAAAAACAAACTTATGAATATAGTTTAAATAAAGATTTAACAGGATTAAATTCAGCAGAATTTACTAATGCAGCAGGAGATAAGACTAAGATAACTGCAGGAAATACTGAATATACAAATGCAGCTGGGGATAAAACTGTTGTTAATGCAGGTGGATTAACAATAAGTTCATCAACTCCAGGAGCTAAAGATATATCTGTAACAAAAGATGGTATCAGTGCAGGAGACAAAGTTATTAAAAATGTTGCAGCAGGTGTAAATGATACAGATGCAGTAAATGTATCTCAATTAAAAGATGTTGATAACAAGATTACTAATGTTAACAACACTATAAATAAAGGTCTAAACTTCAAAGGAAATACTGGAGCAACAGTAAACAAACAATTAGGAGATACTCTTGAAATTGTTGGAGAAGGAACTAAGGCTGACAGTGAATACAGTGGACAAAATCTAAAAGTAGTTGAAGACGGTGGTAAATTAGTTGTTAAGATGGATAAAAATCTAAAATCTGATACAGTAACAGCTGATACTGTAAATACAAATTCAGTAACAGTTGGAGCACCAGGTAAAGATGGAGTAATAACTGTAAAAGATGCTAATGGAAAAGATGGAGTATCTATCAATGGAAAAGATGGTTCTATTGGACTTAACGGAAAAGATGGATCATCAGCAACAATTTCTACAGTTCAAGGTAACCCAGGAATAGCTGGAACACCAGGAACAACTATGGATAGAATTCAATATACTGATAAAGCTGGAACTCCTCATCAAGTAGCAACATTAGATGATGGAATGAAGTATGGTGGAGATACTGGAACAGTTATCAACAAAAAATTAAATCAACAAGTTAACGTAGTTGGAGGAATTACAGATACAAATAAACTAAGTACTAAAGATAACATAGGAGTTGTATCAGATGGTTCTAACAATTTAAAAGTAAGACTTGCTAAAGATTTAGATGGACTTGAATCTGTAACAGTTAGAGATACTTCAGGAAATTCAACAGTAGTAAAAGGAGATGGAGTAACTATAACATCATCAAGTGGAGACACAGTAAGCCTAACTGATAAAGGTTTAGATAACGGTGGAAATGTTATAACAAATGTTGCAGCTGGTAAAGATGGAACAGATGCTGTTAACGTAGATCAATTGAATCAAGCTGTAGGTAATATTGTTAATGCAGCAGGAGATGCAATTGTTCATGTTAATAATAAGGTTGATAAATTAGGAGATAGAGTAAATAAAGGACTTGCAGGAGCAGCAGCAATGGCAGGACTAGAATTTATGGATATCGGAATTAACCAAGCAACAGTAGCAGCAGCAGTTGGAGGATATAGAGGTACTCATGCAGTTGCAGTTGGGGTTCAAGCAGCTCCTACTGAAAATACAAGAGTCAATGCAAAAGTTTCTATGACTCCAGGAAGCCGTTCAGAAACTATGTACTCTGTTGGAGCATCATATAGATTCAACTGGAGATAATTTAAGTTTAAATAATTTAAAGTTTGAAAGGGTAAATATCTTTGGGTATTTACCTTTCAAACATTTTTTAATGAATCTAATGAAAAACTTGTAATTTTATAAGTTTTTAGTCTATAATATTGTTGTTTTGAAAGTTGGAATAATTGATAATGATTATATTTTTAAAAAAATGAGGAGAAAAATAAATGAAAAAAAGGAATTAAAAATTCTTGCTTTTATGTTATTAGCTGTATTTTTTTACTGGATGTTTTTGCTTTCAAACGTAGATCTTAAAGCTCAAAAAGATATATGCAAGAGAATATAAAGGAATGAAGATAGAATTAAGTCGTTCTGATTTAAGTGGAATTTTTGTAGATATACAAAATATGAGTAATAAAGATATAACTATCGTTTGGAAGGAATCAACTTTAGGTGGATCAAGAATAATAAGACATGATGCTATTGTATATCCTGCTTTAAATGATGAAAATACAGTTTTAACAGAATTACAAAAGAAAACTTTTGTTATTCATAGAGCAGAAGATTTCTACTATGTAGACCCTGTTTTATATGCTCAAAGTGGAGTTAGAATAAAACCTTTAAAATTCCCAGTTGAGTTAAAAATTAGTTATAAAAACTAATGGAGATAAAGAGACTCTATCTATTTTCTTAGATAATAACTATAGAAGTGATGAAGATGCTAATTCTCAAAGATATAAAGAAGATGCTTATCAAATAAGAAAAAGAGAAGATGCTAAAAATTAAATAAAAGATTATAGAAGAACAAAAAAATAAATAGAAGAGATAAAGTGGATGATCTTCCTGAAGCTAAAAGTAATAAAGGAAAAATCCACCTGTTGAAGATGAATTATATATTAACCATAGAAAATAATAAAAAAATAGAAGAAGTTGTTGTAAAATTAAAATTTCAAACCTAAAGTAAAAAAATAAGTGAGTTACGAATGAAATTTTAGATAAAAAAATCAAATAGAATGAGCCGAGCAAATGCAGGAGTGTTTGAGTGTAACGAGTTTCCTGATTTCTTAGAAGCACTTTAGCAATTTATTGCTTAGAGCTTCTATGATGCAGATTCTTGATTTTTATCGTTAAGAAATTTACTCAGTAACGAACTATTTTTACTTTTTAATTTGCAACAGCTCCTTTTTATTTTTAATAAAAAAACATCACTTATTTTACTAAGTGATGTTGAGGGATGTCTTATTTAAGTTTATTTAATTTGTTGTCCATTTTTGAAAGTAGCTTGTTGAAGTAATTTACCATTTTCATCGTAAGCTTTTAGCAATTCCATCTCTTTCACCATTTTTTTATAGTTTTCTTCTATAAATACTTTTACCATTTGGATAATAGCTTCTTCCAAGTCCTTCTGGTTTACCATTTTTATAGTTAAGTTCCATTTTTAGTTTACCATCTTCATAGTAATCTTTTTGAATTCCAACTTGTACTCCATTTTTTTGAAAGTAGCTTCACTAGATAATTTACCACTTGGATAATATAATTTTGAATATCCATCCATAACTCCATTTTTTTGAAATTCAGCTCTAGCATCCACTATACCTTTTTCATTGTAATTTTCTAGAACTCCTGTGAAAGGTGTTTTTGCCCTATTTCATATATAACATTACCTTTAGCTTCAATACGGTCTGATTTTATAACCTTTGCTGAGAATGATAGTGCAGAACACATAACAAATAATGCTAATAATATTTTTTTCATATTTAAACCTCCAAATTAATTAATTATTTTACTTGTTGTCCATTTTTGAAAGTAGCTTGTTGAACTAATTTCCCATTTTCATCGTAAGCTTTTAGCAATTCCATCTCTTTCATTATTTTTTTATAATTTTCTTCTGTACGGATTTTACCATTAGGATAATAAGATTTTACTAATCCTTCAGCTTTTACCATTTACTAAGTTAACTTCAGTATCTAATTTCCCATTTTCATCATAAATTTTAGTAGATCCAGTTTTTTTGTCCATTTTTTTATAAGTTGTTTCTATTTTTTTACTTTACCATTTTCATAGTAATCTTTTTGAATTCCAACTTGCACTCCATTTTTTTGAAAGTAGCTTCACTAGATAATTTACCACTTGGAAAAATATTTTTTTGAGCTACCATCTTGTACACCATTTTTTTGAATTCAGTTCTAGCTAATAAAAACATTTTTCATTATAAGTATCGATGAACCCTGTATAAGGAGCATTTTGTCCAGCTTCATATACAATATTTCCTTTAACATCAATGTCCGTTGCCTTAATAACTTTTTGCTGAGAAAGAAAGAGCAGAACACATAACAAATAATGCTAATAATAATTTTTTTCATATTTAAACCTCCGAATTATTTAATTTTTTTATATAAACTTATTTATTATACTATATAATATTTTACAAGAAATTTCAGTAACATATGTTACTAACAAAAAAACATCACTTAGCTAACTAAGTGATGTCTATTTTAAATAATTTATTTAACTTGTTTTACCATTTTTTTGAAAGTAGCTTGTTGAACTAACTTTACCATTTTCATCATAAGCTTTTAGCAACTCCATCTCTTTCATCATTTTTGTAGTTTTCTTCTGTACGAACTTTACCACTTGGATAATAAGTTTTTAATAAACCTTCAGCTTTTACCATTTACTAAATTAAATTCAACAGCTAATTTACCATTTTCATCATAAATTTTTAGCAGATCCATTTGGTTGGCTATTTTTTTATAAGTTGTTTCTGTAGCCACTTTACCATTTTCGTAGTAATCTTTTTGAACTCCTACTTGTTTACCATTTTGGAAAGTAGCTTCACTATATAATTTACCACTTGGATAATATAATTTTTGAGCTACCATCTTGAATACCATTTTTTTGAATTCAGTTTTAGCTTCTAAAAACACCTTTTTTTCATTATAAGTTTCAATAATTCCTGTATAAGGAGCATTTTGTCCAGCTTCATATACAACATCCCTTTTTAACTTCAGCATTAGTTGCCTTAATAACCTTTGCTGAGAAAGAAAGAGCAGAACACATAACAAATAACGCTAATAATAATTTTTTTCATTTTTACCTCCAAATTATTTAATAATTTTTTTCATAAGCCTTTTTAAATTCTTCAAGACTTATTCCATATCTATTTAATTTTCGCCATAAATTGTTTGGCGTTTGAATAACCAATACCTAGTTCAGAACCTAATTCAGCTCTTAAATCAGAAGAGTTATTTTTTCCTATTAAACCATAATCCATCATTAAATTTAAGTCAAATATATTTTCTGAATTATCTAAGCTAAATCTTGCTTTTTCAAGTGCAGTGATAATATCTTCAGGAGAAGCATTTTCAACTCCAATATCTCCATCTTTTGTACCACTTACACGAGAAATATAGGCATTTTTTTGCATTGGGAAAGTGCTTTACATAAGTATTTTTCTTATCTCTTCACCAGCATAGTCAGGGATCTGTTAAAATGATAAGTCCCTTTATTTTCATAGGCTAGTTTTTAAGTAACTCAATACTTCTATTTTTTTTCTAACAGCATGACCATTAACTTGAAATACTTCTGCATCAACAGCATTTTTTTACTGCTGAAATATCATCTTTTCCTTCAACAACAATAACTTCTTTTTATCTTCTTTTTCATTTTTTTATCCTTATTAAAATTCTGCATTGTTTGGAGTTCTTGGGAATGGTATTACGTCTCTGATATTTTGCATACCAGTTAGATACATCATCATTCTTTCAAATCCTAGACCATATCCAGAATGTGGGAAACTTCCAAATCTTCTTAAATCTAAATAAAATTCATAATCTTCTTTATTAAGCCCTAATTCATCCATTCTCTTAACAAGTAAGTCGTAGTTGTCTTCTCTTTGAGAACCACCAATTATTTCTCCAATTCCTGGTGCTAGTAAGTCCATAGCTCTAACAGTTTTATTGTCATCGTTAAGCTTCATATAGAAAGCCTTAATATCTTTAGGATAATCTGTTACGAATACAGGTTTTTTGAAGTATTCTTCAGCTAAGTATCTTTCATGTTCACTTTGTAAGTCTATTCCCCATTTAACAGGAAATTCAAATTTCTTACCAGACTTTTCTAAAATTTCTATAGCCTCTGTATAAGTAACTCTAGCAAAAATCATTGTTAAGTACATTGTTTAATTTATCAAATAGTCCTTTTTCAATGAATGAGTTAAAGAATTCCATTTCTTCAGGACAGTTATCCATAACATATTTAATGATGTATTTAACCATTGCTTCAGCAAGTTCCATATTAGCTCCTAAGTCAGCAAAAGCTATTTCAGGCTCTACCATCCAGAATTCAGAAGCATGTCTTGCTGTATTTGAATATTCTGCTCTGAATGTTGGTCCAAAAGTATAAACATTTCTAAAAAGCAGCACAGTAAGTTTCAACATTTAATTGACCACTAACTGTTAGGGTTAGTAGATTTACCAAAGAAGTCTTTAGAAAAATCAATCTCTCCATTTTCTTTCTTAGGTACTTTGTTTAAATCAAAAGTTGTAATTCTAAACATTTCTCCTGCACCTTCAGCATCAGAACCTGTTATGATTGGAGTATGCACATAAACAAAGTTATTTTTCTTGGAAAAAAATTTATGTATTGCATAAGCAAGTACAGATCTAACTCTGAATACTGCTGAGAAAGTGTTAGTTCTTGCTCTTAAATGAGCTTTTAGTTCTTAAAGTATTCAAAAGTATGTCTTTTATTTTTGTAATGGATATTCTAAGTCAGCCTTTTTGGAATACTTCAATTTCTTTAGCCTTAACTTCTAAATCTTGTCCACTACCTTCAGATTTAACAAGAGTCCCTTTTACTTTAATAGTAGAAGCTATTGAAAGTCTTGAAACTTCATCAAAATTTGCAAGTCCTTCTTCAAAAAAACTATTTGAACTCCTTTAAAAAATGAACCATCATTTAGTTCAATAAAACCAAATTTCTTTTTGATCTCTAATTTTTTTCTTACCCAACCAAAAAGCTCTATCTCTTTGTTTAGATACTCTTCACCGTGTCTAAAAAAATATCCTTTACAGTAATCATCATAATAAATCCCCTAGTTTTTTTAAAAATCTTTTTCATCAACGATTTCTATATTATCTAAATGTTTTTCTGACCTGTGCTTTAAAACTGATCTAAATACATTCTTCTATATATTTCTCTATCTTTTTATTTCTTCTTCTGTAAGTTTTCTTTCCTTACTTAATTTAGCATAGTAATTAACTTTTTCTATTATATCTTTCATTTCCATTTTTTTCACACCTCTATTCAAAATTATAACACTAGCACTTTTGTTTGTAAAGTTTAATCAGTAGTATGGTTATTATTAATGTATATAATATATCCCATAGAAAGAGATAGTGCAAGTATTGAAGAACCTCCAGCACTTATAAATGGTAAAGGTATACCAAAGACTGGAATCAAACCTATAGCAACTCCTATATTTATAATAACCTGAGTTATAATATAGCCAGCTATTCCTGAAACTAAATATTTATAGAAGTAATTTTTTTGGATTTACCAGCAATATTCATTATCAAAACAAACAAAAGTAAAGAATAGGAATAAAACTATAATCATTCCAACAAAAACCTGTTTCTTCACCAAGATTTGCAATAGCAAAGTCCGTTTCCACCTCAGGAATATAGTTATACTTTTGAACTCCGTTTCTATACCTTTTCCAAATATTCCCCCTGTTCCAAAAGGCAATAAGTGATTGATAGATTTGATAGGCATCAACTCTATCATAATTATTATGAAGAATTCCTTCTAAATATACTTTTAATTCTATGTTGTTTATAACCTGTTAAAAACCTTAGATAAGAAAGAAAGAAGTACAGGTGCAACTGCAAGTCCTCCAAAGAAAAATAGGATACAATACTTTATTTGGAATATCTGATAAAAAAATAACATAAAAACCTGCTATTAAAAACATAGTGTATAGCAGTTCCCATATCTTTTAAAAGCTAAAGTAATTAAGACTGCAAAAGTACTTGTATAAATTAAAAGCTGTCCAAAAAATTCTTAATATAGGATATTTTTCTCATTAGTGTCTTTTTCCTCTTGCAAATATACCCGCTATGGAAATAACAAAAGGAACTTTTAGTAGTTCTGGTATCTGTAAACTCAATGAACCTAGACGGATCCAACCCTTACCACCGTTTACTGTTGGGAAAAATGCTGCTAGGACCTAGAGCGACAAATATAAAAAAAGTATTGAACTACCTAAAAAGAAAAACTAAACCTAAAGAGAGGACTACTCACACTTTTTATTGAATAAGCCACCAAATTTTTTTGAACACATAAGAATAAAAAAATTACAAGAGAAAGTCCTAAAAATAATTGATTGTTTAAAAGCTTTTATCCATAACTTTAGCATTGTCAAATCTAGATATTGAACTAATAAAATTAAGAGAACCTATCATTACCAAAATGAAAAAGGAAATGATATTATTTCTTCTCTTACTTTTTCTTTTCTTTTTCTTTTTTTCTTCGTCTTTTTCATTCATCATATTGTGAAAAAGCTACTTGATCAGTAGCCCTATTGTTAAAAATCTATTTTTTTCTTTTCATCTTTACCTCTAAAAAAATTAATAATTTATATTATAACATATTTTTAGTTACAATTATAAAAAAATGATAAAATATAATAAAAAAATTAAAAATAGTTGGGTGAGAGGAATTTTTATGAAAATTAAAAAAATATCTTTTTGTTAGTTTTACTTTTTAGTTTTAATCTTTTTGGAGCTAATAGTAAAAAAATATCAAATACTTTCAAAGCTTAATGTCCCAAAAAGAAGCTTTTTAAATGGAGCTAGTAAAAACTTACTATAAAAAAATGGAAAAATCAAATCAAAAGAGTATTATACTGGTAATAGAAAAGACTGGAATATGGCAATATTATCATGAAAATGGAAAGATAAAAACAGAAGTAATGTTTAATGCCTTATCAAAAGATGAAGAAGCCATTGTTAAGACTTACGATGAAAAAGGAGTTATCATAAGCTCAGGGAAAGTTATAAATGGGGAAATGGTCGATGTATGGACTTATTATGATGAGATGGGAAGAAAATTAAATACTTATGACTTAACAAAAGGGAGTAATAGTAACTTATAGTGAAAAAGGAAAAGTGATACTTAAAGTCTCTGAAAAAGCCTTACTTAACCGTTTAGAAGAAATAATGGTGGAGGTGAATAATGACAGAATTAGAGCTAATGAGGAAAAAAATTGATGAAATTGATGAAAAAGCTTTTTAGTTTTGTTTAAAGAAAGATTAGAAGTTTCAAAAGCAAATTGGCATATTGAAGAAAAAAATATAAGATGAATATTTTTTTGATCCAGAAAGAGAAAAACAAATAATATCAGAGGCAACAGAACATATGTCTGATAATGAAAAGAAAATATACAGAAAGTTTTTTTACATAATTTAATGGATATAAGTAAGGAGGTTCAAAGTGAATGAGAAAATTTGGACTTTTAGGTAAAAAGCTTTCACATTCTCTATCACCACTTCTACATGAGGTCTTTTTGAAGAATTTGGAGTAGAGGCTGAATACAAGCTATATGAAGTTACTGAAACTGAAATAGATAATTTTAAAAAGCTATATGCTTGAAAAATTCTATTGAAGGAGTAAATATAACTGTTCCTTATAAAAAAAGTATTTTTTTAGATAAATTAGATTTCATCAGTGATGAAGCTAAAAGCAATTGGTGCTATAAATCTTCTCTATATAAAAAGACAATAAGTTCTATGGAGGTAACACAGATTACTATGGTTTTTAAACAGACACTTATTAGCAATAAAATAGAGCCAAGTGGAAAAAGAATAGCCATTATCGGTAGAGGTGGAGCTAGTGCCAGTGTGTATAAAGTTTTTAAAGGATATGGGAGCAGAAGATATAACTTTCTATTTTAGAAAAGGACAAGTTGAGTGAGATAGAATTTCCAGAAAATATAGAAGGAGATATAATAATCAATACAACTCCTGTTGGAATGTATCCTAATATTGAAGATAATATTGTAGATGAACAAATTTTAAAAAAATTCAAAAATAGCTATAGACTTAATATACAATCCCTTAGAGACAAAAATTTTTTTAAAAAAATAGCAAGAGAAAAATGGTTTAAAAACTATAAATGGAATGGAAATGTTAATAGGGCAAGCCTTAAAGACAGATGAAATTCTGTATGATATTGTCTTATCAAATCAACTTAGAGAAAAAAATAATAAAAAAATAATAAAGAGGGTTAAAGAGTTTTATGAAAATAATGATAATTAATGGACCTAACTTAAATATGTTAGGGTATAAGAGAGAAAAATATCTATGGGACTTTCACTTATGAAGATTTATGTAAGTATATAGAAACTTATCCAAACTATAAGGAGAAAGATATTGACTTTTACATTTTTACAAACTAATCATGAAGGTGAAATAGTTGATTACTTACATAAGGCTTATACAGAAAAAAATATGATGGTATTGTTTTTGAATGCAGGGGGCTATACTCACACATCAGTTGCTATACATGATGCAATAAAAGGCAGTTAGTATTCCTACTGTGGAAGTACATATCTCAAATATTCATGCTAGAGAAGAATTTAGAAAAAGTTTGTATGACTTCACCTGCCTGTGTTGGACAGATAACAGGGACTAGGAAAGTTAGGGCTATGTTTTTAGCAGTTGTATATTTAACAGAAGAAAGGAAAAAAATAAATATGAAATTAATATCTTGGAATGTAAATGGAATTAGAGCAGCTATAAAGAAAGGTTTTTAGATTATTTTAATGAGCAAAATGCTGATATATTCTGTTTACAAGAAACAAAAATTAAGTGCAGGACAATTAGACTTTAGAATTAAAAGGTTATCACCAATATTGGAACTATGCTGAAAAAAAGGGTTATTCAGGAACTGCAATTTTTTTACTAAGGAAGAACCTTTATCAGTTAGTTATGGTTTAGGTATAGAAGAACATGACAAAAGAAGGAAGAGTTATTACTCTTGAATTTGAAAAAAATTCTATATGATAACAGTTTACACTCCTAACTCTAAAGATGAACTTTTTAAGACTTGACTATAGAATGGTATGGGAAGATGAATTCAGAAAGTACCTAAAAAAATTTAGAAAAAGAAAAAAACCTGTGGTTGTTTGTGGAGACTTAAATGTTGCTCATAAAGAAATAGACTTGAAAAAAATCCAAAGACTAATAGAAGAAATGCAGGATTTACTGATGAAGAAAGAGGAAAATTTACTGAGCTTTTTAGAAAGTGGTTTCATCGATACATTTAGATATTTCTATCCTGACTTAGAGCATGCATACTCTTGGTGGTCATATAGAGCAAATGCAAGAAAAAAATAATACAGGGTGGAGAATAGATTATTTTTGTTGTGTCTAAGGCTCTTGAAAAAAATATCTAGTAGATGCAGAAATTCATGCTCAAACAGAAGGATCAGATCATTGTCCAGTGGTGTTATTTTTTTAGATTTTAAAAAAATAATCAAATTATTATTAACAAAATTTATAAAATATTTTTTTACGGAGGTATTTAATGAAAAAAATCAAAAAAACTTTTTGGGCTATTTGCCTTTCTGCTAGTATGTGCTAATGTAAATGCTGGATCAGTAGGAGCACCTCAGGAATATCCTCATATTAGATATAACTATGATAATGTCAATGCTAGTTTACCTACTTTTAGTTTTTACAGAAAAATTTGACTAATGGTGGAAACTATATAAGAGTAATAGAAAAACTCTAAGTTAGACATAGCTTCTAATCTAGATATTAATCTGACAAGTAATATATTACATCTGCTTTCACCAAGTGTATATGGGGAAGTAATTGGTTTTGGAGCTTATGGAACAAATAATGGAGCACCTACTATAAATGCTAAGGATGTTAAAATAAAGGTTGAAGCTGGAGCAGCTGATCACTACAATGGACCTTCAGGAATGATGATACATGATGGAGCTAACTACTTTGGAGAAAAATATAGATATAAATTTAATTACAAATAGTAATCATAATGGATCAGAGATAACAGCTCTATCTTATGGAGCAGATGAAGCTAATGTAACAAGGGAATATAATTCAACAATGAAAGTTAAAGATGTAAATATAAAAAAATAGTAAACAATCAAATTTTTAACAAGTGGAATTGGTGACAATGCATTAGTTGAGTTAGAGCAGCTTGGAGAAGGAAATCAAAAACACAAACTTTGTATCAACAGGAAATTTAAATATAGATATAGATGATAAATCAAATAGTGCTCAGTATCATGTAGCAGTTGGAATAGCTATTGCAGGAGACAGTGCGGCAAAAAAATGACTTTAAATAATTCAAATATTAAAAATAAAGTCAAAAGCAGATAATGACTATGCAGGAGGAGCTATTGTTTTAGGTTATCCAGATTATGAAGCCACAACAACAGGGCAAGGAGCAACTTTAGAATCTAAGGGAAAGATGGTTTTAGATACTACAGAAGCACCTGATGTGGCAACATTAAATTTACATGGTCATGGAAGTCTGTTTAAAGCAGATTTTGAAAACAGTTCAACTGAAATAAAATCAGGAGGAACTGCTATTAGATTTGCAGGAATTTCTCAAGCATTAAATGCTGATGGAGAAAATACTAAACCTGGAAGAGATCTAACTATAAGTTTAAAGAATGCTAAAATTACAACTTCAGCTACTGCTCCTTATTCTACTCCTTTAATTGTTGTTGAAGAAGGAGTTAAAAATGCAACTTTCAATTTATCAGGGTCCTGGAAGTGAAGCAATAGCAGCTGATCAAAATGAATTACTTCTAATTAAAGGAAATGATACTGATGTAACTTTAAATATAGATGATGGTGCTAAAATTAAAAGGAACAATCTATAGAGCTACTTCTGGTGAAATAACAACTAATATTACAAATAATGCTGTTTGGTCAGTACCTGCAAATAGTGGAAGTACTTATTCTTCTAATTTAACTCTAAAAAAATGGAGGAACTTTTAACTTATCAGATGAAAGTCATCCAAATGCTAGTGGAATTAATTATTATGAGATTAAAATTTTTAATAGAGCTGAAGATGGAGGAAAAAAATTCTTAATGACAATGGAATAATAACTATGGCTAATACTTCATATAATGATGAAGTTGAAATCTATGGTAACTATGAGGGTAAAAATGGAGCTAAAATTAAAATGAATACATTATGGAATGCTCCAGGGGATGCTGATGGTGCAAACTCGCAATCAGATATATTGAAAATCTTAGGTGGAGGGACTTCACAATATGGTTTTGCTACTGGAGTTACAGAAATTATTCCTATAGCCCTTGATGGAAGAGTAAATATAATAGAAGGAAACATTCAAAAGGTAGCTCAAGCAGTAAATACTGTACCTGTTGTAGTTGCTGATAAAGCAGCCGCTGGAACTTTCGTAGGAACTGCTCAAACAACAGGTGCTGGAGAAGTTCAACTTACAAGTAAACTAAATAGTAATGGTCAAAGAGTTTTCTTCTGGACATTGAATGCTATAGATGGAACTAACCCTTATGATGATGGTACAAGTAGAAATTATAGATTAGGAAAGGCTAGAACAATACTTAATTCATCAGTGGCTGGATACATAAATACAGCTAAGGTAAATATGGATTCAGGTTTTACTAGTTTATCAACTTTACATGAACGTAGAGGAGAAAATGCACTAGATGTAAATAATAAAAAAGGTCAAGCTTGGGCTCGTATAATAGGTAAACATTCAAAAAGATGAAGGAAAAGAAAGATTTAACTATGAAACAGATATATATGGAGTACAAGCAGGATATGATTTCAACATAAAAAAATTCTGAAGATGGAAATAGATATACAGGATTTTATTTTACAAATACAACTGCAAGTACAGATTTCTATGATAGATATAGAGCTCAAAAATGGTATCATAGCTTCTGATAAATACACAGGTAAAGTTAAGACTAAAGATTTTAGTTTAGGTCTTACAACAACAAAAATACTATAATAATGGTTTCTATTTAGATTTAGTAGTACAATTGTCTTTTTATCAATAATAAATATAATTCAAGAGATGGAGTGTCTGCTAAACAAAGAGGAAATGCTTTAGCATTATCAGTTGAAGGTGGAAAAAATTATAGTCTAGGAAGTAATTGGGCAATTGAACCACAAGCTCAATTAATCTACCAATACTTGAATTTAAAAAGATTTTAATGATGGGGTACGTGAAGTTCATCATGGAAATGATTCTGCTCTTCGTGCTAGATTAGGTTTTAGAACTACATATAAAAAAGTCATTCTATTCTATAGCTAATGTATGGCATGATTTCAGTAACACAACAGAAGCAAATATAGGTTCTGATAGAATTAAAGAAAAAAATATTCTGCAACTTGGGGAGAAATTGGACTAGGAGTACAACTTCCAATAACAAATAGTGCTTATGTATACTCAGACATAAGATATGAAAGATCGTTTACATCAAATCCTAAACACAAAGGATATCGTGGAACAGTTGGATTTAAATATACATTCTAATTTATAGGAATATTGTTTAATAAGATTTAAAAAGTAAAAATAGGTGAGTTACGAATGGAAATTTTTAGATAAAAAATCAAATAGAATGAGCCGAGCAAATGAGAGTGTCTGAACGAAGTGAGTTTCCTGATTTGCAGCGAATTCTTGATTTTTTTATCGTTAAGAAATTTCACTCAGTAACGAACTATTTTTACTTTTTATTATTTTGCAACAGCTTATTTTATTAATTCTTTTAGATTTTTAACAACCTTAGTTGGATAGACTTTTAATCTTTCAATGTCATTCTCATCATGTACACCTGAACAAACCATTATAGTTTCAATATTTCCTTCATAACCAAGTTTAATATCAGTTTCTAGATTATCACCTAATAGGATTATATCTTCCTTTTTAAGTTCTTATCTTCTAAAAAGAATATTTAATATTGTTTGATAGGGTTTTCCCAACTTTAATAGCCTCAACTCCTGAAGCATATTCAAGCATATTTACTGTTGCCCCATTACCTAAATCGAAAAAGTCCATTGTTTGCAAGTAATCTATCAGAGTTAGTTGCAATGAATTTTAGCACCAGCTAAAAATATGATGTAAGGCTTCGCTATATTTAGTGTAATTTGCCTTTCTATCTAAAACCTACAACAACAAAAATCAGCTTTATCCTCAACAAAAATAAAATTTTTCTTCTTTTAAAAGCTTCCTCTAAACCACTTTCACCTATCATAAAAGCATTTTCTTTCTGAGTAATTTTTAGCAATATATTTAGCTGTAGCTATTGCTGATGTGAAAGAAATCATCTTCTTTTATATTTTTTTAAAAGCCTAAATTTAACATATGTTCCTTAGCTTGAGTTTTAGTTCTTGTTGCATTATTTGTTAAAAAAATATATGGAAAGCCTTTTTCTTGTAAATATTCTATAAATTCTCTAGCTCCATCAATATTTGTATTCCCACTGTACATAGTTCCATCTAAATCTATAAGATATGTTTTCATAATTTCACCTCTTGTCTATTATACAGTAAAATAAAAAGGACTGCAATTTTTACAGTCCTTAATTATATAATCTACTTGTCTGTCATCTACAAAGTTTGATTGTCTTTTTAAAGTTACCATTTTCATCATAAATCTTCATTGGCCCATTTTTCTTACCATTTTTGAAAGTAATTTCTTCATTTACTTTACCATTTTCATGGTAAACCTTTAACTATTCCTTCTACAACTCCATTGTTATAAGGAATTTCACCTTCTAATTTACCATTTTCATGGTAACCTTTTAATACTCCTACTTCCTTATCATCTTTAAAAAGTAACTTCACTTAATAATTTACCACTAGGATAATATTTCTTAGATATACCATTCTTTTTATCGTTAACATATTGAGTTTCATATTCTAATTTTCCATCTTTATCATACATCTTAATAAGACCATTAAGTTGATTATATTGATATGAAAGTTCTTCTACTAGCTTTCCATTCTCTTGATATTGGAATGATTTACCATCTAAAACATCATTTTTGTAATTAGAACTAATTTTGATTTTACCACTTTCATAATAAAGTTTTGCAGGTCCATTTAAAGAACCCATTAAGAAAGTTTGTTCAGTCATTAATTTACCACTAGGATAATATTCTTTTGAAATTCCATTAGGTTGTCCTTCTGTAAAATATGCCTCAGCTAATAAAATACCTTTGTCAGAAAAATATCTAGATAGTCCATCTATTTTACCATTTCTTTATAAGAAATTTCTTTTTCAACTTTACCATTAGGATAGTAATATTTTTCTAAACCATCTATTTTATCATTTTTGTAGTTTGCTTCATATTCTAAAATTCCATTTTCAGAATAACTTTTTACAGTTCCATTGACTAAAGCATTTTGGAAAGTTTCTTCTCTTTTAACCTTTACCATTAGGGTAATATATAAAAGTTTTTCCTTCTAATTTACCATCTTTTAGACTTATAACAGCTTCAAGTTTACCATCTTTTTGATTTCTTTTCAACTATTCCAGTAAAAGGAGTCTTTTCATTTCCAAAATAAGCTATACCATTATCAGTTCTTGTCATACTTTCATAAGGAACTTTTTACGTTCCCTTCTGAAAAAAGCTAAAACTGAAGTTAATATAAATAAAGCTATTAATGATTTTTCATATTTAAACCTCCACATTATTTTTCTTATATTATATGGTCTTTTTATAATATCTGTAACATATGTTACAAAAATATATGGAGGTAACGATTAATATTTTAGTCTACTTGTTTATCATCTACAAAAGTTAGCTTGTTTTAAAAAAATTACCATTTTCATCATAAAAACTTTTGTTATTCCATTTTTTTCATACCATTTTTATAAGTACTTTCTTCTTGTACTTTTCCATTTTCATAGTAAACCTTAACAATTCCTTCTATGACTCCATTATTATAAGGAATTTCACCTTGTAATTTACCAGTTTGAGAGTAACCTTTTAATATTCCTATTTCTTACCATCTTTAAAAATAACTTCACTTAATAGTCTACCATTAGGATAATATTTTTAGATAGACCATTTTTCATTATTAGCATATTGAGTTTCAAACTCTAAATGTCCATCTCTATATAATTTGATAAGACCACTAAGCTGATTAGCTTCGTATAAAAGTTCTTGTAGTACTTTTCCATCTTCTTGATATTCAGTTAATTTTTCCATCTAAAGTATCATTTTTATAGTTTGAAATAATATATATTTTTCCACTTTCAAAAGAAATATTTTGCAGTTCCATTTAAAAGCTCCCATTGAAAAATTTTGTTCAGATTTTAATTTTCCATTAGGATAGAATTCTTTTGAAACACCATTAGGTTCTCCATCAGTAAAATATGCTTCAGCTAATAAAACACCTTCTTCAGAAAAAACTTTTGATACACCATCTAATTTTCCCATTCTTGTAAGACATCTCAGATTTTAATTTTTCCATTAGGGAAAATAATTTCTTTCAATACCCTCTAGTTTTCCATCTTTTTATACTAATAGTAGATTCAACTCTACCATCATCACTTTTCTTTTTCAATAATTCCAGTGTAAGGAGCACTGTCACCTTCAACAAAAATTATACCATCATCACTTTTTAATCATGCTTTCATAAGGAACTTTTTACATTTATTTCTGAAAAAGCCAAAACAGAAGTTATTAAAAATAAAGTTATTAATGATTTTTCATATTTAACCCTCCCAATTATTTTGAATATATTGTATAGCACCTCTATTATAACATTTGTAATATATGTTACAGAAATATTTTAGTAATAATTTTTTTATTCAAGTCAGATAGATGACGAAGTTTATTATTTTCGTTCATATATAAAAATAAAAGTTGTTAAATAATTTGTTATAAAATTGCAGTTATTATATAATAAAATATAAGAGTATTAAAAAGAATAAGGGAGTGCTAAGATGAAAAAGTTATTATTCTTATTATTTATGTTAATATTATCAATATCAGCTAGTTCAAAAATTTTAAATATCATCCAAAAACAAAAGATGAACTTAAAGAGTTAATAGAAAATGAAAGTGTTTATCTTGGTGATATAGATACATCAGCTATTACAGATATGTCCTATTTATTTATAATAGGTCAAAAAGAAAAATAGATGCTTGTGGAACAGCTTATGAATATATAACTACAAAAAGAAAAACTTTTCAGGTATAGGGAAATGGGATACTTCAAATGTAACTGATATGGAAGGTCTATTTCTATAAAAATGAAAGATTTTAATGAAGATATATCAGCTTGGAATACATCAAAAGTAGAGAATATGTCAAGTATGTTTGAAGATGCAGACAACTTTCAATCAAGCACTAAATAATTGGGAATGTATCAAAAGTAAAAAACAATGAAAAAATATGTTTGAGGAGCAATATCATTCAACCAACCATTAAATAAATGGAATGTTGGGTGAAGTAATGGATATGGAAGAAATGTTTGAGGCTGCTTACAAATTCAATCAAAAATATTAATTCATGGAATGTATCTAAGGTAAAGAATATGTCATATATGTTTAATAGTGCAAAAGAATTTAATCAACCATTAGATAAATGGAATGTATCTAGTGTTGAAGATATGACTTGTATGTTTAGATATACTAAGAAATTTAATCAAGCCTCTTAACTCATGGGAATGTTTCAAAAAGTAAAGTATATGGAAGAGATGTTTTATGAAGCAGTATCATTTAATCAAAGTCTTAATCGTTGGAATGTATCTAAAGGTAAAAAAATATGGCTCGTATGTTTTGTGATGCAAAAAATTTAATCAAGATTTAAGTATGTGGAAGGTACAAGGAGCAACTGATACTGTAAATATGTTTTTAGGGTTCAGCTTTAGAAAATAGAAACCTAAATGGGAAAGACAATAAAAAGGCGTGCTCATGGAGATAAATATAATTCGTGGACAAAATCAAATAGGTGGTTCTATAATAGAGGTTTCATCTAAAAGTACAAAAAATTATTTTAGATGTTGGTAGTAACTAGATGATAAAAGAAATAGTAGTTCCTGAAATTGAAGGACTATTTAAGGGAGAAAGCTAAGTATGATGGAGTTTTAATTAGTCACTACCATAGTGATCATGAGGGCTTAGCAACAAGAATTCTTCCTGATATCCCAATATATATGGGAGAAAAAAAGCTATGAAATACATAAGGTTACAAGAGAATATATAAGGAAAGAATATTTAAAAGAACCTAGAGTTTTTAAATCAGAAGAGCAAGTTTTCTATGGGAGATATAAAAATACTACCTTATCTTTGTGATCATTCTGCTTTTGATTCTCATATGTTTTCTATTGGACTGTGAGGGGAAAAAGATATTATATACAGGTGATTTTCGTTCCAATGGAAGAAAAATTCTTTCAGTCATTATTGAATAAGTTACCTAAAGTAGATGCCCTTATAACAGAAGGAACTAATCTTTCAAATAATAAAAATAAGAAAGATAAATTTGACTGAGAAAAGAACTTGAAAAGAAAGGAATAGAACTTTTAGAAGGAAAATGATAGACCTGTGTTTGTATTAATGGCAGGAACAAATATAGATAGAATAGTCACTTTTATATAAGATTGCAAAATGCAACGAAAAGATTGTTTCTATTAGATACTTATGTAGGAGTAATTACAGATACTATAGGTGGAAATATTCTAATCCTAGAACATTTTCTAATGTTAGAATATTTTTAACGAATCAAGATAAACATGACATTTTAAAAAAATTATCCAAAAAAATAAAAATTGGTAGAAAAGGAATAGTAAATAGCAATTTTTAATGTGTGTCAGAACTTCAATGAAAAAGTATTTAGAAAGTTATCCAAATGAATTTTCTTTTTGAAGGCTGTACACTATTCTATTCAATGTGGGAAGGCTACAAAAAAACAAGAAGATATGAAAGAGTTTTTAGAATTCATGGAAGAAAAAAAGGGTAAAAATTATATCCTTACATACAAGTGGACATGCAGATGAAAAAGACTTTGATAAATTAATAAAAAAAGTTGAGCCTAAAATTATAATTCCAGTTCATACAGAGAATTCTGAATGGTTCAAAAAGATATGAAAAATTGTGAGTTATTTGTGATAAAAAAATATAATTAAAATATAAAAAATAGGAGGAGTTATTATGTCTACATATTCAAAAAGATGAAATTATAAAAATTGGAAGTAGCAAAATCTGAGATGGGACAATTTTATAGTCAAGATTTTGTAAATTATAGAGGAAAAACATCAGATAAAGAAAGGGATTATTATACAGAAATTATTGCGAAATGGTTACTAGATAATATTGAATTATTTAATGATATAAAAATGATAAGTAGAGAAAAATAGTTATAAAAGTGGATAGTCATGATGGGAAAAATTAAAAATGAAAAAAATCAGAGCGTGAAGAAGAAATTGCTATGAAATTATTTGATTTTTCACAAAAATCAAGGGAAAGTTTTTGATATAATTGGAAAGATTATAGACTATCAAACTCCCTTTAAAAAATATAAGAGCAGATAAAGCTGGTAAAAATAGATTTACTTGCTTATAATGAAGAAGAAAAACTCTAAGAATTTTAGAATTGAAGAAACCAAATAGTGAAGAAACAATGTTAAGATGTGTACTAGAAGCCTATACTTATTTAAAAGATAGTGGATAAAGCTAAACTTTTAAAAAGATTTTTGGACTACCAGAAAAATACAAAAATTAAAAGCTTGTCCATTTGTATTCTATGGAAAAGAACAATATAAAGAAATGCAAAAAATAAAAGAAAATTTAGGGGAAATTAATAAAAAGAAATTAGATATAGAAATAATATATTTGAAGGAAGAAAATGGGGAATATAGTATTAAAGAATAATTGAATAAAAAGGAAATGTTCCAGCATTTCCTTTTTTGCATTCTGATTTATAATCTTTTAGAGATTAAAAATAATGCGACTATCATAGTTAATTTATTATAGCATTTATTTTTATAGATTTTAAGTAAAAAAGTGGTTGTTGCAAAATTAAAAGTTCAATCTTAAAGTAAAAATAAGAAATTTACTCAGTAACGAACTATTTTTCTACTTTTTATGAATTTGCAACAGCCACTTTCATATATATAAAGGGTTTATGAAGAATAAATTTATTAAATTTCTTTAAAAACAATATGGTCATTATCTAAATCTATTAAAACATTAGATTTTTCATGAACTTCATTTGCAAGAATTTTCTTAGCAAGACTTGTTTCAATTTCTTTTTGAATATATCTTCTTAAAGGTCTTGCACCATAATGAGGGTCATAAGCATTATTAGCTAAGTAGTCAACCATCTTATCAGAAAAATTCAAGTGTAATATGTTTAGGTTTTAATTTGTTTTCTAAATCTTTTAGACTCAATTTAACGATTTCTTTAATAGCTGCTAAATCTAAAAGCTTTGAAAGTGATTATTTCATCTATTCTGTTTAAAAATTCTAGGTTTAAATCTAGCTTTTAATTCATCTGCTACCTTTTTCTCTTGTACTTTCAGAAAGAGCAGGGATCTTCAAGTATTAAATGGCTACCTATATTAGATGTCATTATGATTAAAGTGTTTTTGAAAGTCCACTATTCTTCCTTGTCCATCTGTAAGTCTACCATCATCTAAAACTTGTAATAGAACATTGAATACATCAGGGTGAGCCTTTTCAATTTCATCAAATAGGATTACTGAATAAGGTTTAGTTCTAATAGCTTCTGTAAGTTGTCCTCCTTCTTCATATCCAACATATCCAGGAGGTGCACCTATAAGTCTAGTAACTGAGAACTTATCCATGTATTCACTCATATCTATTCTGACAACATTATCTTCACTATCGAAATAAATTGTATGCTAGAGTCTTAGCAAGATATGTTTTACCCACTCCAGTAGGTCCTAAGAATATAAATGAACCCATAGGTCTGTTAGGATCTTTTAAACCTGCAACTGATCTAAGCATAGTATCAGCAACAGCTTTAACAGCTTCATCTTGTCCTTTAACTCTTTCTTTTATATGATCTTCAAGATGTAACATTTTTTTCTTTTTTTAGTTTCAGTAAGTTTTGATACAGGAATACCTGTCCATCTTTGAAACAATATCTGCAATTTCATCAGCAGTAACTTCTTGTTTTAATAGAGAATTGTCTTTTCCATCTTTATCAACCTTATTTTGTTGTTCTTGTAATTCTTTTTCAAGAGTTGCAAGTTTACCATATTTTCAATTCAGATAATTTTGTTAAAGTCATATTCTCTTTCAGCTTTTTTTCCATTTCAAGTTTAACATTTTTCAATTTCTCTTTTTAATATTTCTTTAATCTTAGCAATATCTTCTTTTTCAAGTTCCCATTTAGATGTTAAAACTTTCTTTTTCTTCATTTAATTCAGCTAATTCTTTTTCTATAACTTTTTAATCTTTCTTTTGAAGCATCATCAGTTTCTTTTTCAAGTGCTTTAATTTCAATTTCTAATTGTAGAGCCTTTTTCTTGTCAATTGATCAAGTTCTTCTAGGCATAGAGTCAATTTCTGTTCTTATCATTGCAGCAGCTTCATCTATTAGGTCGATAGCCTTATCAGGAAGCTTTTCTATCACTAATATATCTTTGGCTAAGTGTTGCAGCTTCAACTATTGCAGTATCTGTTATTCTAACTCCATGATAAGTTTCAAATTTATCTTTAAGTCCTCTTAGTATTGAAATAGTATCATCAACATTAGGTTCATTTACTAATATTGTTTGGAATCTTCTTTCAAGAGCAGGGTCTTTTTCTATATATTTTTCTATATTCATCTATTGTAGTTGCACCAATAACTCTTAATTCTCCTCTTGCTAGCATAGGTTTTAACATATTTCCAGCATCAAGAGAACCTTCTCCTTTACCAGCTCCAACTATAGTATGAATTTCATCTATGAAAAAGAATGATATTTCCATTTGATTCTTCAACTTTTTTTAAAAACACCTTTCATTCTTTTCTTCAAATTCACCTTTGTATTTTAGCACCTGCAACTAAAGCTCCCATATCAAGAGAGAATATCTTTTTATTCTTTAAACTTTCAGGAACATCTCCATTTAAAATTCTTTGAGCAAGTCCTTCAACTATTGCAGTCTTACCAACTCCAGGTTCTCCAATTAAAAATAGGGTCATTCTTTGTTCTTCTTGAAATTATTTGTATTGCTCTTCTGATTTCAGAATCTCTACCAATGATAGGGATCTATTTTACCTTCTCTAGCAAGTTCAACTAAATCTTTTGCATATTTTTTTCTAAAAACTTCATAAGTTGCTTCTGGGTTTTGATTATCTACTTTTTCTATTTCCTCTTATACTCATCAATACCTCCATGTATTTTTTTCTAAACTGATACCCAATCTTTTAAAAATTGGCATTTCTTCAATCATAGCTTTAAAAATATGTTCTACACTTAAAAAGCTATCTTCCATTTCTTTCATAATCATTTTCTGCACGATTTAAAATGCTATTTGTCTTTTTGGTCAAGTGAAATATTTTCATTGCTAACTTTCACTTCAACTTTTGGATAATTACTCATTTCTTTTTTTCTAATTCAGAAATGATATATTTCAAATTCAAATTCATTTTTTTCAATTACTCTTGGAATTAATCCATCGTTTTTGCATAAGTAATCCTAAAGCAAGTGCTTCAGGTCTTATACTTTGTTGCATATTTCCCTTTGCTGATATCAACAGCTAAAGTTAATTGCAGTAATAGTATTTTCCGTAAATTGATTTGGACTCATCATATAAACCTCCTAACATTTATTATCTCTATATATATCTAAATTTTTTTTTAAACAATTTTAAGCCTCTAATTTGTTTAGCGAGGAACTAGCTATCAAGACACTGATAGCTATTCCTACATAAAATAATATAGAGGGGAGAACTATTAGCACTCTATTAAGTAGGTTGCTAATAATCATAAACTATATATATCATATATAAAATAAAATGTCAAGAGTTTTTAAAAAATTTAAAAATGAGAAACTAAAAATATTATTATATAATGTAAGAAATATAAGGAAAGATATGGGGATATAGAATGGGAATTTTTATAGTTGCAATATTTTTGCTCTTAATAGGATACCTATCTATTGGTATAGCGAAAAATATCTAGAGAAAAAGCTAATGAAATAAAAATCTTTAGAAAATAACAAAAGAAAAATCTACTTGAAACAAAGGAACTTTAGAACTTATTAAAAATAGAAGGTGGTAAAATTCTCGATCATTTGATTAAAAATATGGTCGCACACTTGTGACTCCTAGCACTCGTAGGGGTGTCAGTCATGAGTTAGACCATTAAGTATAGTCAGCATATATAGAAATATGTATGTAGAGGTAGCAACTTTAAAAAGCTATCCAATACTACTCGAATTGCTGGAAACCCCTAAAGCTAGTATAACTACAACATAGTACCTAAATAATATGGTACAAGTGTGAAAGTGGCGAAAGCAGAAAAAATATACTAGATGACATAAGGTTAAATCCTAAGTGTTAAGCCAGTAATCCCCCAAATCAAAGATTTGGGAAAGGCTAAAAATGGGCAATCAGCAGCCAAGACCATAAGGTGAGGTTCAACGACTATTCCTCTTGAGGGAAGTACACCAAAGCTGGTGGAAGTGGGTAGACCCAAACAGGCAGAGCTGTGGGATAAGATATAGTCTGTGCTTAATAGAAATATTAAGAAGTTCAAGGCTAATCTCCTTAATTTATTAAGGAGTGTATATGCAAGAGAACTGCATAAGTGGTAGCGTACTTATGTGAACGACAACCTCTAAAACGACTGAGTCAGTTTTTCAGGTTCATATATTTAGAAAAATTTTACTTTTTCATTTACTTATAGTATAAAAAGTAGTATACTATATATAGGTAAATGGAGGTGAAATCGCATGGAAAAAGCATATAAGTTTAGATTTTATCCAACTAAAACTCAAATAACAATATTAAATAGTACTTTTTGGTTGTGTAAGATATGTCTATAATCATTTTTTTAGGGTTTAAACAAGAACTATATAACAAAAGAGGAAAAATCTATGTCATATAGTGAGTGTAGCAAAAGATTAACAGTTTTCACAAGAGAAAGAATGGTTAAAAGATGTAGATAAATTTTCTTTACAAAATTCTTTAAAAGATTTAGATAAAGCCTATAAGAACTTCTTTGAGTGGAAGTAGCTATCCAAAGTTTAAATCTAAGAAAGATAATAGAAAATCATACAGAACCAATTATACAAATAATAATAGAGTTTTTAGATAAAATGGATAAAAAAGTACCTAAGTTAGGAAAAACTAAAAATAAGAGATAAAATGAGACCACAAGGAAGAATAATAAATGCAACAATAACACAAGTACCCTAGTGGAAAATATTATATATCTTTATGTTGTACTGATGTAGAAACAGAAAAAGTTAGAAAGTACAAATAGAAATGTTGGAATAGATTTAGGTATAAAAACTTTGTGCTTACCAGTGATGAAATCTCAATAGAAAATCAAAATATTTACAAAATCTTTGAATAAACTAGCGATATTACAAAAGAAAACTATCACGAAAACCAAAGGGTAGTTCAAATAGGGAATAAAGCTAGAATAAAAGTAGCAAGATTATTTGAAAAGATATCAAATCAAAGAAGACTTTCTACAAAAATTATCAACAATGCTAATAAAAGAGTATGATATTATCTGTATGGAAGATTTACAAGTAAAAATATGGTAAAAATCATAAATTAGCAAGAAATATTGTAGATGTATCATGGAGTGAATTTAATAGAATACTAAGTTATAAAAGCGAAATGGTATGGAAGAACAATAGTAGAGTAGATAAATTTTTGCAAGTAGTCAAATATGTAATTGTTGTGGATATAGAAATGAAGAAGTAAAAGATTTAAGTGTGAGAGAATGGACTTGTCCAGTATGTGGAGCTGTACATAATAGAGATATAAATGCAGCCAAAAACATATTAAAAGAAGGACTAAAGATATTAGGTATAAGTGCTTAAATATACAATATATGAACCGTAGGGAACTATGGGGATAGCTTAGTAAATTTAGTTGGCTAACAGAAGCAACTACTACCCAAGAACCCTGCGACTCTAGCACTCGTAGGGCGTCAGTCGTGGGAGGTTCAGGTGAGAATAGAATTTAAAAATCAGGATGGGAAAGACTTTTTGTCTATGATGAAACACATTCTTCTTTAAATAGTAAGTTTCTTTTTATGGAAGTGTGAAAAATAAAGAGAGGTAGCAGTTACTGTTATCTACAATAAAAGAGATCCAAATGAACATTATGTTAAAGAGTTAGAAGAACTTGAAGTAAGTGAAAATAGTAAAATTGCTCTAACTATTATAGGGGGACTATTTATTCTTGCGGGCTTATGTACAATATATGTTGGAATTTTTAAATAAAAGCAGGAGTTGCTGCAACAACTCCCACATAAAAAGCTTAATAAAGCATTTTTAGATAACAGTAAGAAAATAACTGTTATCAGTGTAATCAAGTAAAAATTTTTCAACCTATTCACCTCCTTTTAGAAGCTCATAGGAGGATAGCAAATAAATTATATCATTGACAATAAGAAAAAAATAAAGATTATAATTAAGTTGTAATCAGGTAAATGAAATAGCACTACTAACTGCAATTAGTAGTTTTTATTTTTATTCTTATTTATGTATTTTTTCTGATTCAGCTAACAATTTGTCAACATATTTATTTAATTCATTTTTAGAATTTCTTTTTGTATAATATGCAACAGATGTTAAAGTATCAGCAGGTTTAGCATTTTTAAAAACGATAGTGTACATAAAGTTTTGCCCATCAACATATTTTTCAACATAGGCTTTTCCCATTTTTAAAGAACCTTTATTTTGAAAGATCTCTAGAAGCATCTTCTTTTAAAATTTTATTAAGTTCAGCAGCATCAGGGTTTTTAATTCCATACCAATATGAAATAGTTGTTGCACTTTCGTCCTCAACTTTTTGCATAGAAATACTTCCTTCTGAATCACTAACTACTTTATAACCTCTTTCTTCTGCTCTTTTGAATTAACAAAAATTAGGAACAGCATAAGAAGAAGCAACCAAAATCATAAACAAACCTAAAATTAACTTTTTCATAATTTCTCTCCTTAAATTATATTATTTTAAAAAAACTTTCTACTTCATCTAATAAAATATCAATCTTTTTCATTCAATTTTTCTTCTGTTAGTCATCTATTTCAGAAAAAGTGATTGTAATATAACATCCATTTACTTTTTTTGTTCTTTTTGCAATAATATTATATATATAAAGCTCACCCTTAAATCTTTGAATATATGCTCTATTATTTTTCAGTTTCATCTAAAAATTTTAGAGCACTTGGAGCAGATCTTTTAAAGGTATTTTCGTCAAATATTCAGCATTATCCTTATCTCGAAAAATATAATGTTATACCTATCCTATCATTTTGTGTTATTTTAAAAGCTACAAAGGAATCTTTTTGTTTTTATATATTATATATCCTTTTTCCATACCTTTCACATCTACATATTCTGGTGCTGCAATTGACTATAGCTCCTAAAATTAAAAACAATCCTAGTATAAATTTTTCATGTTTCTCTCCTTAAATTATATTATTTTAAAACACTTTCAGCATCATTTAAAATTTTATCTATTATTTTATTTAATTTTCACCTGATAAATTTTCTTTGGTCATATATAAAACTGAAATCATGGCAATCTTTTACTTTTTGTTTTTAGGAACAAAATTATATGTGTATACATCTAGATATCTAAATTTATTTACATAAGCTCTATTATTTTTGAACAGAACCTATGAATTGAGCCTCACTAGGTGTATTTTCTTTTCCATATCACTTATATATTTTGAAGATTGATTTGGTATTTCAAAAAGTGAAATTGATATTCCTGTTCCATCAGGTTCCATTTTTGAAAAATAAAAATATTTCTGGAATATCATTATCTACTTTATAACCAAGTTGGGTAATTTTATCTGTGTTACATATTTAGGTGCAGCAAACGATATAGCTCCTAAAATTAGAAATAATCCTAATATAATCATGTTTATCTCCTCAAATTATTTTTATCTTAAAAAACTTTCAACCTGATTAAAAGAAACTATCAGCAAGTTTATCTAGTTCAGAGCCATTTAAATCTTCATCTGTTGCATATATAACAGTAGCAAATGTATCTTTAAATTTAAGCTTCTTTGAAATAAATGCGTAAGAAAAAGTAAGGACCATCTGTTGCTTTTATATTTAACTATATAAGCTCTTTTTAGTTTCAGAGGTATCAACTAATTTTAATTTTCTTCAGGAGCAGATTTTTAGCATCATCAAGTAATTGTTTAGCAGCATCGTTTTTCAACAATTTCAAAGAATATTGCAATACTTGTTGCATCAATATCAGTTGTTTTTATCAATAATAGCTGAAAACTCATCTTGTTCAGAAAGGTTATAACCAGCTTTATTGACTTTATTTATATCTAAACCTCTAGCAGCAGCAAAAGATACAACTCCTAAAATTAAAAATAATCCTAATATAATCATAAATTCTCCTCTATTTTAAAAGACTTTTCAACTTCATTTAAAGAACTATCAACAGCTTTATTTAAAGCAGCTCCTGATAAATCTTTTTCTGTCATATATAAAACTGAAATATGACAAGCTTTTTGATTTTTGTTTTTAGGAACAAAATTATATACATATATTTCTCCATCTTTGTATTTATTTACAAAAGCTCTATTATTTGCAACAGGAGCTAAGAATTGAACATTAGCTGGTTTAGAAGCCTTCATAGCATCAGCTATTGATTGTGGAGTATTATTTCCAAATGGATAAATTGCTACTGATATAGCAGCTTCTTGAGTAACTTTTCCTAGTCCAAATATATCTTTATCATCAGTTGTAATTTCATAACCAGCACTTTTGATTTTTGTTGTATTTATATAATTAGGTACAGCAAAAGACATTGCCCCTAAAATTAGAAATAATCCTAATATAAATTTTTTTCATAAAATTCTCCTTATCTATTTCAATTATTTTATATAACTTTCTGCTTCATCTAAAATTGCATTAGTAATTTTTAGAAAGATCATTTATGCTAAGTTTTTGATGATACATAAGTAGCATAAGTATGTTGATTCTTTACTTTTTCTTTCTTAGGAACAATCATATATGAATAGAAACCTGTGGTTTCAAATTCATTTATATAAGCTCTATTGTTATCAAGTGTAGCTATAAAATTTTCACTATTACGTAATGCATTGATTTTTAGTAAATCACTTATTTCTTTAGAACTTATATTTGCTGTAGAAAATGATATTATTATTGCTGAATCATCATCTGATGTTGTCATTGTAAGTATATCTTCTCTTTCATTTTTGATTACATAACCAGCATTTTTACTTTTGCCATATCTACAAATTTAGGTGCAGCAAAAGACATTGCTCCTAAAATTAGGAATAGTCTAGCATAATCATAAAATTCTCCTTATCTGTTTCAGTTATTTTATAAGTCCTTCAGCTTCGTTTATAACAGATTTAACTGTTGAGTTTATAGCATCTTTTTGGTAATTTTTAACTGTTGCATAAGTAGCATAAATCTTGTATTTTTCCTAATTTTTGCTTTTTAGGGTACAACAACATATGAATAGAAATTATCACTTTTGAAATTCATTTACATAAGCTTTGATCGTTATAGTGCAGATAAAAATTTTACTTCCAGCAGAGCATCAGCTTTTTATAGTATCGCTTAATTCTTGTGGATTCTTATCTGTTAGATAATATGATATTACTAATGCTGTATCTTCTTTTAGGTGATCCAATTGTAAATAGTCCTTCTTCATCTTGTATAATATCATGACCAGACTTTTGTAGTTTGTTGCATCTATAAAAACTAGGTGCAGCAAAAGACACAGCTCCTAAAAATTAAAAATAATCCTAATATAAATTTTTCATAAATTTTTCCCCTTATCTATTTTTATTATTTTATAAGTCCTTCAGCTTTATTTAAAGTGGCATCAATAACCTTATTTATATCTTCTTTTGATAATTTTTAGGTGACATATATATAACATAAATATGGTATTTATTTATCTTTTTGTTTCTTAGGTACAATAGTAAAAGAATAAAAATCTACATGTTTAAATTCATTTACATAAGCTCTGTTGTTATCAAAACTAGCTACAAATTTTCCATCTTGTTGTTGTGCCTCAGCTTTTTATAGCATCGCTTAGCTCTTTTGGACTCATGTCTGACAGATAAAATGATGCTACTAAAATTGAGTCTCCGTCTACTGCATTTGTATCTGCAATTGTAAGTACAGTTTCACTATCCTGTACAATATTGTAACCAGCCTTTTGTAATTTTGTTGTATTAATAAAATTAGGCATAGTAAAAGATACAGCACCTAAAATTAGAAATAATCCTAATATAAGTTTTTCACAAATTTTCTCCTTATCTATGTATTTATTAAGTGTGTTAGAACACTCGTGGCTCTAGCACTCGTAGGGTGTTAGCCGTAAGATGAATAACACCAACATTGAAAACGTTGCTCTAAAATTTGTAATTTTACTAATTTTAGAGTATAATACACTTAAGAACTTTTGGAAACTGAATATATAAGGTTGAGGTTAGAAAATGCAGTAACCTCGTAAAATATTCACTGCAAAATTAAATGGTTTTGAACCGAGCCAACAGGACGTAAATGTTCTCAACGGGAGAGCTTGTCCATTAAAGTCTTAAGGAAATTAGCTAGTATTTGAATACTAGATATTCAAAAGAAACTAAATAGTACTTAAGAACCTTTGCGACTCTAGCACTCGTAGGGGTGTTAGTCGTGAGAGGTTCATTTTAAGAAAGATTCAATCTCATTTATAGTTTTATCAATAGCTTTATCTGAATCAGCATCTTTTAATTCTTTATCTGTCATATATAAAACAGAGATAACAGTACCTTTTGATTTTGAATTTTTAGCAACAAAGCTATAAAGTAAATCCATTGTATTCAGTATCTTTGTATTTAGAGATATAGCTTTTTAGTTTCTCTAGAAGATAAGAATTTTTGACTTTTTGGTGCAGTAGCCTTTATAGAATCATTAACACCTTTAGCATTAACATCCCTATAAAAAAGAGCAACAGTAATTCCAGCATCATCAGTAGATTTTTCCAAAAATTACAGCTGAATCCTCATCTCTAGTAATTTCATAACCAGCTTTTTAACCTTGTTAACATCCAAATTTTTAGGTACAGCAAAAGATATTGCCCCTAAAATTAAAAATAAACCTAATATAATTTTTCATAATTCTCCAATCTTATTAATGTAACTTATTTATTTTTATCATTATTTTAAATAGCTTTCAACCCTCATTAAGAACTTTTATCCACAGCATTATTTAATTCAGTATTAGATAGTTCATTATCTGTTGCATATAAAACAGATATATAGCAATCTTTAATTTTTGTATTTTTAGCAACAAAATTATAAGTGAAACCTCCATTTTTCATTATTAGCAAATTTATTTACATAGCTCTTTTTATTACTAATAGAATTTAAAAAAATTGTTGATTATCTGGAGTGCTTGACTTGACTATGTCACTTACCTCTTTAGCGTTAACACCTTCTATCACAGTAAAAAGTCACAGATATTCCAGCTTCATCAGTGAGACTTTACAAATGTAAAAAGTCATCATCATCATCATAAATTTCATAAGAATTTTGTTTTTATTTTATTCACATCAACAAAAGCTAGGACTAGCAAAAAGATAGTGCTCCCAAAATTAAGAATAATCCTAATATAATTTTTCATATTGTCCTCCCTAAAAATATTTTAAGTTTAGCAATTTATGTTATAATAAAAAGGTGAATATTAAATGAATATAAAATGAATATGAAAGTTATCTTTCGATAAAAATCCCTACTATTACAAAGGAAGTAATGGTAGGGATATCTTTATTTTAAGAAGCTCTCAGCTTCATTTAAAAAATTCTCAGTGAGATTCTTCTTTCTTTTTTCTGAAAGCTTTACAGGTGTAACAAGTGAAACAATAGGATAACAGTTTTTCATTTTTAGAATTTTTGGCAACATAAATGTTATATATATACCCTTTAGATAAATAGCTTTTAATATAAGCTTTTTCATTTTCATTTTGAATATAAAAGTTTAAAATCCTTTGGAACAACTTTTGGATCTATTTCATCTAATGCTTTTTAATTGAATTTTCTCTGTTATCTAAGTTATATTTTTATAACTATAGATTCAACTGTATCTTCTATTCTTTTACAATTGTAAAACTATCTGATTTCATTTACCCTTATATGATAACCGTTTTCTTGAAATTTTCTCTTTATCTACATAATCAGGGCGAAGCAAAAGACAGCACTCTAACATCAAAAATATTGCTAATATAATTTTTCATAATTCACTCTCCCCAAAAATATTTTTAAATTCTACCATAAATTTTTACTTTTACTAATATTTTTAAGTTTTGTATTTTTATGTTATAATAAAAAGGTGAATGATAATTAATACAAATTGGATATAGAAGGGAGTTCTAGTTATGATTAAAGAAAGTTAATAGAAAATTTTAAAAATATTAAAATAACTGTTATTGGAGATTTGATGTTAGATGAATATATTATGGGAAAAGTGGAAAGAATATCACCTGAAGCACCTGTTCCTGTTGTTAAAGTTACAGAAGAAAAAAATTTGTTTTAGGTGGAGCTGCCAATGTTATCAATAACCTTGCTGCACTAGGAGCAAATGTTTATTGTGGAGGACTTGTTGGAAAACGATAACAATGCAGAAAAACTTATCAAATACGCTTTTCCTAAAAATGTTGATTGCAATTTAATTTTAAAAGGCTGACAACCGTCCTACTATTGTAAAGAAAAAGAGTAATAGCAGGGCATCAACAACTTTTAAAGACTTGACTGGGAAGAAGAATTTTCTATCAACGAAGAGAAGAAAATATAATAATAGAAAATCTTAAAAATCATATAAAAAGAATTAGATGCATTATTTTATCTGACTATAATAAAGGGACTTTAACAAAAATCTCTTTCACAAAAAAATTATAAATCTTTGTAGGAAAAATAATGTGATAGTTACAGTTGATCCTAAACCAAAAATATTACTAACTTTGTGGGAGCATCTTCTATCACTCCAAATAAAAAGGAAGCTTTATTTAGCTGTGGATGCAAATTCAAGAGAAGATATAGATATAGTTGGACAAAAATTAAAAGAACAATACAAGCTAGATACTGTTTTTAATCACAAGAAGTGAAGAAGGAATGACTTTATATGATGAAGGAATTCATAATATTCCTACTTATGCAAAGGAAGTCTATGATGTAACAGGTGCAGGGACACAGTTATTTCAGTTTTTACTTTAGCAAGAGCTGCTGGAGCAACTTGGGAAGAAGCAGCAAAGATAGCCAATGCCGCAGGGGAATAGTAGTTGGAAAATAGGGTACTTCTACTGTTAGTGAAAAGGAATTGATTGAAACTTATAACAGTATATATAACATAGAGGGACTTGTGAATGTTAAGAATAGGTAATGGTTATGATGTTCATAGATTGGTTGAAGGTAGAAGATTGATGTTAGGTGGTGTAGAGTTCCTCACACAAAAGGAGTTCTAGGACATTCTGATGGAGATGTACTTTTACATGCAATAACTGATGCAATAATTGGAGCCTTAGGTTTAGGAGATATAGGGTTACATTTTCCGACAATGATGAAAAATTTAAAGGATATAGACAGTGCAATTTTATTGAAAAATAAATAATATTATGAAAGAAAAACTATAGAATAGTGAATTTAGACTCAATTATAGTGATACAAAACCTAAGTTAAGACCCATATAGACAGTATCAGAGATAATATTGCAAAAATTTTGAAATAGAGCCTGAACTTGTAAAATGTAAAGGCTAAGACTGAAGAAAAATTAGGGTTTACAGGAGATGAAACGGGAGTTAAATCATATTGTAGTTTTATTGGAGAAAGATAATGTTAGATAAGACTTCTTTTAGAAAATCTGTACTTACTTTTTACTACCTATAGCATACAAAATTTAATAAATGTTGCTATCTCAAGTACAGACGTTATTATGCTTGGAAGATATAGTGAGGTAGCACTATCAGCTTCTTCACTTGCAGGACAGGTACAATTTATTTTAATTTTACTATTCTTTGGAATAGCCTCAGGTGCAACTGTTTTAACAGCACAGTACTGAGGGTAAAAAGATATAAAGTCTATTGAGAAAGTTTTTGGCTATTGGAATAAAAATAGCCTTTTTGTGAGCATAGGCTTTTTTTATCTTTGCATTTTTCTTTTCAAGAACTGCTATGAGATTGTTTTAGTAATGATGAAGCTACTATCTTACAAGGAATAAGGTATTTAAAAATAGTTAGTTTTTCATATTTAACAACTTCCATTTCCATAGTATATTTAGTTACTATGAGAAGTGTTGAAAAGAGTTGAGTATCAACGGTTGCCTATGCAACTTCTTTTGTTAGTAACCTAATAATCAACTATCTTTTAATATATGGAAACTTTGGTTTTCCTGAAATGGGAGTTGAAGGAGCGGCAATAGGGACACTTGTTGCAAGAATTATTGAATTAGGAATAGTATTCTATTACAATTCTAAGAATCATCATTTGTTTCTATTAAATGGAAATATATTAAGAGTTTGATCCTGTTTTAAAGAAAGATTTTTAAAATATTCAGCACCTACTATGATGAATGAACTTTTATGGGCTGGAGGAACAGCAGCAGGAATAGCTATCTTAGAAGGTTAGAACTTCTATAGTAGCAGCTAACTCTATAACATCTGTTGTTAGACAACTAGCAATGGTTTTTGCTTTTGGACTTGCAAACACAGCAACAGTTATGGTTGGAAAAGAAATTGGTAAAAAGATTTTCATACAGCAGAAATCTATGCAAAGAAACTTTTATTTTACTCTTTTCCTTTCAAGTTTGGTAGGAGTTGTCTTACTTTATAGCAAAACCTTTTATCATAAGTAAGTTTGCTTTTAAATGCTGAAGTGGAAGATTTTTTAAATCATACTATAAATGTTTTATTTTACTATATACCTTTACAAAGTATTTCAGCAGTTTTAATTGTTGGAGTATTTAGAGCCGTGGAGATACAAAGTTTGCACTGATATCAGATGCTATACCACTTTGGTGTGGTTCAGTCTTACTTTTCTGCCATAGGAGCATTCTATTTAGGGACTTTCTACAAAGCTTGTCTATATTTTAATAATGTCAGATGAAATTATTAAATTACCTCTAATTATTTGGAGATATAGAAGTAGAAAATGGATAAATAATATCACAAGAGAATTGAAAGAGAAAATATTAGGGGGAAAAATGGATAATAAAAAGAACAAGAAAAGAGCAGAATTACATAGAACAATATGGGCTATTGCCAATGATTTAAGAGGAAGTGTAGATGGTTGGGACTTTTAAGCAATATGTTTTAGGAATTCTATTTCTATAGATATATTTCTGAAAATTTAACTAACTACATCAATAAAGGAGAAGTTGAAGCAGGAAACTCAGATTTTAATTATGCTAGATTTAAGTGATGAAGATGCAATAGTTGCAAAAGAAGATTTAATAGCAACAAAAGGGATTTTTTTATTCTACCTAGTGAACTATTTGTAAATGTTAGAAAAAAAGAGCAGATAAAGATGAAAAACTTTAAATGTAACTTTAGATACTATTTTTAAAAATATTGAAAACTCAGCAAATGGAACTGAAAGTGAAAAGTGATTTAAAAGGGATCTATTTGATGACATAGATGTTAAATAGTAATAAATTAGGTGGAACAGTAGCTAAGAGAAATGAAAAACTTAGTTAATTTATTAAATGGTGTTGGAGATATGAAATTAGGAGATTATCAAGAAAATACCATTGATGCCTTTGGAGATGCCTATGAATATTTAATGGGAATGTATGCTTCAAATGCAGGTAAAAGTGGTGGAGAATACTATACTCTCAAGAAGTTTCAGAACTTTTAACTAAACTTACTTTAGTAGGAAAAACAGAAGTAAACAAAGTATATGACCCAGCCTGTAGTGGTTCATTACTTTTAAAATTTGCAAAAAATCTTTAGGAAAAAGATAATGTAAGAAATGGATTTCTTTTGGACAAGAGATAAATATCACAACATATAACCTATGTCGTATAAATATGTTTTTACATGATATAGATTTTGATAAATTTGATATTGCTCATGGTGATACTTTAACAGAGCCAGCACATTGGGACGATGAACCTTTTGAAGCGATAGTTTCTAATCCTCCTTACTCAATAAAATGGGAAGGAGACGCTAGTCAAATATTTAATAAATGATCTCGTTTTCTCACCAGCAGGAGTACTTAGCACCTAAATCAAAAGCAGATTTAGCTTTTATTATGCACTCTCTTTCTTGGCTTGCACCTAATGGAACAGCAGCTATAGTATGTTTCCCTGGAGTGATGTATCGTAGTGGTGCAGAACAAAAAATTCGTAAGTACTTAATAGATAATAACTACATTGATTGTATTATTCAATTACCAGATAATCTATTTCTATGGAACAAGTATAGCAACTTGTATTATGGTAATGAAGAAAGCAAAAGACTGATAATAAAGTATTATTTCATAGATGCTTCAAAAAGAATTTTGTAAAAGTTACTAATAGCAATAAGATGACAGAAAAACATATCAATGATATAGTGGAAAAAAATTTACTAAGAGAAAAATATAGAATATATTTCAAATCTTGTTGACTATGAAAAAAATAGTTGAAGAAAACTATAACTTATCTGTTTCAACTTATGTAGAAAAAGAAGATACTAGTGAAAAAATAGATATAGTTGAATTAAATAAAGAAATTCAAAGAATTGTTGCAAAGAGAAGAAGAATTAAGAAAAGAAATAGATAAGATTATTGCTGAAATTGAAATTAAATAAGGAGTGGACTATGGATAATAAAATTAAATCTTTCATATCTTCTCCCGAGAATCAATATCTTGAAAGAAAAAAAGTGCAAGAGTAGAACCACTTGATATATTGAAAACATTTAGTTGCATTTTTGCAAAATGCAGATGGGGGTTTCATTGGTAATTGGGGTAGAAGATAATGGAGAAATAACAGGTTTTAATAATTCAAAAGCACGTAAAATAGAAGAATTTAAAAATATAGCACTCATAAAATTAAAAAGACAGCCCCTATTTTACTAAAATATGAGATATTTGATGTAAAAATAAAAAGGGAGAAGAAGATAAAATTTTAGTAATTTCAGTAGAACCTAGCTTATGATAGAGTTATAAAATCATATGATAATAATGTTTATTTAAGACAATTTGATAAAACAGAAAAAAATTAAATCATGAACAAATAACTCAGTTAGAATATGATAGAGGACAAAGATATTTTGAAGATGAAGTAGTTGAAGATTCTTCAATAGAAGATATTGATTTTAGAGTTAGTTGAATCTTATAGAAAAAATATGAATTTAACGAATTCAAATTTAGAAGACATATTAAAAAGCAAGAAATTTTATTAAAAAGGACTTTTAACTAAATGCTTGTGTACTTTTATTTGCAAAAGAACCCACAAAATATCTACCTCAAGCTAGATTAAAATTTGTTAGATATGATGGAACAAAAGCTGGAGTAGGAACCGAAATAAATATAATAAAAGAGAAAAGACATTTTGATAAGGCTATTCCAAAAATAATAACAGAAGTAAAAGAATTTATAAAAAACTCAGCTAAAGAGAATTTCAATATTTAGATGGAGAAGATGGGAAACTTTTAAATCAATGCCAGAATATCCAGAATTTGCTTGGTTTGAAGGAATAGTAAATGCTTTAACTCATAGAAATTATTCTATTAGAGGAGAATATATAAAGATTTATTATGTTTGATGATAGGATAGAAATACACAGCCCTGGGAAGATTACCTAATATTGTTACTATTGAGAATATTCTAACACAACGTTATTCAAGAAATCCAAGAATAGCTAGAGTATTGTCAGAGTTTGGTTGGAGTTAAAGAAATGAATGAAGGGTGTTAAGAGAATATATAGTGAAATGGAAAAAAATTCTTTTTGAAGAAACCAGTTTACTCAGAACCAGGTAATAATGTTTTACTTGTTTTAGAAAAATAATATATTAAATAGAAATATTAGAATAGATGATAATTTAAAAAGTTAATTGATGAAAGATGTGTATGAAAGAATTAAATTTTTATAGAAAAAGGAAATAATAAAATTTTTCTTTTTATGAATAAAAAATTACAGTGGCTGATTTATCAAAAAAATATAAATAAAAACAACTGTGACAACTCGTATGTATCTAAAAATTAGTAACATTAGGTTTATTAGAATGGCATGGAACAAATCCAAAAGATCCTACACAATTTTATAGTTTAAAAATAAAAAGTAACTAGTAACTTTCTAGTATTTTCTAGTAACTTTAGTAAAAAGAAAAGTTATTGAAATATAAAAGGATTTTAAATAAAGTAACTAGTAGCTTTCTAGTATTTTCTAGTAACTCTCAGTAAAGAAAGTTATTGAAATATAAAGGATTTTTAAAGAAAGACTAGTGAAAAGTTATAAGTAAAGTTATAAGTAAAGTTACAAGTAAAAATAAAAATTTCTAAAAAGAGGGAAGAAATGGAAGAAGTAAAATTTTTGTTATATTCATATTTAGAAGATGATGTAAATGTAGGAGTGATAGTAAAAATGATACTTTGTGGCTTACACAAAAAAAGTATGGTAGAATTATTTGGAGTAACAGTTCCTTCAGTCAGTAGACATTTAAAAAATATCTATGAATCAGAGGAACTTGAGAAAAATACGACTATTTTCAAAAATTGAAACAGTCGTAAATAGGGAGCTTTAAAGGAGAGTTAAAAGAAGAATTAGAATATTATAATTTAGATGCCATTATTTCTGTAGGTTATCAGTATAAATTCCATAGATTATTTACAATAAAGCTGATAATACAGAGAAAAATATGAAGTTTTTAGAAGATAAGGGTAAAATAAGTAAAAGACAAGCAATAGAAAAAGCAGAGAAAGAATATGATATATTCAATAAAAACTCAAAAAATAGAATCAGATTTTGATAAAGCAAATAGAAAAATCTAAAAAGAGGGAAGAAATGAGTAAATTAGATGAATTGATAAAAAGAGTTATGTCCTAATGGGAGTGGAGTATAAGAGATTAGAGAGGTTATTCATAGACATTCTGAAAAACCTAAAAAATACTAATATAAAATTAGTATATACAGTAAGTAAAGACTATGGAATTATTGAGTCATTAGAATATTGGAAAAAGCTAATTCAGAAAAACTGTAAACTATCAAATGTATAGTGAAGATACAAGTAATTATAATGTTATTAGAAAGAATATGTTTGCCTACAATCCAGCAAGATTAAATATAGGATTCTATCGGATGTTTATTAGAGAAACAAGAAGGTTTGCTGAGTCCCATGTATGTGATATTTAAAAATAGATGAAACTCAGTTACTGCCGAGATATGTACTATATTATTTAAAATTCCCTAAAATTTTTAGCATAATAGATTCAAAAAGAAAAAATGGAGCAAGATTTTAGATTTGATTTTAAAAAAATTGGAATAGGATTTTTATTCCTGTACCCCATTAGAAATTCAAAAAGAGATAGTTAGAATATTAGACAATTTTCTTGACATAATATCAGAGCTAATAAAAAGAATTAACAGCTAGAAAAAGCAATATTCTTGGTATAGAGATTATTTTTAAAAATTTGAAAATAAAAATAAAAATAGTAAAAACTAGGGGAATTGTTTGACTTCAAAAATGGGATAAATAAAGAAAAAGTTCATTTGAAAAGGGACACCAATAATAAATTATGTAAATGTCTATAAAAAATAAAATATATTTTGAAGATTTACAGAATTTAGTTGAGACAACTAGTGATGAGTTAACAAGGTATAAAGTAAAAAGAGGAGATGTATTTTTTTACTCGCACATCTGAGACAATAGAAGAAATAGGTTTTACTTCAGTCTTATTAGAAGATATAGAAAAATTGTGTGTTTAGTGGATTTTTTTATTACGAGCAAGACCACTAACAGATTTATTATTACCAGAATATTGTGCTTATTGTTTTTCAACAAGTAGTATAAGAAATGCTATTATAAGAAAGAGTACATATACAACACGGGCTTTAATTAATGGAACAAGCTTATCTCAAATTGAAATTCCTTTTACCACCATTAGAAGTCCAAAAAGAATAGTTGAAGTTTTAGATAACTTTTGAAAAATATGTAATGACTTAAATATAGGACTTCCTGCTGAAAATAGAAGCAAGACAAAAACAATATGAATTTTACAGAAATTTTCTTGACATTCAATAATGAAGAAATTTATGCTCTAAGCAAGCAAGCAAGCAAGCAAGCAAGCAAGCAAGCAAGCAAGCAAGCAAGCAAGCAAGCAAAGCCCAAAATCTAATTAAAAATTCTTCAATATGTTTATGGCTATGTTGAATTAGAATTAGATAAGGTTGCAAATATCACAATGGGTGTTTCTCCAAGTGGAAATTCCATAACAGATATAAAAAGTGAAAAATATAGAATTTTCACCAAGGAAAAACATATTTTGGAGAAACTATGTTGTTACAATCAAATGTATATACAAATGAACCAAAAAGTATGCTGAAAAGAATAGTATTGTTATGAGTGTGAGAGCACCAGTAGGGGATACTAATATGGTAAAATAGAAAAATATCAATAGGTAGAGGTTTGTGTTCTATACTAGCAGATGATATTTTCTTACAAAAATATCTATACTACTATATAAAATCAAATGTAGATAAGTTAAAAGCAATGTCAAATGGGTCAACATTTGAAGCTATAAATTCAGAAAGCATAAGAAAATTTACTGTTTCTTTACCACCACTAGAAGAACAACAAAGAATAGTTGATATTTTAGATAGGTTTGATAGATTATGTAATGATATATCAGAAGGATTGCCAGCAGAAATAGAAGCAAGACAAAACAATATGAGTATTATAGAGAAAAATTATTAACTTTTTAAAAATTATAGTTTAATAGGTATTTAGAAAACTTTTCATATTTTATATGAGAAGTGTGACATAAAGTAGAAAATTTGTTATAATTATATATAAAAATTAAAAAGGAGGTTTCATGAAAAGGTTAGCTATAGGGTATAGATGATTTTTAGAAAAATAATAAAAGAAGATTGCTATTATGTGGACAAGACAAAATTTTATAGAAGATGTTTTACAAGATGCTTCAAATGTAAAAATTATTTACTGTCCTAGAAGATTTGGAAAAACATTAAATATGTCTATGCTAAAAGTATTTCTTGATGTTAGAGAAAGTGAAGAAAATAGAGAACTTTTTCAATGGATTAGATATAGAAAAATCAAAAATATATAGATGAGCAAGGAAAATATCCTACAATTTTTAATTTCATTAAAAAGCATAAAAATATGAAACTTGGGAAGAAAGTTTAGAACAATTGAAAAGTTTAATCTCTAATTTATACAATGAATTTGAATATATTAGAGAAAGTTTGAATGAAAGTGAAATAGAGCTTTTTAATGATATATGGTTTAAGAAAAGAAAATGGGGAATATGCTAATTCACTAAAAAAATTTAACATCTTTTCTATATAAATATTATAAAAAGAAGTGATACTATTAATAGATGAGTATGATATACCTTTAATAACAGCACATAAATATGGCTATTATGATGAAATAATAAATTTCTATAAAATATTTTTAGGAGAAGCCTTAAAAACTAATCAGTATTTGAAAAATGGGAGTTTTAACTGGAATAATTAGAGTAATAAGGACAGGAATATTTTTCTGATTTAAATAATCTAAAAGTCTATTCTATTTTAGATATTCAGAATTTTTCGGTTTTACAGAAGAAGAAGTTATAGAAGCATTGCAATCTTTTGATATAGAAGAAGAACTAGTAAATGTAAGATATTGGTATGATGGTTATAAATTTGGAAATTCAGAGTTATATAATCCTTGGAGTATAATTAATTTTTAGATGGAAGAGAATTAAAAACTATTGGGTAGGAACTCAGAAAATTTTTGATAAAAATATATTAGAGAATTCTACAAGTAGAACTAATGAGATTTTTAGAAAAACTATTCAATGAAGAGGAAGTAGAAGAAGCGATTACAGGAACATCAGACTTATCAATATTGATGGATAGTAAAAGAAGTATGGGAGTTACTATTATTTAGTGGATATTTAACTGTAAAGGAAGAAATTGATGAAGATATTCTATTCATTAAAAACTACCAAACATGGAGGTAAAAACTTATTTAAGAAAGAATTTATCAATGTGCATTTTGGTATAAGCTATTTAGAAAAACAATGGAAGCTTTAAAAGAGTCTTAAATTTAATGATTTTGAAAAATATTTTCAAGAGATAATGTTAAAAATCAACAAGTAATTGGGATACAAGTAAAGAAGCTTTTTATCATGGATTATCGTTAGGTATGTTGAGTTATTTAGATAATGATTACTATGTAACATCTAATTTTTGAAGCAGGATTTGGAAGATATGATGTGGTACTAGAACCAAAAATAAAAATAATAGAGCTTTTTATTTTAGAGCTTTAAAGTTACAGATGATGAAAATAAATTAGAAAAATTATCAGAAGAAGTAATTAAGCAAATTGAAGAAAAAAGATATGATATAAATTTAAAATCAAGAGGAATAAAAAGAAATTACTTTTGTAGGAATAGCTTTTATGGATTAAAAGTAAGCTATAAATAAAAATTTTTGAGGGGCAAACTGTCATCAGTAGATTATAATATGCTTATATCAACACTTGAAAGTACAGTGGTAACTGAATATATAAGAGAAGACATTCCAGCATACAGTTATCAAAGTGAAGCAGATTTGAAAGAGAGTTTATTAAAATTTACAAAAATCAAGGTTATGAATATTTTGAGTATTCATAATGAAAAAGAATTAATTGCAAACTTAAAAGATAAATTAGAAAAATTAAATAATATTATTTTTTTCTGAAAAAGAATGGGAGAGATTTTTCAGAGAGAAAAATAGCAAAATAAAAATGATAGTATTGTTGAAAAACAAGAACTATACAAGAGGACTATATAAAAAGTCTTTACAAGAGATGATGGAAGTTTAGTAAATATTAGTTTGATTAATAAAAAGAATATACACAATAACTTTCTTCAAGTTATAAATCAATATGAGGAAGAAGGAGGAAATCATAACACAAGATATGATGTGAGTATTTTAGTCAATGGTCTACCTTTTAATTCATATTGAATTAAAAAGAAGGGAGTTGCAATAAGAGAAGCTTTTAAACCAAATTAATAGATATCAAAGAGATAGTTTTTGGGCAGGAAGTGGACTTTTTGAATATGTACAAATATTTGTAATTTCTAATGGGACTAATACTAAATACTATTCCAATACAACAAGAGCAAGACATATTAAAAGAAATGTCTTATAATAGAAGAAAAAGTTAAAAATCTAGTAATAGCTTTTGAGTTTACTTCATATTGGGCAGATGCAAATAGTAAGTCAATAACAGATTTAGTAGATTTTACAAAAACTTTTTGCTAAAACATACTATTTTAAATATTTTAACTAAATACTGTATATTTGACACTAATGAAACTTTACTTTGTTATGTGTCCTTACCAAATATCAGCAACAGAAAGAATTTTATCTAAAAATACAATTAGCTAACAACTATAAATGGGTTGGTAAGATTGATGCTGGAGGATATATTTGGCATACAACAGGAAGTGGAAAAACTTTAACTTCATTTAAAACAGCACAATTAGCTTCTCAACTTGACTATATAGACAAGGTCTTATTTGTTGTGGATAGAAAGGATTTAGATAGCCAAACACAGAAAGAATATGATAGATTTTCAAAAGGTTCAGCTAATGGAAATACTTCAACGAAAAATATTGAAAGCACAGCTAGAAGATAAATATGAAAATAAAAAGCAAGATAATTATAACTACTATTCAAAAGTTAGGACATTTTATTAAACAGAATAAAAATCATGAAGTTTTTAGAAAGAATATAGTTCTTAATTTTTGATGAGTGCCACTGTTCACAATTTGGTGAATTACACCTTGCAATAGCTAAAGACTTTTAAAAATTATTTTATGTTTGGTTTTACAGGAACACCAATATTTCCAAAGAATTCAAAATGGAAGTTCAAAAACTTTGTTTAAAAACAACAGAGCAAACTTTTGAGATAAATTACATACTTATACTATAGTCAATGCAATAAATGATGGTAATGTACTCATTTAGAATAGACTATATCAAATACTATTAAGGAAAAAGGAAAAATATACAAGATAAAAAGAATGCCATTGATATAGAAAAAGCTATGTCAGATCCCAAATAGAATTAGAGAAGTTGTTTCATATATCATAGATCACTTTTGAGCAAAAAGACTATGAGGAATAAGCACTATGAATTGAAAAGACCAAAGATTATCAGGATTTAACTCTATATTTGCAGTGAGTTCTATTCCAGTGGCAAAAATATTATTTTGAATTTAAAAAGACAACTTAAAGAGAAGAATAAAGATTTAAGAGTGGCAACAATATTTAGTTATTCAGTAAATGAAGAAGAAAAATACTGATAATTTAGATGATGAAAGTTTTGACACTGAGAAATTTAGATTTAGGTCTCGTGAATTTTTAGAGGAAGCAATATCAGATTACAATAAAAATGTTTGGTACAAATTATGATACTTCTTCAGATGGTTTTCAACTATATTATGAAAATTTGAGCAAGAGAACAAAGGATAAGGAAATAGATATTTCTAATAGTTGTAAAATATGTTTTTAACAGGTTTTGATGCAACAACTTTAAATACTCTTTTGGGTGGATAAAAACTTGAGAATGCATGGACTTATTCAAGCCTTTTCAAGAACAAATAGAATATTTAAATTCAATAAAAACTTTTGGAAATATAGTATGTTTTAGAGATTTACAAGAAGAAACAGATGAAGCCATAGCACTTTTTGGAAAATAAAGAGGCAGGTGGAATTGTACTTTAAAAACTTATGAAGATTACTACAATGGTTATCAAGATGACAAGGGTAGAGAAAAGAAGGATATAGTCAACTGATAGAAGAATTACAAAAGTAAATTTCCATTGTTGAACAAATAACAGGTGAAAACAATAAGAAAGAATTTGTAATATTATTTGGAAATATCTTTGAAAAATAAAGAATATATTATCAGCTTTTTGATAAGTTTGCTGAAATGAAATTTTATCTGAAAGAGAATATCAAGATTACCAAAGTATCTACCTAGATATGTATCAAGAAATAAGAACTAAAAAACAAAGATAAAAGAAATTATTAATGACGATATTATTTTTGAAATAGAATTAATTAAACAAGTTGAAATTAATATTGACTATATTTTAATGAAAGTTGCTGAATATTATAAAGTCAAATAAAGAAGATAAAGGAAATACTTATAGATATTAAGAAAAGCTATAAATTCAAGCCTTGAACTTCTGTAGTAAAAAAGAATTGATAGAAGGTTTTATAGAAAGAGTTAATTCTTCTAAAAATATTACTGATGATTTCCAAAAATTTGTCAGAGAAGAAAAGGAAAAAGACTTTAGAAAAAGTAATAGAAGAAGAAAAATTAAAACCAGAAGAAACTAAAAAATTCATAGACAATTCACTAAGAGATGGTAATTTTAAAACTACAGGAACTGATATAGATAAGTTATTACCACCTGTTTCGTTTCTCTAGTGGAAATAGAGGGCTTAAAAAGCAAGGGGTACTGATAAACTAAAAGGCTTTTTGATAAATATTTAGGATTAACTGTTTAAAAACTTGAGCAGAATTTTGCTAAAAATAGTAAAAAGATAAGAATATTTTTTTAAATAGGTGATAATATGAGAAAAATTATATAGACTGGGATAGTTACTTTATGGGGATAGCATTGCTTTCTTTCAATGAGAAGTAAAGATCCTAATACTCAAGTTGGAGCTTGTATAGTAAATGATGAGAAAAGAATAGTTGGAGTAGGCTATAATGGTCTACCTAAAGGTTGTGAAGATACAGATTTTCCTTGGGGAAAGAGAAGGAAATTTTTAGAGACAAAATATCCTTATGTTTGCCATGCAGAATTGAATGCATATTAAATAGTATAAAGTCTTTAAAAGATTGTATTATATATGTAGCTTTATTTCCTTGTAATGAGTGCAGTAAGGCAATAATTCAAAGTGGTATAAAGAGATAGTGTATCTTTCAGATAAATATGATGGAACAGATACAAATAGAGCCTCAAAGAAAATGTTGATCTCAGCAGGAGTAAAAGATAGACAGTTTACACCTAATATGGATAAATTAGAGATAGATTTTAAAAATATTTAGAAAGGTGGAATAATGCTAGAAGCTTTAAAAGAAAGTGTTGTTTTTAATAAGATTAAAATTGAAGATATAAAGAAAATTTTAGAAGAAACTAAGCATGAAATAAAAACGTATCTCCCAATGAAACAATAGCCTTTTAGAGGTGATGAAGTAAAGGGACTATATGTAATTTTTGAAAGGGAACATTGAGTGCAGAATGCTTAGAAGAAGGAAATGTCATTAAAATTGAAGAATTAGTTAAAAAGTGATATTATAGCTCAGCCTTTATTTTTGAAGTAAAAATTGTTTTTCCTGTAGACTTAAAAAGCAAAAGGAAAAAAGCTGAAGTATTATTTATAGAAAGAAAAAGAATTTTTAAAAATTGTTATTTTGCAAGAACAAATTTAGAGAATTTCTAAATGAGATTTCAAGAAACTCAACTTTTTAACAACTAAAAATCTGAATAATTTTAATAATAAAACTATCAAGAAAAAATTCTGTAATTATGTCAATAGAAAAACAAGAAAAAGGTGAATTTGTAATAGAAAAACCTAGGAGCGTTAGCAGAGTTTTTGGAGGAAAGACCTCTCTTTCAAGAGTTCTATGATTTAGTAAAAGATGAAAAACTAGAAAGAATAGGAGAAATAGATATAAGATATTGGATAAAGAATTTTTGAAATATGAGCCAACTAAATAAAATAGAGCTATTGCAAATTAATAAAAAGTAAAAATAGTTCGTTACTGAGTAAATAAAAAAATTTTCTTTGAGAAATTTTAATAAACTTTAGTTATATATAGCAATTATTGTTAGCCTATAATGGTTCTAGAGCTCCACAAAGGCTCTTTTCACCATTATAGGACGTCGCAGTAATCTTATTGAAAACTACTAGTTACTTACTCAAAGAAAATTTCTAATGATAAATTATGATATAACTCACTTATTTTTACTTTCAAATTTATATCTATGCACAGCTCTTTTATATTTTTAGATCTCTGTTTTATATAACCTTTTCTTCAATATCTTATATACAATAAAAAGTTATGATAGCAGGAAGTAAGAAATGTAATATTATCATAGTTGGTAGATATGACATTCCATTTACAGAAAATGAAGCTATCTGTCCAACAAGTCCACTTGTTCCCTATACCAGAAGCAATACTGTTTGATGATAAATTAAAACAGTTGTAGAGAGTACACCTAAAATAGCACTTGAAACTATAGGTGGTATCCATATCATAGGATTTTTATTATATTAGGAATTTGTATCATTGAAGTACCGAAACCTATTGAAAATACAGTACCTAAATCATTATCATCATAAGACATAACAGCAAAACCTATCATTTGACAACAACATCCAGTTAAAGATGCTCCAGCAGCAAGTCCACTTAAACCTAAAGATATCCCTATAGCAGCAGAACTTATAGGAAGTTAAGATAATTCCCATAATAACAGACATAGTAAGTCCCATTAAAATAGGGTCTAAGTTCAGTTGTCTTATTAACTATGACACCAATTTCGCTGATAACAGCTGAGATATATGGAGCAAAAGAACTTACCAAGTAAAGCAACCAAAATTATAGTAGTCATAGGTAAAAGTATAATATCAAACTTAGTTTTTCCTGCAATTCTTTTAGCAATAAGTAAACCAAAGATAACTGAGAAATATGCTCCCATTGGTTCTCCAACTTTTAGAACTGCTTGCCCATCTACAAAGTTAATACTACCTGCACCATACATACCTGTTATAGCAGAAGCTACTAGGATTAAGACATGAGATTCAAGAGCATAAGCAACTCCAACTCCTATTCCAGCTCCCATTAAAAGTTGTGAAAATCCACCGAGATATGTTAAAAACTCTATATTAAAAAGGGTTCCAATCTGCTTTTAAAAATAAGCCCAACTATCAATGATGAAAATAAACCAAAAGCCATACCATTTAAAACTCTTAATGAAAAAGTTTTTCATTTTTCTTTTTAACCTCCAGTATTTTTAAAAATGAATAGTTGATATTCATTTTTTTATATTATATTCTTTAGTAAAAATTGTAAAGAACAAATTATTTTTGTAGAAAATATTTTGTAGGAAAGTCAAAAAATAGAAAAATTGTCTAAAAATGAATAAAAATGTATAATTTTTAGAACTTTAAACTTAAAGTTGGCTATTAATCAATAAAAAAACATCATAAATTATATAAAAATATATTGACTAATTTATAAAGTGGATATATATAGTTAAAAACAATTTATTAAAAACAAATTGGGAAATTAATTAATTATTAGGAGGTTGGTATGAAAAATTAAAAAGAATTTATTTAGTATTTTAGCAATATTTATGTTTGTGTTAGTAGCTGCTTGTGGTAAAAAAAGAAGTCACCTACTGAAGATGCTAATGCTCAAAAAAAGAAGGAACAGCAACTGAAGTTACACAAAATTATCATATCGGTGTTGTAACAACATCTGTTTCTCAATCAGAAGATAATGCACGTGGAGCTGAAGCAGTTAAAACAATATGGGAGCAAGTAATGAAGGTGGAAAATACTGTTGTAACAATACCAGACAACTTCATGCAAGAACAAGAAACAACAATTTCTCAAATGGTTTCTCTTGCAGATGACCCTGAAATGAAAGCTATAGTAGTAGCTGAAGGAATCCCAGGAACTTATCCCGCATTTAAGGCTATAAGAGAAAAAGACCTGATATTTTACTATTTGTAAATAATACTCACGAAGATCCTGTACAAGCAAGTTCAGTTGCAGATGTATAGCAAACTCAGACCTCAGTTGCAGAGGATATTTAATAGTAAAAACAGCTCATGATTTAGGAGCAACTAAATTTATGCACATTTCATTCCCTCAGACACTTAAGCTATGAAACTATTTCAAGAAGAAGAGCTATAATGGAACAAACAGCTAAAGATTTAGGAATGGAATATATTGAAATGTCAGCACCAGACCCACTAAGTGATGTTGAGTACCAGGAGCGCAACAATTTATCTTAGAACAAGTTCCAAACTGGATAGCTAATATGGTAAAGACATAGCATTTCTTTGCAACAAATGATGCTCAAACAGAACTTTACTAAAACAAATAGCTGCTAATGGTGGATACTTTATAGAAGCAGATTTACCTTCTCCTACAATGGGATACCCTGGAGCATTAGGAATTGAATTCACTGATGATGAAAAAGAAATTGGCCAAAAATATTAGAAAAAGTTGAAAAAAGCTGTTGTAGAAGCTGGTGGTTCAGGAAGAATGGGAACATGGGCTTACTCATACACTTTCTCAGGTCTTCAAGGACTTATGATTTGAAAGCAGTTAAATCTATAGAAAGCGGAGATAAAGACTTTACATTAGAAAAAGTTTTAGCATCTTTTGATACAGCAACACCAGGATCTCAAATGGAATGGAAGCTTAATGAAAGATAACAATGGAGTGGAAGTAAAAAAATTCATTCTTCGTATATCAAGATACTTATATATTTGGAAAAAGGATATATGGGAGTTACTTCTGTTGAAGTTCCAGAAAAATATGGAAAAAAATTAGTGGTAATAAATAAATAGAATATAAGACTATTTGGACAATGGGGGCTGGAGCATTTTATGCAACCAGTCCCTATTCCTATTTAGGACTTAAGAAGGAGGCTATGGTGTCAAATACACTATTAAAAATTGAAAACCTCTAAATCGTTTGGTGAAAACACAGTCTTAAAAGATATCAATTTAGAATTAAATGAAGGAGAAATTTCTTGGACTAGTTGGAGAAAATGGTGCTGGAAAATCAACTTTAATGAAGATTATATTTGTATGGATGTAATTAGAGAAACAGGTGGATACAATGGAAAGATTTCTTTTTGATGGAAAAGAAGTTAATTTTTGCATCTCCATTTGATGCTCTTAATGGCAGGTATAGGAATGGTTCACCAAGAATTTTCATTAATTCCAGGATTTAAAGTTAGTGAAAAATATAGTATAAACAGAGAGTCTACAAAAACAATGTGGTAACTCATTTCTTTGGAGATAGTATCAGTAAGATAGACCAAAAAGAAAATATGAAAAGAACCCAAGAAGCTATTTCAAAAATTAGGAGTAAACTTAACAGGACAAGAGCAAATAAGTGAAATGGTTGTTGCTTACAAACAATTTACAGAAATTGCTCAGAAATTGAAAGAGAAACATACAAAACTTTTAGTTTTAGATGAACCTACAGCTGTTTTGACAGAAGATGAAGCAGAAATTTTATTGGAAACAATGAAAAATTATCAGCTAAGGGATAGCTATTATTTTTATAACTCACAGACTTAATGAAATAATGGCAAAAGATCTGATAAAGTAACAGTTTTAAGAGATGGACAACTATAAATACAGTTCCTACAAAATCTACAAATGTAAATGAAATTGCAGAATGGATGATAGGAAGAAAAGTAAATTCTTCATCTGATGAAAAGAAAGTGCTGCATGATGATCATGAAACATTGTTAGAAATAAGAGATTTATGTTGATATGCCAGGAGAAATGTTAAAAGGTTTAGACTTAGATATAAAAAGGAGAAATTCTTTGGTCTAGGTGGTATGGCAGGACAAGGAAAAATAGCAGTGGCAAATGGAATAATGGGACTATTTTAAAATCAGCGATGATATAAAATACAAAAATGAAGCCTTAGTTTTAAAATAAACCAACATATCCTTTAGAAAAGAGTGTATCTTCTTTTTGTTTCTGAAGATAGAAAAGGTGTTGGATTACTTTTAGATGAAAGTATAGAAAAGAAATATTGCTTTCCCTGCTATGCAAATTAAAAAACAATTTCTTTACAGAAATTTTTAGGAGTTTTTAATGTAATAGATGATAGGCTGTTACAGAAAATGCAAAAGAAATATATAGAGAAATTAGAAATAAAAAGTATGGGCGAAAAAGCAAAAAGTTGGAGAACTATGAGGAAACCAACAAAAAGTTTGTGTGGCTAAGGCTTTCACTATGGAACCTGATTCATTATTTGTTTCAGAACCAACAAGAGGTATAGACGTTGGAGCTAAACACATTAGTTCTTGAAACTTTAAAAGAATATAACAGAGAAAGAAATCAAACTATAGTTGTAACTTCTTCAGAAATAGAAGAATTAAGAAGCATCTGTGACAGAATTGCAATAATAAATGAAGGTAAAGTCGCAGGAATATTACCAGCTAGTGCAGGAATACCAGAATTTGGAAAATTGATGTCAGGAATAAAGGAGGAGAATAGTATGTTAAAGAAAATTCGGTTTACCAAGACTAATAATATTAATATTTTTAATATCAACATATATAATAGCTCTTTTCGTAGGAATCCTATAACAACAGCACTATCAGATGCGATGATTAGATTTGGTATGAATGCTATTTTTAGTTCTATCTCTTATGCCCATGATAGAATCAGGAGCAGGTCTTAACTTCGGTATGCCTTTAGGAATAGAAGCAGGACTTTTAGGTTCGCTAATAAGTATAGAGTTAGGATTTAGTGGTTTTTGTAGGTTTTGCTTTGAGCGACACTTATATCAATAATATTTTGCCTTTATTTTTGCTGGGCTTATGGAGCAGTTTTTAAATAAAGTAAAGGTGGAGAAATGATGATAGCTACACATATCGGTTTCTCATCAGTTGCTTTTATGTGTATTATGTGGATAATTCTTCCATTTAAAAGACCAGATATGATTTGGGGCTTATGGAGGTTCAGGACTTAGAACAACAATAAGTGTTGAAACTTACTGGAAGGGTGTTTAAATAAATGTATTTGGAAAAAGATATCACAAGCTATACCAGTTGGAGAACAATATTCTTCTTATTACTTGGCTTTTATTATGTGGTATTTTTAGAACAAAAAGCAGGGCTTTCTATGAGTGCTGTTGGAAAAATGAAAAATTTGCTCAAGCAACAGGTATCAATGCAGATAAGAGTAGAAAAACAATCAGTTATAATTTCAACTGTTATCGCAGCAATAGGAATAGTTGTATACCAACAAAGCTTTGGATTTATACAATTATATCTAGCACCTTTCAATATGGCTTTCCTGCTATAGCAGCAATACTTATTGGAGGAGCTTCAGTAAACAGAGTTACAATATGGCACGTTATGATAGGAACTTTCCTCATTTCAAGGGAATACTAACTATGACACCAGCATTGTAAACGCTGTTATAAAGACAGACATGTCTGAAACAATAAGAATAATCGTTTCTAATGGAATGATATTATATGCTTTAACTCAGAAAGGATGGTGAAGTCGTGGATAAAAATAATAGAAGTAAAAACTTTATATTGGATAACAGTGTTCCAATTTATACCTATTATGGTAGCTATAATGTTTCCACTTTCTGGTTTGAGTGAGATCATTTAGTTCGTGAAAATGATAGAAAGAATTTTCAAGAAACCCTATTTTTAATAATGTCATTGTCAATACCAATAGTTGCAGGAATGGGATTGAACTCGGTATAGTTTTAGGAGCTATGGGAGAGCAACTTGCCTTAATTCTTGTTACTATCTGGCATATTACGGGTCTACAAGTGTATTTTTAGCAATGATACTTTCTATGCCATTTTCAATTTTAGCTTGGATATGTTGGAGGAGTAATATTAAATAGAGCTCAAGCAAAGAAATGATAATCTCTATGATTTTAGGATACTTTATCAATGGTGTTTACCAACTTGTAGTTCTATATTCACGGGGAAAAATTATTCCAGTTAGTGATAGAACACTTTTTACTATCTTCAGGTAGAGTGTATAAAAATACAGTGGATTTAACAGAGATTTCAAAAGCAGTGGATAATGCAATTCCTTTCATATTTGGTTATGATATCCCTGTTCTAACATTACTTTTCATAGTTGGACTATGTTTCTTTATCATTTGGTTTAGAAAAACAAAATCAGACAAGATATGAGAGCTGTTGGACAAGATATGGAAGTATCTAAGTCAGCAGGTATAGAAGTAACATAAAGTTAGAATTTACTCAATAGTTATCTCAACTGTCTTAGCAGTATAGGACAAGTAATATATCTTCAAAAATTTAGGAACACAAACACATATATAATTCACACGAACAGGAAATGTTCTCAGTTGCAGCCCTACTAATAGGAGGAGCTTTGTAGCAAGAGCAACTATTCCTAATGCAATAGGGTGGGGATAATTTTATTCCATACTATGTTCGTTGCTGCACCAAAGAGCAGGAGAATTAATGGGTTCTTCACAAATAGGAGAATATTTCAGAGTATTTATTTCTTACGGAATTATAGCTCTTGTTCTTATCATCTATGAATGGAGAAGAAAGAAAGAAAAGAAAGAGAGAGAAAAGCACAGGATTTTTAAAAAAGTGAGGTAGAAGATGAAATACATTAAAAAGTAGCTATTATAGTTTTTAATTTTGTTGTGATTTCAGTAATTCTGTTACAGGAAAGAGACATGATATTCTAATTGAAAAATAATTCAATGGCAGGAATTAAATACAGTATAAAATGGAGAACCATACAGACATTAGATGCTGGTAAAAAGCCCTAGGTATATCAAAGGGAGTAGGAAAATGTAATTTTCATAAAACAGCAGATAATAAAGTTATAGAGAAAAGAACTTCCTTCTAAGAATATAAATCTTTTATCAATCAAGCTATAAATAATGGTGAAGATTGGTATAAAGAAAAGTGAAAAATAATAGTAGTTTTTATTGGTATATAAAGGAATTTTGTATTTTTGGATATTTTGTGCTATAATAATCAGGTAGAATTTTTACTTAAATACATATTCTAAAATAAAATAAAAAGGAGAATGCTACAATATAGTAACTTAGTAACAGGTATATGTACCGATGCTAGTCGGGAATTTAGGACTACAAAGAAGGTAGTAATAATAATTTAGTAGCAAACTGTATGAAGAAACATTACTAGCAGTTGTTTTTCTATGCTTGTCAATTCTTTTCTTATTCTAATGATACAGAGGCCCTGAGATCAAGTATACCAACACTGTATCATTACCCAAGCAAAAAGATTTTGCTAAAGTAAAAGGTAAAATCAAAAACAAATATTTATCGATACTCTTATTCCAACTATTGAAAAGATAAGAACCAAGATAGCTGAGGATAAAGGAATATGTAAAAACTCTTATAGAGAAAGAAATCTTCAACAGCAGAGAGAAATATATGTTTAGAGGAGATGTACACTAAATATAAAGTAAAAATCTAAATCTAAAAACAGAATTAGTACACAAGATGGTGGTACCACCAACATCATTTATACTAGCAGGCCCCATTGGAAAGTGGTTAGAAGTTCTGCAACTTGCAAAAGAAGGAACAATCTATTTGCAGTTAGATCGTCTTTAAAAAGATCCAGAAAAACAGTATATCTAGGACCCAACCAATACTACAAGAGATATGAAAGCTTAGAAGAATCACTAATGGACTATGTGATGACTTTATCAAGACATTCTAGTTATTCTAATTTAAGAAAAGCAATTAATAATGGAGAACAAACAATAGTTCTTATCAAACATTTAGGAAATTATCTGAGATGAAAAATCTTTTATGGAGCAAAGATTAACTCAGATAATTACAAAAATAATTTATTTAAATACGATAACTAAAAAGAAAGAGGATTTAGATCTTTACTAAGAAGTCTCAAATCTGTGATATAATAAAAATATTGAGACTGCTTATTGCTAGGAGGAAAAATTGTGGAATTGATTCATAGAAAATCCTAATTTTGAAATAGTGCAAAAGATTATAGAATTGGAAGAAAGTGCTTTTTGAGGGAGCAGGAAATGTAGACCTTGATAATAAAAAGCCCTTATAAGATATGGCATGGTTTTTGTTGTAAAGAAAGAGAGAAAATAGTATGCATAGTTGAATATATGCAAAACTTAATAAAAATCTCTTTTCCTTTATGGTATATCAACCTTGAAAAGAATACAGACATAAGGGTTATGCAAACTTTATCTTAAATGAAACTGAAAAATCTTAAAAGATTTAGGATACACTGAAATAGAATTGACTGTTGCACCAGAAAATCAAATAGCGATAGATTTGTATAAGAAAACATGGCTATAAACAAGAAAGCTTTTTAAAAGATGAGTATGGTACAGGTGTGATAGATTTATGATGAAGAAAAATTATATAAAAATTATATGAAAATATATAATTTTTAGAAAAATCTTCAATAATAAAAATTTTTATTACAATGAAAAATATGTTACAATGAAGTAAAATACTTTTGATGGAGGAGAAAATGGAAGCAGAATTTTTAAGAATGATAAAATGAATGTGATGAAATAGCTTTAGCTACTAGTATACACGATATGCCAAATGTCAGAATAGTAAATTACTACTATGATCAAGACAATAATATTATGTATTTCTACATATAGCGTAGAGAAAAATAGTGAATTCTGGAAAAATAACAATGTTGCATTTACAACTATTCCTATGAAAAAGGGAGTTAGAGAACAAGTAAGACAAGAGGACATGTTAGAGAAAGTGAAAAACTATAGTAGATTTAAGAGAAGAATTTTTCTAATAAAATGTCAGATTTTGCTGAAATTATAGATAAGTATTCTGAAGAATTAAAGGTTCATGAGACAAGATTTACAGAAGCAACTGTAACTCTTGATAGTAGAACTATGAAAAATAAGTTTATAGAAAATAAAAATTAAAAATAATTCAGACCTTTGTTGATAAAATAAAATATAGTGAGTTACGATGATAGATTTGTGATAAAATAATTAAAAGCAGCGGGAGCTGGCAGTAGTCGACATGGTTTGAGCTGCAGCGAGTCTGGTACGAGATTTACAGCGAAAGCGATTAATTTATTTTATCGTTAAGAAAATCTACTCAGTAACTGAAAACTATATTTTTGAGGTAGCAATTGACAATTAAAACAAAAATAAATTATAATAAGCACTATATAAAAGGAGAGAGAATTCTATGTCAAAATAATTAATTACATATGTAGCTGTAGTAAAACCCATAGTTCCCTAAGAGGATCTGTAGTTTAGTTAATTTTGAACTAGGTGCAAGTCCAATCTAGTTGTACAATATTTTGGACTGAGCCTATGGGATTTAATAATATATATTATGTGACCATTAGGACAAAATCTTAATGGTATTTGCTATGTCCAAAAAATATTAGGTATTATGAATTGAATTTTTGGGAGGTTATCATGGCAAGTTATGAGATTTTATAACATTTGGAATTTATTTAGTATTTTTACAATGGTATAGGGGTATATTTTTATAGTAAAACAACAACTCACATGAATCTTATGTTTTAGGAGATAGAGGAGCAGGATATTGGGGTTACTGCAATGTCAGCTCAAGCGAGTGATAAGGAGTGGTTGGCTACTTTAGGACCACCAGGTGCAGTGATACACAAGTGGATCTTACAGAAATTTGGGTAGTAACTGGATTAGCTTTAGAACTTATCTTAACTGGAAATTCGTTGCACCAGCTTTAAGAGTGCAAACTGAAAAATATAATTCTCTTACAGTACCTTCATTTATCACAAAAATTGAATGATAAAAAGGATATATAAGAACATTTTCAGCAATAGTAATCTTATTTTTCTTTACTATATACTCAGCTTCAGGCTAGTTGCAAGTGGAAAAGCTTGTTTGACTCTTTACTTGAATAGATTATAAATGGGGAGTTCTAATAGGTGGAGGAACAATAATATGTCTATACATTCTAGGTGGATACTTAGCAACTTGTTGGACAGACTTCTTCCAAGTTGCTGACGTTCTTTGCAATAATAGTTGTTCCAGTAGCTGCATACTACAGTGGTGGAGGAATAGATGGAATTAGCACTGCAATGGAAGCCAAAGAGATTTCTTTTAAATATTTTTAAATATACTAAAGTTTGGAGTTTACCACTATAATATCAGGACTTGGTTGGGGACTTGGATACTTTGGACAACCTCAGCCTAATTGTTAGATTTATGAGTACTGATAGTGCTGATGAACTATGGAAATCAAGACTTATAGCTATGATATGGGTTTTCATTTCACTTTTAGGAGCAATAGCAGTTGGAATAACAGGAATAGGAGTTTTCACAGATATTTCTCAAATGGGCGGAGATGCTGAGAAGGTATTCATATTCTTAATTCATAAGTTATTTAATCCTTGGATGAGCGGGAATACTATTTGCAGCCATCTTATCAGCAATAATCGTCAACAATATCTTCTCAACTCTAGTATCATCAACACTTTAACAGAAGATTTCTATAAGCACATATAGTAAAAGAGAAAAACTCATAAAGAAATGATATGGGTAGGTAGATTAGTGTAATTGTTATTTTCGTAATAGCAGTGTTTTAGTAATGAATCCAAGCTCTAAAGTTCTTGAGTTAGTTTCTTATGCTTGGGCAGGTTTTGGTGGAGTTTTCTCACCAGTAATTCTATTCACATTATATAAGAAAGATCTACATTGGAAAACAGTGTTGGTATCTATGATAATAGCAACAATAACAGTTGTTGCTTGGAAAAACAAGTGGACTAAGCAATACAATCTATGAAATGGTACCAGCTTTGTCATAAACTCTATCTCTATATACCTATTAGAAAAATTTAAAGTCTTTGGTAACAATGAGAAATAAAACTATTAAAAGTTGTAATTTTAAAACTTTTTAAGTATAATATAATGAGAGAGTAATAATTTATTTGATATAAAGGTTGCCGTGAAGAATAGAGAATATTATACTAATGGAAACTTAAAAAGCTGAATATGAAAGGAACGAACGTGGTGAGAAAGAAGGTTACGAACTCTTTACTACGAAAGTGGAGTTTAAGAGCTGGAGTATCATTACAAGGCTGGTAAATTACATGGTGTTACAAAGGAATACTATGAAAATGGTAATCTAGTTGCTGAAGGTAACTCATAGAAATGGTATGCTGAAGGTTTATCACAGATCTACTATGAAAGTGGTAAATTAAAAGCTGAAAGTAGTTATGGCAAAATGATGCACCCTGATGGTCTATAAGATGTACTATGAAAGTGGTCAAGTGAAGGCTGAATATTACTATAGAGATGGTAGTCTTGAAAAAACTATTAGCTCACCTAAAGATAATGCCGATGTAAAAGCTGTTGATAATAAAGAGTGATGTTGACTACGAAGATGGACAATTCAAATTTAAAAACTTGATTTAAATACTTTGTTAAAATCTAACTTATCTAAGAAAGATATTTGTAAAATTTCTTATGAAGATAATGAACTAAAGTTAAAGATATATGATGAGGACACAAAAGAAACAAAACAAATTCTATAGATAAGGATGTTAAAGCTGTCCAAGAAGAAGTTAAGAAATCGAAACTAAAAAGGTTGAAGCTAAGAAAGAAGAACCAAAAAGTTCAAAATCTAGTAAGTCCAGAAACAAAGAAAGATGAATTAGAAATTCTAGTTTCTTAAAATCAAAGATATGAAGATGAGTTAGGATCAGAGCCTGAAATAAAAGAAGCAGAGCCAGAAGCAAAAAGAATATTTGATCCTGAGAATGATTTAGATATTCTTGAAAATGGTTAAAAACAAAAAGAGATGCAGATAAAACTCAAAAACAGAAGAAAAACAGAGCTTAAGTTTGCAAAAGAAACTGAAAAGAAAACCAAAGATAAAGATTATCAAGAAAATAGATTCTGGAAGAAGACGAAATTGCTGATATCAGATCAATTTTTAGATACAAGCGATATTGATGCAGAAGAAGAAATAGCAGTAAGAAATAGAGGAATAAGGTAAATAAAGGAAGAGAAAAAAGTTCAACTCGTAACTGTAGCATCTCCTCCTTCTAGAAAAGAAAGACTCTTTCAGAAGACCAAAAGAAAAGTGTTTTAAAGATGGTATTCTTTACTCTTTTCTTGCTTGCTATAGGGATACTTTTCTATTTCCTATATCAAAAATTTACAAGTGAGGATACAGAGGTCTAATACTTGATAAAAGGAACTGTAGCTCAGGCAGATGCAACAGAAGAAACAGATGGAAGAAAGTGGAGCTGATACAGAAGGAACTCCAGAAGAAGTAGCAGCAGAGGCTAAAAAAGAAGAAACTAAAGAAGAAACTAAAGCTGGAACTGGAATAAAGGAAAAGGAAGTAACTAAAGATACAGAAAGAAAGAAATGCTAAAGCTAAAGAAGAAAACTAAAAAGAAGATAAGAAAGAAGAAGTAGCAAGAAGTAGTGATAGTTCAGGATATAAAGAAAATAGATGAAGTTATCAGTCAAGTTATGGATAAAGAAAAATCCAGATTATCTATTGAAGTTTAATTCTGAAGAATTAGCACTTATAAGAAATACTTTGTATGCAAGAAGAGGACTTAAAGTATACTAAAGGAAAATACAAAGATTACTTTGAAGGAAAAATCTTGGTATAAACCTTCAGTAACTTCAGGTAAAGATCTTTTACCAGAAAGAAGAAAGATTAGTTGAAATCATCAGAAAATATGAAAAGAAAGCTAAAAAAATAGTAAATGAGGCTGTTGTAATATCACAACAGCCATTTTTCGTTGTCTATTATTAATAGTTGTGGTATAATTTTAAACCTAATATAAATATATATAGATTTAAAAATGAAAGATATAATATTTTTGCTACCCAAGATGTAGCACTTGTCAAAAAGCTAAAAATGGTTGGAAGAAAACTCAATAAAATTTACTGAAAGAGATATCGTAAAAGGATAAACTACAGAAAAAGAATTAAAAGAATTTCTTTTAAGAAATCTGGAAAAAGAATTAAAGAAAATTAACACAAGTGGTATTTATGGAGAATTAGAATTAAAAGATGAGTTACCAGAAATGACAGAAGATGAAATGATAAAACTATTAGCAACTGATGGAAAAACTGTAAAGAGACCAATGATAGTTACAAAAGATTTTTGTTTTAAAATGGTTTCAAAGAAGAAGAATGGAAAGAAAATTAAAAATAAAATTATTCTAAAAAGGGGTATTAAAAAATGTATAATATGATAGATGTTGTAACAGCAGGTTTTGCTTTATTTGCAATGTTATTTGGGGCAGGAAACTCATATTTCCTCCTATGCTAGGTTATGAATTAGGAAGCAACTGGGGAGTAGCTGCAATAGGGATTTATTTTAACAGGAGTAGGAATTCCTCTGGATGGGAATAATCGCTTCTGCAAATGCAGGGAAGGATTTGGATAGTTTTTCAAATAAAGGTTTCACCTTTATTTGCAAAAATTTTATGGAATAGCACTTATTTTATCAATAGGGCCACTTTTTGGCTCTACCAAGAACAGGTGCAACAGCTACGAAGTAACATTTTTCCATGCAGGATTTACAACTCAACATTTAAATATGTGTATTTAATAGTTTATTTCTTATTAGCTTTACTATTTTCACTAAAAGTCATCAGAGTTGTGGATGAGTTGGTAAGATTTTAACTCTATATTATTAATAGTTTTATTTATAATCTTTAGTTAAGGGAGTATTTTTCAATAGCTCAACAAGGCTGAAAAGTTTATGAATTACCATTTCAAGGTTTTGTAGAAGGTTATCAAACTATGGATTCCTTAGCGTAGTAATAGTATTCTCACTGTTATATATAAATGCTATAAGAGGGAAAAACTAAACTTACAGAAAAACAAGAATTTTCTTATCTTTTTAAAAGTTGGACTTATTGCAGCTTTAGGGCTTACAATAGTCTATGCAGGTTTAACATATATTGGAGCAACTTTGGTGGAACTGAGATTAGTTGCTGGAGCTGACAGATTTACTTGTAAAAATTTCTATAAATCTTCTAGGAAAAATAGGATATTTAATATTGGCTATCTGTGTTGAGCTTGTTTTAACTACTCAATAGGACTGATTGTTACTGTTGCAGAATATTTCAGTGGACTTATGAAGGTATCTTATCAAAAGAATTAGTAGTGATAACAGCAATAATAGGTTTCATATTTGCAATGTTTGGAGTAAATAAGATAGTTATTATATCAGTTCCAGTCTTAGTATTCCTATATCCCTATAAGTATAGCTCTAATATTATTGAACTTCTTCCGTGTAAAAATGCTAATGTATTTAAGGGAGTAGTTTTAGTATCAGGACTTGTAGGGACTATATGAAGGAATTTCTGTAACTGGACTTGCTATGCCAGAAGTATTTACAAATATATATAATTCTTTACCATTTGGTAAATTTAGGGATTACCCTAGTTAGTACCAGCTTAGTGGTTGGAATAGTATGTAACTTTATTAAAACAGAAACATAATATAAGAATAGTTGAATTAATTTTAAAGAAACTGCTGCGTATGTCCATTATTGTTGAGGGAGCATTTCGGAGCTCACGAAACACTCAATGGCTATCAGGCAGTTTAATATAAAGTAGCATCAACTATTCTTAATATTAGTAGAGATAGAGAAAAATTGGAGGATGGCTAATGTATATGACGTGCTAAAAGAAAGAGGATATCTAAAAACAACTTACACATGAAGAAGAAATAAAAGAACTTCTGAAAAGAGAAGGTTACTTTATATAGGATTTGACTCAACAGCAGACAGCTTACATGTTGGACAACTTCATAGCTATGATGTTCTATGGCTCATATGCAACAACATGGGCACAGACCAATAGCTTTTAGCTGGTGGTGGAACAGGTATGATAGGGTGACCCAAGTGGTAGATCTCGATATGAGAACTATGATGACTGTTGAAACTATAGACCACAATGTTGAGATGTATAAAGAAACAAATGCAAAGTTTATAGATTTTTCTGATGGAAAAGCTATACTTGAAAAACAATGCAGATTAGCAAGAAATTTAAACTATATAGAATTTTTAAGAGATATAGGGGAACATTTTTCAGTTAATGAATGCTTGCAGCAGAATGCTATGAAGTCAAGAATGGAAGAATGGACTATCTTTCTTAGGGAATTCAACTCATATGATAATGCAAGGATATGATTTCTATGTTTTAAATAAAAATATAACTGTACTATGCAATTAGGTGGGAGATGACCAATGGTCTAATATGATAGCAGGAGTGGAGTTAATAGAAGAAAAGATAGAACAAAGCATGCTATGACTATGTACTTGCTACTAACTAATAGTGAAGGAAAGATGGGAAAAACTGCTAAGGAGCATTGTGGTTAGATCCTAAAAAGACAACACCTACGAATTTTATCAATATTGGAGAAATATTGATGACCAAGATGTTGAAAAATGTCTAGCTCTTTTTAACTTTCTTACCTATGGACGAAGTAGAGATTAGGAGCATTAAAGATGCTGCAATAAATGAAGCTAAAAAGTTCTAGCTTATGAAGTAACAAAAATTATCCATGGAGAAGAAAGAGGCAACAAAGGCTAAGGAAGCAACAGAAGCTCTATTTGGAAGTGAGAATAATTTTAGATAATGCACCTAAAATTGAATTAGGAGCTGAAGATTTTTCAAAAGAACTATTAGATGTTTTAGTAGATAGAAAATTCTAAAGACTAAGAGTGAAGGAAGAAGACTTATAGAACAAAATGGAATGTCTTTAAATGATGAGAAAATAACAGATGTTAAATTCACTTTAAATAAGAAAATACTTTAGGCTTTTTAAAAATTAGGGTAAAAAGAAGTTCTATAATATTGTAAAAATAAGAATATAAAAGTAGGCTGTTGCGAGTCATAAAAAGTAAAAATAGTTCGTTACTGAGTAGATTTCTTAACGATAGAAATCAAAAGTTCGCTGCAAATCAGGAAACTCGGTGCACTCAAAACACTCCTGCATTTGCTCGGCTCATTCTATTTGATTTTATCTAAAATTTCCATTCGTAACTCACTTATTTTGCTAAGATTGAACTTTAATTTTGCAACAGCCCTCTTTTTATTAGGTATTTTATAGTTATGATATAATTTTGTGATTAATAAAAAGAATTTACTATAATTATCTTGAAGCAATAATATGAATATAGAGGAATTTGAGGAGAAAAAGATAAAAATAGGAGTTAAAGATGAGTGAATTACAAACAATTAGAAAATACAAGGTGATTTTTCTTTCTAGAAAAAGCTATAAAAAGGCAAATTGTTTTATGAAGTTTTAAGATATAAAGATGATTATATAGGTATTAACTATGGTTATTTTGAAGATGAACTAAGCGAGAAACATATATCAATGATAATAGAATAGGAATGCTTGAAGTAAGGAAAAAGACAAAATTTATATCTGTACTTTAGATGGGAAAAAGACATGAGTGTAGGGATAACTGTTGCACATATCATAATAAGAGTGGAAGATTAGACATGAAATGGATTATTTAGATGACATGTGTATGGCTACAAATAGGATGTATAAAATGATTTTATTAAAAAAGCTCCTTTTAATAAAAATTAGAGAAAAGGGAAAATATGGACAAAAATACTATAAAAATATTATGAATTTAAGCACAAAAATATATTAAGAATAGAGAAAATATATTGTACAGGAAAAAGAGTAGACTCAAAGCCTATAAAAATAATAAATTATACGGTTTTTAGAGAAGTAGAGATGATAATGGCAATGTTATATTGAGAGGAAGTTATTTAAATAATATAGGGATATGGCATGAGTATGAAAATAATAAAGTAAAAATAAAGGTAGCATTTGATGAGAATGAAAAATTTTTCAGGAATATATAGAGAATCCAAATGGTGACATCAAGGAAGAAAAATATTATTTTCAAGGTAAAGAAATAAAGGCTATAGATATATAGAAAAAGAGGTATATAAAATGAGTGATGATACATTTATAGATGAATTTTTAGATACTGAGTTATATATATAAATAAATGCAAAGAAGAAATTTTAAAATTTGTATGGAAAGATAAAAATATTGAAATTATAGGAAAGTACCAAGAACAACTAGAAAGCTACAATACAGAATTACAATTAGAAGCTCCTTTTGCATTTGGTTGAAATAGGTTATGATGCAGTTGTTTATAAGGTTCTTAGTAAAATGAAGAAGAGTATTTTGAATGGTTAGATTTTTGGTGACTGGAATGATTGTTTATCAATTGAGGTATCAATCTATAATTATCCTGATGAAATAAGAAACTTGGATAATGAAATAATATGGACAAAAGAAAATATCAATAAAGAACATATGGATATAATCAATGAAAAATAAAAATTAGAAGAATTAAAAAGAAAAGGAAGAGAGTATCTTTAAGTATTTAGATGAGTTGGAAATTTTAAGAAGAGAAGGAGTAAATACTCCAAAAGAGAAGAGGAACTTATTAAAAATAAAGGAAAGAGAAGAAGTTGGCAACAATATGCTGAATGTAAAAGAAATTTATGGATAAAAATCTTTTAAAAAGATAATGAGATAATGAATTTACTTTGTTAATTAATTTTAAATATAGAAGAGAAAATAGGCTATTTATCAAATAGTGTTGATAAAAAGTTTAGACCATGACCTAACAGGATTAAGAGAATTTTTGAGAATAAAAACTTAAAAATTCTCTTTTTGTACACTAATCTAAAAACTATTAAAAATTGATTTTAAAATAAAAAATAATGTATAATAGCATTTGTTGTTTGATGTAACTTAACAAAAATTAATATATATAATATATGAGGAACATGAAAAAGTAATAACATATATTTTTCTAGTTTTAGTATTTTATCTTTTTCAAATACATTTAATGAGAATGAAGATGAAAGAACTATTTTTAAGAAAAGAGCAAAGATTAGAACAAGAAAGGATTCAGGAGAAATATGAGAATTCAAAAAGATAGTTATCAAAAAGATACAAAAATAGAAGTGGATAAAAATGAGCTAAATTTTACATTTCTAAAATAAATTTAGTTTTGATAATGAAAATCTCCTTAATGAAATAGAAAAAGATATTTTATCCAAATATGAGAATAAAAATTAGGTAGTACCCGATATTTCAAATATATTAGTAGAATTGACAAATAGGTTAATTGAAAAAGGCTATGTTACGTCAACAGCATCGCTATCTGAAAACAACAACTTAAATTCAGAAACTTTAAATTTAAAAATAATCTCAGGAAAAATTGAAAAATAATACTCAGTGAAGATGATTCTTTAGATAAGTTAAAGGTATTTTTGGTGTCTACAAAAGAAGAAAAGTACTAAATATTAGAGATTTAGATACAATAACAGAGAATTTTAATTATCTTGAAGCAAATAATATGACTACGGAAATTATTCCGAGCGATAAAGAAAGTATTATTCAATAGTAAAAATTAAAAATGAGATGAAAGATAAGTTTACATATCTCTTTTAACCAATAATTATGGAGAGATAATCAAAATGGTATTTGGAGAGGTGGAACTTCAATAAATATAGATAGTCCATTAGGAATTGGAGATAGAGTATATTTTCATATATGACAGTACACAAAAAGAAAGCTGATAGGAGTTGGAAAAGAACAACAGAAAGTCTAAAACCAGGAGAAATATTACCAATAGGTCCAAAAGGTTATGACCCAGCGAAAGATACTCTACCATATAAAAGAGAATTAGACTTATATAGTCTTTAGATATACTCAAATTTAGAGATTATACTCTATCTTTTGGGAAGTAGTAGAAGTGAAAATATTAGTAGTTTTACACTCCAACTACTATCTATGATATGGAAACTATGAGCAGTAGTTTCGTCTATTAATTTAGATAAAATTCTATGGGAGAAATCAAAAGTAAATTAAGTTTAGAGTAGGATTAAAAAAAGAAAGCATAATAAAAGCTATATAGAAGATACTCTTTATCAGATAGAATATTGACTATAGGAGATATCTCTTTAAATGGAACAACAGTATTTATGGTGGGATATTTGGAATAACTTTAGACTATGAAAGAGGGTTTAAGAGCTCTTGGAGCTTCTAATACTCCAAAAAGCAGAGTTTATACAGTTTAAATCTTAATCACTATAAGTCATTAACAAAGAAATTAGTATACAGATTTAATACTTTAACAAGCCATTCTAAAGATGTTCTATAATGCTTCTGAAAAACAATCTATAGGAGGAGTAGGTTCTGTTCCAGGTTATCATAGAAGAGGAAAATATTATGGGAGATAGAGCAATAGAGATTGAAAATGAACTATCATACAAGATAATAGACTCTGAAAAATAGGGAGATTAAGTCCATATATAAGCTATTCATATGGAGCAGTTAGAAATAATAAAAATCCTTCTGTTTATGGAAAAGGTTATGTTAGTGGGGCATCAATAGGGTTTGAGATATAGTATGAAATATTTAGATATTGATTTAGCCTATGCGAGAGGCTTTATCGCATTCAAGCTATATCAAACCAAGAGACAGAGAAATATATTTTAGTACAAGTTTGAAAATAAGATTTTTAATTGGGGGTAAATGTAGAAACAGAATACTAAAGAGAGTGATTATAGTGAATTTTTCTATTACTTCACACACTGGAGATATTTTGAGACAAATTTAGTTGTGAGATCCAAATTCAACATACAATACTAAGGTAGATGAAAGTAGAAACGGAGTTCCTATTGTTAATATATCAACTCCAAATGATAGAGGAGTCAGTATTAATGAATTTAAAGAATATAATGTTGATGAGAAAGGACAGATATTAAATAATGCAGATAATGTAGGAAAGAAGCTATCTTGGTGGTCTAATAAAATGCCAATCCAAACTTAGCGCCTAATCAAAGCAGCAAATTTAATACTCTCTTCAAGTAAATGGTTCTAATCGTTCCACGGATTGAAGGATACTTAGAGGCTTTAAGCAGACAAAAGTTGACGTTATTCTAGCTAATGAAAATGGACTATATATCAATAATTCAGGAACTATTAATATAAAGAATTTCACAGCAACAACAGGAAAAATTAAATTTAAAAGATGGAGATTTTATTTGGTATAGATGTTGAAAAGGAAATGTTTTAATAGGACCAAAAGGTTTTAATGGAAATAATACTGACTATGTTGATATAATAGCTAAAAACTTTTGGAACTTAGAGGAAATATAGTTGCCAATAACTTAAATATAAAGACAGGGTCAAATGACAAAATTCTTCTAATACTCTTGTGATAGATGCTGCAGTGAACTAGGAGGAATGTATGCAGGAGTTATAAAAATAGTTTCAACAGATAAAGGATAGTTGAGTAAATTCAGATTCCTTATAGTTTCAAAAGATAGAAATTAGAAATAACTGCTGATGGACAAATAAAAAGTGTAAGGTTCAGCTATAAAGGAATTGATATAAAAGGAAAAGAGTATGTTCAAAAAGATTTAACATATTCTGATGGAGATATATCAATAAAAAGCGGATAAAATTAAGCTAGCTGGAACAGGTATGTCAGGAAACAAAGTTTCTTTAAATGGAGATGTTGAAAATAGCTCTGATATTTCTGTTAAGGAAAATTTAAATACCAAAATTTTTCAAATACTGGATTAGTTCAAGTAAATGATAAAATTGAAGTTCTAGGAAATGTGAATAATACTGAGAGATACTAACTAATAATTCATTTACAGCTAAAGATGTAAAACGACAGGAGAGATTAATATCAAAAGATAATATAATGTTTCTAATCTAGAAAATTCTGGAGTAATTACATCAAATAATAAATTAAATATAGATGGGAAACTAAATAATGCAGAGAAATCCAAATAACAGATAATATTGTTGTGAATGGAAATGTTGAAAATTCTGGAAGATTTTAACAAATGGTTCTTTTTACTTCAAGAGATATTAAAGAACAAGAAAAGAATTGAGTGCAAATAAAGATATAAGAGTATCTAAACTTGAAAATACTGGGAATGTTTTGACAAATAGCAAAATAAGTATAAATGGAGACTTAACTAATACAGGAGAACTTAAAGCATTAGATAGTATATCAGTTACAGAAAATACTACAAATGATGGGAGTATTTTCAACAAATAAGAACTTTTCAACTTCGGTTAACAAATAATAAAAATAATTGTTAAAGAAAAAGTGAGTGACAAGAATTTAAAAATACTGGGACAATAGCCTCAGGAGATAACTCTATTAATGGAAATTTTGAAAATAGTAACAATATAGAGACTGCAGATCTTTGGTTTTAACAGGAAAATAGGCTAACAAATAGTGGAAGTATAAAAAGCAGATAATATTTCTGCTAATGTAACGAAATATAGCTAATGGTGGAAAAATATTGTCTCAAATAATATTGTTTTTCTAATGCACAAAAATTACAAAATACTAATGATATTCTCATGATTAAAATATTCAGGCTAATAATACTATTACTGAAAACGATGGAAAAATGAGCTTCAATAATAAAATTATGCTTTAATAATTCTAGTATTAAAAATACTAAGAAAATAACTTCAGATACAATAGAAATGAAAAACAATGAGAGTTTTGATAATACTGGAGATAATAGGAAATAATGTTGTTTTGACAAGTGAAAGATAATCTAAATTTTTATGGAAAAGGTACAAGGAAATCAAAAATTTATCTATAATTGGGAAGAATATAGAGAAATAATGGAGAAATAATAGGAGACAGGATTAGCTAATATTGATGGTATTAATTTTACTAATGAGAATTGACTGGCACAGGTACTTACAGTAGATGCAAAATGGCCAAACTTACTAATAATAATATAATCAGTGGAGAAGAAGTAACTTTATGCTAAAAGATATAGAAAATATGATTTAATTTCATCAGCAAAGAATATAACTTTAAAGGCTGTGATGAAAGATATTAAATAACTCAAATATAACAATATACTTCTGGAAAGTTAAGTATTTCAGGAAAAGATTGAAAATAAAAGAATGCAGAATTTTTAGCTACAGAGTATTGAACTAAAAGCTGATAAAGTAAAAATGGAGTTGGAACTATAAAAAGCTTCTAATAATATCATAATAAAGGCTGATAAATTTGAAATATAGGGAGAAGTAAAGGTTAGATAGATACGAAAGCTATTATGAAACTTGGGATGGGAAAAGTACTAACTGAAAGTGAAATTAGTAATTGGAAAGATATATTAATCCACATATAAAAAACAAAGAAGTGGTACAGGAAGTTCTGGTTCAGACGTAAGAAGAGATCAAGAAAGAGCTACAAAGAGGTTGCAAATAAAGTAACAAAATGATAAATATAAATCTCTGTTGTTTCCTAAATATAAAGAATCAATGGAAGGATATCTAGGAAATGAAGGAGAATATACAGAAAAACAGGGACTGCAAAAATCCAAGATATTCCATTAAAAGAAAAATTAAGATCACTTAGTGAAACAGAATATGCAAAAAGTAATGGCAGGAAATATATATAATAATAGAAGGAAAAGATGGAGGAAAAAGTAGAGAAACTTTAAATAAAGATGCTATAATATCAGCAGAAATACAGTAAAAATAGATACAAATAAACTTGAAAAACATTGTAAGTATTGGTGATGAAAAATAAAAAGTAAAAACTGGTGAAGAAACAATGTTTGTAAAATATCATAGAAAGAAAGGGCGTATAAGAGATAAAAATAAGTCAAAGGTTACTTACACTAGAGATTTTACTAATGATTATATAAATAAGAAAGTTCCTGTTTTAGATGAGCATGGAATCAGTTCTAAATTTTAGAGGAAGACCAAAATATGAATATGTCAAAGAATATGGAAGATATAACTATGTTAGCAGGTCTCCTTCTATAATTGAAGGAAAAATGTACTAATAGATAGAGCTAATCTTGTTGTTAATGGAATTGAAGAAGCAAATGGAAAAATTAATCGAGATTTCTAAAAATAATGTAGTACTAGATAAGAAAAAGATAAGTGTAGGAACAAGAGAAGATATTTCAAATTCAGTATCTAATCCATTAAAGGAAATATAGAAATTTCAACAAATTCAAGAATTTTTGAAGATATTCTAAGAAATGGTGTAATAAACATAGATGTTACTACTCCAAGCGCTTTATTTATTAAAAATGTAAATCCTGATTCAAAGTATTTATTAGAGACAAGAGCGAAATATATAAATCAAAAGACTTTTTATGGTAGTGATTATTTCTTAAAAGAATAGGATATGAAGATAAGTGGACTAGAGTAAGAAGACTTGGAGATGCTTACTATGAAAAATCAGTTGATAGAAAGAAATATAATTGAAAAATTAGGAACAAGATTTATAAATGAAAAGAAAATATCAATAAAAAGAATTAATAGATAATGGAACAGATATTGCTAAGAAAATGCTTTTTAACTATAGGTCAAGGATTAGCAAAAAGAACAAATAGCAAAAATTAGATAAAGATATAGTATGGTATGAATATCAAAATGTAGATGGTATCCAAGTATTAGCACCTAAAGTATATCTGTCTCAAAATACTTTAAAAATCTAAATAGTGATAGTAGAACTAAAATAGTTGGTTTAGATAATACGTATATAAAAACAAACGAATTAGAAAAATACGGCATTAATAAGTGGAAGAGGAAATACTTTTTATAGAAGCAGACGAGAGTAAATAATAGAACACTTGGTAATCAACTTGCTGAGATAAGTGGAGAAAATACACAAATTATCGCTACTAATAATATTAATAATATAGAGCTAGAATCTCTGCTAAGCAAAATCTAAATTTAATCGCTATTAATGGAGATATATTAAATAAGAGTACAGTAGAAAAAGTAGAATTCAATAATGGAGAATTTGACAGAAGTAAATTTACTAAAAATAGCTTCAGTTGGAGAAATTATCTCTGATGGTAATTTAAATATTGTAGCTAATAATTATACAAGTGAAGGAGCAGTAACTCAAGCTAAAATGCAAATATAAAATGTTACTAATGATGTTAACATATCATCTCAAAAAGTAAGTGGAGAACGTAATTTGCTAAAAATGATGGGACAATATAATTATTATGGATTTGAAAGAAATTTAGGTTCAGTAGTTAAAACAGAAAATTAAATGTTACAGCTAAAAATGTAAATATATCAGGTTCAGTAGTAACAACACAACAGCTGATTAAATGTAGATAAATTAAATATTGAATCAGTAGATAGAAGATGAAATAAAAAATCATCATATAAGAGTTTTCTAAAATCAGGTTCAAAGAAAGAAACTATCCACAATGAAGAAAACTGCAGCTGGAAGTCTTTATGTAGAAAAATAAAGGAATAATAAAGGTGATGTAAATCTGTAGGAAGTAATCTAGTTTCTAGGAGATAACTCTATAATAAATGGAAAACTCACAACAGATTCTAATGAACTTCATAGTTCATACTCGCTAGAAGAAAAGAAAAAGGATTTAGTTCAAGCATAGGAAGTGGAGGTTTCTCTGTTGGATATGGAAAATCTCAAAGTAAGTTAAAAGAAAAGATTTAACAAAATGCAAAGTCTAATCTAGTATTAGGAGATAATGTTACTCTTAATAAGGGGAGAAATAACAGCAACTACTTTCACTCATGGAAAGTTACTGTAAAAGTAATGGTGATATAAAATTTGGAGCAAGAAAAGATACAAGAGATGTAGAAACATCATCAAAGAGTAGTGGAGTAAACTTATCTGTAAGAATAAAAATCAGAAGCATTAGATAGAGGCGAAAACAAGGGGTAGACTCAGTAAATCAACTAAAGTCAGGAGATATACTTGGAGGACTGGCTTCAACAACTAATACAGTAACAGGAATAGTTAGTGGACTAGCTTCAAATCAAGGAACAAAACTTCCTGCAAGTGCTGTTAATAAAAATAATTTAATTCTAATGATGATGAGAGATGATGATGATAAAAATAATCAAACTAATACAGTTGGAAAAGATAATCTAAAGCAGCCAAGCAAATAATAATTTCTATGCGAATATAGGAGTAAACTTAGGATTTAATAAATCAAGTTCTCAAATCAAACTCCCATAATAGAAAGTGCAGTTGTAACAACAATAAGGGGAAAAAGATGAAAAATTCACGTATAACTTACAACAATGTAAAGAATGTTGAATATGTTGGAACACAAGCACAAGACACTAAGTTTATCTATAACAATGTAGAAAAATATTAATAAGACAGCTGTTGAATTAAATAATTCACATTCATCTACTGGTAAAAAGTCAGTGGAATATCGGCAGGAGTAACTATTGGTTATGGAGATGGAACACAAACAGAATTTAATGGAGTAAGTATTTCATCTTCTAAATCAAATATGAATAGCAATGGAACTACTTTATCAAAATGGTAGATTTGTAAATGCAGATGAAGTACATAATAACTACAAAGATATGACTCTTTCTGGCTTTAACCAAGAAGGTGGAACAGTTACTGGTAATATTGAAAAATCTAACTATTGAAAGTAGAACAAAATAGCATCTACAACAAAGGGAAGTACAAAAGGTGGAAGTTTAGAGTATAGCATCAAATGGAATGCCATCAGGAAGTGCAAACTATTCACAAAACAAATGGAGAAAGAAGAGTTGTAGATAATGCAAGTACTTTCATAGTAGGAGATGGAAGTGATCTAAAAAGTAGCTAAGGTAGAAAAATACAGCTGCATGCGATAGGTACAACTGAAAATGGAAAAACTATCAATAGATGGAATATGAAGGACATAACTTAGAAAATGTAGATAAGTTAAAAACAGCAGGTGCTTCCAGTAGGAGTATCAACTCCCTGGAATAACAAGTATAGAGTAAATTATTCTGATAAAAACAAGAAGGATAACAAAGAATACAGTAATAGGAAATGTAGAAATAGGAAAATCTTCTGGAGATGAAATAAGAGATTTAGATACAATGACAGAGATAACAGAAGATAGAGATTTTGAAAACAAATGTCAATGTAGAATCTCAAACAATTAGCTATATAAAAATCCTGAAAAAGTTTAAAGAAGATTTACAAAAAGCTAAAAACTGAAGTTGAAGATTTAGGAGATGCTGCAAAAATACATCAAATCCATTAGAAAAGATAAAAGAAATATATTTTTCAAATCTAAGAGCTCAAAGATGGGTTACAAGTTTCTATAATGTAACAGGCTCAAGAATGGAAGAACTCGTAGACAGTTTAAAAGCTGGAACAATTAATGAAGAAGACTTAAAAAGAAGCAGTAAGAGAACTAGCAAAGGGCTATGGAAAAGATATAGGGATAGATTTTTGAAGTAGTATACTAGATAAAGATACAATGCCAAAAGATTCTGGAAGGAAGTACAGAGCTCAGCCTATATAGTAGATAAAGAAAATAAGAAAGTATTAATACCAATAGATGTAAGTAAAATAGAGATATAAATGAACTATTTGGAACATTAACAGAAGAAATATCACATGGAAAAAGATGCCTTAGAAGGAAGACAAGATAGTAGCAGAAGATAATTCAAATAAAGAAAAAGGTTTAGAAACTTTAGGAAGACCAGCAAATGAATATGTAAAGAAAAGTTTGGAGAAGACTAACAGTAAGATAAAATTAATAACAGATGGAATAGATTTAACTAATGTTGATGTTGGAGAAAAGTTAGGGGATGTTATAACCCTCTGGAGATAGAGGCATTTAGAACGGGCTACCAATCTAAATATAAATATATTCAAATGGATTTTTATAGAGTAATCAATGGAGCGGTTGGTCTAACAGGCTCAGTATTTTGAGGAGGCATCATACGGACTAATGGACATAGGTTATTCGCTTATGCTTGCACTGAACCATCCGCAACAAAAGCATTAGGTGTCGGACTTTATATTGGGTGGTCTGATGTGAGCATTTACAGCCTGGATGCGTAGAAAGTGGACAAGATGTTTATTATGAGTAACAAATCAAAGAGATAGAAAATCAGTAAACTTTGGAAGAGAACTTTTAGGGTGAAGATATTTATGATCCTCTTAATACGCTCTCAGTTGCTGGAATGCCAATACTTACGACCAAGCCTAATTATACAAAAGTTATGGTTGAAGGAGAGCAGCAAAAGAGCAATAATATATAATCCTAATTTAACCTATGAGTGAAAATAAATATCTAAATGATTATATGGGTAAAGAAATGCCAGGAAAAGTTACTTCTAAATATGGTGATGTTAAAACTTATCGTTATGCTGATGTTGTGACAATAATAAAAATACATCAGTTTCTAAAAACACCCTGTTATAAACATAAGTCAGGGCAAGTCAGGGAATAAATAATACTACAAAAATTGCTTCTCAAAAATCCTAATACCTCTATGGCTAATCAGAAAATCAAATTTCTAATGTTACTGTTGGTACAAATAAATCTTTGAATATAAAACAACGAGAAGGACAAAAATCCTCAACAGTGGCAAAGAAGTCGAGATAGTCTTGCTCAAAATAATAAAAATAGTATTAACAAAACACAGCCACAAGGAAATCAAGATTATTCTGGTAATCAGCAGGTAAGTAAAGGGGCTACTTCTAATAAACAACAAGGAGCACCAGTATCAAAGACATCTGTTATAAATGATAAGTCAAGTGTAGTAGCTTTAGATGTTACACAAAGAGATACTAATAAATTAAAATCTATTAATTTATCAAAATTGAAAGTAGTTAAGAATTCTACCCTAAAGAGGCAAAATCTTTTTGGAGGGAAAAAGCAGGATACACTAATGATCCATATGATGAGAAAACTATGAAGTTAAACTTGTCAAAATAACGGTGAAAAGTTTTGTTAGAGTTTACATAGCTTCAAAGACAAACAAAGCAAGTGCTTGGTTTATGAGAGAGGAAGATATAATTGGTTTAACTCCAGAAGAAATTAAAGACAAGTTTGCCTTTTACCATATACCCAACACATGTTGTGAATGTAAAATAGGGAATATAACTATTAGAACAGGAATTGTTAAAGAAGTTGAAAGTTGGGGAAAAAGGAAAAGGACAACAATTTGATACAAATGGAACTCGCTTAAATGAAGAACAATTCGTAAATGAAAGAGAGATTGGAGAAAGGTATGAAAGAAAAATAAAATTATAGTTCATAAGAATATCTTAAAGTATTAATAATTTGATTAGAGATTTCCTACTAAAATTTTTAGAAATAATAGAATTTTAAAAATTTCATTATAATTAGAATAGGATATAATTCTCAAATATCAGATAATATATTTTTGTATAAATTATGAAAATAAAATTATCTGGAATATTTCAGAAATTATAAAAAGATAATGAAGCTTATACAGGAATAAATAAAAATTTCAGAAAAATATTATTGAAGTTTTTCTATTTATAGGTGTGTGTTATAGAATAGATGTGGTAGAAAGAAAAGTTTTGAAAAAAAGAGATTGTTAAATAAAATAGTAATAAAGATACTTTAAAAAGAAAGTTCTTCTGAAAAAAATAAAAAGTATAGATGAACTACTTACAAAAGAAGGACAAGCAAAAATTACCTAATACATCACTGAAAGAACTTGAAGTTTTATTTAAAAATGCAGGGTATAAAACAGATTTTTCAGATGCCCATGGCTCAGGAGGAGGACAAAGACTAATAATTCAAGGGCATAAAACAGAAGATGGACAGTATTGGAAGTATTCGCAGCAATACTCAGCTGGAACTCATAAATCTAATTATAAGATAATATCAGGAAATTTTAAAAACGAAAATGGAGAAAAAACATAGGTGGAAAAATAAAAATAGTAGAAAGAAGTCCAGATTCATATAATACAAGAGGAAATACACCAGAAAAAGCTGAATTAATTTTTGTAGAAAAAGGAGAAAAATAAGTGAAATATGAATATCAAGGGATTAAATTAGAGATTCAATAGAGAAGATAATAAATTTATTAAATAATGAAAAATACAAAAACTTAATGATTTTGATACTGATTTAATATATAAGACAGGAAGCACAATAGAAGATATCTCAACAAGAATATATATCTGTTTATATACGGGAATAGTAGTAATGATTAAAGTATTTGATCAAGATTTTTGTTTGGTAGAAGACTTAAAAATCGGGCTCCTATAACTAATGAAATTATAGAAAAATATGGCTTTATATGAAGATGATGTAGCAGAAGATGAAGGATATTATGAATCAACAAAATATAAAGAGTTAATAATAGATATTGATTGGGGAACTGGTAGATTAAAAAGATATAATGATGGAATTGAAAGAATCATTGGTTATACTTTTTATGAACAAGATGAAAGTTAGAGTTTAATATTAGAAAAGATGTAGTTGATAATTATTTAGAATGTAAAAATTTAAAAAGATATATTTTATTCTTTATGGAAAACAAATGTAATAGAAGTGGATGTAGATAAAAGAGAAATTTATGGACAACTAGATAATTATAAATTTACTTTTGATTTAGTAACAAGAGATATAAAAAAGTATTCAAAATTTTGAAACAGGAGAGTTTTTAAAAACTTATAATTGAAAAATGACTATATTCTACATTATTTATTTCATAGAAGTAATCAGTTCTGTATAGAAAAGGAAATAACGAAGAAAATATAAAAATTAAATATCAGCTAATTGAATTAAGAGAATTGTAGCTCTCAAAAAGTACTAATAAGGATTAATTTCTGTAAGCAACAGAGGTTAATCCTTTTCATTTTTCATCAAAAATATTGATACATATTAATAAATATGTTATTATATAAGTACTTAAATAAGTAATGCAAGGAGGTAAAACATGTTAGCAATTAATTATACAACTTTGAGAACCAATTTAAAAAAAGCTATTTTGATAAAGCAGTTGATAATGATGAAGATATTATTATAACAAGAAAAATGAGAGAAATGTTGTTCTATTAAGTCTTGATAAATATAATGAGTTTTTAAAAAGCTATGAGGAATCTTGAATATATGACAAAAATAAGAGAAGGAATAGCTGAATTAGAAGCAGGAAAAAGGAGAAATTCATGATTTAATAGAGGTTGATGATGAATAATTTAGTATGGACGCATAAGGCTTGGCAAGATTACTTATATTGGCAAACTCAGGATAAAAAAACTTTGAAAAAGATAAAATGAATTAGTCAAAGATATTGAAAGAAATGGAGTTTTAAAAAGGAACAGGCAAGCCAGAAGTATTAAAAAAACGAAAGTGCATACAGTAGAAGAATTGATGAAAAAAATAGACTGGTTTATAGAATTGTAGATGGCTTTTATATGGATAATTGCTTGTAAAGGTCATTATGAGGAATAGGTGTTTACTATGGAAATAAAAATAAGAGAAATAGAAGTAGAAGACTATAAAGAGCTTTTGGATTTTTATGAAGAAAGTGAAAGGAGAAACCAATTTTTACGTGGTTATCCTAATGAAATTAAAAACTGAGTTATGAAGATGAAAAAGAATACATAAAAAAGTAAAAATCTTCTGAAACAAGTAATTATTTTGTAGTAATGAAGAGTAATAAAAATGATAGGTTGTATTGGTTTTAATGGAAATACAGCAAGAAAAAAATGAAAGCACTATGGAACTATTGGAATTTCTGTTTTAAAAAGAATATTGGGGGTAGAGGGAATAGCAACAGCATTATTAGAAAAAAATTAATAAGTTGGGTCTAAGGAAAAAGGGAATAAAAAGATTAATTTAGATGTTTTTGAAAATAATGAAAAGAGCAATAAAAATTATATGAAAAGTTTGGTTTTTAAATTAGAGGGTTGTATAGAAGATGGAATTTTTGATGGGGAAAAATTATATAAATTTACTGGTGTATGGATTAAAAATATGATAAAAAATAGTTAAGGTAGTGTGGTATTCTTGTCTAGATTCAAAATTAGAAACATGAGAGAAGATGATATTGAGATTATTTACAAAAAATTTACATTTAGATTTTGTAAATAAATACTTTTAAAAAATAATAAAGAAAAAGAAAAAAAGATACATGATAATCATAGTGAATGGTATAAAACTCATATATCTTCTTTTGATTACTTAATTTACATTTTTGAAGATGAAAAAGCTAATTTTGTGGCAATGACAAGTTATGAAATTTTAGAAGATACAGCTAAAATAAATATCTATTTGAATAAAGACTATAGAAATAAAGGATACTCACAAGAAATACTAGCTGAAAGTATAGATAAATTTTTTTAAATGATAATAAAAAAATATAAAAAACTTTAAAGGCATGTATATTAGAAGAAAAATCTTGCTTCAAAAAGATTTTTGAAAAATTTATCTTTATATATGATAAAGAAAAGAAATTTGTAACGACGGGCTAGAATACCTAATATATAAGAAAAACTATAATAATTTAATACTAGAAAATAAGTGAGTTATATATTTGAGACAAGTAAAAAAATAAGTGAACTTGCATCTAAATTGATTAATAATGAACTGTTTTCTATGAATACGAGGATAGGATACAATGACAAAAAAAGAAAAAGGTAAAAAGATATTGGAGGAACTCCATAAAAAAATTTGGTGAGCCTAAGTGTGCATTAAATTTTGAAACTCCTTTTGAACTTTTTGGTGGCTGTTATACTTTTCTGCTCAATGTACAGATAAGAGAGTAAATATAGTTACAGAAGAAATGTTCAAAGAAGTAAACACTCTGAGCAATTTGCCAATATGGAAATAGAAGAAATTGAAAACTATATAAAGAGTACAGGATTTTTTTAGAAATAAAGCTAAGAATATAAAAAAATGTAGTCAACAGTTATTAGAAAAATACAATGGAGAAATCCCACAAGATATGGATAAACTTACAGAACTTGCTGGAGTTGGAAGAAAAGACAGCCAATGTTGTTAGAGGTGAAGTTTGGGGACTTGCAGATGGAATAACTGTAGATACTCATGTAAAAAGAATTACAAATCTAATAGGTTTAGTTAAAAGTGAAGATCCTATTAAAAATAGAACAAGAGCTTATGAAAATTGTTCCTAAAAAAATCTTGGATAGTGTTCTCTCACTATTTAATTTTTACATGGAAGAGCAACTTGTATTGCAAGAAGACCACAGTGTAAAAACTGTGAAATTTCTGACTGTTGCAACTATGGTAAAAATAAAATTATTAAAAGAGAACTAAAAAAAGTATAATTTATTCTTGACAAAGATAATAAAGAATGTTATAACATATATAGAGATACAATTAGGGAGATGAGAGTAATGAAAGTTTATTTAGATAATAATGCAACTACAAAGGTTGATGAAGAAGTAGTAAAAGGCAATGATGCCATATTTTTTTCAGACTATTATGGAAATCCATTCAGTCTACATTTATTTGGAAATGAAACAGGGCTTGCAGTAACAGAAGCAAGACAAACTATTGCTGATATTTTAAAAAGCAAAAACCTAGTGAAATAATATTCACAGCTTCAGGAAGTGAAGCAGATAACTTAGCAATAAGAGGAATAGCTAAAGCATATAAGCACAGAGGAAAACATATTATAACATCTACAATAGAACATCCAGCAGTAAAAAAATACTTTCATAGATTTAATGGAAGATGGTTTTGAAGTTACTATGGTTCCTGTTGATGAAAAATGGTGTTATGATCCTAGATGAATTCAAAAAAGCATTAAGAGAAGATACTATTCTTGTCAGTGTAATGCATGCAAATAACGAAGTTGGTTCATTCCAACCAGTTGAAGAAATTGGAAAAATTACAAAAAGAAAGAAAAAAATAATATTCCACGTTGATGCAGTTCAAACAATGGGAAAAAGTTGAAATATATCCTGAAAAAAATGGGAATAGATTTATTATCATTTTCAGGGCACAAATTCCATGCACCAAAAGGAATAGGAGTTCTATACAAAAGAGATGGTATTCGTTTTGCTAAAGTTATCACAGGTGGTAACCAAGAAGGAAAAAGAAGACCAGGAACATCAAATGTACCATATATAGTTGGATTAGCTAAAGCATTAAAAATGGCTACTGAAAATATGAAAGAAGAATGGGTGAGAGAAGAAACTTTAAGAAACTATTTTTGAAGACGAAGTTTCAAAAAGAATACCTGAAATTAAAATAAATGGAAAAGGTGCAAGAAGATTGCCAGGAACATCAAGCATTACTTTTAAATACTTAGAAGGAGAATCAATGCTTTTAAATCTAAGTTTAAGAGGAATAGCAGTAAGTTCAGGTTCAGCTTGTTCATCTGACAGTTTACAACCTTCTCATGTATTACTAGCTATGGGAGTGCCTGCTGAATATGCACATGGAACTTTAAGATTTTCTTTAAGTAAATACACTACTAAAGAAGAAATAGATTATACTATAGAAGCTTTTAGTTGAAATAATAGGTAAAATTAAGAGAGTTATCTCCATTATGGAAAACTTTCAAAGACAATAAGTTAACTGATACAGCAAGTTTTTAATAAGAATTAAATTGAAATTAGACTAAGGAAAAATTATATAATTGTTTTAAATGATTAAAGGAGATGAAATCAAATGCAATATACAGAAAAAGTTATGCAACACTTTATGAATCCTCACAATGTAGGTGTAATAGAAAAATCCAGATGGATATGGAAAAGTTGGAAATCCATCTTGTGGAGATATAATGGAAATTTTTATAAAAGTTGATAATAATGTTATAACAGATGTTAAATTTAGAACTTTTTGGTTGTGCTTCAGCTATAGCAAGTTCTTCAATTTCAACTGATATGATAATAGGAAAAAAACTGTTGATGAAGCATTACAAGTAACAAATAAGGCAGTTGTTGATGCTTTAGGTGGATTACCTGCAGTTAAAATGCACTGTTCTGTTCTAGCAGAAGAAGCTATTAAAAATGGCAATAGAAGATTATATCTCAAAAAGAGATGGAAAAAAAGCTGAATAAATTTAAAAGAAGCTATTAAATATAGAAAAAAATAAGGTTGCAAATAAAAAGCAATCTTATTTTTACTTCAGATAAAACATAAGAAATAATAATAAATTATAAGATATGATAATTCTTGTGCTATAATATAAAAGTATTATAAATTATTAGGAGTAAAAAAAGATGTTTAAAAAGATTTAAAAATTTGTTTTTAGTTATGGCAATTTTGGGACTTATATTTTACAACTTCATATTCTGGTCCAGTTAAAGGAGATTCAGTCAATAGAAGAGTATTCAGCTCAAGTTTTAGGAGATGAAGAAGAAGACGCTGAGGATACAAGTCAAACAATAGTAATGCCCAAGGTTAAAAAGGTAGAAAAAGAAAGAAGATGTAAAAAAAGAAACTGAAGTTAAAAAGAAGAAATTAAGGAAGAAGTAAAGAAAGAAACAAAAAAAGAGGCTGTTAAGGAAGAGCCTAAAAAGAAAGAAAGAAAAAAGAAATAAAAAAAGAGCCTGAAGTTAAGGCTGTTAAAGAAGAAGTAAAGAAACCTGAGAAAATAGAAACTAAAGAAGTTAAAAAAAGTAGAAGAAGAAAGAAAAACAGAAACTAAAAATTTAGCTCTTGAAGAACCAGAAAAATCCAGAAAAAGATAAACAAAAATATGAAATGATCACATATTATTCAAAAGATGGAGTTGAATGGGTACTTCCAGATAACTTTAGAGCAGTTTTAGTTGGAGATTTAAATGGGAAATGTAATATTCTCAAAGAATGCTGATACGATGTATCCACTTGCATCAGTGACAAAAAAGTAATGTCATTATTGGTTACTTTTGATGAAATCAATGCAGGAAATATCAGCTTTAAATGATAGTGTAAGAATAAGTAAAAACTCCTTTAAAAATATGGAGGTAGTGGTATAGCTTTAAAAAGAAGGGACAAATCTTTGTACTGGAAGATTTAATAAAAGGCTTCAGCAGTTTATTCAGCAAACAACGCAACTTATGCTATAGCTGAATATGTAGGTGAAGGAAGTATATTCAATTTTGTAGCTAAGATGAATAAAAAGTTAAAAACAACTTGGTCTACAAAATGATATTAAATATCATACACCTGCTGGTCTACCAACAAGAAATACTAAGATGCCTATGGACGAAGGAACTCCAAGAGGAATCTATAAACTATCTATAGAAGCATTAAAATATCATAAATATATTGAAATAGCTGGAATAAAAAAATACAAAGATACATAATGGTAAGATTTCTATAAGAAACAGAAACCATTTAATAGGTGAAGATGGAGTTTATGGAATAAAAACAGGATTCCACAAAGGAAGCAAAATATAATATAACAGTAGCAGTTAAGTTTGAAGGTATAGATTTAATTATAGTTGTTATGGGTGGAGAAACATATAAAACTAGAGATGATTTAGTAAGAACTATAATAGCTAATTTAAAAGAAAATTATACAGTAAGAAATGGTCAATTAATAAGAAAAATAAATATAGTTGAAAGGAGCAGTTTGTATGAGAAAAAAATTTAGAGAATTGGTAAAAAGAAAAAAACAGAATACATGCTAACTTAGAGCTTATTCAATGGGATTTAGAAACAAAGACTCCATTAAAGTCTAGACCTTATTTATCTGAATTGGTTGGAGAATTAAGTATGCAAGACTATGCTCTATCTACTTCAGATGAATTTGTAAATTTAGTGAAGAATTAAATAAACAAAAAAGAAACTTTAACAGAAATAGAAAAAAAGAGAAATAGAATTATCTATGGAAGAAATTGAAAAGAAAAAGAAAAATTCCTGCTGATGAATATGAAGATTATGCAAAATTAACAAGCTATAATCAAACAGTTTGGGAAGAAGCTAAGCTAAAAAAGATTTTTCAATAGTAAAAGAAGGATTGAAAAAGATATTTGATTACAATAAAAAAATTTTGCTACATACAGAAGAAAAAGATGAAAAACTCTTTATGATGTATCTATTAAATGATTATGAAAAAAAGGTATGGATACTGAAAGATTAGATGTATTTTTTTCAGTGAATTAAAGAAGAAATAGTTCCTTTCTTAAAGAAAAATCAAGAAAAGAAAAAGACTATAAAAAGAAGTAGATAAAATAAGTGTCCCTATTGATGAAGATGTGCAACTTAAATTTGCAAAATTTTTATCAAGTTATGTAGGTTTTGATTTTGAAAAAGGTCTTGTTGAAACAAGTGAACACCCATTTACTTTAAAACTTAAATAAAAAAATGATGTGAGACTTACAACAAAGAATAAAAAGATAGTCCTATGTCTACTGTATTTTCAATAATCCATGAATCAGGACATGGTATCTATGAACAACAAACAGGAGATGAATTAATAGATACTTTACTTGGTACAGGTGGAAGTATGGGACTTCATGAATCTCAATCAAGATTTATGGAAAAAACATAGTTGGAGAAAATAAAAGCTTTCTGGAAACCTTTATATAGTAAAGCAGGGAGAATTTTATCCTTTCTTAAAAGATATTAGAATTTGAAGAATTCTATAAACAAATAAATAGAATTGAACCTGGACTTATAAGAGTTGAAGCAGATGAGTTAACATATTCTTTACATATTATGTTGAGATATGAAATAGAAAAAAATGTTAATAAATGGTGAAGTTAATATAGATGATTTACCAAAAGATTTGGAATGAAAAAAAGTAAAAGGAATATTTAGGTTTAGAACCTAAAAAAATGATTCTGAAGGACTTATGCAAGATATACACTGGTATTGTGGATTAATTGGATATTTCCCTCTTATGCAATAGAAATGCCTATGCTTCACAAATATATAATGCTATGAAAAAAAGATTTTTGATGTAGAAAAAGCTCTAGAAAATCAAGATTTGAAAAAGATAACTGATTGGTTAGGGAGAAAAAAATTCATAAATATGGGACTGTTAAAAGATACTCCTACTATTATAAAAAGAAGTTACAGGGGAAGAATTAAATCCTAAATACTATATTGAGTACTTAAAAGGAAAAAAATATAGTAAAAATATGAAATATAAGTTGACATTTGTTTTAATTTAAGTGTATTATTATAGTAACAAAAAAGAAATTGTTTTAAAATAGAAAAAGTAAGATTATAAGGGAGGAAAAAAATGGGAATATTAGATGATGTAACAGGAAAAATTAGGGGAATTAAAAAGATACAGTTGTAGATGAAGCTAAAAAAAGCAAAAGATGAAGCAGTTGCAAAAAGCTGAAGAATTAAAAAGATAAGGCTGTAAATAAAAGCAAAATGAACTAAAAAGAAAATGCTGAAAGGAAAAAGCAGCAGAATTAAAAAGATAAAAGCCGAAGAAAAAAAGCAAAAAGAACTAAAAAGAAGGTGCTGAAGGAAAAGCAGCAGAATTAAAAGATAAAGTTGTTGGTGGAGCAGACGATCTTTTAAACAAATTTAAAAAAATAATAGTTAATAAGGGGGTATTTTTATAATACCCCATAATTTTATATAAAAAAATGGAGGAAACAAGAAATGAAAAAAATTAGTGTTAGTAGTTGGTTTAATTTTAGGATTTTAAGTGCAATGGCAGAAGATACTAGTGTAGCTTCTAAAAATAGAAAGTGCAAAAAAGATGTGGTTAATACATTAAAGAAAGCTGAAGAAAAAAAGCTGGAGAAATAAAAAGATAAAGTTGAAGAAAAAGTAGAAAACATAAAAAGCAGATGCTAAGAAAGATGCAACAAAAAGATGTAGAAAGCAGCAAAAGCAGATGCTAAAAAGAAGTAGAAAAAAGTAGAATCAAAAAAGCAGATGCGAGCTAAAGCGGATGCAAAGAAAGAAGTAGAAAAAAGCAAAGAAAGAAGCAGATTCTAAAAGTAGAAGCAGCAAAAAAAGACGCTAAAAAAAGAAGTAGAAAAAAAGTAGAATCAAAAAGCAGATGCAGGCTAAAAGCAGATGCAAAGAAAGAAAGTAGAAAAAAGTAAAGAAAAAGAAGCAGATTCTAAAAGTAGAAGCAGCTAAAAAAGATGCTAAAAAGAAGTGAAAAAGCAGAAACAAAAGGCAGATGCAGCAAAAGCAGATGAAAGAAAGAAAGTAGAAAAAAAGCAAAGAAAGAAGCAGATTCTAAAGTAGAAGCAGCTAAAAATGATGCTAAAAAAAGATCTAGTAAAAGATAAAGCAGAAGAAACTAGCAAAAATGGAAGAATTAAAAAGAAGATGTAAAAGAAAAAAAGCTACAGCTGTTAAAAAGGGACAAAAAAGTTGCAAAAAAGTAAAAAAATAAAACTAAATCAGCAGTAAAAAAAGATGTAGCAAAAAGTTGAAGAAGCAGCAAAATAAATTTAATTAAAATTTAAATAAATTCACTTAGAGGCTGTTGCAAATTCATAAAAAGTAAAAAAATAGTTCGTTACTGAGTAAATTTCTTATTTTTTTACTTTAAGATTGAAATTTTAAATTTGCAACAGTCTCTTTTTATTTTCAAATACAATTTTGTTTTGAGTTCATATAGTTTTAAAAAATAATTTGACAACTAAAGACTTTTAATATAATATATAACTAATCAAGTTAACTATTATTTGATGTATTTTTTAAAAAGAAAGGGGGAGAAGAATGGAATTACAATTACATACAGGAGACATAGGAAACTACCTAAAAAGACCACGATATAAAAACCTTCCTACCAAAGGATGAAAATATTTCAATATTTATTAGATAATCATGTACATCCAACAGTGGATACAATATATAAGGCACTTTGTCCAGAGATACCAACTTTATCAAAAACAACTGTCTACAATACATTAAATTTATTTGTAGAAAAAAAGTTGGTTCAAGTTATAGTAATAGAAGAAAAATGAAACAAGATATGATTTAATAACTCATACTCATGGACATTTTAAATGTAATTGCTGTGGAGCATTATTTGATGTTGAGTTAAATATTGATTATAGTATGAGCCCAGAACTAGCAGATTGTGAAATTGATGAAAAACATATTTACTTTAAAGGTTTATGTAAAAACTGCAAAAGGAAAAACAAAATTAAAAATTTATTAATTTTTAATTTAACTGTTGACACTATATTAAAAAAATATGTTAAAATACCAAAAGTCTTAGAAAGCAGAATACAGGAAAAAAACTCGCATACCATATTAAATTATGGGAGGATCATTAAAGATACCGTTAAAGAGTGGACTTGTTTTTTTGATAAATAGTTTACACTTTGATGTAGATTGTGAAGGAGTTAAAATCAAAAAGATTTCTTCGTTTAGTTGAGTAGAATTGTATGAGCTATATAAGATTAGAAAATACAATTTAATAGGAGGAATGCAGATGAGAGTACAAGTAATTTTAGAATGTACAGAAACAAAGTTAAGACACTATACTACAACAAAAAAATAAAAAAGACTCATCCAGAAAGATTGGAAATGATGAAGTACAATCCAGTATTGAAGAAACATACTTTGTATAAAAGAAACAAAAGAAGTAGGATGAAAATTTAAGTAACAACACATGCAGGTCAATGGCTCAATTGGTAGAGCATCGGTCTCCAAAAACCGAGGGTTGGGGGTTCGAGTCCCTCTTGACCTGCCACTTTTTATGAAAGGAGATAGAGATATTTATGAATTTATTTCAAAAAGGTTAAAATGGAATACTCAAAAGTTGAATGGCCTTCAAAAAAACAGAAGTAATACATTCTACTATATGGGTTATAACAATGACTGTTATAGTATCTGTCTACCTTGGTGTGTTTGATATTCTTGCAGTAAAGGCTTTAAAACGCCTTGGAGGCATTAATATGAGTATAGAAAATGTAAGAAAATGGTTTATGATTCATACTTACTCTGGATATGAAAAAAAAGTAAAAACAGACCTTGAACAAAAGGTTGGGACATTACAATTAAGAGATGTCGTTACTAATATATTAGTTCCAGAAGAAGAAACAACTGAAATCGTTAGGGGAAAACCTAAAAAGATATACAGAAAACTTTTTCCTGCATATGTCATGCTTGAAATGGAAGCTACAAGAGAAGAAAATGAAAATGGAATAAGCTATAAAGTAGATCCTGATGTGTGGTATATAATAAGAAACACAAATGGAGTTACTGGTTTCGTAGGAGTAGGTTCAGACCCAATTCCTATGGAAGATGACGAAGTAAAAAATATATTCAATATTATAGGTATGGATACATCAAAAGAAACTATAAAGCTTGACTTTGCTGAAGGGGACTTTGTTAAAATCTTAAAAGGTTCTTTTATTGACCAAGAAGGACAAGTCGCTGAAATTGATTATGAACATGGCAGAGTTAAAGTAATGGTTGATATTTTTGGAAGAATGACACCAGTTGAAATAGAAGTAGATGGTGTTTTAAAGGTGTAGTACACACAATCTTATGGAGGTGTAATTTAAAAAATGGCAAAAGAAGTAATTCAAATAATAAAACTACAATTACCAGCAGGTAAGGCAAACCCTGCTCCACCAGTTGGACCAGCATTAGGACAACACGGTGTAAATATAATGGAATTTTGTAAAGCATTCAACGCTAAAACTCAAGATAAAGCTGGATGGATAATCCCTGTGGAAATTTCTGTTTATAGTGACAGATCATTCACATTTATATTAAAAACTCCACCTGCATCTGACTTATTAAAGAAAGCTGCTGGAATATCATCAGGAGCAAAAAACTCTAAAAAAGAAGTTGCAGGAAAAATTACTACTGCAAAGTTAAGAGAATTAGCTGAAACTAAAATGCCTGACTTAAATGCTTCATCTGTAGAAACAGCTATGAAGATAATTGCAGGATCAGCAAGATCAATGGGAATAAAAATCGAAGACTAATTGCTTTATAATTTAGTGGTAGAGTTTAACTCGTTAAGCCACAAAGGGAGGAAATGTAATAATGGCAAAACATAGAGGAAAAAAATATTTAGAAGTAGCTAAATTAGTTGAAACAGGAAAACTTTATGACATAAGAGAAGCTCTTGAATTAGTTCAAAAAACAAGAACTGCAAAATTTACAGAAACTGTTGAAGTAGCATTAAGACTTGGAGTAGACCCAAGACATGCTGATCAACAAATCAGAGGTACAGTTGTATTACCTCATGGAACAGGAAAAACTGTTAAAATACTAGCAATCACTTCAGGTGAAAATATAGAAAAAGCACTAGCTGCAGGAGCAGACTATGCTGGAGCAGAAGAATACATCAACCAAATTCAACAAGGTTGGTTAGACTTTGATTTAGTAATCGCAACTCCAGACATGATGCCTAAAATCGGAAGATTAGGGAAAATATTAGGAACTAAAGGTTTAATGCCTAACCCTAAATCAGGAACAGTAACTCCTGATATCGCAGCAGCAGTATCTGAATTCAAAAAAGGTAAACTTGCATTCAGAGTAGATAAATTAGGATCTATCCATGCTCCAATAGGAAAAGTTGATTTCGATTTAGATAAAATTGAAGAAAACTTTAAAGCATTTATGGATCAAATCATCAGATTAAAACCAGCTACATCTAAAGGACAATACTTAAGAACAGTAGCAGTATCATTAACTATGGGACCAGGAGTAAAAATGGATCCTGCTATAGTTGCTAAAATCGTTGGATAATTAAATTGAATATAAATCCAAACCAAAGACCGTAGGGGGAGATAATCCTTAAATAACCTACCGAGGTTGGAAGTTAGATATACTAACCTCAACACTCAACCCCTGTCTTTGTATAGGGGTATATTTTTTAAAAAAAGAGGAGGTGAATCAATATGGCAACTCAAGTTAAGAAAGAACTTGTAGCAGAATTAGTTGAAAAAAATTAAAAAAAGCTCAATCAGTTGTTTTTGTTGATTATCAAAGGTATTAAGGTTAATGAAGAAACTTCATTAAGAAAACAAATGAGAAAAATGGAGCTGAATACCTAGTAGCTAAAAAAATAGACTATTTAAAAATAGCTCTTAAAGAATCTGGAGTTGAAGATAACTTTGACGAAATATTAGAAGGAACTACAGCATTCGCATTTGGATATAACGATCCAGTAGCACCTGCAAAAGCAGTATTCGATTTAGCTAAAACTAAAAGCAAAAAGCTAAACAAGATGTATTTAAAATTAAAGGTGGTTACTTAACAGGTAAAAAAAGTTAGCGTTCAAGAAGTTGAAGCATTAGCTAAATTACCTTCAAGAGATCAATTACTATCTATGTTATTGAACTCAATGTTAGGACCAATCAGAAAAACTTGCTTATGCAACTGTAGCAATAGCAGACAAAAAAAGAAGGATCTGCTGAATAAGAAAAATTTGAAAAAAATTATAATTGATGAAATTTAAGGAGGAAAAATAATAATGGCATTCAATAAAGAACAATTTATAGCTGATTTAGAAGCTATGACAGTATTAGAATTAAAAAGAATTAGTATCTGCATTAGAAGAACACTTTGGAGTAACTGCTGCTGCACCTGTAGCTGTAGCTGCTGCTGGACCAGTTGAAGCTGCTGAAGAAAAAAACTGAATTTGATATCGTATTAAAGAACGCAGGTGGAAACAAAATAGCTGTAATTAAAGAAGTTAGAGCTATCACTGGTTTAGGATTAAAAAGAAGCTAAAGACTTAGTTGATAACGGTGGAGTAATCAAAGAAGCTGCACCAAAAAGAAGAAGCTGAAGCTATAAAAGAAAAAAATTAACTGCAGCTGGAGCAGAAGTAGAAGTAAAATAGTTAATATTTATCTTTGATAAAAAAATAATAGGCACTCTTGGAATTTTAGAGTGCCTTTTTGCCAACTTTACAGTTTAGATAGTTAATCTTTTGGAAGTAAATGAGCCTTTTTTTCTTACAAAAGACTAACTATACTTTAAATACTATTATAAAATTTTTTAAATATACTAAAAAAATAGTTCATTGCTAGCTAAATTTTTAACGCTAAAAAATTAACGTTCGCTGCAAATTCGTAAAACTTGCTGACAAGTCAGCTTCAAACACCGAGATTTGCTCAGCTCACTTGCTTTTAATTTTTTTATCTAAAATTTAGAATGCAATTCACTTATTTTTAGTTACATTTAGTTAATAATGAATAATAGTTAATTTTTGTACCAATATGTTAAGGAGAGTGAAACGTGCAAAAACTCATTGAAAGACTTGATTTTGGAAAAAAATAAAACCTAGAGGATCAATGCCTCATTTTCTTGAATTCCAATTAAATTCTTATGAAGATTTTTTTACAAACAAATATGTCCCCAAATAAAAGGGAAGATAAAGGATTTGAATTGGCATTTAAAGAAGTGTTCCCAATAGAATCTTCAAATGGAGATGTAAGGCTAGAATACATAGGATATGAGTTACATGAAGCAGAAGCTCCATTGAATGACGAGCTAGAATGTAAAAAGAAGAGGAAAAAAACATATTCTAATTCATTGAAAGTTAGATTGAGACTAATCAATAAAAAGATGGGAAATGAGATTCAAGAATCTTTAGTTTATTTTGGAGAAGTTCCTAAAATGACAGAAAGAGCTACATTTATTATAAATGGAGCAGAAAGAGTTGTTGTATCACAATTACATAGATCACCAGGAGTTTCTTTTTAGTAAAGAAGTAAATACTCAAACAGGTAAAGATTTATTTTCAGGAAAAAAATAATTCCATACAAAGGGACTTGGTTAGAATTCGAAACAGATAAAAATGACTTTTTAAGTGTAAAAAAATAGATAGAAAGAAAAAAAGTTTTTAGCAACTGTATTTTTTTAAAAAGCAGTAGATTTCTTTTAAAGATAACAAAGAAATCATAGAACATTTCTTAGAAGCTAAAGAATTAAACTTAAAGTCATTATATAAGAAATATGCAAAAGAACCTGAAGAATTATTAAATGTTTTTAAAACAAGAACTAGAAGGTTCATTAGTTAAAGAAGATATCTTAGATGAGGAAACAGGGAATTTATAGCAGAAACAGAAGCTACAATAACTGAAGAACTTATCAATATTTTAATAGAAAAACAAAAATAGAAACTATTTCTTATTGGTTTGTTGGACCTGAAGATAAATTACTTGCTAATACTTTAGCAAATGATGAAACTTTAACAGAAGAACAAGCAGTTGTTGAAGTATTTAAAAAAATTAAGACCAGGAGATCAAGTAACTATTGATTCAGCTAGAAGTTTAATCAGACAAATGTTCTTTAACCCACAAAGATATGACTTAGAACCTGTGGGAAGATATAAAATGAACAAAAAGATTGAAAACTTGATGTAGCAGATGATCAAATTTCATTAACTAAAGAAGATGTTTTAGGAACAATGAAATATGTTACTGACCTTTATAATGGTGATCAAAAATGTTCATACAGATGATATAGATAATCTATCTAATAGACGTATTAGAGGGGTTGGAGAATTACTTCTTATGCAAATCAAAACAGGACTTGCTAAGATGAATAAAATGGTTAAGGAAAAAATGACTACTCAAGATATAGAAACAGTTAGTCCTCAATCATTATTAAATACTAGACCTTTAAATGCTCTAATACAAGATTTCTTTGGTTCTGGACAATTATCACAATTCATGGACCAATCAAATCCACTAGCTGAATTAACTCATAAGAGAAGAATATCAGCTCTAGGACCTGGAGGACTTTCAAGAGAAAGAGCAGGGTTCGAAGTAAGAGACGTTCACGATTCTCACTATGGAAGAATCTGTCCAATAGAAACACCAGAAGGACCAAACATTGGACTTATTGGATCTCTTGCAACTTATGCAAAGATTAATAAATATGGATTCATAGAAACTCCATATGTAAAAGTAGAAAATGGAGTAGCTTTAGTTGATGATGTTCGTTATCTTGCAGCTGACGAAGAAGATGGACTATTCATAGCTCAAGCCGATACAAAATTAGGTAAAGGTAATAAATTACAAGGTTTAGTAGTTTGTAGATATGGACATGAAATCGTTGAAATAGAACCTGAAAGAGTAAACTATATGGACGTTTCTCCTAAACAAGTGGTATCTGTATCAGCAGGTTTAATACCATTCTTAGAACACGATGACGCCAACAGAGCGTTAATGGGATCTAACATGCAAAGACAAGCAGTTCCTCTATTAAGACCAGAGGCTCCTTTTTATAGGAACAGGGACTTGAAAGAAAAAGTTGCAGTTGACTCAGGAGCAGTAGTTACAACAAAAAGTAGCAGGAAAAGTTATTTATGTTGATGGTAAAAAGATAGTAATAGAAGATGCAGATAAAAAGAACATACATATAGACTTTTAAATTATGAAAGATCTAACCAATCAATGTGTTTACATCAAACACCTTTAGTTGATTTAGGTGATGTTGTAAAAGCAGGAGATATCATTGCTGATGGACCTGCAACTAAGTCAGGAGACCTAGCTCTAGGTAGAAATATTCTTATGGGATTCATGCCTTGGGAAGGATATAACTACGAAGACGCGATCTTAATCTCTGATAGACTTAGAAAAGAAGATGTATTTACTTCTATACATATAGAAGAATATGAAATAGATGCAAGAGCTACAAAATTAGGTGATGAAGAAATAACAAGAGAAATCCCTAATGTATCTGAAAGTGCATTAAGAAACTTAGATGAAAATGGAATAATCATGATAGGTTCAGAAGTTGGACCTGGAGATATACTTGTTGGAAAAACAGCTCCTAAGGGAGAAACTGAACCACCTGCTGAAGAAAAACTTTTAAGAGCTATATTTGGTGAAAAAGCAAGAGATGTAAGAGATACATCACTTACTATGCCTCATGGTTCTAAAGGAGTTGTCGTTGATATTCTTGAACTTTCAAGAGAAAATGGAGATGAACTAAAAGCAGGAGTAAACAAATCTATTAGAGTTCTAGTTGCTGAAAAACGTAAGATAACTGTAGGGGATAAAATGTCAGGAAGACACGGAAACAAAGGGGTTGTTTCAAGAGTATTACCTGCAGAAGACATGCCATTCTTAGAAGATGGAACACACTTTAGATGTTGTATTAAACCCTCTAGGAGTACCATCTCGTATGAACATAGGACAAGTACTAGAAGTACACTTAGGTATGGCAATGAGAACTTTAAATGGTGGAACTTGCATATCTACACCAGTATTTGATGGAGCAACAGAAGAGCAAGTTAAAGATTATCTTGAAAAACAAGGATTCCCAAGAACAGGAAAAGTAACATTATACGATGGAAGAACTGGAGAAAAGTTCGATAACAAAGTTACAGTTGGAATCATGTATATGTTAAAATTACACCACCTTGTTGAAGACAAAATGCATGCGAGAGCAATAGGACCTTATTCGTTAGTAACACAACAACCTCTTGGAGGTAAGGCACAATTCGGTGGACAAAGACTTGGGGAAATGGAAGTTTGGGCATTAGAAGCATATGGAGCATCAAATATACTTCAAGAAATGTTAACAGTTAAATCAGACGATATTACAGGAAGAACTAAAACTTATGAAGCAATAATTAAAGGTGAAGCTATGCCTGAATCTGATTTACCAGAATCATTCAAAGTTCTATTAAAAGAGTTCCAAGCATTGGCACTTGATATAGAGTTATGTGATGATGAAGATAATGTTATAAATGTTGATGAAGAAGTTGAAGTTGAAGAAACTCCAACAGAATATTCACCACAATATGAAATAGATACATTTGGACTTCATGAAATAGATGAAGATGCTGAAGAAGATGTTGAAGATTTAGAATAGTTAAGATGTTTCATTAAGGAGGATATGTATTTAATGGGAATAAGAAGTTTTGATAAAAATTAGAATAAAATTAGCCTCTCCTGAAAAAAATATTAGAATGGTCTCATGGAGAAGTAACAAAAACCTGAGACTATAAATTATAGAACTTTAAATCCTGAAAAAAAGATGGATTGTTTTGTGAAGTAATATTTGAGTCAACAAAGGATTGGGAATGCTCTTGTGGAAAAATATAAGAGAATGAGATATAAAGGCCTAGTTTGTGAAAAAAAGTGTGGAGTTGAAGTAACAAGAGCTAAGGTTAGAAGAGAAAAGAATGGGACATATAACTCTAGCTTCTCCTGTATCTCATATTTGGTATTCTAAAGGAAGTCCAAATAAGATGTCTTTAATTATTGGTATTTCTTCTAAAGAATTGGAATCAATTTTATATTTTTGCAAGATATATAGTAACTTCAAGTGAAGAAGATTCTATAAAAAGTTGGAAAAAAATATTAACTGAAAAAAAGAATATAAATTATTAAAAGCAAACATACCCAAATAAGTTTGAAGCTTATATGGGAGCTGATGGAATTTTAAAACTTTTAACAGCTATTGATTTAGAAGCTTTAAGAGATGAGCTAGAAAATGAATTAATAGATGTAAATTCTGCTCAAAAGAGAAAGAAATTAGTAAAGAGATTAAAAAAATAGTTAGAGATTTCATTTCATCAGGAAATAGACCTGAATGGATGATACTTACAAATGTTCCAGTAATTCCAGCTGAACTAAGACCAATGGTTCAACTTGATGGAGGAAGATTTGCAACATCTGACTTAAAATGATCTATACAGAAGAGTAATAAACAGAAATAACAGACTTAAAAAAATTATTAGAAATAAAAGGCTCCAGAAATTGTTGTAAAGAATGAAAAAAAGAATGTTACAAGAAGCTGTGGACGCTCTTATAGATAATGGTAGAAGAGGTAAAACCAGTAGTTGCTCAAAATAATAGAGAATTAAAAATCTTTATCTGATATGTTAAAAAGGAAAACAAGGAAGATTCAGACAAAACTTACTAGGAAAAAAAGAGTTGACTACTCAGCAAGATCGGTTATCGTTGTTGGGACCATCTTTAAAAGATGAACCAATGTGGTATACCTAAGAAAATGGCTCTTGAATTATATAAACCATTTATAATGAGAGAGTTAGTGAGAAGAGAATTAGCTAATAATATAAAAATGGCTAAAAAATTAGTTGAAGAATCTGACGATAAAGTATGGGCAGTAATAGAAGATGTTATAGCAGATCACCCTGTTCTACTAAACAGAGCCCCTACACTACACAGATTATCAATACAAGCTTTCCAACCTGTATTGATAGAAGGTAAAGCTATAAGATTACACCCTCTAGTTTGTTCAGCATTCAACGCTGACTTCGACGGAGACCAAATGGCTGTACACTTAACTTTATCTCCTGAATCAATGATGGAAGCAAAACTTTTAATGTTTGCTCCTAATAATATCATTTCACCATCAAGTGGAGAACCTATAGCTGTTCCTTCACAAGATATGGTTATGGGATGTTTCTATATGACTAAAGATAGAGATGGAGAAAAAGGAGAAGGAAAATTCTTCTCAAATCTTGATCAAGTTATAACAGCATACCAAAATGATAAAGTAGGAACTCATGCTAAGATAAAGGTTAGAATTAATGGAAAATTAGTTGATACAACTCCAGGAAGAGTTTTATTCAATGAAATTTTACCTGAAGTAGATAGAGACTACAGTAAAACTTATGGTAAAAAAACAAATAAAAAGCCTTAATAAAATCTTTATATGAAGCACATGGATTTACAGAAACAGCTGAACTTATAAACAGAGTTAAAAACTTTGGATATCACTATGGTACTTTTGCTGGAGTTTCAGTTGGAGTTGAAGACTTAGTAATTCCACCACAAAAAGAAAGATTTACTAAAAGCAAGCAGATGATGAAGTTGCTCAAATAGAAAAAGATTATAAATCTGGAAAAATCATAAATGAAGAAAGATATAGAAAGACAATAGAAGTTTGGTCAAGAACTACTCAAGCTGTTACTGATGCAATGATGGATAACTTGGATGAATTCAACCCAGTTTACATGATGGCGACTTCAGGAGCCAGAGGTAATACTAACCAAATGAGACAGTTAGCAGGAATGCGTGGAAACATGGCAGATACACAAGGTAGAACAATAGAAGCTCCTATCAAAGCTAACTTCAGAGAAGGACTAACAGTATTGGAATTCTTTATGTCTTCACACGGAGCGAGAAAAGGACTTGCCGATACAGCTCTAAGAACTGCCGATTCAGGATACTTAACAAGAAGACTTGTTGATATTTCTCATGAAGTTATAGTTAATGAAGAAGATTGCCATACTCATGAAGGAATAGAAGTTGAGGCACTAGTAGATGCTGCTGGTAAAAGTAATAGAAGAATTAAAAAGAAAGAATAAATGGTAGAGTTTTAGCAGAAGATCTAGTTCACAATGGAAAGACAATTGCTACTAGAAACACTATGATTCATAAAGACTCTACTTAAAAAAGATAGAAGATTTAGGAATTAAGAAAGTAAAAATCAGATCTCCTTTAACTTGTGCTTTAGAAAAAGGAGTTTGTCAAAAATGTTATGGTATGGACTTATCAAACTACAATGAAATCTTACTAGGAGAAGCTGTTGGAGTAGTTGCTGCTCAATCAATAGGGGAACCTGGTACTCAGCTTACAATGAGAACCTTCCATACAGGAGGGGTTGCAGGAGCTGCAACAGTAGTAAACTCTAAAAAAGCTGAAAATGATGGAAAAGTTTCATTCAGAGATATTAAAACTATTGAAATCAATGGTGAAGAAGTAGTAGTAAGCCAAGGGGGAAAAATTATAATTGCAGATAATGAACATGAAGTTGATTCAGGATCAGTAATAAAAGTTAAAGAAGGACAAGATGTAAAAGAAGGAGATATCCTTGTTACATTCGACCCTTACCATATCCCTATAATTTCATCTCATGATGGTAAAGTTCAATATAGACACTTTACTCCTAAAAAAATATAAGAGATGAAAAGTATGATGTACATGAATATCTAGTTGTAAGATCAGTTGATAGCACTGACTCTGAACCAAGAGTACATATACTTGATAAGAAAAAAATGAAAAAAATTAGCTACTTATAATATACCTTATGGAGCATACATGATGGTAAGAGATGGAGCTAAAGTTAAAAAGGTGACATCATAGCTAAAGATTATCAAATTAGGAGAAGGTACTAAAGACATTACTGGAGGTCTACCAAGAGTACAAGAACTATTTGAAGCTAGAAATCCAAAAAGGTAAGGCTATACTTTCTGAAATAGATGGAAGAATAGAAATATTACCAACTAAGAAGAAACAAATGCGTGTTATTAACGTTAGATCTTTAACAAATCCTGATGATTTTCAAAGAATATTTAATTCCAATGGGAGAACGTTTAGTTGTTACTGACGGATTAAAAGATAAAAGCAGGAGATAAGATTACAGAAGGAGCTATATCTCCTTATGACATATTGAACATCAAAAGGACTAGTTGCTGCAGAACAATTTATACTAGAATCTGTGCAACAAGTTTATAGAGAACAAGATGTTACAGTTAATGATAAACACATAGAAATTATTGTTAAACAAATGTTTAGAAAAGTTAGAATAGTTGATTCAGGAGCTTCTCTATATCTTGAAGATGAAAGTTATTGAAAAGAGAATAGTAGATCTTGAAAAATAAAAAAATTGGCTGAAGAAGGAAAAAGCACTTATTAAATATGAGCCAGTTATACAAGGTATTACAAAAAGCCGCTGTAAATACTGGAAGCTTTTATATCTGCTGCTTCATTCCAAGAAACAACAAAAGTTCTATCTAATGCTGCAATTGAAGGAAAAAGTTGACTACCTAGAAGGATTAAAAGAAAACGTAATCTTAGGGTAAGAAAAATTCCAGCAGGAACAGGATTTAACAAATACAAAGCTATAAAAAGTAAAATATAGCAGTGATGAAGAAAAAAATCAGAAGAAGAGTAAAAACTAAAGTTTTCCTTGAAAATAGTATGCTCTAATCTATAGACTATAAAAAGACTGTCTGATAGCTATTAGTGTCTCGAAAGCTCCACAAAGGCTTTCTCAACAATAATGGACATCGCAACAGTCTTACATAAAGATTTGAATAAATCTTTCAAGGAAAACTTACTTTTGTAAAAAAATATAAGGGAAGGTAGGGTAAGTTATATGAGAAGTATGACAGGATATTCCAAATTAAATTATGAAGATGAAAAATTATGTAATTAGTATGGAAATTAAAAAGTGTAAATAATAAAAAAATTTGACTACGAAAAGTTAAACTACCATATAACTTAAACCTTCTTGAAAATTATATAAGAGCTGAAATTGCTTCATTTATAAGTAGAGGTTCTATTGACTTTAGAATCGAATTTGAAGATAAAAAAATGAAAATCTTAAAAGTTTAAAAATATGACGAAGATTTAGCAAAAGTCTTGTATGCAAATTTTAAATAAAATGGAAGAAGATTTTAATGAAAAATTTTTCAAATAAAGTTAGATTTTTTTAGTTAGAAATTTTGGAGTTATCTCACAAAAAGATTTAGATACTGATGAAGAAAAAAATATAAAGAAATCATAAGTTTAAAAGCTTTAGAGAATTGCTTCAAGATTTTATAAAAAAACTAAGGTTGAAGAAGGAAATAGATTAAGAAGCTTTTTAAAGAACAATTAAATATTCTAAAAATCAAAAGTGGAAGAAGTTAAGAAATTAAGAGCCACAGGTTGTAGAAAATTACAGAGAAAGATTATTAGCTAATGTAAACTCTGTAAAAAGCTGACATAGATTTCAAAGAAGAAGACATCTTAAAAGAAATCTTATTATTTCAGTGATAGAGTGGATATAACTGAGGAAGTTTCAAGATTAGAAAGCCATTTTAAACAATTAGAATATGAATTTAATGCAGATAAAGACTCTCAAGGAAAGAAAATTGAATTTATCTTTCAAGAAATATTTAGAGAATTTAATACTATGGGTGTAAAATCTAATATGTATGAAATATCTAAATTGGTTGTTGAAGGAAAAAAATGAATTAGAAAAAAATGAGAGAACAAATAATGAATATAGAGTAGTATTTGAAAAAAACAGCTCGAGACTGAGTATATTTTCATAATATTAAAGGACTACTTTGCCAGCCATTAGTGTTTCGAGAGCTCCACAAAGGCTCTCTCAACAATAATGGACGTCGTAACAAATGTATTGAAAATAATGATAACTGAAAAAACAATTGAGTTACGATTGTAGATTTTTAGATAAAAATCAAATAGAATGAGCCGAGTAAATATCGACATGTCTGAGCGTAGCGAGTTGGTCGAATCTTGAAACACTTAGCAATTTATTGCTTAGAGTTTCTATGATGCAGATTCTTGAGCTTTTTATCGTTAAGAAATCTACTTAGTAACGAAATATTTTTCAGTGAATATGTGGAGGTATTATGTCTTTAGGAGCTTTATATGTTGTTTCTGGTCCCTAGTGGAGCAGGTAAAATCAACAGTTTGTAAATTAGTAAGAGAAAGGCTTGGAATAAATTTATCTATATCTGCCACAAGTAGAAAGCCTAGAAATGGTGAACAAGAAGGAGTTGACTATTTCTTTATAACAGCTGAAGAGTTTGAAAGAAAAAAATAAAAAAATGGTGATTTCCTTGAATATGCAAATGTACATGGAAATTATTATGGAACTTTAAAAATCTGAAGTTGAAGAAAGGCTTCAAAGAGGAGAAAAAGTATTACTAGAAATAGATGTTCAAGGAGGAGTACAAGTAAAGGAAAAAAATTCCCTGAAGCTAATTTAGTATTCTTTAAAAACTCCAACAAAAGAAGAATTAGAAAAAAAGATTAAGAGGAAGAAACACAGATAGTGAAGAGGTTATACAAGCAAGACTTAAAAAAACTCATTAAAAAGAACTTGAATATGAAGATAAATATGACACTGTCATAATAAATAATGAAATTGAACAAGCTTGTAATGATTTAATAAGTATAATTGAAAATGGAGTGAGATAAATGAAAAAGAAATCACTTATGATGAATTATTAAGTAAAATACCAAATAAATATGTTCTTACAATAGTTTGTGGAGAAAGAGCTAGAGAAAGAGCAAAAAGAAAGAATGGAAAGAAATGGAGAACCTTTACCACTTACAAAAATATGACAAGAAAGATACTGAAATGAAAAAAAGTATTTAAAGAAATATTAGCTGGAAAAGGTTGGCTATGGTAAAGACGAATAAATTTATAGCTTTTTATTTTTGGTTTTTCTTGAGTATATTTTTTTAATTTCTTGTGGTAAAAAAAGTAGAAAAAAATAGAAGAATCTAAATTTCTATTTGGAACATACATAAAAAAATAGTAGTGTATAGTGATAATAAAGAAAAAGCTATGAATTCTATAGAAAAAGCTTTTAATGAAATTCAAAGGATAGATGAAAAAAATACAATAGTAAAATGGAAGGTAGTTTGATATATAATCTGAATACTACTGATAATAAAAGTATTAAAACTAGATGCAGAAGGTTTAGAATTATTTAAAGGTGTAAAAAAAGCCTATGAACTATCAGAACATAAGTATGATGTCACTATAGCACCCCTTTTTAGAATTATGGGGCTTCACAGAAGAAGCTATGGAACTTCCAAATTTAAAAACTTCCAACAAAGGAAGAGATTGAGTATACTAAAACTTTTGTAGATTTTTCTAAAGTTCATATTTCTGAAGATGGAACTCTAACTTTAGAAAGTCCAGTAAAAGAAATAGATACAGGTTCTTTTCTTAAAAGGGTATGCTATTTATAGAGCAAAAGAAGTTTTAAAAAGCTGACGGTATAGACAGTGCCTTTATAACTTCAATCTCAAGTATGGATTTAATAGGAACAAAACCAGAAGGAAAACCTTGGAAAATAGGTTTACAAAATCCTGAAAATCCTAGTGAAATCCTAGGAATTGTACCTTTAAAAAATAGAGCTATGGGAGTTTCTGGAGATTATCAAACTTATGTTGAAATAGATGGAAAGATGTATCACCATATCTTAGACAAGGATACAGGTTATCCAGTAGAAGATAAAAAAATGGTAGTAGTATTATGTGATAATGCTTTTGAGGCAGATTTACTATCAACAACTTTCTTTTTAATGCCTATAGATAAGGCAATAGACTATGCAAATAGCAGAGATGACTTGGAAATTTTAATAGTTGACAAGGATATGAATATCATCACAAGTAAAAAAATTTTTGAGTATGAAGAAGTAAAAAAATAAAAATAAAAAAACTTGTAAATATATCAAAATTAAAATATAATATTAAGGTATTAAATAAAAAAATAATGGAGGGAAAAAGAAATGGATTTATTAACACAAGTTATGTATCTTGGTTTAGTTGCTGGGATATTGTCTTTACTTGCTGCATTCTATTATGCAAAAAAAGTAGAACACTATCAAATAAACATACCAAAGGTAGAAGAAATAACATCAGCAATAAGAGAAGGGGCTATGGCATTTTTGTCAGCTGAATATAAAATTCTTATTGTTTTCGTAGTCGTAGTAGCAGCTGCTTTAGGAATCTTTATAAGTGTACCTACAGCAATAGCATTCGTATTAGGAGCTATAACATCAGCTATAGCTGGGAATGCAGGAATGAGAATTGCTACTAAAGCAAACGGAAGAACAGCAATAGCTGCTAAAGAAGGAGGACTTGCAAAAGCACTTGACGTTGCATTCTCTGGAGGAGCAGTTATGGGACTTACAGTTGTTGGATTAGGAATGTTTATGTTATCTTTAATCTTATTAGTTACTAAAATTCTAGGAGAGAATGTAATTACTGTAAATGATGTAACAGGATTTGGAATGGGAGCTTCTTCAATAGCATTATTTGCAAGAGTTGGAGGAGGAATCTATACTAAAGCAGCAGACGTTGGGGCAGACTTAGTTGGTAAAGTTGAAGCAGGAATACCTGAAGATGACCCTAGAAACCCAGCTACTATAGCAGATAACGTTGGAGATAACGTTGGGGACGTTGCAGGAATGGGAGCAGACTTATTCGAATCTTATGTTGGTTCAATAATAGCTACTATAACTTTAGCTTTCTTATTACCAGTAGATGATGCAACTCCTTATGTTGCAGCACCTTTATTAATATCAGCTTTTGGTATCGTGGCTTCAATAATAGCTACTTTAACTGTTAAAACTGATGATGGAAGTAAAGTGCATGCAAAACTTGAAATGGGAACAAGAATAGCAGGATTATTAACTATAATAGCTTCTTTTGGAATTATCAAATATCTTGGATTAGATATGGGAATATTCTATGCAATAGTTGCAGGATTAGCTGCAGGACTTATTATAGCTTACTTCACAGGAATCTATACTGATACTGGAAGAAGAGCAGTAAACAGAGTATCTGATGCAGCAGGAACAGGAGCAGCTACAGCAATAATTGAAGGATTAGCAATAGGGAATGGAATCAACAGTTGCACCTTTTAATAGTTATAGCAATAGCAATCATAGTTTCATTCAAAACAGGTGGACTATATGGAATTTCAATAGCAGCAGTTGGAATGCTTGCAACAACAGGAATGGTTGTAGCAGTTGACGCTTACGGACCAGTTGCAGACAACGCTGGAGGAATTGCTGAAATGTCTGAATTACCTCATGAAGTAAGAGAAACTACTGATAAACTAGATGCAGTTGGAAACTCAACAGCAGCAGTTGGTAAAGGATTTGCAATAGGATCAGCAGCTTTAACAGCTCTATCTCTATTCGCAGCATATAAAGAAGCAGTAGATAAATTAACAAGTGAACCATTAATAATAGATGTAACTGACCCAGAAGTTATAGCTGGATTATTCATAGGAGGAATGTTAACATTCTTATTCTCAGCTTTAACTATGACAGCAGTTGGTAAAGCAGCTATAGAAATGGTTGAAGAAGTTAGAAGACAATTCAGAGAATTCCCAGGAATCATGGATAGAACTCAAAAACCTGACTATAAGAGATGTGTTGAAATATCAACTCATTCATCATTAAAACAAATGATTTTACCAGGAGTTTTAGCTATAATAGTTCCAGTTGCTATTGGATTATGGTCTGTAAAAGCTCTTGGAGGATTACTTGCTGGTGCTCTTGTAACAGGAGTTTTAATGGCAATAATGATGGCAAATGCTGGTGGAGCTTGGGATAATGGTAAGAAACAAATCGAAGCTGGATACAAAGGAGATAAGAAAGGTTCTGACAGACATAAGGCAGCAGTTGTTGGAGATACAGTAGGAGATCCATTCAAAGATACTTCTGGACCTTCATTAAATATCTTAATTAAATTAATGTCTATAGTATCACTTGTATTAGTTCCATTATTTGTAAGATAATAGAAATATTACAGATATAAATAACAAGGGATTGTTAAAATATTAGACTTCTAACAATCCCTTTTTACTTGAAAAAAATTTTTAAAAAAATTTTAAAAAAATGTTTCTCAAAAATGAAAAAAATATATTATATAATTATAACTCAGGGCAATATAACAATCCTTAGTTATGGAGAAGAAAAAAATGAACGAATTAAAAAAAGAGGAGTATAGGAATAGATATATTAAAAGCTATTTCTCTAATTTCAGTTATAATCTATCACTTTTATGAATACAAGGGACTTACATTGGAGTTATCTTGTTTTTTTGTAATTAGTGGATATTTGATAACAGAAGTTTTATATGAAAGAGATGATAGCTATTTTAGTTTCATCAAAAGAAGATATAACAAAATTTTTTTCCACCTCTGATTGCAGTTCTAACTTTTTACATACTTAGCTTTTTTTATTATTTTTTTATGATTATATAAGTGTAAAAATTAATTTATAGTTCGCTCTCAAGTTTATTTGGAGTGAGCAATCTCTATCAGATATCCACAGGAATGTCCTATTTTTGAAAGAAGTGGAGATTTATTTCCACTCTTACATACTTGGAGTTTATCGATAGAAATACAGTTCTATATTTTATTTCCATTTCTTATATACTTATTTAAAAAAATTAAAGTTAGACACAAAAAAATCATAATTGCTATAATTATGTTATTATCTTTTATATCAGCAGGAGTAATGTTCTATAAAGAATATATTAACTATGATATAAGTGCCATATACTATGGTACAGATACAAGAATTTTTTTCAATCTTTTATGGGATCTGCTTTTTATTTCCTATTTAAAGATAGAGATTTAGAGAATGAAAAACAAAAGTTAAATATTATTTCCTATATATGTTTAGGGCGTAATAGTAGTAATAACTTTATCAGTAGATTATTTATCAAAATCTAATTACTATGGCTTTTTATTTTTAATAAGTATCTTAGGGCTCATTTATAACAGTGACAAGTTTAAAAAAACAGGCTTTTTAGATTTTGATAAATCCAGTTGCGAATACTTTAGCTAAATTAGGTGAACATAGCTATGTTTATTATTTATGGCAGTATCCACTTATGATATTTTCATTAGAATTTTTTTAAATGGTCTGATATAGACTATAATTATACAGTTGGAATACAGGTAATAATTTTAATAATTTTTATCAGAAATTTCATATGAATTTTTGATAAAGAGAAGACAGGAGTCGATAGTTTTGAGAAGAATATTTTTAGTTTTATATGTGGCACTTTTTAGCATTTTTTTACCTATAAGCTCAGAAACAAATTCAGAAGAAGTTAAAAAACAGAGCAAATGAAATTGATAAGATGGCAGTAGTAGAGAATAGTGAAAAATACTTCAAAACCAGATAATAAAAATAAAGATGAAGAAAAAACACTGGCTACTAAAGTAAATACAGCTGAACATAAAGAATTGAAAAACAGATAGTGATAAATCTTCTGCTAAGACAAATATAAAAACAGAAGAAAAATAAAACAGTAGCTAAAAAAATACAGATACTATAGAAGCTAAAGGATTATACTTTTATAGGGGATTCTGTTATGAAAATGGGAGAACCATATATCAAAGAAATCTTTAGAGATGCTAATGTTGATGCAAAGGTATCAAGACAATTTACAGATTTACCTAAGATTTTTAGAAGAATTAAAAGGAAGTAAAAAAATTAAGAAATACAGTGGTTATACACTTTAGGAACTAATGGAGTTATAAACAAGGAAGCTTTTTGAAAGTTCAATGAGAATGTTGAAAGGTAAAAAAAGTTTATATTATGAATACTGTTGTTCCTAAACCTTGGGAAAAAAATCAGTTAATAAAAGTTTAGCTGAATGGTCTCAAGAATATGACAATATAACTATAATAGATTGGCATAAATATGCTAAGGGAGAAAAGCAATTATTCTATAAAGATGCAACTCACCCTAAACCAGAAGGTGCAAAAATATGCTGAATTTATCTTTAAAAATATAAAAAGATAGTAATGTAAAAAAAGCTGTTGAAATTTAACTTGCAACAGCTTTTTATATGACTTATATAATTAAAAACATTGTATTTATAACTAGCATTACTGCAGAGAAAAACTCCAATAATTCCCATCAGAGGTAGTATGTATTTCAACCACTTATCAAATGTAGTTCCTGCCATTTCCAATGTTACTAGAATTAATCCAGTTGGTGTGATGAAAGACATCCAACCTTGTCCCCAGTTATATGCATTGATAACAACTTCTCTTGATAGACCAACTGTATCTGCAAGTGGAGCCATAATAGGCATAGAAAGTACAGCAAGTCCAGAAGATGAAGGTATAAAGAAACCTAAAACAGAGAAAGATTAGTAGTTGTGCAATAGCAAAGTTCCCTTTACCCATACCAGCTACAAATTCAGTTGAATAGTATAGTAAAGTATCAGAGATAAAAACCATTATCCATTACTATATTGATAGAACGAGCTAGTCCTATTGTTAGAACAACTCCAACTAAATCTCCTGCTCCAGCAATAAAGGTATTGACAGCATCTTTTTTTCTGATAGACCAGAGAAGAACATAAGTAAAAGAGCAACTCCTAAGAATAGTGCTGACATTTCTTCGAACCACCATCCACCACGAGAAACTCCCCCAAATTAAAACAGGGAATGCAGCAGCAAATATAAGTAAACAAAGTCTTCTTCTCCAAGTAAATTCTTTTTCAGAGTTAGAATCATATTCTCCTAAAAATCTTTTATGTATTTCTTCTTTATCAGCATAAACATATGATTTTGTAGGATCTTTATTAACTTTTTTAGCATACCAATACATATATGCTAAAGTGATAATTGAAGCTAAAACTAAAGTTACTATTCTAAATGTTAATCCTTCTGTGAATGAAATTCCTGCAGCATTAGATGCAATAACAGTAGCAAAAGGATTTATAGTTGAGAACATTGTTCCTATAGATGAACCCATATAGATTGCAGCAATACAAGTTAGTACATCAAATCCACTTAATAGGAAGATAGGCATAAGTATTGGATAGAAGGCAATAGTTTCTTCTGCCAAACCAAAAGTTGTTCCTCCTAAAGTTGTTAGAACAAAAACAAGAGTTACCAACAAAAATTCTTTTCCTTTAGTTCTCTTTGAAAGAGCTGCCATTCCAGCATCGAAAGCTCCTATTTTATTAATAATTCCTATAATTCCTCCAAGAATGAAAACGAAAAGCATAATATCAGTAGTATCTAAAGCACCAGTGATAGGAGCTTTAAGAACATCTAAAAATCCTTGTGGTTTTTGCTCAATTCTTTGATAAGTTCCAGGAATAGCAATAGGTTTTTTGATTACACCTTCAGTAAATTTATCTAAGCTTAATTGAATTTGAAGTCTATCTAAAACTTCTTGAGTTGCAGGCTCTGTTGTTACATTATTCTCATGATCTGTGATGACAAATTCATTTGTACTATCATCATAAGTTAATCTTTGAGAACTGACCTGATGGAACTATGTAAGTTAAAACTGCAGCTAAAACTAAAATAATAGCTAATACCGTAAATGCACTTGGGAAACTTCTTTTTCTTTTGTTTTTCAGACATTTTAATAGGAGTTATTGCAATTTTTATTTGCAAAGACTCCTTCACCTCCTTATATTTATATCTAAAAGTCATTATATACATTTTAATGCTATAAATCAACTAAAATTTTTATTAATATAACTATTTATACTATTTTAAATCACTTATATTGTTCAAAAAGTATAATAACTGTTTAAAAATTTTGTGATATTAGAATTAATGCATCATGTATTAACGAGAAAAAATATAAATAAAAAACTGTATCTTTAATCTAAAAATTTTAAATTAAAAGATACAGTTATTAAAAAAATTTTATTAAATAGTTCTCACTATACGAAAAACCTATAATTTCACAACCATTTGTACTCTTATTGTCCCAACGTTCAAAAAAGAAGAATCAATGGAAGAACAAAAATCAAAAATTAGCCCAGGAACCTCCTCTTATTCTTCTTGTAGGAATAGTGGAATCAGTATCTTCATATATATAAATCACCATCTGGTATAAATTCATCTTCTGCTGTATCATAGCACATTTCCCAAATATTACCACTGCAATCATAAAGTCCTAATTGATTTGGATTTTTTTAGTACCTACATTTTGAGTTTCACCATTTGAAATTTTATCATACCAAGCCACTTCATCTGCATTATCACTTCCAGAATATTTATAGTCAAATGTTCCTTTATCAATAGCTACTTGTCCACCTCTAGCAAACCATTCCCATTCAACTTCTGTTGGCAATCTAAAAGCCTTCTGTCTTTTTAAAATCTGCTATATTAGGATTGCTTTTTCTCCATCTAATTGATTTATCATTAATATTCCTTTTTACTTAAATCATAGACAGGTTCTAAATTGTACTTCTCACTTAATTTATTACAAAACTCTAAGGCTTCCCACCAAGTAACACTATCAACAGGTTTGTATATTCCCTCAAATTTTGAAGGATTATAGTTCATAACTTCTAGCCATATTTTTTTGGGTTGTTAGATATCTACATACTTCTAAATCAAAAACTTTTTCATCATCTGTAAAACAAGGTGTGTATTTCCACCTTTTACAAATATCATATCTTTAAATTTACTTCTCATTAATTTTATTTCCTTTTATTTTTTTATTTTATTATTTATAAAAATAGCACCTATTGACTAGGTACTATTTTTAAATTTTTATTCTTCAGTTTTTCTTTTCTCTTTTTAATTGAGCCATTACTATTGGTGATAATAATGAGAAAAGAGTTAAGAATAATAGAACTTTTGAAACTGTACTTTGGAATAGTATAGAATAATTATTATGGTTTAAGATAAGTGATCTTCTAAGTCCTGATTCACCTATTAGTCCTAATATTAAAAGCTAAAACTATTGAAGCAGAGTTAAGTTCAAATTTTTTTGAACGAAAGTATCCAATTATACCAAAGACAAACATTACCCATACAGTCAGCCATTTGGTTGTTAATAGCATAAGAACCTATTACACTTAGTGCAAATATAAGAGGTATTAAGTAGCTATCTGAAACTCTTGATACTTTTGCAAATAATTTAGAACCGAAAAGTCCTAAGATAAGCATGAATATATTAACTATAACAAATCCTGCAAAGAAAGTATAAGTTATTTTCCCATGAACAGTAAATAGGTCTGGACCTGGTTGAAGCCCTTGTATCATAAGTCCTCCAAGTAAAACAGCAGTAACACTTTCACCAGGGATTCCTAATGTGAATGTTGGTATAAGTGAACCTCCTGTAACAGCGTTGTTAGCTGCTTCAGCTCCTGCTATTCCTTCTATACTTCCATGACCAAATAATTCTTTTTCTTTGAGAATCTTTTTGCTTCGTTATATCCTAAGAAAGCAGCAATACTTGCTCCAGCTCCTGGTAATATTCCTATAATACTTCCGATAACTGTTGATCTTAAAGATGTAGGTAAGATTTCTAAGATTTGTTCTTTAGATAATAGAACTTTATTATCAAAGTCTACCATATTTCCTGCTTCTTTGATTTTCTTTTCAGCCAACATCAATACTTGTGACATTGAGAAAAGTCCTATAAGAGCAGCAGTAAAAGGTATTCCTGAAAGTAATGCAGGAACTCCAAATGTGAAACGAGCATTTCCTAGCATAGGATCCATTCCAACAGTTGATAACATTAATCCTAAAGCTCCTGAAATTAATCCTTTTACTATTGATTTTGTACTTGCACCAGCAATGATAGTTAAACCAAATATAGATAACCAGAAATATTCAGCTGGTCCAAAAAGTAATGCAAGTTTTGCTAGTCTTGGAGCAAATAGATAAAGTGGAATAGCACTTAAAATTCCTCCTATGAATGAAGCAGTGATTGCAGTACCTAATGCAGTACCTGCTTTTCCTTGTTTTGTTAATTCATAACCATCTATAGCAGTTGCAGCTGCAGCTGGAGTACCTGGTGTACGAATTAAGATAGCTGAAATCGAACCACCAAATATAGCTCCACAATAAACTCCTGCAAGAGTAATTAATCCTGTTGAAGGATCCATTCCAAATGTAATAGGAATTAATAAAGCAACTCCCATTGCAGCAGAAAGTCCTGGTAAAGCTCCAATAGTTATTCCGATAGCCACACTAATTATAGCAGCAACTAAATTTATTGGTGTTAAGGCTGCTGCATATCCAAATAAAACATCTGACATAATTATTTCTCCTCTCCTAACTTATAGTAAAAAAATCCTCTTGGTACAGGGACTTTTTAAGAATGATACAAATATTAAATATAAAAAAATATTGGGAAAAGTATACTCACAACAATACTCCATTTAATACTGCTCTTTAATGCTACCATAGTTACAAAAAGGTAAATTGCAGTTGTAACAAAGAAACCAATTATATCAATTAAAACTATATATACAGCAGATAATGCAATAATAAGGAAGAATTGACGATATAAAAATACCTTTAAATTGGTCACTCTTCTTTTTCTGCCTCATTTTTAGGTTTAATAATAAAAAGTATTTATAGCTAAAAAGTAAAGTTAAAAAAATACCATTAAACCTAGTACAAAAAAGAGGATATCTTGCTGCTTTTTCTGGAAGTTGTTTTTATTAAAAAGAAATAAAATGCTTCTAAAAATAAATAAACCTATTGTTAAAAATTTATCATATTTTCTCATATTATTTATAACCTTTCATTCATTGTAAAATAAAAAGGGCATTGCAAATATAACTATTGAAAAACCTCGTTGTACTTGCAACAGCCCCATTTTAAATTAATATTTTTCTTAAATATAATTATTTTTATTCCTAAAGTAGGAACAGTTTCTATAATATATGTTTCTTGATCTTTAATATATTGAGCTAATTCTTCAGGTGACATATATTTGTAAAGGTAGACTAGCATTTTTAGATTTTTCAATATTATCTGGAGATTCTAAAGCTGCTTTTTAAAAACATCATGTAATTTTTGGATGATTTCTTTTTGGAGTTCCTTTAGGAGCAACAATAGCACGAGCTGAACCAAATATTACAGGATATCCACTTTCAGTTAAAGTAGGAACATCTTCAAAACCTTCTAATCTTTTATCTGTGAAAGAAGCTAATAATCTTAATTCACCAGATTTAACTAAACTTGCAACTTCACTGATTTTTGCAACTGTTGCATTAACGTGTCCACCACGTAAAGCAGAAATCATATCTGTACTTCCACCGAATGGAACGTGAGTTACTTGAATTCCAGCTTCTTTTGCAAAGTGAGCAGCACCAATGTGGTTAGAAGCTCCTGCACCATTGTTAGAAATAGTTAATTCATCTGGATGAGCTTTTGCATATTCAACAAAATCAGCTAAAGTGTTGAATGGGCTATCAGCTTTAACAACTAATACACCTGGATCATAAACATGGTTCATGATAGGTTCTACATCATCAATTTTGTACTTTGTTTGTCTTTCATGAGGAAGACTTACGAAAGTTGGTAAGTTAATAAATCCGATTGTATATCCGTCTGGAGCAGCTTTTGCTAATTCTAGTATATCCAATTTCTCCATCTGCACCTGGTTTATTTACGATAACAAATGTTTGAGGGAAGTTCTTTTGAGCTTCTGCCATTAATATACGAGCACCAACGTCAGTTCCTCCACCTGCTTTGTAAGCTATAATTACGTTTACAGGCTTTTCAGGATAAGCGTCTGGGTTAGCCTCTGCCGCTTTCTTTTCTCCACCGCAAGCTACTAGAAGTAGAGAAAGTAATAAAGTTAATACTGCTAAAAATTTCTTTTTCATTATAAAATGACCTCCTAATAAATTCTAACTTTAAATTGTACACTATTATATAAATTTTTCAATATAATTAATAAAATTAATAATTATAAAATGTAACAAATGTTACTGAAATTATATTGAAAAACAGTATATAATAATGAACATAAACTGAGGGGTATAAAAAATTTAGGGAGGAAAAATGAAAAATTATTGATAGGATTATTTTTAGTGAGTTCAGCACTAGCTTTTTTTCACAAAGAGTTGTAAAAAGGAAGTCAAAGCTTATGATGAAAAAGGGAGTAGTCTATATTCAAGGAGAAAAACTTATACAGGTGTACTTCAAAAATATTAATGAAAAAGGTATTTTAGAAAGTGAAGCTGAATATAAAGATGGTAAAATGAATGGTTTTTCAAAGTTGTACTATCCAAATGGAAAATTAGGAAGTGAAGCAACATTTAAAGATAATGTACAAGATGGATTACAAAAAGATTACTTTGAAGATGGTAAAGTAAAATTAGAAATTCCATATAAAAAAATGGTAAAAGTAGAAGGTACTGCAAAAAGAATTTTATCCAAATGGAAAGGTTTTTGTAGAAGCTACTTATAAAAATGCAATAAAAAGATGGTTATGAAAAAAAGTTACTATGAAACAGGAGTTTTACAATCAGAAAAATTGTAAAAATGGTAAAAATGGATGGATTCTCAAAATTATATTATCCAAATGGAAAATTAGGAAGTGAAGCAACATTTAAAAGCTGATGTACAAGTAGGAGTACAAAAGATTATTATGAAAGTGGAAAATTAAGTCAGAAGTTCCATATAAAATGGAAAAAGCAGATGGTGTAGCTAAGGCATATGATGAAACTGGCAAGGTAATTGAACAAGTAACATTTAAAAATGGAGTACAAGTAAAATAATAGAAAAATAGCACCTATTGGGTGCTATTTTTATTAAAATATTATTATTCAAATAAATTGGCTAAATCAAATTCTTTAGCATCATATGTTCTTGCTATATTTCCATCTTCATTATATTCTGTAACTACCCCTGAAAAATACCATCTACAAGAGTTGCTTTTACAAGTAGTTTACCATTTTCATCATATCCTTTAAATTCTCCATTAGGGAACACCATTTTTAAAGAGTGAGAAATTTTTAACTTTCCATTATCATGGTAAAATTCTCTAGTTCCATTTAAACGTTTTGATATCAAAATTTGTAACTACTAGAGGTCCTATCGTTTTTATCCACTATTCTAATTTTATTAGTTTTGTGATTTATTACATAAGTTTGATAACCTTTAGTATTAGTATCAAGATAGTTAATTTCTGATTTTATACTATTTATACTCTTTATAAGATTATCAACTCTAGAATTAAATGGGACTTGTCCATGAAAATATGCAAGAAATAATTCAGTTTCAAATATATTTATTGGTTTATTCAAGTCATATTCACTTCTTACAAGTAATTGATTATCATTGGTACGAATTTCATAGACTGGTTTCAATTTTTCCATTTTTTCAGAAATTGTTGATTTTACTTGAAGTAAATAAATCATATCAGGTTGTTTATCCAAAGAAGTATTGCACAAAGTACGCTTCATCCTGTAACCTTCTAAAGTGTTATTAGCTTTATAGTTTAAAAGTAAAAGTGATTGTTTTATTTCTATCTAACTTTTGTCTGATATAATTATTGACTTCTGCTTCATTTACACTGTTAGCTCCATAAGTAAAAATACTAAATAAACTAAATAATAATATTAAAAATCTCTTCATTTATGCCTCCTCCAATATATTGATTATTTTAAATTTTTCTCATTTTTAATATATTTGTCAAATTATACCGATCTAAAAATAACATATGTATCCGATAAGAGATAAAAAAATCCTATTATGGTAAGGTACAAAAAAATTTATTTGACAAACGAAAAAAAGTGGTATACAATAGGGGCGAGGGAATAACAAATAAGGAGTGATTCAAAAATGACAACAAACAAAATTTTAGGAAGTAAAAATGTTTTAAAGAAGGTATTTGTATTCTTGGTTTTATCAGCAAAGTTTTTATCTTTAAATTCCCAAGATGCATTTGCAGAAGTAGCAGGTGATCAAAAGTAAAATTACAAGTAAACTTGTTAAAAACGTAAAAGAAGTTGAGTACGATAGATATTATAAAGGAGATTTTTATTCAGATGTTGGGAGCTTATCCAGAAGGAATGTTCCTTGTAGTAGAAAAACTTATAGAAAAACTACATAGCATTTGCTCATATGGGAGATGCATCATATCTTGCACCAGTAGGTCAACGTTTTGAAGAAAAAAATAGAAGGTCAAACTATAAAACGTTATATCGCAGTAAGTCAAAAAGAAAAAAAGAAGGTTATTACTGTATAGATATTTATAATAACTTTAAATGATCAACCTATAGCAACTCTTACAGCAGGACTTAAGATAGAAAAGAAGAAAAACGGATATTTAATAAGTCCTAAAAATGATTTAAAAAATAGTATATAAAGGAAAAACATATAAAAATCAATCTGCTTTAAATTTCTTAGGGATTTTAATTAAAAACAGTAACTAAACATATTCATAAAAAAATAGCACCTACTAGGTGCTATTTTTTATTATTTACTTTCTATTTTAGTTATGATAACTCCTCTATCTAAACTTTTTAAATTTAAAGCTTTTTAGATCTACATTGTCATAAGAACCTTGAACAATATTAGTATTTTTGAATATTTTGACCATATTATTTTAGCTATTTTATCATATTCTTGTAATATTTTCTTTTGTTTTTAGCATCATTTGTATTCATGTAAGCCTTATCTAAAGCTATAATTTGTTTTTATATAATTTTGAAAAAGCTTCATCATCATTATTTGGAATGTTGTAGTCACTGTCTAGCTTAGGTAAATTAACCTTTGGGTTTTCCATATCAATATCAGATTTTTTTAAAAGTTGTAAACTTCTATTGGCTTTTCCTTTAATATAATCAGGTTCTTTGACCCTCTAAAGGACTATATATCTTAGAGAAAAACATGAATATCCTCATCAGGATGAAGTTTCTTTGGCATACTTTTTCATAAGTAACCTCTTCAAAAATATCATATTCCCAAGCTATATAATTTTTTATCCATTATAAAGTCATTATATGTAGGAAGAATAGTATCTTCAGGCTCTCGCCAATCAACACTTATTCTTGGACTTTGGTAACGAAAAATAATTTATAGTATAAGTTGCTCCACTTGGATTAATAATACCTCCCTTAGAGTTAGCAAAAATCTTTAAAAATATACCTTTGTTCCATCTGATAGTTCTGCAATATGTTCTCCTCTTTTTAAATTTAAAAACTTCATAAGTCTTTGGTTTTAAATTATATACCTTACTATCTAAAGTTATCTTTTATATTTTTATCAGTTGGATTATCTAAATAGAAAAATATGTTTGTCATTAGTAGTAGCAAAAAAAGACTATTAGAGATAAAAATGCAGATAAAAGTAAGAATAAAAATTTTTTCATAATCAGTCCTCCTAAGTTTATTTTATTATATTATAGCATTGTAAAAGAAAAATAGTATATAGATAAAACATCACTAATCTCGAGTTTGTCAGTTTCGATTACAATTTTATTTAAATACTTTGATTAAATTTCAATATTTTTAATAATTTTTAAAATTTTTCTTATTTGTAGTATGGTTATGTATGATATAATAGTTTTTATAAACTTATATTAGAAAAATGAAAAAAATAAAGAAGGAAGAATATATGTTTACCTTGTTGAGAGGTTACAGAGAAAATGGAAGAGTTAAATCTAGAATTTTTAGAAAAATATGGATATTTAGATGCTACTTATTGCGAAATCCAGAAACAGGGAAAATACTACCTTATTCACCAATTATTTGTATTGATCAGAAAAAAGTAGATTTTTGATGCACTAATTTGATGGAATAAATGTTTTAGTTACAAGTGAAATAGATATGAGTGATGAAAGAATTGAATAAATTATTAGGAATAGATTGGAAAGAAATAGTAAAGTTAGAAGAATCAATAATTATGGGAAACATTCGTGCACAACAGAAAAATAGGCAAAAAAGTATAAAGTTCTCAGTTAATGAGGCTTTCAAAACTCTTATATTAATTTTTAGAACTGACAAACCCGAGAGAATATCTATAATGTGTTATAATCAAAGAAAATATTAATTCGCCACCGGATGAAAGCTTATGCTAGTTTTGTATCATTAGATCTTAGAAGATACAAAACTAGCATTTTCTAAAAAATTTAGGAGGTATTATGAAATTTATAGTTGACAAATCTTATTGGAATTTATTTCAGATAGTAAAATTAGAGTGTTACTTTAATATGCAAAATGGAGAAAGTACTGATGAAATAAAATCAGTGTTAGAAGAAGCTAATAATGAGGCTAAAAATATTTAACAAAAAGAAGTTTTAAGTGAAAATCCTATTATTGCAGTGTGGAGGAAGCCTATAGAAAAATTTAAAACTAAAAAGTGTGAGATCTTCTATTGAAGCACTTTTAAAAAGAGTTAATTCTGGAAATCCTGTTTTCTTCAATCAATAAACTTGTGGATATTTATAATTTCAGCTTCTTTGAAATATGGACTTCCTTGTGGTGCAGAAGATTTAGATAGCTTTGGATTATATCTCTGAAAATTCTAAAAATATTTGAATGCAGATGTTGAAAAATATATTTTAGATATTAATAATCCTGAAATTACATTGAAATAATAAACTATTTTTTATATAAAAAATTTGTGAATAATGGTTTAGTTTTTATTGATTTTTCATATAAATTTGTGCTAGAATATTAAAATTTTAAAGGAGGTATGTTATGAATAATGTAATTTTAAATATTTTTGATGTTGAAAGTGAAGCTTTTCAATCTTTTTAATGAATTGAAAAACTTTAAACAAACTGAGAATACAAAAATTGCTCAAATAGCACTTGTACAAAATGTTGAAGGTAGAATTACTGTTAAAGATTTTTATGACTTTGTAGATTCTGCTAATGAAGAAGCCTTAAAGGAACATTAATCGGTGCACTTATTGGAATTATTGGTGACCATTAGGTATGTTATTTGTGATAAGTTTGGGTGGTTTAGAAGGACTTACTGTTGGTACAAGTGTTGATACAACTGAAGCAAAGCCTAGTTCAATATATTGCAAATAAATTGCCTCCAAAATGAAAACAGCAATTATTGCCTTGGTAGAAGAGAAAGATGAAAAAGTTATAAATGCTTTATTTAGTAAATATAAAACTCAAATTATTCGTTGGGAAGCTGAAAGAGTTGCAGATGATATTGTTGACAGCAATTAAAGTGCAAGAAAATCTATATCATCAAGCACAAGTAGAATTAAAAGGCAGAACGTAAAAAAAGAACGTACTCAAAAAGGTTCAAGAATTTAAAGATAGAATAAAAGAATGCTACTTTAAAATCTAAAATTAAAATTTAAATATTAGTTATTTTAAGAAAGGGCTATTACAAATTAAACTATTGAAATATAAGTACATAGTTTTCATCAGACAGTTTGCCACATGTTTTCGTCTTTCAATTTTATTTCAAAAGTCCATAGCTTAATGCTATGCTCGCTTATCTAAAATAGATTTCTATATCTTCATACTAAGGTTATCTCAGTGAACTATCTCGACTCAACACCTACAGTGCTAGAGTCGAGAGCTTCATCAGATAACCGAAAAATAAGTTATCTTCCTAAGAGTTTGGTTTTAAAACCCTTTATTCTTTTTGGCTGGTCCACAATAGCCACTACTAGATAAGACTTACGTCTACACCGCTACTTTTATCTGTATATTATATTTAAAAAGAACAACTATACAGAACAGTGAATATTTTACAAGGCTACTGTTTACTAGCCTTAACTCCATATATTCAGTTGTAATGTTCTAAATATATTATACATTAAAATTAGTAAAATTGCAAAATTTTTACTACAACATTTTCAATGTTGGTCTTATTCATATCCTACGAGTACATGTCTCATCGCTATACACCTTAACAGGGGCTAGAGCCATGAGTGTTCAAATAACATTTAATAAAAATTATAATATCATAGACTATAAATAAAAGGGAGGAAAAATATGGGAGTTATTGCTTGGTTAGTACTTGGAGCTTTTCGGGTTGGATAGCTAATGAGATTAATGAATTCAAGAACAGGCTTAATAGATAATATAATAACAGGATAATAGGATCTTTCATGGGAGGATTTGTTTTAACTTTTTTTGGAGCTGAGACAATTACAGGTTTAAATCTCCATAGTATTTTTGTATCTGTAGTAGGAGCTTGTATTCTACTTTGGATTATTAATAAAATTAGAAGATAATTTATATTTATAATGAATAAAAAAGCACCCACTGGCATAGGTGCTGTCCACTAATATTCTCCAATACTATGTGGTTGTAATATTTTTACTATTTTATTTGCTAATAAATACATCTTTAATTTTTCATCTTGTGCAAATAGTATTACTTTAGCCATAATTTCAGCTGTCTTAGGATCATCATCTATAAATGGTAAGAAAACTCTTCCTCTATGTTGAGAATGAACTGGCAATACATTTATTGCACTTCCAGCTTTTTGATGAACAAGTCCACTTCCTAAGTGAATAGAGTATTCTGCTCTTTCACCTTTAATTAAAGACATGATTTTTCAGTAAAATGTAACATTTTTCAATTTAAATAGCTTTGCAGTTAAATTCAATAATAGCCTTTCTCATTTCAATAGTAGAGTGGCTTGCTTCAGGATCAACATCACCAATATGCGCAACACTTACAACCAAGTCAATATCTCTCATAACTTCTGTAAATACTAAATCATGGTACATTATCTATTAAAATAGGTTTAAATGTCTTTCTATCAAAGAATTGTACTTCTTCCAAAGTTGGTGCCTCTATATCAGCAGGTGAGAACCAATCTGCAAGTGCATAGATTTTAGCAGATGATATTTTTCCTTATAGTAAACTTTTTTCCAAACCTTCTTGCCCATCAATTATCCATCTTCTAGTTTTTAAAAGAGCAACTGTCTTAGTAGGTTGTACTTGATGTCCCTGCATAACGAAGAGATTTATCTCTACCTTTTTTTCATCAACAGTTTTAACATAAAGTTCTCTGAAAACTTGTTTGAAAGGTTGTTTTAACTCTCTATCAAAGATATCTTTTTGATAACTAGCCCAATCTCCACTTTCAAATAGGTCAAAAGCAATGTGCAATTTTTAAAGTAAAGCTATCATCTTTGACTGCAACAGATTTTTCTTAACAGATTTTAATTTTCTTTATCTTCATAGTAACCTAAATCATATCCCATTTTGAAAAACAAGAGATTTTTAAAATAGGTGCAAATAACAGGGATTAGTCATAAGGTTTTCTATTTCATAACCATAGAATTCTGTAGCATCTTCCATAGCTTCTTCAAGCATTTTTCTTGAACGACGATATTGTTCTTTTAGATTTTTATGTACTTCCTTGATATCTTCAATATACTTTATCTTTCTTTAATTTAGTAGGTAGAGATTTTAATTCTTTTCCAGCTTTTTCATAGATAATTTCAGATTGTCCTAATTCATCAATTTTAATATATACATCTACATCATCAAGTTTTTTAGGTACAAAATATTCTTTCATTTCATTGATAAGAGCTGTTTCCATATTCCAAAATTAAAACGAGTAACATCAGAATATCCCATATTACGAGATAGATTTTCCAATGAAATGCTAACAGCCTTAGCTTCACTAGCTCTTCTTTGTGCACCAAACTTCTTACTTTCTTTTTAAAGAATTTTTGTAAGAATTGATAACGATGTAAGTGCATCTTTTTCTTATCTTTTTAAAAGAGGAATTAGAGAATAACTAGCAACTAAGTCTTTATTTCTCTTATCTTCAATCTTCTTTTTCAGTTTCTTTTAAATTTAACTTACCATTGACAGCATCAGCAAACATTCTAGCTCTTGAATGCTTAGCACCATCAGAAATATATTTTGCACTGTCATAAAGCATTTCAAATTTCTTTCTCTCCAAGCTCTTTGTATGCAGACTTAAACCAGTCTATATCAAAAGGCTCCTTCCATTAAGTCATCAATAGAGATAGGAGTATATTTAGCAATTAAGCCTTCCTTATTTCTATCAATGTCACTCATATGTGCTTGGAAGTAATAGCAACCACTAGCAAGTCCTTTCCAACCTAAGTATCCTTCAATAATTTCTATCCATTGAGAAGAATACATTGCAACTTCAACTAATCTTTGTTCAGTAATATCAGTACCCTTTTAATTTTTAGCAAGTTCTTTACTGTTATCTTTTTTTCACTTGGATAACAAGCTTTTTAATAAATGGCTAAGCACTGATTTTTTTAGTATCATTTCCTCCCCAATAGTAAGAGTTTCTATCCAAGGTTTCTTTTCCTAAAGCTTGAAGTATTTGAACAAGATAATCTATACCCTCAATTCTATATATTCTATTAAGAGATTTAGAATATATAGTTGGACTATCTCCTCTTTTTAATTCATTTTTGAACAACATAATCAACTATTTTTCTACCTTCATCATAGATAATTCTTAAAAGCATCATTAAGCATAAATTGATTAAGAGTAGGTATTCTTCTATTTTCTTTTTATCTACTATAGTTCTATAGTCATTCATATAAGTATCTAAGTTAGAAAAAGTTATTCTCTTTTTCATCATCCGATTTATCTTCTATTTCTAAAATTTTTTTATAAATCAAATCTTTTCTGCTATTTTTAGATTAACAGCTATTGCATAATTTCTAAGTCCCTAAAGCTTTTTGTTCCTCCTGAAATTTCACAACCTTTTAGATTTTTCATCAATATACTTATTGATTTTTCATCTAGGACATATCTAAGAACAAAAGCTTTCAATAAAAGCTTTTTCATCATTATAAAATTCTAGGTAATCTATTGACTTAGCAAAAAGTGTGTAAAGTCCAGAATTACGATTAAACATAGCAACACTATAGTAAGGGTCATTATTATATTTTTCTCTTTTTCTCAATAGTATCTTTAATTTCAATATTTTCTAAGGCAGAGCTAATACAAACTTTTCCTATTTCAAAAAGATAGTCTTTATTTTCTTCATAATATTCTTTGTAAAGCATATCTAAAATTCTCAATACAGGTCCTGAATATAAGTCAATTGTATATACATATTTTAACTTAGCTTCTTTAAGTTTCTTTTTAAAGCTCTGTTATATCTATACCAAAAACTTTTTGATATAAATCTTGATATTCCTTTTCAGTAGCTTTGCTATAACCACTGTCATAATCAACTGATAGAGCAATATTAATTTGCCATAAAACTGAGAAATCTTTAATTTCCTTTTTATAGAACTCTCTCAAACATCTTCTAAAGGATAGTTAGATAACTTAAATCTTTCAGCATAAGAAACACCCTACAGGTCTTCAAGGATTTGAAACTTATCTCTAAGTAAAACATATTCTTTTTCATAAGAAGACATGTATTCATAATCTTCATTTTTTATATATAGTTCACTCAATTTTCTTTTATTATTTCAAATAATTCATCAGAAGTCTTAGTAAAAATATTTTTTTAGGGATTAAATATATTTTCAATTATATATTCACCTTTTTGTTTTTTTCTTAACTAGTCTTAGAAAGTTTTAGATACTTCCTTAATTTCATAAGCTAAATCTAAGTCATATTCAGTGTTATACAATTTATTTAAGCTATCTTTCACTTTCTTTTTTTCTTTTTATCAGAAAGATTTTCTATCAAAATCTTCTCAGCATCAGTAGGTTTTAGATATTTTTCTATTAGCTTCTTAACTTCTTTTTTTATCATATAGAGCTTTTTCTTTAGAATTAACTTGGTTTAATATATCTAAAGCATGCCAATCTTTTATTTTCATTCTTAGCTGAAATTAAATTATCAATAGATACCAGTAATGCTTTTTTTATCCTGAGTCATTAATAAGTCTATAAAAACTTTTTCTTTTTATCTCCATTTTTAATCTTAATAAGTCTTCAATTTCTCTTGGATATTCTTTTTAGTAAATTATTATTTTTAACTATTTCATAGGCAGCATCTCCAGCACCACTTCTATCAGAAAGCGTAGCAATTACAAAGTCTTTTTTCTTCTTTATTGTTTGGTTTTTCAAATAGAATTTCAAAGAAATATTGTCTCTCCCAAGCATCTATCTCTTTGATATATTTCATAACTTTAGCTTTTTAATGTATCATCAGGATAGAAAAATAGCTATAAGTCCCAAAGTTTTAGCCAATATATCAGTGTCAATAAATTCTGAATTCCAAGGGAAGATACAAGGAGAAAAACTTTTCGTTTTTCTGTTATAAGAGATAAGGCATTTTCTAGAATATCAAAAACTCCAAAGCTTCTTTTTGTTTTTAAAATAATTTTTCAGCTTTTATTTTGACCTTTTTCTATATCAGATTTTTAGTTTATGTCCAACGATGTAGTTTATTATAAATTGAAAATAACAAGCTAAAATTTCAACAATATTTTTGTTATCCTTGCTATATTCTTTTTATCATTTTTAGCTATTTCTCTTTGGTAGTCCTTATTTTCAATAATATGCAAATAATACGAAAATCAATAACTTAATATGATATTTAGAAGATTTTAAAAGCTTTTCTATAGCTTCAACAGCTTCTTTTACATCTCTTGTAGATTTATTCCATAGAGCTAGATATACTTCAATATTATCACTTTTTAAAAGTTCATCTTCATATTTTGGATTAGTTATCAATTTATTAATGATTTCTAGTTCTTTTTTTACCAATCTTACTAATATCTGTACCATCATTTTTAGCTAAACCTGTCCAAGTTGCTAGGATCTTTTTACAGAAGAAAATCTAATTAAATCATTATCATAGATAATTTTTAAACATATATTCAAAAGTTTTCTTGTATACCTCTATCCATATTTTCACAGATTTGTTGTCTAACTCCCTCTTGAAGTTTAGCGGCTAGTAGTAACTTTTCCTGTAAGTTCAACTAATTCTTTATTACTAGAAATAAAGATAGCTTGAAAAATATAGTAAAGTTAGGGTCTATCTCTGATTTTTGAAAAGATAGTGCAGCTTTTAATTAAATCAATTACTTCTTGATTTCCATTATCTATCTCATAAGCTATATAATATGGATTATTATCTAAGTTATATAAACCTTTTTCATAATCTTTTTTTAATATTTTAAGAGCATCAATATCTAAAAAAATGTAAGTCAATAAATTTTTAAATAAAGTGATTAAAATACTTATATAATTAAAATAGCTTTTTGCTTCTTACCATTCTACGAAAATATCCAACTGAGAAAGGAGTTTTTGTAATATTTTTAGCAATAGCCATAAATATCTTTAAAGAATTTTTCCCTATAAGTAATTCCATAGCTGGATACAGACTTTTCAGGAAAAAATATCATCTAATTTAACTTCCTTTTTGTCTTTAAAACTTTCTGATGTTTGTTCAGAGAAAATATCAACATAGCCATAAAAAGAAGAATAGTATCTTGCATTACCAAGGTCAAAAAGAGTTTTAATAAAATCTTGACTTTCCTTATTTAAAGGCTTTACTTGAATTTTTAATTTCTTCAATATATTCTTTTTGCTTTTTCATTGTATTCATGATTACTAAAACTTAACATAGTTCCTCCCTATCATTTATTTTTATTTGTTCTAAAATAAATACATCTTTAATTTTTCATCTTGTGCAAAATAGTATTACTTTAGTCATGATTTCAGCTGTCTTAGGATCATCATCTATAAATGGTAAGAATACTCTTCCTCTATGTTGAGAATGAACTGGCAATACATTTATTGCACTTCCAGCTTTTTGATGAACAAGTCCACTTCCTAAGTGAATAGAATATTCAGCTCTTTCACCTTTAATTAAGACATGATTTTCACTAGAATTTAACATTTTTCAACTTGAATAGCTTGCAGTTGAAATTCAACAATAGCCTTTCTCATTTCAATAGTAGAATGGCTTGCCTCAGGGATCAACATCTCCAATATGTGCAACACTCACAACTAAGTCAATATCTCTCATAACTTCTGTAAATATTAAATCTGGTACATCATCTATTAAAATAGGTTTAAATGTCTTTTCTATCAAAGAATTGTACTTCTTCCAAAGTAGGTGCTTCTATATCAGCAGGTGAGAACCAATCAGCAAGTGCATAGATTTTTAGCGATAATATTTTTCCTTATAGTAAACTTTTCTCAGTCCTTCTTGTCCCATCAATTATCCATCTTCTAGTTTTTAAAAAGAGCAACAGTCTTTGTAGGTTGTACTTGATGTCCTGCATAACGAAGAGATTTTATCTCTACCTTTTTCATCAACAGTTTTATACATAAGTTCTCTGAAAACTTGTTTGAAAGGTTGTTTTAATTCTCTATCGAATATATCTTTTTGATAACTAGCCCAATCTCCACTCTCAAATAGGTCAAAAGCAATGTGCGATTTTTAGTAAACTATCATCTTTAACTGTAACAGCCTTCTTATTAACAGATTTTAATTTCTTATCTTCATAGTAACCTCAAATTCTTATCCATTTTGAAAACAAGAGATTTCAAAAATAGGTGCAATAACAGGATTAGTCATAAGGTTTTCTATTTCATAACCATAGAATTCTGTACCATCTTCCATAGCTTCTTCAAGCATTTTTCTTGAACGACGATATTGTTCTTTTTAGATTTTTATGCACTTCCTTGATATCTTCAATATATTTATCTTTCTTTAATTTAGTAGGTAAAGATTTTAATTCTTTTCCAGATTTTTCATAGATAATTTCAGATTGACCTAATTCATCAATTTTAATATATACATCTACATCATCAAGTTTTTAGGTACAAAATATTCTTTCATTTCATTGATAAGAGCTGTTTCCATATTCCAAAATTAAACGAGTAACATCAGAATATCCCATATTACGAGATAAATTTTCCAATGAAATGTTAACTGCCTTAGCTCTCACTAGCTCTTCTTTGTGCACCAAATTTCTTGCTTTCTTTTAAGAATTTTTGTAAAAGATTGGTAACGATGAAGAGCATCTTTTTCTTATCTTTTAAAGTGGAATTAGAGAATAGCTAGCAACCAAGTCTTTATTTCTCTTATCTTCAATCTTCTTTTCAGTTTCTTTTAAATTTAACTTACCATTGACAGCATCAGCAAACATCCTAGCTCTTGTATGCTTAGCACCATCAGAAATATACTTAGCACTATCGTAAAGCATTTCAAATTTTTTCTCTCCAAGCTCTTTATATGCCGACTTAAACCAGTCTATGTCAAAAGCTCCTTCTTTTAAATCTTCAATAGGAATAGGAGTATATTTTGCAATAAGTCCTTCTTTTTTTCCAGAAATATCACTCATATGTGCTTGGAAGTAATAGCAACCACTAGCAAGCCCCTTCCAACCTAAGTATCCTTCAATAATTTCTATCCATTGAGAAGAAAACATAGCAACTTCGATAAGTCTTTGTTCAGTGATATCAGTCCCTTTTTAATTTTTTTAGCAAGTTCTTTACTGTTATCTTTTTCACTTGGGTGGCATACCTTTAAAAGATGGCTTTAATACTTCTCTTTTTTATCAGTACCACTCAATAGTAAGAAAAATTATGATAAAAAGAGTTTCTATCTAAAGTTTCTTTTTCCTAGGGCTTGAAGTATTTGAACAAGATAATCTATACCCTCAATTCTCTTTAATCCTATAAATAGCTTTTTGAGTATTTAGTTGGGCTATCTCCTCTTTTAATTCATTTTTGAACAAGATAATCAACTGATTTTTATCCCCTCATCGTAAAGAATTTTCCAATGCTCAGTAAGCATAAATGGATTAAGATTAAAAAGTTTTTTATTATCATACATGAAAAATTTAAAGAGCCAAGATTTTCTGCAATTTCTTCGATATCATCTAAATTTAAGATATTTTGATATAGAAAATCCTTTTCTATCATATTTAGTCGAATGAGCTATTGCATAATTTCTAAGTCCCTAAATCTCTTTTTATTTCCATCAATTTTATATCCTTTAAGATTTTCATCTATGTATTTATTTAATTTTTTTCATCTAAGTGATATCTAATCAAAAAGGCATCAGTAAAATGATTTTTCATCATAATAATCTTCTAAATATTTTAAAGCTTTTATAGGAATATAGTATAGATTTGAATATGTGTAACTAACAGCATTAAATATGATATTGTAGTAAGTTTCATCTCTATAATCCTTTTCTTCAAGCCTATATTTAGCATCTATATTTTTCTAAAACATATAAGCTGAAAATTTTTGCAAATTCAAAAAGATATTTTTATTTTTCTTCTGAATAATATTCAAATAAAAGACTTATAATCTTTATTACATGACCTGTTGGATCATAATCCTCTGGGTCATAAGAATTCTTGAAAATACATATTTTAGGTTAGCTTTTTTTAAGCTTATTTGATAAGTCCATAACATCAAAACCTAACATTTTTCATATAGATGTCTTTTTGTACATCAGTAAGAACTCTTCTAGCTCTTCCTTCCACTCCATCATTAACAATGAGATAAAAGTTGTAAAAGGTAGGAAAATCTTTTATTTCCTTTTTTTATAGAAATCTTTCCATGTATCTTCCAATGGATAGTTAATTAATTTTTCATCACCATATAGTATATTATCCATATTTTTATAATACTAAATTTATCTCTAAGTAAAACATATTCATTATAATGGAAACTCATATATTCATAATTTTTCATTTTCTATATATAACTCACTCAATTTTTACTATCTCAAATAGTTCATCAGTTGTTTTAGAAAAAAGTTTTTAGGTTCAGAACTTATTTCAATAATATATTCACCTTTTTATTTTTCTTAACTGTCTTAGAAACTTTTTCTACTTTCTTAACTTCATAAAGCTAAATTTACTTTATAATCAACATCATATAGTTTTACTTAGTGTATCTTCACTTTCTTTTTCCTTTTTATCAGAAAGATTTTCTATCAAAATCTTTTCAGCATCAGTAAGTTTAGCTATTTTTCTATTAACTTCTTAACTTCTTTTTATCGTATAGAGCTTTTTCTTTAGAGTTAACTTGGTTTAATATATCTAAAGGCTGCCAATCTTTTATTTTTCATTTTTATCAGAAATTAAATTATCAATAGATGCTAATAGGGCTTTTTATCTTGCTCCATTAATAAATTTATTAAATTTTTTCTAGTGTCTCCATTTTTAATCTTAAAAATCTTCAATATCTTTTTGGAGTATTCTTTAACAAGATTATTATTTTTGCTATTTCATAGGCAACAACACCAGCATTAGTTCTGTCTGATAACATAGATATTACAAAGTCTTTCTTCTTCTATTACTTGGTTTTTCAAATAGAACATCAAAGATAATGTCCTCTGTTCCAAGTATTAATTTCTTTTAGATGTTTCATCATCTTATTTTTAGAGCATCATCAGGATAGAAAAGCAGCTATAAGTCCCATAGCTGTTGCTACTGTATGTGTACTTATACTTTGATAGAACCAAGGGAAGATACAAGGATTAAATACTTTATCTTTTTCCATCCATAAGCACTAAAAAGCTTTCTCTAAAATATCAAAAATTCTAAAGCTTCTTTTTATTTTTTTAAAAAGTCTCAGGAATTATTTTTCCATTTTTAAATTTTCTTTTAAATCACTTGCTGAACCATAAGTTATTACAAAATTAAGGTAACAAGCTAAAATTTCAATAATTTCTTTAGTATCACCATATTCTTTTATTACTTTTTTTAGCTATTTCTCTTTGATATTTAATGTCTTGTATAACATCTAAAAATATGAAATCAATAATTTAATATGATATTTAGAGGATTTTAAAAGTTTTCTCCATAGCTCAACAGACTTCTTTTATATCTCTTGCAGATTTATTCCATAAAAGCTAAGTATACTTCAACATTATCATCACTTTTTAAAAGTTCATCTTCATACTTTGGGTTAGCTATTAATTTATTTATAATTTCTAGTTCTTTTTACCAAATTTACTAATATCTGCATTTTCATCTCTAGTTAAACCTGTCCAAGTTGCTAAGGCTCTTTTTACAGAAGAAAATCTTATTAAATTGTTATCATAGATAATTTTTAAACATATATTCAAAATTTTCTTGTAGACCTCTGTCCATATTTTTCACAGATTTCTTGTCTAACTCCCTCTTGAAGTTTAGCAGCTAATAGCAACTTACCTGTAAGTTCAACTAATTCTTTATTATTTGAAATAAATATAGCTTGTATAATATAGTAATTCAAATCTATTTTTGATTTTTGAGAACCCAATGCACCTTTAATTAAATCTATTAATTCTTTGTTTCCATTATCTATCTCATAGGCTATTAGATAAGGATTATGTAAAGCCATATATTCCATCATTATCATATTCTCCTTTTACAATAGTAAGAATATTAAGATTTAGAAAAATTTAAAATCAACTAAATCTGTAAATAAGTCAAATAAAAATCTATATAGTTATAGTAGCTAGAACTTCTTACCATTCTACGACTATATCCCCTAGAAAAAGAGTATTTTTGTTGCATTCTTTGAAATTTCTAAAAATATTTTTAAAAATTTCTTTCCTACAAAGTAATTCCATAGCAGGGTAAATATTTTTAGGAAAAATATCATTAAAGCTTTAACATCTTTTTGATAACAATACTTGCTTTAAAGTTGCTCTTAAATAAGAAGCATAATAAGTGTATTTAGTACCATCCTTTTTCCAGAAAAATGTCCTCAATAAATTTTTGATTTTCCTTATCTAAATTTTTTTACTAGCTTTTCCTAATATCTTCAATGAATTTTTCAATATTTTTTCTAAAGATTTTCTGTAAAAATTAACATAAATCCTCCCTATATTTTTGAATATAATCTTAAAAATTATCTGTAGATATTTTAGCATATTTTAGATATAAGTGTTAATAGTTTATTAAAAAATTAAGGGAAAATAAAAAGAATGTATTGCAGTCATGCTTTTTACATCTTTATTATCAACTCAGCGATATATTACTACTACTCTTATAGCCTATTATAGCATTTTCTTTTAAAAATCAATGTGATATGAAATACTTCTAAATTCTCACTGCTTTTAATACTCTATATAGGAGGTAGAAAGATGAAAAACATCAATTCTGTAGTAACAATGATAATAATTTTTCTATTTTATTATCTAAAAACATATTAAAGCTAGTTTTTAATGTGTGAGAGAGTTTATTGCAGTACTTTCTCCCTGCTTTTTATTTTAGTATCTAATACTATTTACCATTTCAACAACAAGTTTATCCATGAACTTTTTATCTTTTTGGTAGATATGAGGCTTGAAATACTATATAGGCATTGCTATCTTTATTGTATATAACTTTCTTGTAAACAATTTTATTTTCCTCTATATGAAAATAACATAGAAATTTTTCCAATAGTATTGTATGCTACATTTTCACCATAGATAAATAAGTTTTTGTTGTAATCGTATTTTAAAGGATCAATATTTTCTAGGTAAATTTCCATTATAGTATTTTTCTTAAAAATAGATTGTAATTAAGCCTATCATACTCAAAAAGTTTCTTATAGTTTCTCTACTAAACCATTGACTTCTTCTGAATTTAGAAAATAAGAACCATAAGCAAGAATAATGATATTTTCATTGTATATCTTGGATAGTTAGCCCATCACTATTAGCTCCCTCGTAAGCACTGAAGAAATTTTTAGTTGGAATTAAGTTAGAGTTTTTAACAAAATTTAAAGTTTTCAGTTCCTCCAACTCCATTTTCATATTTTTGTAGTAGGGACATTGATAACATAATTAAATCTACCATTATAATATCTTGAAAAATACTCCATCTGCATAAGTCAAAAGAGCTAAATAAAGATAAAATAAAAATCAACATAAATTTTAAAGAAAATTTTTCATTTAAACCCCTCCTAAATATTTTAAGATTAATTATATTTCTATGATAACACTAAAAATAAAAATCAATATAATTAAAAATAAAAACAACACCTGCGGGCATGAGATGTTGTTTTGTTGCTCTTTTACCTTTATTCTTTTGCTAATTAATTATAACATAGAAAAATTTAATTTCAATGCTATAATTAATTTGCTCTTTCTACTGTATTTCTCTTCATCCTTAACAAAAGGAGGTGGGAAAATTGAAAAAACCTTATTCTTAATTGCTATGATAGTCGTATTTTTGTTACTATCTAAAAATACTTACTAATTTTTATTAGTTTTGAATTTTATGTGGGATATACTCAGGCAAGTATATCCTGCTTTTTATTTATATAAGGTTAATACTTTTTGATATTTCAGTTACAATAGGATCCATAAATTTTTATCTTTTTGGTAAATATGAAGCTTCAAATACTAAATAAGTACCTCTATTTTTACTATATATACTTCTTTATAGTAAATTTTATTATTTTCAATATAAGAAATAATATGAAGTTTTTCCAATAGTACTATATGTTACATTTTCTGCATAGATAAATAAGTTTTTGTTGTAATCATATATTAAAGGGTCAATATTTTTAGGTAATTTTTCCATTGTAATATTTCTTTACAAATTTATTATAGTCAAGCTTTATCTTTTTGAATACAGATTTTATATAGTCTATTCTGAAAGAAGATTTCATGTATTCCATATCTTGTAGACCTTCAGCTTCTTCTATATTTAAATAATTAGTTCCATAAGCTAAAATAGTAATACTTTCACTTTTATCTTTTATAGTTAGTCCATCCACTTTCAGCTTTCAAAAGCACTATCTTTTGTTGGAATAGAGTTAGAATTTTTAACAAAAATCTAAATTGACAATTTCTCCTGTTCCAACTTTATATTGTATAATAAGGGACATTTTATTGAAAAAGGGAATAGCTTCATTAGTGTACTTTGAAAAATACTCCATCTGCATAGACAAAAGAACTGAATAAAGATAAAATAGTAAATAGATATGAATTTTTAAAGGAAATCATAAAGACCTCCTAAAATATCTAAAATTTTTGTATTTGTTATTATATCAAAAATATTTTTAAGTCAATATAGAAAAACTGATTGCAAATTTCTAATTCACAATCAGTTTATAGATAACTATTTAATCCAAGACATTAATTGTCTTAATTCTTGTCCAACTTTTTCAAGTTGATGTTCACTTGCAGCCTTTTCTATGAGCTTTTTAAGAAAGGTTGTCCTGCTTTTAGAGTCCGCTAAGAATTCATCAGCAAATTTACCAGATTGGATATCTGCTAAAACTTCTTTCATAGCTTTCTTTGTATCAGCAGTTACAATTTTTTGGACCTGTTAAGAAATCTCCATACTCAGCTGTGTTAGAGATAGAGTGTCTCATTTTTGCAAGTCCTCCTTCATAGATAAGGTCAACGATTAATTTCATTTCATGTAAACATTCAAAATAAGCATTTACAGGGATCATAACCAGCTTCAGTTAAAACTTCAAATCCAGTTTTGATAAGTTCTGTAATTCCTCCACAAAAGAACAGCTTGTTCTCCAAATAAGTCAGTTTCAGTTTCTTGTTTAAATGTAGTTTCAAGAATTCCTGATCTTCCTCCACCAATACCAGAAGCCCAAGCAAGAGCAACATCTTTTGTATCTCCACTAGGATCTTGATATACAGCTATTAGACAAGGTACTCCACTTCCTTCTTGGAAAGTTCTTCTTACTAAATGTCCAGGTCCTTTTGGAGCAACCATAAATACATTTACATCTTCTCTTGGTTGAATTTTTCTTAAGTGATATTGAAACCATGTCCAAATCCAAGGTAAGCACCTTTCTTTTAAGTTTAGGAGCTATACTATTAGTATAAGTATCTGCTTGAATTTCATCAGGTATTAATACCACAACTACATCTGCATCTTTAACTGCTTCTCCAGTTTCTTTTACAACAAATCCTGCTTCTTCAGCAACAGCCCAAGTCTTAGAATCTTTTCTAAGCCCGATAGTAACGTCCATTCCATTTTCTTTTTAAGTTAAGTGCATGAGCATGTCGCTTGAGAACCATAACCTAAAACTGTGATTTTCTTTTCCTACTAATTTTTGTAAAGTACAATCTGCATCATAATAAACTGTTGTTCCTAAAAATATTTCCTGCCATTTCTAAATCCTCCTACATATTTATTAAGATATATATAAAAATAAGTGAGTTAATTATAGCTCAAGATTACTGCGACGTCCTATAATGGTGAAAAGAGCCTTTGTGGAGCTCTAGAGCCATTATAGGCTGGCAAATAATCGCTTTGTTAGTAACGAACTATTTTTTAATATTATTCTAATTAGCCAAGGTCTGTTATTAGACCATTCAATTTTTAAATCTATACCATAAAGTTTTTGATAGATTTTCTTCAGTTAAAACTTCAAATTTATTTCCTTGTGACACTATTTCTCCATTATCTAGTATAGCCACATGAGTAATAGAAGGATTATTTCTTCTATCTGATGAGTTACATAGATAAATGGAATATCACTTTTACTTTCCTCTAAAGTTTTTAATGTTCTCTTGCCCTTATGTCTAGCCCTGAACAAGGTTCATCTAAAATTAAAGAGAGGCTCATTCATAAAAGGCTCTAGCAAGCAAGGTTTTTCTCTGTTCACCTTGAGATAAAGTGATATATTTATTTAATTTCAAATGAGATAGTTTAAAATCTTTTTATAATATTATTGGCTTTTTCTCTATCTTTTTGAGTAATTTCTTGATAGATACCTATTGAGTTATATTTTCCTGATAGAACAATATTATTTAAAGTTTGATTATTTAAACTGTCAGAGAAAAGTATTTAAACTAGAACTGACAAAAACCAACTTTTTCTTTAACCTCTGCCCAAACACAAGTACCAAACTTTCTTTTCAAAACGAAAACTTCACCACTTGTAGCAAAGGTATATGCTGGTATCATAGATAAAGAGTAGATTTTCCTGAACCATTTAGTCCAAGTAAAGCCCAATTTTCACCTATTTCCCAATTAATATTTTTAAAATTTCTCTGCCATCTCTTCTAGAAGAAACATTTTTATATGATAAAAATCCATTTTTCTTCCTATTTATTATTATTAAATTCTTTTATAATCTCCTCACCAATTTCAATAGTTCCAACTTTTTATAGCCATCAGAATAGATGTCTGCTGTTCTATATCCATCTTTTTAAAAACTTCTTCTATAGCTTTTTCTATTGTATCAGCTTCAACATTAAGATTAAATGAATATCTTAACATCATAGCAGCAGATAATATTGTTGCTATTGGATTAGCAATATTTTGTCCTGCAATATCTGGTGCTGAACCATGACAAGGCTCATAAATACCAACTTTACCGTCAACCTAAACTCAGAAGGTAACATTCCAATGGAACCTGTGAGCATAGAGGCTTCATCTGATAGAATATCTCCAAAAAGTATTTTCTGTTAAAATCACATCAAATTGTCTTGGGTTAATAACAAGTTTGCATAGCTGCATTATCCACATACATATGGTCAACTTTAACTTCAGGATAGTCTTGAAGATTTCATTTTACAATTTTTCTCCAAGTTTTTGAACTATCTAAAACATTTTGCTTTGTCCACACTTGTTAACTTTTGCTTCTTAGCTTTGCAATTTCAAAAGCTTTTTAGTAATTCTTTCAGTTTCTTCTCTTTTTATATACAAGGGTATCAGAGGCTTCTTCTTCACTATATTTTTTTAGGTCCAAAGTACAGTCCACCTGTTAGCTCTCTAACAACCATTATGTCTAATCCATCTCCAATTATTTTCTTCTTTTTAAAGGACTGCAGCATTTTTAACTCATTAAAAGAGATAGCTGGTCTTAGATTCAGTAAAAACTTCCAATTCTTTTCTTATTTTTAAGTCCTTTTTCAGGTCTTAGCTCAGCTTCAATTTTATCACTTAGGTCCACTGACTGCTCCTAAAAGGACAGCATCGCTATTTTACAGATTTCAATAGTTTCATCAGATAGAGGACACCATATTTATCAATAGATTCTCCGCCTAAATATCCTCTTGTAAAAATAAATTTATGATTAAATTTTTCTCAATTTTTCTAAAACTTTGTTGTTACATCAATAATTTCAGGACCCATACCATCACCTTTTAGAACTGCAATTTTATATTCCATACTACCTCCAAAATATAAAATTTATGAAAAATAGTTCGTTACTAGCCAGATTTTTAACGGATAAAATTAAATTCGCTGTAATTTCCAGCAAACTTGCCAACAAGTTGACTTCGAACACGCTGACAATTACTCGGCTCATTCTGATTTCTAATTTTTCTCCTAAAATCTGAATGTAACTCTCTAATTTTTCTATAATATTAATAGTACTCTCATATTCTTTTGATTTTATCTTCATATTGAAGAGTTAAGCCAATAGAATCTAAACCTTTTAACAATCTTTCTTTCAAGATTCCTCCAAGTTGAATAAGTAATCTTTACCATTGGCACTAAGTTTATTATTCTCTAAGTCAACAGTGATTACTGCACTCTCCAGGAAGTTTAGAAAAGTTCATCTCTATCTTCTTTTTGGTAAAGTTGATTGGAAGATGTCCATTGTTAAAGCCAGTTCATATAGAATATTCCTGAATATCCTCCAGCTACAATAACATGAAAACCATAGTCTTGTAATGCCCATACATGCTCTCTTGAAGAACCACAACCAAAGTTATCTCCTGTGATTAAGATAGTTCCTTTTTATATCCACTCTTATTTGAGTGAAGTCAAGATTATCACTTCCATCTTCATTATATCTCCACTCATCAAAAGATACTTTCCAAAACCCTGTTTTTCAGTACTTTTAAATATTGTTTTAGGAATTAATTGGTCCAGTGTCAATGTTATCATTCATTGCGAGCGATAGTTCCTTCAAATTTTCTCCTGAACCTCCACGACTGACTACCCTACGAGTGCTAAGTTGCGGGTTCTAAAATCTTTAAAATATTTAAAAATTTTTCTAGAAGTTTGATAGCTTTACACTACCCTTATTCTTTTTAGGTGTGTTCAGTTCACCTCTATTGTATAGGACACTTAAGTCCACAACTTTACTTTTTCTTAGAATATTTAATGCTCCATTACAATCTGCATTTATAAGTTTACCTGCGCTTGTTTGATATAGTCCTCTTTTTATTCTTTTTCCACTGAATACATATTCTTGTGAGATTTTCTTTATCATATATTGAGATTTCATCTCCATCAAAGAAACTTGCTTTTGATGTATAACTCTCTTCTTGTAGTTTAAATTCTATTCCATATAGTTTACATAGATATATTAATTTATCTCTTAATTTTTCCATATGAGTATATTTACAAAATTTTGATTATTTCATACTTCCTATATTTGAATTTCTTTGAAAATCTTCATTATATCCTAGAACTAGTTTTCCTATATCATTATTAAGACAATAATTTACAATTGTTCTTGCTGCTTTTGAAAGATAATCATTTATACGATTATTTCTCTTTCTAGTTATTCTCTTTTTGTCTTAATGTTATGTGCGCTCAATCTTTTTGCTTATCTTTTTATACTTTTGTAATTTTGCATTTATCTTATTATAGTATTGATTTATAGATTTTTAATTTTCTACATCTATTATGAGATGAGCTCAGCATTTTAGTAACACAAGTACAAAGATTGTCTATACCTAAAATCAATTCCTAGTACATTTTTTTATTTAATTCCTTTGAACTTCTTCTACCTCATAAGTGTATTGAATTTCAAAGTACCTAGAATGTTGTTTTTGGTATTATTCTAATCTCTTTTATCTTCTTGCTCTTTTTAATACTGGTGGTAGCTTTTAACGTTTCCTGAGTGAGTTTTTCTTAAAAGAATTTGAATAAGGAACTATCAGCATATCATCTTTTAATCTAACAAAACCTATAACAAGAGTTGTAAAATCATCTTTAGCAAGATAATTAGGTAATTTTATTTTTACCATTATATTGACCATTCTTAGTAAGTTTTAAAAGTGCAAAGATGATTTAAAACTTTCATCTGCTTCTTTTAAAATTTGTTGAGCCATGTTAAATTTAACTTCTTATAGTTCTCACTATTTTTAAGCATCTTATAGTTTTCATTATAACTTAAATACTTTTTTTATTTTTAAAATAGTGTTGTCTAACATTATATATAAGCTGATTCTTTAAATTCTTAGCTATATAGCACAAATATTTTAAAATTTCTAAACTCTTTTTACTAAGATGTTTTACTTGTTGTTTTTAATGTTAAATACATATATAATCACCTCACTTTTTCATCAGAGATAGCATACCATATATTCTACATTTTATCCATTAAAAAGTAATGTAGTTTGTTTTTAAATATTTTTAAAGTTTTTAAAACCCACAACAGTGAGGAGCGTCATTCGCACGCCAGTACGCTCACTACTTATAAGGAGTTCTCTTATGAACTCTTGTTATCTCTATAAGCTACAGACTATATCTTATCCATAGTGTATCTCTACACCTTATAGGCGAAACCACTTCAATACCAATCCTTGTATTGTCCTCCCCTCACGAGGGATAGTCGTTGAACTTTTCCTTTTTCAGGCTAGCTGCTGATTGTCTATTATCATAATGTTTAAGTTTAACCTTACCATCTAATATATTTTTCTGCTTTCGTACCATCACACATACCATATTCTCCTAGGTATTATGTTGTGGTTATACTAGCTTTAAGAGTTCCCAGCAATTCAGTTTCTTTCGTTGCACGGTTTTGCTCCGTGTCTACATACAAGTTTCCCTATATGCTTACTAAAATCTTCGTGCAATTCATGCTCTGCGAGGTACATGTCTCATGACTAACGCCCTACGGGTGACTGTGAGTCACGAGTGTTTTTGTACCTTATTTAACTAAAGGTTTCGTGAGTCTTGCACCTCCTCTAGGTCTCTGACATCAATAAGAGTGTCCATGGATAGCAGCTAGCGGCAGCCATAGCAGGACTCTACAAGATGAGTTCTAGCTCCTTTTCCATGTCTACCTTCAGTTTCTATTAGATGTTGAGGGCACAGTGTTCTCCACTAGGTATCAAGTCAGGGTTCATTCTAAGCAAGTTGAACAACCTTCTCTCTCATTCAAAACCTGCATCTAAAAATATTTTAGCAAAACCTCTTCAGCTGTTTCTTAACCATTTTGAGAACCTGGAACTATGACAGCTTTGATATTAGGGGCTGAACTTTTCTTTCCTTTAACAATCTTAGCTACAACTTCTAAGTCCTCAGCCTTCCATTAGTACAAGAACCAATGAAAACATGCTTTAAATTTATGTTTTGGGAGAATCTCCAGGTTTGATCCATATACTATATGCTTTTCATAGTTTTCAGTCTTTTACTTCAGGAAAGTATCGAGTGATATTCATTCCATTTCGGGGTTTGTTCCCAAGTAACGTGCAGAACAAGAGGTGACATCTAACTATGTATTACCATCAAAGCCAATATGTCATCTGTAAAGCTCTTTCCATTCTTTTATTTTCTTTTCTAATTCTTCATCTTTAGGAGGAAATTCTCTTCCTTTTATATACTCAAAAATGATTTCATCAGGGGCAATGATGCCAGACTTTCCTCCAACTTCCAATAGCCATATTACAAATAGTCATTCTTTCTTCCATAGATAAACTTTTATAGTGTCTCCATTCAAAAGCATATAACCATACCTAAACCAATTCCATAAGTCTTTATTAGGTGTAAAGATTATATCTTTAGCATGAGCGCCTTTTGTAATTTTTCCTGTGATTTCCAATTCCCATAGTCTTTAGGTTTCTTTTGCCATAGAGTTTGAGTAGCTAAAACATGTTTCAACTTCACTTGTACCTATTCAAAGCTATAGCTCCAAGCTCCATGTGTTGCAGTGTGCTATCTCCGCATACAACAGTTTTCCAGGTGAGTAAAACCCTAATTCTGGCCCTCACCATATGAACAATTCCATTTCTTTCATTGAACATATCAGCAAGTTCAACTCCAAATTCTTCTAATTTCTCTTTTAGAAGCATCAGTTGTGCCTGAGTTTCATCTGCGTATTATATCTGTCACGGCGCAGTGGTCGGGTATTATGATCCATAGTTCCAAAAAGTTGAAGTCAGGTCTTCTAACTCTACATCCAGCTATTCTACAGTCCTCAAGAAAAAGCCTGTGGTGCAGAGTTACTTCATGGATCAGATGTAAATCTATATACGAAAGTTGTGCTTCTCCTTCATTTCCTGTGATAACATGCTTTTTCCCATACTTTTGTCGAATAAATAAAGTTTTCATAAGGCCTCCTTAATCTTCTTTATATAATCTATTTAATGCATTGATATGAGACTTTTATACTAGACTCAACTATGTCAGTACTGTGCCCCTACCAATATGTCTTTTATTATCCTTTTCTATGATAACAACAACTTGTGCCCTGTGCATCAGTGTCACCTGTTATTGATTCAAGTTTTATATTCTTCTAAAACAAAATTGTCATTTAAAAGTCTATTAATAACTTTGTATGCAGCATCTACAGGTACTACCATATGAAGGAAGAAACATCTTTTCACCATCTACATACATAATAATTTCAGCCCTCTATGCTAATATCAGTTCTTATTATTTCAAAGTGTTCAAGAGAAATCTTCCCTTTTACTTCAGCGGCATCTCCACTGTTAATGAAATAATCTTCATCTAAAAACATATTTCTTTTTATCTGCTAAGTTTTTGAAATCAGCAAAAAGTTCCTCTATTTTTATCGTCCAAAACCACTGAAACCCTAAGCTATTTAATTTTATCTACAAAAGGCATATTTTACCTGATAATTTTTCCAAGTACAAAAGGCTATCAACATTTCTTTCACAACTTCCAGGTTTAATATTTCATAAGTTTCTGGATTATGAAAGTACTCCCTGCTATGTATACCTGATTCATGAGAAAGCTTATTTGCTCCAACTATAGCCTTATTAGGTTGAGTTGTAACTCCTGTCATGCTAACTAATTTACTTGTAGGATAAAATTTGTTTTGTATCTATATTTGTTGTAAAGGTCTGCAAATAAATCTTTTCTAGTTTTAAAAGCATAACAACCTCTTCAAAGTGTTTCCTGCCCTTTCTCCTATTCCATTGATAGTACATTCTATTTGAGTAGCTCAGCTTAGACAGCAGCTATTGAGTTGCAGCCTGCGTCTAAGTCATTTTATGACAATGTACTGAAATATCTATATTTCTCTATACCTTTTGATATTTTTCTTTTAAATGTTTTGCAGTGTCATACCCATTTCTTGTGGAGTTCTATGTCAACTGTATCTGGGATATTTATAGTAGTAGCTCCAGCTTTTTAGCGGTTTTCATAAACTTCAACAAGATTCTTTTCTGTTCTCATTGCATCTTCAGCTGAGATTCTATGTCATTGTGAAAGATTCTTGCATATCTTACGTTTCATCCAACTGTCATCTACGATTTCTTCCTGTAAGAACATTTTTAGTTTAAATTCTCTGTGTATAGGCGAAGTGCGATGAGACAGTGTCGTTATGCTAGCTATTAGCTAATAGCCTTTGCAGCCATTTCTGTCTCACTTTTTACTGCTCTTTGCAAGTTTGTAACAGTAGAATTTTTAATATTTTGTGCTATCAGTTCTATGGCTTCAGAAAATCTCCAGGGAGAGGCGGCTGCAGGCCAACCAGCTTCTATTATGTCTCTGCCCTAAAGCTTCTAATTGTTTGGCTATTCTTAGTTTTCTTTATGCAGTAAGATTGACTCTTGGGTTTGCTCACACCCATCTCTTAATGTTGTGTCCAAATATTTTTATACATTTCATAACTTCACTCTTATAATTAAAATGTAAATCGTGAGTTATACAGACTACTGCGACGTCCATTATTGTTGAGCGCCTTTGTGGAGCTCTTGAAATAATAATGGCCAGAGCAAAAGCAGTCTGATGGATGTATAAAATAACTAATCTACATCACAACTCATTGCAGAAGCACACCAGATTTAGCTGTTTCTAAAACTCCGTAAGTATTCATTATTTCAACAAAACCATCTAATTTATCAACGTCTGCCTGTAAAGTTCGATTACTATTGACTTTGGAACACGGCATCTAATATTTTTCCACGATCAGCCATCTGCAGTTTGCTTACAAATTTGAGGATCTTGTTTCATCAGCTGCTTTTAACTAGACGCACGCTCTCTGTCTTAGCCACCTTCGTCACGGGAAAATCTTTAGCTTATGGCAACATCCTATAATCACGCTTAAACTTGTTTTGGAATTTGATCAACAACTCTGTCTCTCCATCAACTGTCAGTATAAGTCTTTATAGCTTCTTCTTTGTTGTTATACCGAGGGCATCTTCTTTGTCAAAATAACCTCTTCTGTTAAATAAAGACATTATTCTTGCTGCAATACCACTAGTATTCTTAGTAATTCCTAAAATATCATGTTGCTTTATTCATCCTTCTAAAACACTCTCTCTTACCACACTAGAGCTTACATCTTTTCCAGCTGGTATCATAGGATAAACATTTTCTTCTTTTTCAACAATACACTCAACTAAAACTGCTTCGTCAGATTCTAAAATTTTTCTTTAGATGTTTTTTCCAAATCTAGTTTTTAATTGAATAGATTTTTATTCCATAAAGTACTCCTATCTTTATAAAAGTCTGGGTTATAGCTTAAATTAACTGATGAATATCTTTCATGGAATAATTCTGCCACTGTCTAACCATGCCTAAATAAAGAGTTATTTATTATAAAATTTTAACAGGAAAGATTATATTCTTTAATCATCATCAAATTCTTGAGAGTCATTTGAAAACCACCATCTCCAACAATAGCAATAACTTTTTATTAGTTAGCAACTGGCATCCTACTGCAATTGCAGGAAGTCCAAAATCCCATGTTCCAGCTCCTGATGTTAATGTTGACATGAGATTATTGAGTCAAATATTGTGCTGACCACATTTGATGTTGTCCAACATCTGTTTGCAACTTCTCTTCACCTTAGTAAGTTGTTATCTCAAATAATATTTCTTGAGGAATTAAAAATATCATCTTCAGTCTTTTCTAAAAAGTTAAAAGTATTTTTCTTTAATTTTGCAACTTCATCTAACCATTTAGTATGAGAAAGTTTAGAATTTTGCATTTAATTCAACTAAAACATTCTTTACATCTCCAACTATAGGAACATCTATAAGTTTGTTTTCCAATTCTCGCAGGATCTATATCTATATGAATAATATTTGCATTAGGTAGAAATTTTAGTGGTTTCCTGTAACTCTATCATCAAATCTCATGCCTGCAGCAATAACTAAATCTGCCTCATTTGCAGCATAGTTAGCATAAGTTGTACCATGCATACCTATCATTCCAAGAGCTAATTCATGATCTCCAGAAAGAACCAAGCCCCAATGGTGTCCTTAGCTGCAGGGATGTTGTCTTATCAACAAATTCTTTTAGTTCATCACACAAAGCATGTCCTTTTAATTCCTGCTCCTGCAATTATTAAAGGTTTTTAAGAATCTTTTTATCATTTTTATGGCAGTTTTATTTGCCCCTTATGTCGTCATATACGGGGTTATATCCTTCAAGTTCAAATTCTTGTTCACATATATAGTTTTGAATTCATCATAAAGAGATTTCAACTAACTGGCATATCCCTAGGCATATCTACAAGGACAGCTGAGGTCTTCACTGTGCTAGCAATATAGTAAACTTCTTTTAAAAATCTAGGAAGTTCTCTGATATCTTGTACCAAATAGTTATATCTTTGTTATAGGGTACGTGATACCAACTGTATCAGATTCTTGGAAGGCATCTTTTCTAATAAAGTGCTTGTAACCCGACCTGTTATAGCAAGTAAAGGAGTAGAATCCATATGAGCAGTCTCATAATTCCTGATACTAAGTTTGTTGCTCCTAGTACACCACGAAGTTTGCAGAGACATACTCCAACATTTACCATGTAGATCTTGCATATCCATCTGCTTCATGAACAGCTCCTTGCTCATGTCTTGCGAAAATAGTGTTTAATATCTTTAAAAGAATATAGTTCATCACTTAGATAGGTATAACAGCTCACTGGGATAACAGATTTCCTTTTATACCTAATCTTGATATAAACATTCAAAGTAGGATTCTAGCTCCTTTTATCATCTCGTTTGCCATAACAACTCCCTTTTACATCCCAGTGAATATTTTCTCTAACTTCTGTCACCAACCTTCTTTCTTGAAAGCTTCAGCAATCTTAGAGATATGTTCTTTCGCCATTTTGATTTCAGCCTGTAACATGCAATTCACATCTTTAAAATCTTGATAGATTTTAAATTGGGTGTGTTTAGCTTAATGTACATTTAGCATTTTGTTTTGCTAAAATCTCAAACTTTTAAAAGTTATCACTGGTTTGTCAGCTAATTGAACAGAAAGTAAATATTCTACCTCTCATGATAAGTCCCTTTATTTTATCATAGAAGAAATAGTTAAAACATCCTGTATTTCCTCCCACTTACAACAGCAACTATCTTTTACCCTTTTTATGTTTAATTTTCTTAGCTGCCTGCCACAGGTAAGATACACGAGTTTTTCAGCCACTAAGGCTGTGTGTGTCAACCAATGGTAAAGGCTTCCATCAACTCATAATCTGAAACAGTAACGCTATGTCATCAACATATGATATATATTCCAAAGTTCTTTTCACCCTATTCTTTAACAGCAGTACCATCAGCTATGAAGTATTGACTTCAGCTAGTTCTACAACACTTTCCTTTTTCAAGAGCAGCTGTGCAGAGGCAGCACCTTCAGGCTCAACTCCCACCTGCTTGCTGAGGATAAGCTTTAGCTGCCGAAGCTATACCAGAAACTAAACCTCCTCCACCAAAGTGGAACAAGTATGATATCTGCATCGGGGTAGTTCATCTAATATTTCAAAACAGTAGTTCCTTGCCCTTCTATAACATCTTCATCATTGAAAAGGATGGCCACAAAGACATAACCATTTTCTTTTGAAGTTCTAAAAGCCTATAGAGCATCATCATAAACTTCTCCATGAAGAACAACTTCAGCTCCATATTTTTCTAGTTGCTTCATACTATTAAAGGAGTATGTTTGAGGCATAGCTATAACAGCCTGTGATTCCTAATCTTTTTAGCTGCATAAAGCAACTCCTTGAGCATGAGTGCCAGCTGATGGAAGCGCTATAACTCCCTTTTCTTTTCTTCTTCTGTAAGTTTAGCAATCTTGTATGCTCGCTCATCTTGAATGAACCCAGTCTTTTGTAAGTTTTCTGGTCACAATATATTTCATTCCCTGATTCTTCAGAGAACACAGGGCTGTGTGTCAATTTAGTCTTGACCACAACTGTTTGTGGTAATCTTTCTCTTGCTTCTATAAAATCCTATAAAGTTTGTGCATTTTGAGAAATTCTCCTATACCTTATCCTAAATATATATTCTACGTATATTGCTCCTGCAGCAGCTGATGAAACATGGAGCTGCATATCTTTTCAAGTAACCTTTAACATTTGGTTCATAAGGTTTTTAATTCACTTTTCTTCTTGCAATTTCTTCATCCAGAAAGTTTACATTTATTTTCTGTTTGGAATATCTGTTTCGATAATATCTCCATCTTGTACTATTGCAATAGTACACTCCTGCAACAGCTTCTGGAGAAACATGTCCTAATGAAGCTCCTCTTGTAACACAATCTTCCATCAGTTATAAGGCTACCACATCTTTTCCTAATCCCATTCAACAATTGTAGCAGTAGGTTAGCATTTCTCATTCAGAGGTGCTGCTTCAGGCTATTGTATCTTATTACAACATCTCCTGCAACTATCTTTTTCTCTCTCTCCCTTGCTTGCTTAATAGTTCTTCTTCTGTTAAATACTTTTGCCGATTACCAGGTGAACAAACATTTTATTTTATCAACTGCCCTTCTTTACACACACAACACAACCATCTTCTGCAAGGTTTCCTTTTAAGAACAGCAATTCTCTGTTAATGTAAACTGGTTTTATCCCAGGTTTTATAACGTCATCATCATTAATATAAGCATCTTTCACCAAGTTCTCCTTGAGTTCTTAGAGCAACTGTTATTTTTCATCAGCATGAGTCTTCCATTTCATAAAAGTCTTTCACTTAACTCCCGTAACTCCTCCAGCTCTATATGAATCTTCTATAAGTATTCACCTGAGGTGATAATTTACATAATTGAGAAGTCTTTTTAGCACGTTTCATTGAAGTCATCTAAAGTTAAATCTACTCCTGCTTCGCGGGCCATAGCCAGTAAAGTTAGCAAGAGGCAGTATTTGATGATCCTCCTAAAAGCCCTTATCAACAGCAACCGCATTTTTCCAGAGCTTTTTAGTCACTTTGATGTCACTGGGTCTTAAATCAGCTTTTAAAATTTCTAATATTTCGCCACATGCTTTTTGATGAAGTCTTAATCTCTGAGAATACATGCAGGTACAGTTCGTCAGGAGGTCCGCACCTCAAAGCTACTGATAGACGGATTCATAGTGTTAGCTGTGTAGCACGTTTTCCACACAAGAGACCACAAGTAGGACAAAGCTAGAATCTTCAGCTGCATGTACAATTCTTTTCTTGTTATAAGTCCTGCTTCATATTGTCCAACTGCTTCAAAAACATTACTTAGTCCAACTGCACCTATATACTCCTGCAAAGCACATGAAAGCTCCTCCACTTATAAAGATAGAGAGGTATATTTAATCTTTGCTGCTGCCATTAGCATTCCAGGTACAACTTTCATCACACGAAGTTAGGTATAAATACTATCGCATCAAATGGAGTTGCCATTTGCAACTCGCTTCAACCAAGTCTGCAATCAATTGTCTGTGTGCAATGAATGCCCTTCATACCTAAGTGATTCCATTGCAAGTCCATCTGCCACAAGCCACCTAGAGTATTGAGTCCACAGGAACTCCCCAACGTTTCCCATACCATCTTTAACGAGAAAGCTTGTACTAATGTTTGTAGATGTACATGCCCTGGTAGTATTCATTAAATGAGGTTAAGCAATTCGAATTATAGAGTCTATCATTTCTTCTACGCAAATCCCAGACTCTTTGCTTTCACAGCGAACGATGAGAGGTCCTCTTTGCTGCTCCCTCTGTTAGTGTGACATCTAGACACAATTTCACTCCTTAGTGTATAGTTAATGTGTTTAAATTTCTAGTACAGTTAGAAACTAAATTTTCGTAAAATAAAATTTTACAAAAGAAAGACGATTTTAATCAAATCCTGTATTTACTATTTAAAATTTCCAAAGTTAATGAGTTACATTGTATCTAGTTTATAAACTAGCTGTATTGATATTATCTAACTAATCCTAAATCACAATTCTACTTTATAAGGCACAGTTTTATTAAATTTTACCTCAGTTATAATAAGTATGACTCCGATGGAAATTAGAGATTGATGCTAACATCGTATAATAGCTCCTATCATTACTTTCGTACATTATATAAAAATGGCTCATAAAATACTATATTAGCATAATGCTAGGTATAAATACTCAATCTATGCTGGCTGACTAGGAAATAAAAATGAGATCGTTAATGGTGAGATATATATCTTTGAGGGGTGCCTAGCCCTAACTATAATGTTTCAGAAACGGTTGCAAATTAACAGTATAGTTCGTTGCCAGGTAAAATTTCTTAACGATAAAAATCGAGAATTCTGCTGCAAAATCAAGGAAAGCTCGAATTTGCTGAACACTCACATTTGCTCGGCATCATTCAAACTGTTGATATCTAAAACCTCATTAATAACTTTCCTTATTTTTAATCAATATATATATTATTTTAAAATAATACTTGACAAGATGAGTCAAGATATAGTATTACTAGTATTTGTAATGATTACAATTTGATATGTAGTTTAGTTTAGAAAATATTTACAAAAATTAAAGGAGGCGTAATATGTCATTAATAGAGTGCCTGAGTTAAAGCCTGAAGCTTTCAAAAAGGAGAGAGATTTTATAACAATGAGTTTACAGATAAAGAGATTTACAAGGAAAATGGTCAGTATTCGTTTTCTATCCATGCAGACTTTACATTCGTATCGTCCAACTTCAAAGATTAGAAGATTACAAGATAACCATGCAGCATTCCAAAAAGAAGGCAGCAAGTTTGACTCAGTTTCTTGTGATGCGGCGATCGTTCTGAAAAGCATGGAGCGGACCACTCCAGAAGAATAAAAAGTAACGCAATGATCACTTGAATCCTACTGGATTCTTAGCAAGAGCATTTGAGAGTTATGATAGAAGAAGGAGTTAGCCAAGAGGAAGTTTCGTAATCGATCCTGGAAAGGAAAGATCGTTGCTATACCAGTAGGCATGACAACGGAATCGGAGAGAAGAAGCTAAAGGGGTATTAAAGAAAACTTCAAGAACAAAATTTGTTTGCTGAGACACGGAGAAGTATGTCCAGCTAAAGTGGCAACCTGGAGCGCAGAACTTTAGAAACCAAGCAGACTTGAACGTCGGAAATTATAAGATATACAGAGAGGTATTGCTGTCCCCTTTTGCAACAACTGAAAATAAAGAGATTTAGCTATTTTGAGAGATATAAGAGTATAAAGCCTAAACAAAGAGGAAGGAGACATACTGGATTTATGATTACGATTGTGTGCCATAGGTGGAGGCCTGCTGGTTTATCTGCTGGAATAGTAATATATGGAAGAGCAAAATTAGATGTTTTAGTTATAGAGAAAATAAGGTGGACAAAATAAGTCTAATAACTGAGTGAGGTTGCTTTCAAACTATCCAGGTATCCTAGAAATCTCTGGAGCCTGAGGTTTATGAGCTCAAACTAGAAAACAAACTGAAGAGGTAGCGAGTTTAACTTTGTACAAGGGTGAAGTTGTGAATATGGACTTTACTAAAGATATAAAAAGCTATCAAAACACAGAGTGCTGAATACTTACTCAGCAGCACTAAAGTGTTATGTAGTAACATGAGCAGCACCTAGAGATTGAGCTCCTGGAGGAACAGAAATTTTACAAGGAAGAGGGTTGCTTACTGTGCAACTTCAATGATGGAAGAATTCTTTACAGGAATGGATGCTCATGTTATTGGAGCAAGAGTTTGCTGCTGCAGGAAGAGAAGCTATGTTCATAACAAAATGTGGAAATCTGTGACAATAATAGCAAAGAGAACCTGATTTTGCAGTACACAAATCTATAGGAGATAAAGTGAAAAGCATCCGTAAAATTACAACTACATTCAATACTGAGATTAGGTGAATTCGCTTAGGAGGATATAGAAACCAGCAGCTGCTTCAAATTTACAAAATAATGCACGGAGAAATCCACTGGGTACAAAGCAAAAGTTAGGGAGAAACATTTTGGAGTATTCCGTATTCGTTACGATAGCTGCTCCTTCAAAGCCAGAAATATTCAAAGGACATATTGAAATGGGAGAAAGGTGGATTCATACCTACTAGCCATGAAGATTTAATGACTAATGTTAGGAGTGCTTCGCGGTAGGAGATATATCAGACCTAAAGAGATTAAGACGAGGTTGTGACGGCTATGTTTGCTGATGGAACTATCGCTGCTACGAGTATAGAAAAATATGAAACCGCGACTTAAGAGAAAGATTGGGACTTAAGAAAGAAGAGAAAAGAGAAGAACACAACATCTATTAAAACAGAAAAAGAACTAATTCTTAGATGATGGTTCAAAGACAACGAATTAGTAACGAGTTGTTGATGAGTTTGAAAATTCCAGTAGAAATAGTGGTTTCAAAAATCACTGCTATTGGAGAGATCTAGCTATTGAAGAAAGCAGTAAAGATGTAGCTTCTATAGCTCTGAAAGTACATTCTCTTCATACAACGAGGGAGAAAACAAAGAATAGAAGCTAAGGTAAAAGTTGAAAAGAACACCTACTACAGCTGTTTTAGATAAAAGATGATAGAGCTTCTCCAGGATTAAAAATATTCAGAGACCTGCAAGTGGACATGGGTTGGGCTCTTTCATGTGGGACTATATATAATGTTGCTGGATGGGACAAAAGAGATTTGCTCCTGAAAGCTTAGATTGATTAATAAACCAGTAAATGTGAGGTGGAGATTTCATTGTCTTGTGCTAGTGTCCAAAAGACGAGTTCAAGCAACTCAAAGAATTGCAACTTTAAAGTAAAATAATGTGGAAAGTCGACAGTGATAAATATCTTCACTTTCCAGAGATTTCAAAAATGAGATGTACACGATATTAGCAGAGTGTACCTGCTATTATGAGTGAGATGACCAGCAGCTGTTTATTTTGGAGACAGTTGGGAGATATGTTAGAAATCATAAATAAATAATAGAATAGACAGTAATAAAATTTTTCATACGAAACCCTTAAAGATTATGGAGCCCCTCAAAGCTCATTTTTGATAATGGTACTATAAATAAGAGAATACAGTTCTAAATACTTGTCCTGTGACGCTCCTGTGAATAATATGGATTGAGCTCCACTAGCCATAGCTGTTCCAGCTATGTCTAGAAAGTGAGTCCATTTAAGTATCATCAATAAATTCTTCTAAAATTTAGCTTGGCATTCGTTGATCACTACATCTAACACAGCATTTGCACGTCAGCATAAGGAGATTTTGCCATTCTTTTGAAGATAGCCAAACACTTAGGCATTTGCCAGAAGTATTCATTCCAGTTGTTTTGAAGCAAGAAATGATTTCTTTGCTGCCATTTCATCGTTGTTAAGTAGAAATGCTCACGTGCATCTTCTTACAAACTGCCATAACAGCCCCTGTTAAAGGTTGCCAGCATCTATGATTTCGTCAACACTGCGCTACTAACTATATAGGTTAGAGCATCAGCTAGAGTTAATCTTCAGCTTCAGCATCAGTGTTGACAGATTTCTATAGTTTTTCTGCATTCATAACCATGATTAGGATATCTCCAGGTCACCACAAACGTTAGGATCATAGAGGTTTTCCTACACAGCTTCTGCTTACAAAGTTACATTCACACAGCTTTCATTTTTAACTGACAACTTGTACACTAACTCCCATCATAGTTCCTGCTCCACCACATGTCACATCTCTTAGTAGACATACTATCAGTGAGGTTTAGAGATAGACCTCCTGTATCCTAAAAGTAAAGTCCTTTTCCTACTAAAGCCATGAGGTATATTTTAGATTTTTCATCTCCATACCTGTCCTCATAACTATAAAGATAAGGTCTGTGATGAGCTGCTCTTGCAACACCAAGACAGGCGTTCATTCCCTAATTTTGGATTTTCTCTTTCGTCCATGATTTCAGCTTGGAAACCAAAGTGTTTACCAGGTTCAACAGCCTTGTCAACAGCAAAGTGCTAAACGCAGGTCATAACTTCTGCATGTTCATTGATTAAATCTTTTACAATGTTAAGAATGCTTTGCAAGTTCATATCAACATCAATTAATTTAGGAACTTTTTATCTGTTGCTAAAATAAGAAACTTCTAGTTTATCTTTTTCTTAGAGATATATGTATCAGAATTTATGAGCTGATATAGTTCAACTACTTCGACTTAACCATTATCCATAATGTCTAATTCTTCATTAACGCAAAGCTTAATAAAACTTTACCTGTTTCATTTTAAAGTATCAAAAAGATGACATGTCTTATATTTTACAATTTCAATTTAGCTTTATCTCCTAAACTTCAACTATTACAAAATCTATAACCTTTTTGTGATTTACTAATGTCAGTTTGCTAATTTTTCAGATGCTTTTGCTGTGTAATTCACTTTCAATAACTTAGCTTCAGCAAAGAGTCTACTGTCGAGCAGATCAGGTAGATTTATTTACCTGTGAGTACCCACAAGTACATACTTATCATAATCGTTTTCAACTTTTACACACAATCGACTCATTTTCCTCCTAATAATTTATTTTTAATATAATATATATATATGCACATTAAATGCTCAAATTTCAACTGTAATAGAAAAAGAGGAATTGTAACTCACATCCCTCAAATTCTAAATCTTATACATTGAATAGAAAATTCCATTAAATCTCCATCATGGACAATGTACCTGTTCTTTTTCCTTCCAAGTCTTAGAACTCCATTTTCTTGAGAACCTTTCCAACCTGAATATTTTTATAAAGTCATCACACGAAACAGCTTTCGCTCTTATAAAATCCTTTTCCAAGAGATCTGTGTGAATTTCTCCACCACTGCTGCTGGGTGCTGTATCTCCTATTCTTATAGTCCAAGCTCTAACTTCCTTCCACCCTGTAAAGTATGTTTATCAAACCTAAAAGTTTAAATCACTGCTCTTATAAGTCTAATGAGTCCTGTACTTTAACACCTAAAAATTCTTTTTCTTTGCTTTCATCGTCCATTTCTTGTAATTCAAGCTAGCTTGCTGAAACTATACAACTTCTAGACCAATTTTTCTGCATCTTTACTAAATCTACACATATTTCCAGTTTTGCTCATCATCTTCTAGCAACATTAGCTGCAAATATCATAGGTTTTAAAAGTAAGTAATTGATAGTTCTTTTAAAACATTTTTTCTTCATCAGTTAAATCTAGGTTTTTAGTTTAAATTCTTCAAGATGTTTTTAACTTTTTGGTGAGAACCATCTAGTTCTACTGATTCTTTTAATTTTTGATTTCTTGCTAATTTTTCATGTTTTTCTGTTGCTTTTCCAATAGTTTTCTATGTCTGCAGCAGAATTAACTCTGTATTTGATTGCTTCTATATCACTTATGGATCTACTTGACCACTTACATGGATTACATTTTCGTCATCAAAACATCATACAACTTGACAGATAGCAGATGTTGCTCTGATATTTGATAAAAACTTTATTTCCTCTAAACCTTCCCCTTTTGAGCTCCTTTTACAAGTCACTGCTATATCTGAATTCAGCACAGTAGCAGGAACTATTCTCAGGGTTTTATAATTTGTGCAAGCGCATTTTAATCTTTCATCTGGAACAGTTACCATTCCAACATTTTGGTTCTATTGTACAAAAAGGATAGTTTGCTGCCTCTGCTCTCTACCTTAGTTATTGCATTAAAGTAATGTAGACTTTTTCCAACATTTAGGTAGCCTCTGATTCCTATACCTATCATTTAAAATTTTCCTCAATATATTTTTCATTTCACTGCTTTTATAATTTCAAAAGAAATGAATCTGCTTTGAAGACTCCTCAACAAGTCCTCCATCAATATCTTCTTGGCTCAATAAATCTTTTTGCATTTTCAGGTTTTCGATTGATCCACCATATTGAATTATCATCTTGTCAGCGACTTCTTTTCCAAACATTTCAGCTAGTACATTTCTAACTTCCTTATGAGTTTCTTGTGCCATTTCAGGGGTTGCAGTTTTTACCTGTTCCTAAGCCCAAACTGGTTCACAAAGCAACATGACTTTTACAGCTTCTTGCTCCCGATAAATCCAGCAAAGTCCACCTTTTATTTGAGTAGCTAGAACCTCAAGAGTTTTCCTCCTTCTCTTTCTTACCTAACTTTTCACCAATACAAAGTATAGGTTTTCCATTCTATTTTCTAAAAACCGCCTTAACTTTTTGATTTATGAATTCATCACTTTCTTTAAATATTCTCTTCTTTCAAGTGACCTAAGATAACGTATTCAACTCCAATATCTTTAAAGCATTTTGTGGGAAAATTTCTCCAGTGTATGCTCCTTCTATTTTTGGATACACATTTTCTACACAATTTTAACATTGCTTCCTTCAAGCAACAACTGCATCTGAAAGACAAGTAAAGGTGCTCTATAACTATATCTACATTTTTACATCCTTTTGTTAAAATTTTTAATTCTGTCAATGTTGCAACAGCCTCGCTATTGTTTTTATACATTTTTCCCAGTTTCCTGCTATAACTAATCTTCTCATAAATCCTCCTATTAAATAAATTCTTCTTTTTGTGCCTCGTCATTCAATATACAATTTGTATAATAATCTATATTGGTAACTAGATGTTTCAAGTATATCAGAAACACAGTAATTTAAAGACTTACATAAGCAATATAGTCTTTCTTTTCTTCTAGCTCAGATGAAAATAGCTAGTTCTCCTTTAAAGTTTTCAAAAAGTTTTCTTCTAATTCAGGAAAAAGTAAAGCTGTAATTAGTAATTAAAAAATATAATAAATCTGAACCAATTTTGAAAACATCATTTCTTCAATTTCAATTTGCAGAAATTTTCTTCATTTTCTATAATATTTTCTTGAAAATCACTATTTATATCAAAAATATTTCAATATATTCTTTTTGAAAAGTTTAGAGATTCAAGAGATAAATCAACATATGATTTTAGCTCACTATCACATTTCTCATATCCATATCTATGAAGAGAACTCTTCTATGAACTTCCATTGATATAGATATTTTCTATAACTATTATCAAGTGACTGATAGCTTTTAAGATTTTTCTAAATCTTTGGTCCGTCTACCGAGGTGGTTTTCTGATTATCTATATGCTTCATTTCCCCCTCCTCAAGTTAATCGTTGATGAAGTGTCTTGCTCATAGCTATTGAAAAATACTTTTTATATTGATATTTTCATTAGCTGCTCTAACTCTTCACTTATGGAACTGAATAGATCACTCCCCTTGTTACATATCATCAACTATTGAAACATTTCTTTATTGTCAAAAGTTTCAACTTATTTTAAAACATACATGCTCTAACATCATCTTTCAAATCATACATATGTTTTTGTGTCTTTTATTCTTCAATGTAATTGACAGATAAAACAGTTCCAGATATTCTATCTGATTAAAAACCTCTTTTCGACATTCTTTCATCACTTATTGGAACAGGTGATTACAACATCAATCTCTTTCAAGTCCAACTGAGAAAAAAGGTGAATAAGATAGGGCTAAATCTCTGCTAAATCTTTTTCTATTTCTCTGAATTTGTAGTCAGCTATAATCTGTCTTACAGCTTTTTCATGATGAAAAATATAGATTCTCCTTTATTTTTAAGTAAGGCTTCTTTTTCTAGATTTTTACTAAACATTTTAGAGCAGATGAGTCAACTCTATCTAAAGTATTATGACAAAAGATGTACAGCTATTATCAAAAAGTAAAAGAAATCTTAAACTCTTTTATAACTTTCCCTCAGACTTCAACATTGTCCTTACATCTCAGTTTCATCATCTACAATTTTGCTGAATAGAAATTCTGTATAGCCACAATTTAACCAAGTTTTAGCATAGTAAATTATTAAGCTCTATTTTTATAAAATTTTTCTCAGGTAAGATAATGCTTTTTCCTCACGATGTCTACCATCTACCACTTTAGGACAACTAAAGCCAATTTCATCACCCACATACAATGTTTTATCCAGTCAGTTCATCTATAATAACTCACTACAGTCAAATCTCATTTTGTATCATATTTTTAGACTACATATAGTAATGCTAGTTTAACAATTTCAAATAATTTTTCTATCTATCCAACTTCATAGACCATAGTAAACTTATTTGTCTTTTCTATGTCACTTCAATAAATATAATTTCATCGTCTTTTGTGCAATTATATCAATTTCACCATATTTATTTTGATAATTTCTTTTCCAAGTATCTTATAAGTATTTTTAATTAAGATTTCCACACTTTTATCTTCGTGCTTATTTCCTATTTCTCTTTGTATTCATGTATCACTAAGACCTTTTTATTTTAAAAGTATTCTCAATTGTACTTCCTAGGTTCATCTTTTAGTTTCATCTAAAATTTTTCTTAAAAAGACTTTTCTGAACATTCTTTCAGAGCACTTATAGTCTTAATTGCTTCCACATGTTTTTGGTTCCATAGCCCTTATTTTTCAAAATCGTAATCAGGATATTTTAAGTCCTAAGTCCTTCTTAATTCTGTCTCTAGTAACTTTTTGCAAATTATAAACGCAGCTGCAATACTAAAGACTTTTTGCATCTCCCTTGACTACAGGTAGTGTTTTCCTTCCTACCCTTTGATTTTTAAATTTCATCAACTAGAACAATGTAATCTTTTTAGCTTCTGAAATTTTCTAAATCTTTTAATGCCCTTCTCATTGCTAAAAAGTCAGCATTAAGAATATTTAATTTATCCATTTCTTCACACTTGCAATTCCTACTGTAACATTAAAGTTATTTAATATTATATCATATACATTTCTCTCTTTTTCTCAGTTAACTTTTTAGAATCATTAATTTCATCTAATTTCTTCACTATATTGTTTTAATATCACAGCTGCTAACAACAGTATACAAGTAGAGGACTCTTCCCTTCATCTACACCTATGACATTCTTATATTCTAAATCGTATAGATACAATGGATTATCCACTCAGTGACTCAAATTAAAATACTTCAGTCACTAGACTAAATGGAAAGTAAAAACAGTTCATTGCTAAGCTAAATTCCATTTCGGTTGTTATTTACTTTTCCTGACCTATGTGACTCATTTATTTTATTTATTAAATAGATGTAATTGTTAAATATTTGAAAATTTAATCTCTTTTGTAACCTTCTATAAAGTCGTCAAATAGTTTTTCCTGTAAATGTATATTCTTTGTTATCTAAAGGATTTTAAAAAATTCTAATTTAAAAGGCATCAGTGATTTGTCTTTTTACATTTTTATCTTCACTTCCATAGATAACATCACCCAAAATAGAGATGGTTTATACTCTTCATATGTACTCTTATTTGATGAGTTCTTCCTGTTTCTATAAGAACTTCCACCAATGAGATAATCTTTAACTTGTTCTACAACCCTATAATTAGATATGCTATACGTTTGCCATTTTCTTTAACTACATACCATTTTCTTTCTATCTTTAGTATCTCCTACCAATTAAATTTTCCTATTCTACCTCTAAATTTTCATCTGAAAAGTTACCTTTAACTATACAAGATAAGTTTTATGAATAGTTTTATCTCATAAAGCTTAAAGCAAGTTTTGCATGAGCATAGTTATTTTTGCAAACCAATATCCATCCACTTGTGTCTTTATCAAGTCTGTAGAATAATACCAGGTCTTATATTTCCATTTACAGAGATAGATTGTTTTGTATAGTATAGAAGTGCATTTACTAAAAGTACCATTATAGTTTTCCGATAGCTAGGGTGAACTACCATATTATATTTTTATTTACTAAAAATAAAATCACTATTTCGTCAAAAACTATACCAAGGAATGATTTTCAGCTTCAATATCTAATATTTTTCTTCTTCAGGAATAGAAATTTCAATTTTTCACCTGATCTAATTTTTCTACCATTCTTATTTATAACTTTTTGAATTTATTTTACACATAGGAGTTATCTATAAGTTTTCTAAATAAGAACGGGTTGCTTCTTCAATCTGTTCAGCTAAATATTTCATCTAATCTCATTCCTTCATATTCAGGACTAACTTCAAATTCAAATTTTTCTTTTATATTTTCATAATATTTTCCTAACATAATTATACTTTTCTCTTTATTTTAGTAAATCAGATAAATATATAAATAAGTAAAAAGAATAATGTGATATGTCACTGAAAATATATAAAGAGCTATTTTATAATGTATACATAAACTGATATATAAAACTAAATTTATGGGAGGATGGCAATAGTAAAAGGAACAAAAGAAAAATTTTGAGCAGAAGTATTGAAAAACAGAAGGAATAGTGTAGTAGATTTTGGTGCAAACTGGTGTACTGTGTAGCAAGTTTGGTACCCTATATTAGATGAAGTTGTGAAGAGATCCAAAATAAAAATAGTTAAAGTGAGACATAGATGAAGAAAGAGATTAGCAGCTCAATACAAAAATTATGGAGCTACCCATACTTTACTAGTATTTAGAAATGGAAAGTCATGATAAATCAATGGGATTAATCCACTAGGTAGCTTTTATTCTCAAAATAATGGGAATAATCAGAGCCAAGTGTGAGCCTAAAACTTACATTTACTTTTTATATTTACTAAACTTCTTTTTCATAGTAGCTCTTACTACCTAAATTTAGCAAAAATGTTTCTATCTTTAAAATTAATTTTGAAATTATATTTGATAAAAATAAACGTATAATAAATTCGTAAAACATACATATAAAATACATTTTGTTTTAAAATTATTACAGTTCAATTATATTAGGATATTTTAAAAATAAGCAGTAAAGGGGGTATTTTAATGAAAGAACAAATTGATCTTAAAACGAAATTTGAAAAGAAAAGCATAATAACTAACAGCTACATTAGTGGCTTTTTATTATCATTAACCCTTAGCTTTTTGAGGAGACTATGAGGTTGAAATGAGGAATTAAAAGAAAAACCGAGAACTTTGGAAGAGCAACAGAGAATTTGAAAAGACAGGTCTATTTAAAAAGTGAAGCTGAAACTATAGAAAATAGATTAAAGATTGGTCAACTATTAAAACTACAAAATGAAAGTGACTAAACTTTTTGATTAATGAAGGAAAAATGACTTGATAAATGAGGGAATAGGTAAAATAGAAAATAGAGGCTATATTGAGGCATTTCTTTCAATAAACACACACCAAACAATATATTAAATTCTGGATATATTGACAAAGATGGCTTTAGATGGAAATATATCTAATAAAAGTTATATTAAAGGAGCTTCTTAGTAGCGATACTTTTAAATAGAATTTCTATAGAAAATGAAGGAACTATTGGTACTTTTCAATGAAAATAAAAATTAAAAATTTTGGAGATGTTAGCATGAATAATAGAGACATATCTAGTACTGAAAAATAGAAACTATGGACTTATTAATAATTCTCAGAAACAGGTGATATGACACTTTAAAAATCTGCAAGATAAAACAGCTAATAAAGGAATAGTTTTAGAAAGCTATAACTTAAAAAGAAATAAGTCCTAATTCAACAATATTAAAAAGATGATAAAAGGAAGATTAATAAAAATTATGCTAATTCAGCTATAGATGATACTGAAATAAATAATGGAATTTTAAGGTGTTTTAATGTAACAATGGATAAAAATTTAGAGTATAATTCAGTTTTTAATATCATAAAGGCTAAAAATAGAAGATAATATTGGCTTTTAATAATTCCACTCTTAATACTGTCCTATAGCACTTTATAGAAAACGGAATAGAAATGGAATTTAAAAATAATAGCAATATAGGAAATATAAGAAATTATTACACGAAATACTCTCCTTTATTAAAAAGACTTTACTATAGATAATACAACAAATGTTGGTAGTATAATGATATCTGATGTAGATATAGAAACATAAATTTATAGCAAATGAAGATATAGTAAATAAAAATATGGTATTAGAATAAAACGATTTTTGAAACTTCTCAGATAAGAATGTAAATACTGTATCTACTATTAAATTTGTAGAAATTCTAACTGGAAAGCATGCTGTAAAAGATGGTGGGAAGATGCTACGGGAGAGAGTACTTTGTTAGAATGGATTGGGTGAATAGTGAATATCACCTGTTTATTATAGATATATATAGAAGAAATGGGATACTAATAGGTATAAATCCTTATGATATATCAGGAGTAAAGGAATTGGGACAGGTAATAATCAACAGATTCTATTAAGGACAAGTAGATACAACTGATTCTAACATGTTACTAGCTCAAGATCAACTTAATATAGATGCAGATCTCACTTCTTCATGATATAGTGATAATGCTCTAATATTCACTTTTAATTGGTAGATGGAGCACATGAAGTTAGAAATAAATATAAGATGTAGTAGACTAAGAGTACGCCATTCCTCACCAGAGGATAAAGCTTTACAAGTTACACCAGCTATACCTCTATAACACCCCAACACCTATAACACCAGGTACAAGTGTTACACTCAAGTACCTACTGTGCCAGCTACACCAGCTAAACCAAAAGACTATGGAACTAGAAATGCTATATATAGAGAGTATAGTTACAGCTGATAAGATAAAGAATTTAAGGTATATATAATAATGATGAATTAAAAGGTTTCTATAGATATTTTAAAGAGATATTTATGTAAATAAATCCTGATGCAACAACTAGGAAGCTCATTAAATAACTTATCTACATTAAGAGATAATGCTCTTTTTGAGATAAAACCTAACCTAAATAAATGGGCAGTAATGGGTGGAGCAGTTTACATGATAATGAAACTAAATATAAAAGTTAGTACAACAGAAGTTGATACTCAAAACAACAGGAGCTTATGCTAAGGGAGAATATGGATTAAAAGAAGATACAACTTTGAAGCAATATTGGGTGGAACAAACCTCAAAACTGACTTATCAACTGGAAAAATTAAAGGTTCATCAGCATATCTTAGGGCATACTGTAAAAGAAATATGTAAATAATTTTAAATTTACTTTTCTAGGAACAGCTGTTGACTTTTGCTGAAGATAAGGTTAAAAGAGATGCGTAGGTTGTGAAGGAATAATAGAAACATCTGAATCTAGTGCAAAAACCAGTAGAGCTTTTGACTTATAGCAGAGCTAGCTTATTCAAAGAATCTAGGAAAGAATTTCTATATTGAGCCAAAGTTTGGACTTAGCTATAGTAGAGTAAGACGTGGAGCAGTAACAGAAAAGTGATGGAATAGAAAACTTACATGTAAACTCAAAAACATTTAACGAAACTAAAGCGAGAGTAGGATTAGATTTAAAGAAAGAAATTATAGTAGGAGTGGAAAACACAATTCACTTAACTTTATTATTAATACAACATGAAAAGAATATTAAACGAAACAAAAGGCTACAAACTATAAAAAGCCAATGTAAGTTGGAGAGTAATTTGATATTCTAGTTCCTGAAAGAGAAAAAGGAAGAACAACAACTGGGAATAGAATATAAATTAGAAAATAAAATTTGGACTATTATTCAATTTAAAAGTTGACTATGGTTTCAGTCATGGAAGCAATAAAAATCTACAAAGATTTAGTACTAGGTTTAGGATATAAAATTCTAAAAGGAAATAATTAAAACTAAGAGTTATAATTGTTAACTGAGATATTATACTCTTTTTATAAATAAAAATTGTAAACTTATATAAAAATAGTAAAGATTCATGTAAATACTAAAAATAAGGAAAAAATAGAATATGAAATAAAAAATTATATAGGAACTTTATGGAGTAATATGGAGGATAGATCTTCTTTTGCTCAGAAAACTGAAGGAGAAGGAAATATATTTTTCAATATTAAAATGTATTGAAGAAAATGATAATTATTTAAAAAGTTGTAGTGATAGGAAAAAGTAAAGAACATACACCAAAAATAGCAATAATTAAAAAGAGGGATATGAAATATTAGCCTAAATTTGATGTAGGAGATGAAATAAGACTAATTAAGCATCCTAATGAAAAAGCATTATAAAGATTAATAATATGGCATGAAGGAAAAAGATAGAAGAATTTTCTATATCTTAGATGTTGAAGGAAAATCAAAAGAGAAGTAATAGTTGGTATTATGAAAGATGAAAAATAAGTTTGAAAAATAGATGAATAAAATTTAATTACTTCGAAGAAAGCTCCCTACTTTTACAGTGGAGTAGTTCACTATTCAAAAGATTTTGGTAGTAATCAGAAACTTGTCCTATTAAATAGCAGATGGAAGGAGCTATATAATTATGATATGCGGAAGAATTAAAAAGTAGAAAAATTTTATAGAAGAAGATTTTATAGAACTTAGGGACTCAGTAGAAGGACTAATAAGTGTAATTAGAAAAATACAAAGACATGAGATATAACTCAAGTACATATATAGATGATTTAAAAGAATTTTTAGCTGATATTAAGTTAACATTAAAAAAGATAACAGATAAGAACTAAAAATTTAAATTTTTAGGAGAAGATTACTTTGATTCACGTATTGATGATAGTATATATTCATATTATGTTTATGATAAAAATAATTTAGAAAAACACATAAAGCTAATGATGAAATAGAAATTGCAGATTTGGAAAAATTCTTTATAAGATCACAGAAAAAGTTATATATCATATGATTTAGTGTAAAATAACTAATTTTATAAAAATAAAAATTAGTTATTCCTGTTGATAAAAATAAAATAGTTGAATATAATAAGAGGTGAAAAAAGAAATGAATTTTTCAAAAATTAAAGATGCAGCAAATAAATTATTAGAATTTATGGAAAAATATGATTTAAATAATTATAATGAAAGATTAGTAAAAAAATTTCTAAAGAGTTGATATATGTGATAGATATAGATGAAATAGATGATGTTAAAAATATCAAGAGGTTAGGAAATAATAGTTGGATTATATCCACCAGAGGAGGCTTGATAGAAATGTATGTAGCTGATGTGAAGATAGAGAGAAAATGAATAAAATAAATGATGAATTAGAAGAATTAAAGAAAAATCACTTTATTAGATTAATCAATAGAATTATTTTTAAGATTAGATTTAAATCAGAAAAAGCTATGTAGATTGATATTTATATAGCTTTTTCTAAAATAGAGTACAAGTTTCTATAATGTAATAGGTTCAAGAGTTGAAGAGCTAGGTAGACAGTTTAAAGCTGGAACAATTAATGAAGAAGACTTAAAAAGAAGCAGTAATAGATATAGTAAAGGGCTATGGAAAAGATATAGGAATAGACTTTTGATGTAGTATACTTAGATGAAAAAAACTATGCTAAAAGATTCAAAAAGGAAGTACAGGTTTATCCTATATAGTAGATAGAAAAAGAAGATGGACAGTAATTTTTGCAGAAAAAAGGAAAAATAAGTGAAATATGAATATCAAGGGATTAAATTAGGAGATTCAATGAAAAGATAATAGATTTATTAAATAATGAAAATACTAAGCTTAATGGAAATTTTGATACTATTTAATATATGAGACAGGAAGTACAATAGAGGATATCTCAACAAGAATATATATTTGTTTATATACGGAATAGTAGTAATGATTAAAAGTATTTGATCAAGATTTTTGTTAGCAGAAGATTTAAAATCGGGAACTCCATTAGTAAAGAAATTATAGAAAAATATGGATTATATGAAGATGATATAGCAGAAGATGAAGGATATTATAGTCAATAAAAATATAAAATTAGTAATAGATATTGATTGGGGACAGGTAGATTAGAAAAGATATAATGATGGAATTGAAAGAATCATTGGTTATACTTTTTATGAACAAGATGAAAGTTAGAGTTTAATATTAGAAAAGATGAAGTTGATAATTGTTTAGAATGTAAAAATTTAAAAGATATTTTCATTCTTTAGAGAAAACAAATACAATAGAAGTAGATGTAGATAAAAAGAGAAATCTATGGGCAATTAGATAACTATAAATTTACTTTTTGATTTAGTAACAAAGAAATATAAAAGTATTCAAAATTTAGAAACAAGAGAGTTTGTAAAAACTTATAATTGAAAAAATATTATATTCTAAAAAACACTGTTTATTCCATAGAAGTATATCAGTCCATATAGAAAAGGAAATAATGAAGAAAATAAGTTATTATTAATTCATAACTAAAGCGTAAAGTTAGAAAATAAAAATAAAATTATGGAGGTAAAAAGTTATGAATACAACTGAAAAAGGAACTAATGGGAAAATATGCAAAAATTGGAAAATGCTATAAAAGGAAGCATCTGTGATGAAAGAAAAATAGAAAATGATAAAGGCACTGATGATACCTTTGAAGGACAAAAAACTTCAGGAGCAGCCTTTGATAACACAGTCTATGAAAAGTTATGATGCTTGGATAGAAACAATAAGAAAACAAATAAAAAAATCTGAAAGCACCCTAACAAATATAGAGTTTTAAAAAGTTGAAACTAGAAGCAATACAAAAATATAGCATAATAAAAATTAAATATCAACTGATATAAAAGAAAATGGAGTTTAATGACTCCATTTTTATTATATAAAAATAATTGATTAAAAACAAAAATACAATACAATTAGGAACTAATAAAAACTTTATAAGATTATCTAGAAAGTTATGTATCATATGATTAAAAATATTAAAATAAAAAGGAAGATTAAAAAATGACAACAGAGAAAGAGAAATGATATTAAATTTAAGTTATCAAGAGTTGATAGAAAAATTTAAAATGAGCCACAAAAAGTGATAAAAATTTTTACATGATGAACAGATATTGCAATGATACAGGATATATCATTGAGATATTAATAACTTTAATTATGATTATAATCAGAGATTACTATTTAGAAGATGATTCTTTTAATGAATTTTTAATTGAATTGGCATATGATAAAAAGGCATCATCAACATGAAGATTTAGCTTTTTACTTGAAAGAAACACTCTCCAACTAATAAACCGTGTGTATGATTTAGCAGTTATGGAACTTGATTATACGAAAGAGGACGAATTTTTAACTATAGCTAGAAAAATGTACTTATGCTAGGGGTATACTAATACTCCAAAAGCAAAGGAGAAATTAGAATTACTAGCCCAAAATGAAAATGAACTTATTAGAGAATATGCAATAAAAACAATTAAATAGACATGATTTTACAGATGAAGATGTGGAGGAACAAGATTAATGAAAGTATGAAGAACAAGAAAGAAAAATTTATGCAAAATATGATGATAAAGACAATAGAGTTTATCAAGCATATAACAATAAAAGTTGCTGATGAAGCAATAAAATTAGGAACATTTGGAGAACATTTTAGCTTAACAAGAATGACTTGGATAAAAACCTTCTATTCCTATGGATGATGTATAGATGTGATTGGGCAGAAAAGAAAAATCAAGAGAGTTTTTAGCTATTGATATTAAAAGAAGCTTTTGATGAAATAGTTAAAAATTCTGTGATATCATCATATAAACCCTAATTTAGGTATAACAGAAGATGAAATGGAAAAGAAAAGTTAAAAACTCATTAGTTAGATGTCAATGGGATCCAGAAAGAGATATCTATGGAAAACCAATAGGAAGAAGGTCAATACAGCTTGGAATAAGAGGAGAGGCTGTTGAAAAATATGTAAATGAATGGATAGTAAAATATAGATATAACTTTGATGATAGTTAAGAGAAATTAAAAAAGTATTGATAATGGAACTTTTAAAGAAAAATTTATTACCAGAAGAAAAGAGTACATATTCATTGAGCTACTCACGACTAACACCCTTACGAGTGCTAGAGCTCACGAGTGTTCTAATACATTTAATAAAAATAGAAAAGTTCTTGTAAATACTAAAAATAATATAAAAAATTTATGCTATCTAAAAAGTAATATGAATAAAACAAGGGAGAAGAATATGTTAGTTTATAGTTTGAAATGTCAGAAAAAGAAAAAGTTTATTTAAGTGCAGGAGTAATCGATACTATATTTGATAGTTTAAAGTTTTTAAAGAAACATCAGATAAGCTAAAAATAAAGAAAACAAAGGTTTATTTTATAAAGGAGTACATATGTGAAAAAGAAAATATATCAAAATTAAAAGATAGTTTCCTCTTGGAAAGGATTATTTAGTGAAGCTACTCAAAATTTTTGTATTGATAGGCTTTTTAATACAAAAATAGATGATTATGAAAGATGGAATTGTAATAAAGAAGAAGTAATGAAAGAGTCTAGAAAAATTGGTTGTTTTTGTGTGAAAAAGCAGAAAAAGAAAATAAGATAATAAGATGTAGAAAGCTAACTGTTAAATTAGCTGATAATAGAGGAGGAAAGATAAATATGTTGAAACATGATTTTGGAATAGTTGGAGAGAGAATTTTTTGGAAGATAATCTAATTTTATATATGATAGACAGTTTTGAATGGATAAAGACTTTTATCAGAATTTAGAAAACAATAAAGAAAAATATGGATTGAACTATCATGCGAATAACTTATTTTTAAGGGAGAAAGTATAACTAAACTAAAAATATTATTCTTCATTGGATAAACATATTTTGGTTTAGGAGAAGATGTAATTGAATTAGAGAATGTATTATATAACATGTGGAAAACATTCTTATAATAAATATAAGATACTTAATAGAAAGTTTGAAAAATTGGTTGTTTTATGTGAAAAAAGCAGAAAAAGAAAATAAAAATAATTTGAGCATTGGGGAATATGAAAAAAATTATTAAAAAGGAGCCAATATGAAATGTATTAGAAATATTTGTCTCCTACCTAAAAAAATATATTTCAGACAAACAATTTGAAAGAATTTTATCAAGATATAGATGATTTTAAGAGTATCTTAGAAGAAAAATATATATTGGAAAAATTTTATCTTCAAATTTTAATAAAAGAAATATAATTAGTATGAATACGTACTTATATGATTATGTAGATTATAAATCACTATACGATGAAATAAGTGATGCCTATGTAGAAAATTAATTGAAACTAATGAGAAAATATGAGATTATAGATATTTTGAAAAAGAAATATAAACAAAAAGAAGAAGTTTTTATAAGTTGTTGTATGATTGACACTAAGTTAGAATTAATTTACACTAATAAAAAGCTTTAAATTATCCAAAACATTGTGCTAATAATTGGGATGCAATTGAAGATTTTTATCTATGATGTTGTTCTTCCTAAAAATTGTTTTACAAAATTGGAGATAGTATAAAAGAAAAATTACCTCAAGATACAATAATTTTATTTTAGATAAAGATAAATCCAAATACAGCACAGTTTTATACGAATAAAAATGTAAACATTTATTTAGCTTTTCTCTAATGAATCAGGATTATTACTCATCTACAGTATTCAGGAGAAGCAGTAAATAAATCATTAGGGTAAACTGAACCTCTACGACTAAAGTCGCAAGGTTCTTAGATACTATTTAGTTTCTTTTGAATATCTAGTATTCAAATACTAGCTAATTTTCTTAAGACTTTACTGGACAAACTCTCCGTTGAGAAACATTTTACGTCCTGTTGGCTCAGTTCAAAACCATTTAATTTTGAGCAGTGAATATCACGAGGTTACTGCACTTTTTCTAACCTCAACCTCATATTCAGTTGCCAATGTTTCTAAATATATTATACATTAAAATTAGTAAGCATGCAAAATTTTAGTGCTACCTAAATGTTGGTAGTTTATTCATACCCTCACGAGTACTAGAGCCCGAGTGTTCTACTTACATATGAATTTAAAATCTATAAAAATTAGCAAATTATGAATTAATCTAACAGAATTATTTTAAGAGTTATATAAGTTTGAACTGCAAAAGGGGAGCAATATTAGTGTTATACCTACAGTTTTCATATCAGACAGAAAACATTCTCTAGTATTATATGATAAAACAAAATTTTACACTACTTCCAAGAATAACTAAAAACAAAAATTTTAAGAGAGTATTAAAAATGAGAACTTATGAAGAAAATAAAAGAGATTTAATTTATCTAATTAATAAATATTGCATAGATGATTTAAAAGAAAAGCTTTTTAGATATGATTAAGAATAGAATTTGACCAAAAATATATATTTAGTAAGTTTCTTCTAATTCAAAAATGACAAAAGAGATGATGTTGCTTAATGATTATACATGAATATATATAATTTAGATTAGTGGGCTATCAGAAGACCATTTTTAGTGTTAGATCAGGAACAATATTTTATTCAAATTCATTTAGTAAAGTAATGAGAGTTATACTATAAATAGCAAAATAAAAGAGCTATATAATTATGATATGTGAAGAAATTAAAAAGCGATTTTGTGAAGAAAGATTTTATAGAACTTAGGGACTCAGTAGAAGGCTAATAGTGTAATTGAAAATATAAGATATGAGAAAGATTCAGATGAATATGTAATGGAATTAAAAGAGTAGAAGAAGTTAATTTAACATTAGGATAACAGATAAAGGAACTAAAAATTTAAATTTTTAAGAGAAGATTATTTTAATTCACATACTAATAGTATTTCAGAATATGCAGTTTATGATAAAATGATTTAGACACATAAAGTTAACAAAAGAAATAACAGTAGCAGTAAGTAGATTTTGGGAAAAATTGCTTTATAAAATTACAGAAAAGTTATGTATCACGTATGATTTAGTGTAAAATAACTAATTTTAGAAAAATAAAAAGAATTAGTTATTCCTGCTGATAAAAATAAAATAGTTGAATATGATAGGTTGAAAAAGAAAATGAATAAAATTAAAAGATGCAGCAAATAAATTATTTAGAATTTATGAAAATATGATTTAGATGATTATAATGAAAGATTAGTGAAGAAATTTCTAAATGAGTTGATATGTGATAGCATACAGATGGAAATAAAATGATGTTAAAAATATCAGAAGTTAAAATAATAGTTTGGATTCTATATCCACCAAAGAGGAAGCTTGACAGAAAATGTGTGTAGCTGATGAAGATAGAGAGAAAATGAATAAAATAAAGTGAGTGAGTTAGAAGAATTAAAAGATAACATGATATTAGATTAACCAATAGAGTATTTAAAAGCTACAATAAGTTTAAGAATATGAATTGAACTGCACCTATAATATTGGGTTATTTGTCAAATAGTATTGATAGAAATTTATACTATGACCCTGCAGTAAAGTCAGAGGAATTTTTGAGAATGAGAAACATGAGAATTTACTCTGCTTTGTAAAATAATAGCCGAAATTAATCTCGCGCCATTGTGATCATTCATAACCAAAATATGATATAATGGCTGATGAGGAGGAATGCTGTTTTGAAAATTTGAGTATTTAAAACTTATGGAACTATCTTTACCTGTTAGTATATGTCATACTATTGCAAAGATTCATGAATATAGAGAAGAGCCAGGAACTCTATGTAGAAAATTATTCAGACGACTTTTAGAAGATGAGTAGAGTGTTTAGCTAAAATACAAAGTGCAAAAGTCTTCCAATGCTATTGAAGGAATTTATACTGCAATGATGCAAGACTTTCAAGGCACTGAATGAATAACCAGAACCTACGAAAACAGAAATGAAGAAGAAATTTGCAGGATATAGACACGTGCTTGAGATGTATCCATGAAAATTATGCATATATAGAATTTAATAAAAGTAGCATTCTAACACTTACCATAGTCAGCTCTATTCTTATTCCCATATAAATATGAAAATTTAAGACTATGGATGGCACCATTGTAGAAAGTGGATGCTTTAGGAAATAAAAGTACAGTTTCAGCTGATAAACGGTTTTGAAACGGAACATTACTTTGACAGAAATGGTGAAACACAAGAAAAGCAGTGAAGAAAATGTTCCTCCATTAATTCTAAATACCTGCACTTATACATGATTTCTTATGCCATTCTACATCCCTTTGATGATGGTAATGGAAGAATGAGTGAAGGATACTGGCACTTCTTTGCTTTATAAGTTTGATTATTTTGTTGGAAGATATATCAGTGTGAAATGCTCACATAGAGAAAGCACAAGAATCTTGTGTATAAGAAATTACAAAACTCCAGTGAAAAATGGCATACTGGAGAAAGGCGGTGAGAGCTTCCATTCATAAAAGAGGAAGTATATGCTGAGGGTTTTCTTAAAAAGCATATATAAAAGAATGCGAGTGATAGATTTAATCTAATTGGAAAAGAGAAAATTAGCTTCAGCAGAAGAGTAGCACCTGACATTCCATCATTAGAGCCACTTTCCAAAAAGAGTAATGTGATTCTTTTGCCCAGGTATATCACAGGGACAATAGAAAGAGCTTTAAAAAGAATTACACAGGATAGTGAAAAGATAAAACGGTAGGTGGTGGTCGTTCAACAGATATGTAAGGAATTTAAATTCTAGTTTTAATAAATACCAATCATAGAAATTTTACAGAGTTTCCTATTGTAAAAATATAAGAGAGAATGTATAATAGTGATATAAATAAAAGAAATGAAAACATGCCAGGTTATTTAAAATCTCCTTACAGGCTACTGCGACGTTCATTAGTGTTGAAGAGCCTTTGTGGAGCTCTTGAGCACTAATAGCTGGGCAAGTAACCAATAAAAAACTCTATGTAACGAACAGTTTTCATTATATAAAGGGAAGCAATAAAAATGAATAAACATAGTTTTGTGTTTTTAGAATTTGATAAATTAAAAGAACTAATTTTAGAAAATATTGTAATTGATGATAATAGAAGTTATAGAAAAATTTAGAGCCACTTATAAAAGATTTATCAGCACTTAATAATGAATTAAAAACTGTTAAAAGAACTTTTATGGACTTACTTTCTTTTGATGGTGGTTTTGAAGCTGTTGGGCTTAGAAACATCAAATAGTCTTATGGATAAAAATAAAACTTATAGGGACTTATCTTGAAGTTGAAGAACTTTGGGATATTAATGTGAAATTTAAGAACTGTAGAGTTTTTAAGGCTAGATTAGATGAATTAGGAAAATACAAGCAACTAGAGATACAATAGGAAATATTCCCTAATTTAAGAATGATAGAAGATAGTAATAAACAAAACTATCAATCCTGAAAAAGAAATAAAGATGATGCCTCTCTTGATTTAAAGATATCAGACTACAAAACTTTAAATATGAATATTAAAAGAAAATTTGAAGAACTTTTTGAAGAAACCATCTTTATCCAAATGCCTTTTCAAGAAAGAATAATAACAGAAAGAGATGGAAGAATGGTAACTCCTATAAATTTGATTTTAAAAGGACTTATCAAAGGTATAGAACACGATAGAAGCTCAAGTGGACAAACAGTTTTTATTGAACCACTTTTCAATAGTTTCTCTAAATAATAAAATGAGAGAATTAGAAACAAAAGAAAAAGAAGAAATCAGAAAAATCTTATTGAGAATAGCAGAACTTTTTAAGAAATAATAGAGATGATATATTTAACTATTGGAGATAAAGGCAATGTATTTAGATATCTTAAATGCAAAATCTATCTATACAGTAGATAATAAATGTGAGAAATTCAACAGTTAGCAATAGAAAGTTTTATCTTTAGAAAAGCAGAACATCCATTTTATAGATAAGGATAAGGTTGTTCCTTTAACTTTTTGAAAATAGGAAAAAGATTATGATATCTACTTATATACAGGATCCAAAATACAGGGAAAAACTGTTGCTTTAAAACAACTGGGACTCTTTAACTTTAATGGCACTTTCAGGTATACCAATTCCTGCCTCAGAAAATTCTAAAGATTGGATTTTTGAAGGAGTTTTACAGATATAGGAGATGAACAAGTATAGAGCAATCTCTATCTTCATTCTCAGCACATCTAAAGAATGTAAAAAGGAAATCTTAGCAGCAGTTACAAAACTCATTTAGTATTGCTTGATGAATTAGGTTCAGGAACTGACTAATAGAAGGGCAGCTTTTGCGTATGGCAGTTATAGACTACTTAAATGAAAAGAGGCTAAATCTTTTATAACTACTCACTATAGCCAAGTAAAAGCCTATGGTTACAATGAAGAAGAGATAGAAACTGCCTCAATGGAATGAATACAGATACACTTTCTCCAACCTTATAGACTATTGGTTGGGAATACCTGGAAAAGTAATGCCTTAACTATTGCACAAAGAATGGGCTACCAGATAGCATAATCTCTAAAGGCAAGGCATATAAAGTGAAGATAATAAAAAGTTGAAAAGATGATAGAAAAATATCAAGACTAAATCTCAAGAATTAGATGAAATGAGAGAAAAGATTTGCGAGATTACAGAGAAGCAAGACTTGATGAAAAGAGCTAAACAAGAAACTTTAATAATAGAAAAACAAAGAATGAAATCATTAAAGGCTGCTTATGAAGAAGCTGATGATAGAATGAAATGAGAACAAAGCCTCTGCTTGTTGAAAATACAACATGAAGAAAAAGAATAAAGAAAGACTGAAACAAATTCAAAAGAACTTAAATATGTTATCTACTGCATGAGAAGAGAATAAGACAGTGGAAGTTGTTAAAAAGATTAAAACTAAGGTTAATTTTAAAGTTGGAGATAGAGTTTTCGTAAAAAGTATCAATCAGTTTTGCCAATATTTTAAAGATTAACACATCTAAAGAAAGTGCAAGTGTACAAGCAGGAATTTTGAAAATTAGAAGTTCCTTTTGAAGAAATAAAAATAGTAGAAGAGAAAAGAAAAAGTATATAATGTAAGTACTCATAAGAAAAAACTCCTGTAAGAAGTGAAATAGACTTAGAGGAAAGATGGTAGATGAAGCTATCTATGAGTTAGAAACTTATTTAGATAGAGCTACTTTAAATGGATATACAGAAGTTTATGTAATCCATGGAAAAAGGAACAGGAGCTTTAAGAGAAGGAATATTGAAATATTTAAAAACTTCTAAATATGTAAAAAGAATACAGAATAGAGTGGACATGGCGAGGGAGGACTTGGATGTACAGTGGTGATCTAAAATAGAAAAAGAAAGTTACTTTTATTCTTGCAGCAGCAGGACAGGGTAAAAAGAATGAATATGAGCCTAGCCAAAACAGTTTTTAGAATATAAGGTGAACCACTTTTTACTCCTCTTACAAAATTGCTTTTTGAAAATCAGTACATAGATGATATTAGTATTGTAACTAATAAAGAAAACATAAAAATATAAGAGAATTTTGTGAAAACAAAAAGCTATTATCGAAAAGTCAAATATATTGTTGAAGAGGTGGAAGCGAAAGACAATATTCTATTTATAATGCAATAAAGAAAATAGAAATACAGATGTTGTTATAATTCAAGATGCAGCAAGAATATTTTTAAAAGATAAGTATATAGAAGAAGTTTGAAAAATTTTAGATAATACTTGTGATGGAGTGATTATTGCTGTAAAAATGTAAAGGATACGATTAAAGTTATTGAT
>BNJU01004878.1_pt1 | contig 192607 bp, 305 predicted proteins | sample 8539281 | NCBI WGS metagenome assembly BNJU01 (sample SAMD00202456, study PRJDB9452) | human saliva metagenome | isolation source: human saliva | place: Japan | reverse complement strand
GCCATGCATTGCTCAAAATACTGGAACCACAGAAGAAGCACCAGTACTGAGAACTTCAAAAATACTCGAAACCGGCAGAACTCAGAACCCACAGCATCACTTACAGTAAGTTGGCAAGATCATCAGTAACAGAACATGCTTGTACCCGAACTCTTCATCAACATAAACCTTCCTTTGATGCGAGAGTCTGAGGTGATACGGACGGCCAAGCCGTTGCGATACTCACGATCCTCTAAAACCTGCTCCCACACATCAAAACACCTGCCGTAACCGGCTCGCGAAAAACACCTTGCCGACATCAGCAGCGGTACCTGCAAAGCTTTGACGCTTTCAAACGTCGCCTTTATTTATCTCTCGCACCTGCAACGCAGATTCAAACACAGAAAACCTTTCTGCTCAGCAACAGTCCAGGCGCATACACCACAGGTTCTGAAAACTGCTCGGGGCGATACCTCTACATCCTGCGTACTCGCACCACCGTCAGTGAATCTTCTCCCACACCAGGTGGCTATCACCGCGCGCCGAGGGTAGACCTGCTAACGCAGCAAAAGCCTGCGCGCCCGTAACTGGGCGGTACACCTTCCTGCGGGCGCATCTGATCGGCTGCCCTGCCACAGACGCATACCCGCAAAAGCCTGCGCACCCAGAAGACGGGCGCATCAGAACCACGGACGCGCCTGAAGGACCAGGGAACCGTAGACGGTAACTGACCGTAAAACTTGTTAAACGTGGAACGTACCACCTGCTGCACCTCGCGGGAGATTCCGTCGAATGTTTAGTACAAATGGTACGTCCAACCTCATGTAATTGTGACTCAGCACAAGCTATATCATTCATCTTCGAAAAATATCTTCCAAAGCATTAAAACCGGAACGTTCAGCGCTTATACTATCACGCGAAGAATCTCACATGATGCACAACATCAGAAGAAACTGAAGAAGAATTACCTTTTAGAAACACTGTGAGAATTAACACGAGAACTTAACTGCTCACGTGAAACGCACAACATCCAAATACCCCGAATCATCACCGAAACAGCGATACCCCGTCACATCAATATGGTGACCGTGGAACTGGAATGATCCAACTTATGCCACAGATGCGAAATAAAAACGAGTCAAAGCAAAAACACCGGAATTAGTTTCATCCGTCACCGCGATACTCTTCATAGCGAAGGCTTACCCGCCGTCACATCTACGCCCATACACATCAGCAACGAAACCACTGAGTCCCTGCATTCGGCAAATGAACCTTCACCGAAGACCCAAAACGTAGACTGAATCTCACCAGCTGTCTTACAATCTTCGCTCGACACCAGCTCCGAACATTCTTAGGAATCACCGTATTCTGTAATACGGTGCGGAATAGCAATCAAAATGAATACCAAGATTCGCCAACCGCGAGGTAAACGCCACCAAATTACTGAAAAAACTGATCCGCCTGCTCCTTCGAGAAACCATTCATCCCCTTCAGAGTTACGAATACTTGTCACCTCATCCACATACAGACGCGGCATATTCTCCGACTTCACCGCAGACGGGACACGGTTTGACGCCAAACTCCTCATAATTCTTAAACGAACCGTACTTCTCAAACACCTCTGTGCGCCGCTTCGACTCCTCATTCAAAATCCACGACAACATCCGCAAAATACCGGAAGCGGTACCCTGGAAATCACGGATATGCGGCAAAAGCAGTGTAATAACCGACAGACCCCTTCAAATCAGCCACATAAAAACGCTAAACCTCCGACGGTGGAGCAGATACACACTGCACCACCAGGGACGAGACCTCCCACGACTTAAGCTGCCACGCGCTGCCCAGCCACCAGCAAACCAGGGAACGACCCTATCCCAATAATCCGACAAAACCGGCTGCCCGTGCGAGACACACCCACACCACCGGGGGCAGATACCGAAGAATTAAGTACAAAATCACGTACCTGCTGCGACGACAACATATCCCCCAGCGTTACCACGCGAGACTGAACACCCTTAACAATCGTCACATCATAATGCCCCGCGCCGGACTCCAACACCACCTGAGCATCAGGTACTTTTAACTACCTCATTACGCGGTGTACCTGATACTGCATCCCACGCTCAAACTCAGAAACCTTAGAAATTCAGCTTCGACACAAAACGAAACCGTAATCTGGTAATCATTCTCCCGAACCGAAGAAGCCTCCAAAACGCAAAATACCTTCATCATCCACCTGCACCGAAGAAGGAAGCGCCGAACTTACCGCGTTACGTACCAACACCTCCAACTCACGGAACACCCTCAGAGTTCTCACCCATGTCACCCACTGTCCGAAAAGACTTGTTATGTGTCGGTAATACGCGGCGGGTACTGTCTCCAACAAAAACTGGCGCGTAAACACACCCTCCTGCAACGCCGACATATCAGGGTATGCAGCAGAAACATTCTCAAAACAGCGGACGATACCTCAGAGGTGAATCCTCCTCAAAGGACGAAAACGTCAAACACATCCTCCGTGAGAACACTGAGCAAAGAATCCTCCTCAACCTCAGAAACAGGCTGTGGATCATCCTCCCTCTTCCTGAGATTGACCCCACACAAACGAAGGCTCATACTCATCCTGAGTAGGCGATACCTGCCATCCACGCTCAGACCACGGCGAAAAACGAATCCTCGGCAGGCTCCTCAACCACCCTCAAAATCTGAAGGGTCATCCTCCACCTGCGGTTCAACATGCTCACCTAAAAAGTGTCATCATCTCATATCCCCAACAAACGCCGAGCGCGCGGGGCGACACACCATCAACAAAAACACACCCAAAGTCGCCAACGCCAAACCGGAAAGCACAACGGGAACAACGGCTTGAGGCGAATAAATAAACCCACCATCGCGAGCACCAACGACAACGCGATCTCGCGCGGCACCTGCAACCGCAAGAAACAAACCCATCTTCGCGCCCACAATAGAATTAGCTGACTGAAACGACTTCAAAAACGCAAGAAGAGACTTACCCGTATTCGATGAAGCACGCTTCGCCGAACGGAACAAGGCTGCCTCCCACGCCGCCATCTCCAAAGGATTCTTCTGAGCATCCTGCCCAGGCTGCGGTACCTGCTGCCCGAAAGGATCAGAAGATCCCCGACCAACCCACCGGAGACGACGAAGCTCGAGACTGCCCCCACGGATCAGCAGAGCCAGACGAACCAAAAAGGGTCAGCAGAAGAAGCAGAAGACCACGGGTCAGCGCCAGGAGGAAAAACCCACCCGAGAATCCCTACGCATCAGAACTCCCACCCCTGACGGCGAAGAAGCACCTGTAGGGTTGATCCCAACTTAGCTGCTCATGCGCGGCGGGTTACGCCTAAACTCAAACTCAGCATCACGGGACGCCATAAAATCTCACCGAAACCTTCACCACTTTATTCCACAAACCGAAAACGCCGACCAGCACCACCAAAACAAGATAATGCTGATCACAACTGACATGCGGTGAAACGCGCCTTATCCGAGAAAAACTGTATGCGATACCTGTACCCGCACAAAATCAACAGGAAAGGCTCAAAAACAAACGCCAGAAACTCCGTCACCGTACACCACCTAACCCTTCAATTGAGGGGACTGCGATGGGGACGGGTTAGAGCGCTCCTGCTGCGCGCGATTAGCCTTATACTCGCGGTACTGCTCCATAATGAACGAACCGGTAGGCTTCGCGTTAGCGCCCGAAAGAGCCGTAGCAAGGTCAGTATCACGTGAAACTATCCAACCCGAGTTATACTCGTCAAACTTCTCCACCGTCAGCGTGACCGTAATCTTCTTCCGAGGAAACTTCTCATCCTGCATCTTAGTTTTCAGGTAATCATTAAGCCACTGCTGCGCCGCCTGAGAGTCACCCTGCACCTTATCCAGCTTCCACAACTGCTCGTAAATAGCGTCCTTTTCTGACTCCCAGAAATCCTTATTCGTCACATCAATGACGCTGAGCGTCACCTCAAACGTCTGCTGCTTATCAGCGGCGATACCTGCTGACTGCACCGACTCAATCTGCATCGACTGCATCGCAGTTTTAAAAAGAATCGCGTTTAAACATCTGCGCCTCATCAACGAGTTTCGTCGAATTAGAAGACTTCACCGCCTCAGAGTATGTTGTCACCACAGCCGAAGCGTGCGAGACACGCTGCGCTGCTGCAACCTCAAGGTTCGAGAGGTTACGGATAAAGTTATACACCGTATCCTCAGCGTTCATACCCTCAACACCAAGCCCAATAAGATCGCACTTATTCGACCCCCACACAAACCCTTCGCCGGGGTAATCCCCGCACTTATCCTTATACGCCTCCTGCTTACGCCCAAGGTTCGTATCGGTACCACCGTTGATACCGGTAGCCTTCGGTTTAGCGGATTTAGTTGTTGTCGGTTTAGCGGGCGTGTTCGACTCCCAGCTGGGGATCATCACAAAGAAAACTACGATCACCAGGAGAATAACGCCGCCTGCGATCACAAACTTGAGGAAAGGGTAACGGAGAAAAACATTCTCCCACCACGTTTTGAAATTCTGCATCGTGCACCTATCCTTCTTCTAATCATCAAACTTCTTGACCGTAGTACGCATATACGCGCTGTTCACAAGACTCTTCGGAAGCTCCATACGCACTACCACCGGAGATTCATCATCTAGCAACGCCAAAAAGGCGTAAGAATACTTATTAACCTTGTCGTAGCTGAAATCTGCTGCGTCTTTCGACATGTCGATACGGTCATCCCCGTAATCGGACATATCCGTAAAATGCATCTCTTCCGCGTCAGTTGAAGTACGTGTATTACGTGTAATCTGAATCAGAGTATCTGTAAACTGCTCAATACCTAAACCTTTTCACACATAACGAGACTGCTCAGCATCAGCTTGCGCACCGATAATACGTGAGGTTGTATTCTGCAAAATACCGAACACATCATTATCAATCAGAGACGACAACTTATTAGTGAGAATAAAATTCACAACACCAAGTTTACGTCCACCCGTTAGAGTACTGTTCACAGTATTATAAGCGCGCGCATATCACCATAACGCTGAAACTCCTCAAAAATTGATAAGAGAACTGCCCGCGAGATTTAGCAATAATACTCACGGAAATACATAATATGTGTAGAATAAAGCATCGAAAGAGCTAACGAAACTTCCGAAATCGTAGCCGCGTTACCGCCCTCTAAACCAAACGAGTTGATAACAACTTTCGCATCAGCAACCTCAGATAACGTCACACGATCACGAAGCCACGACGACATAGCACCATACTGACGATCCAAATACGGCTGCAACGACTGCAACAGAGCATCATACACCTTACGAGTCTGCGAAGACTTATCCGTCAAAGCATCCAACACAGGATCATAAACACGCTCCTGCTCCTGAAGCGATACCTGAGCAAAACTACGCTGATACTGCTGTGCTTGATACAACAAACGTTTGAACATGTTAAACACATCGAACAACGTTAAATCCTTAGACAACGCCCACGTAGACATATCAGAGCTAGAAACGCCTGCCTGTTGATACGTCTTCGACACAGCATAATTCAACAAACGAATACCCATACGGTTAGCATCAAGCAAATCACTCTTACCTAAACCACGGGATACACCCTGCTCAGAAACATGGGAAATATTCGCCATAGTCGCCAACACACCCACAGTCGCCGTAAAAGCGTACTGATACAAACCCTCAACAATACTCACGAAATTATCATCATACTGACCCAAATCACCTAAAATACGGTGATCGAAAATAGTCACCGGATCAAAATAACGACCAGAACCAGCAGACATATTAATCCGAAGAATGTTCTTCCCAAAAGTGGTTCCACTCAGCTATACAGCGCGTTATACTCACCATCAATATCAAACGTAGAAATAGCGTTCTTATCCGCGCACACCGAAATATTGAAACCCTTCAAAAACCCGGACTTACCCGCACCAGTCTTCGCAGCAATCAAAATATTCTCAGCTTTAGAACCGTCCGCACCCTTAAACTTCTTAAACACCGGACGACCAGTCTCAACATCGGTACCCACATACTTATCGCCCACACCGACGATACCCTGCTCATACGAGAACATCTTCGCTGCAATCTCATCGGTCACCACCGTATCGCCGATCTGAGACAAAGCGGAACCGGCGGACTTACCGGCGGTAGGGCTAAGCACCTGAAAATACTTCACATTCTCATTATCCACACGGTTAATGTCCATGCCCTGATCCTGGCAGAAATCAACCATATGGCGCGCCACATTATCAAAAGCACTACCGCGTTTACCCACCACCGTCAGCACAGGGACAATACGGTACGTCTGGCGGAAACGGTTATTGACCGCATCCACCAAATACGCAATCGTCATATTACGACGGCGGAAACGATAAAACAGCGAGCGCCCGCTACCCTGAGCTATATCATAAACCGTCTCCTCACCTTTGCGCTCGCGATCATCGTCATACTTCTTCTCCGTATTACGCCACACATTGAACAAAGAACGCATCTTCGGTGAACGCCACTTAAACGAATGCGGCAGCATCAGAAGCAAATACTGAATGCGGGTATCCTTATCCTCTTTCGGAATACACGAACGCCGCAGCAGACCCGCGAAATTAGAAGCAATATACTCAGGAAACTCATCAATCGTATACGTATACGCCACCTGATCGGTACCCGACATCAAAGCGTTAATAGACGCATACACATTATGCTCGCGTTGAGGCTGATCCTCCGAATAGTCGCTGAACGAACTATTACGGAAAACCTCACCCCACACCTTCCAGAAGGGCATACCCTTCTTTCCGAAGGCTTTGAAACTACCTTTGGGTAAAAACGAAAAAATCATATCAACCTACACCTTCGGAAGGAAACCTTCTAAAATACGAAACTTATCCTCAAAATAATCACGATAAAACCCCACACGATCCTTCGGAACCTCAGGAAAATTCTCATACGGCTCCACCGTAAACATAGTACTGTTCCGGGGCAATGGAACACCTAACGCAAAAGCTCGGCGACGCGCAGGCGATACCTGCTGTGCATGTTGCAGCTCTTTGAAAGAGGAAGCGGCAAACACAGTATTCACACATTTGTTACGTCCAGTAACAATACTTTCATACGTATCCCCACGCATATCAACAATAACAAGAGAATCAAACTTTTGAATAAACAAATTATGAATCACCTTGTATGTAGGATAATTAATAAACAAAATATCCTGATTATACGCACCTTTATTCGTATAATTTATATCATCAATAAACGAAGACTTATCCAAAACAGGTTCACCATACTTATGAGCATAACGTTCACCCGGAGGAACAATAAAAACCAATTTAATACGCTTATGACGAGTATTCACCAAATAATCATAAAAACCCAACATAAACGACACTAAATACAAAGGTGTTCCCACCGACTTCACCACTAAAAATACTACGGAAAGTCTCAGAATACGTAACTGAACCAAACTTAGAATACGTCTTACCCGGAACCCTGCAACACCGGCTGTTTAACCTGCTGCGACTCCTTATGATCCGCCAACATCTGCTGCTGTAAAAACACACCAAAAAACATCAGCTCGCGCACTAGCGATACCAACAACTCTGTGCACTGCTGCACAAACTCATCCTGCGAAAAACGTTGCTGAAAATAAGTGTGCAAGGAATTACGCAGCACACGCTGCTTCAAACCAGTAAAGACTTGAGTGGAAGAATCCTGTATAAATTTTGCAACGCCAACAGGTACGGGAACTTCTTGAAAAAGCGATACCTGCTGCTGAACTACGTCAAAAACAGCTCGTACAACCTTCAACTCGGGTGAGTCCTCAGGAACGATGATAGTCTTCTGTAAACTCTTGGAGACAAGAAGAAGTTGGGCATATAACTTATGCAGAGCCTCATCTAAAGGATTTAAACCGTTGAATCCTTGAGAGTTGAAAGTAAAATTACCTTCAAAATTTTCTACATCATGGGTTAAAGGTTCTCCATCAACATGACAAAGAACCTTACCCAAATCATTCTTAGTAAAAGTAACTTCACCTAGCATGATTTTAACTTACTGAACCAATCATACTTCGTAGGAATATATTTAGAAGAGGTGGAAGTCAAATAATCCTCAAAATCAGAATTACCTGAATCCGTGAAACAAAGTTAGAACGTTTCAAAGCATGGAACACTGGAATCGAATAATCAGTATTCTCCAAACTTGTCAAAAGACGTGAAAACTCAGAAGTGTTGCTCGAAGAACAAACAACTAAACTAGCATTACGTAAAACATCCTCCGACAAACGTCCTAAATAACCAAACGGGCAAGCAATAACAACCTTATTGTAGCCTTCATAAGAACTAGAATCAGAGAGTTTAGAAAAACTCATTAGAAAATCACGGAATCACGCAAAATATTCGGCTGCGCAAAAATGAAATACTGTCCTCAACATAAGGTGAAGAACCTATAGAATGGTTACCAGAACTAAACTCTGAAGAACCATCCAAAAACGCTACAACACCCTCAGATGAAAAATCGGTATCAAAATAAGCAACCCGAGAACCATTGACATACTGAGACGTAGAACTAAGAGCGATACCTAATGCCACCTGATGAATCACATCAGACATACCTGTCACCACCGTAATACGGTTCAAAGACAAACGCGAAACATCACTAATCAGAGTCCACTCAGAACCACTGAGGTACCTGCACATCAGAACTTACCTGATGTGCAGAAGATCGTGAAGAAACCACACGAGAACTGGAAGGCGGTACTGCCACATCAGAGGAAGCAGAAGAATAAGAAGTACGGTGAGAAGAAACAGAACGTTCCGAAGAATCCTGCGCATCAAAAACCTTTCCCCACACTCCCTCGAAACAAAACCCGGTATCGTCATGATTAAAACCCTGCCTCTGCTACATAAGAAGACAAATCAAAATCACCATCAGCGACACCCTGCGTTACTTCCGGGACTTCCTCAAACGAAGACTCAGCGGAATCATAAATATTCTCACCCTCGTCCACAGCATACGGAGAATCCCACCCTTGGGGAATGGGAGAACGCGGCTGCGGGCGTGGAGGTGTGAAATCCAAAGTCTCACGACGGGGAGGGTTAGGTAAAGCACTCAACGACGACTGCGACGAATCCTCTTCCTGATCCAAAATATCCCCGTCATCAAACCCCGGATCAGGTAAAGAATCCTCAGCACGACGGCGACCAAACCAGCGAGATAAGAAACCCTCTCCCGAACGAGAGCGCGAACGGCGCTTCGAGCGAGGCGGTGGGGTAGGAGTAGGCTTATTCACCGACCGGGCAGCTCGGGTAGGTGCGGCGTTAGGGTTAGTAGATGAACCTGAATAACGTGCTTCGAGATCAGGTAAATCAAATGTAGAAAGAGCTGCATCATCTGAATTTACCGGATTCTTAGGGTATGTAACAGCTGCGATAGAGTCACTAGGATATTTCTTAACAAAACCTGCAACACCAGAATCAAAAACAGGGCTGCATACCACTAGAACGTCTGATTGAAAACCTAAACGATCTTTACGCAAAAAGTTATACAGTTTGTTTAGATTAATAATTCGAGAATCAGACTTATCTTCCTTATCCAAAACAGTATTAGCCGTAGAAGCATCATCAGATAAATAATTCTCAACTACAACAATACGATCATAAGAAACATTATTCTCATAGAACATAACTAAGAAAAATCATCTACGGAAGAGAAATAAGACTTCTGAACATTTTTAACAGTCTCAAAAAATTTTTCGTTAGAAATAATCAAAGCTAACGAGTTCACGCGACCCATACAACAACCCTAACTATACTCAAAGTACCTATGAAAACCAGTATATCACATGAAACAAAAAGAATAACGACTAACCAAACGGACTATAAGCCTGCGAATCATCCTGAGAATCACCCTGAGAAACAACCACCTCAGACCGCGATACCTCATCCAACTTCCCCGCACCAAAACTCTCAGACTGGAACGGGTCAAACGTCGAAACCTCATTTACCTTTTCCTTATTGTCAGCAGCAGGAACCCCTCGACGTTTCTTCATCTTCTCCTGACGTACACGCTCCGCGCGCTCCTGCTTCGACTTCACCAAAGCAGACCGCACCTGCCGAGAATACTGCATCGCCAACGACCGCTCATACGAAGACTTCTCAAAGACTTCCTCAGTACCATCCTCAAACGACCGAGAAAGAACCTTCCACCCGCGCATCACCTGACCGGAATACACAGAACTAACCGCATCATCAATACTGAAATCCTTCAAATTGAAATACGATTTAACAATCACGCCAATGTCCTGTTTATTGGCGATACTCCTACCTGTGTACATCCCCTGTAGGATTAGACCGAGAAACTTATCTAAAGTGTTGTACAAGTCTTTCTCATTCAGATTATGGGTAGAAAAACGAATAATATCGTAAGAAATACTACTACCCTTAGATTTTTCATCGAGATAATCCAGAATCGACCCGTTCAACTCATTCAAACCCATAAACGGTGTAGCATTAGCTTTCGCTATCTGCTTCGCTTGACGGATACGGAAATCACCGCCCCGGTTATCCATCAAATCAATGTACGCAATCGTCACCCCCGCGCGAACGGGCATAATTCAAAGCATCAGACACAGCCTTATCGTGCTGGCGCTTATGCTCCTCCGTGGAACCCACCAAAGAGCCTTTATTCAGAATAATAAAATAACCAATAGACTTATCCTTGAAAATGCAAAAACCACCTTCAGAGATACTGGCGATACCCCACAGGTCTGACAGTTCTAAACGGTAATCATTTTTACGACGATCTAAAAACTGAGCACGGTACTTATGTTCCTTCAAAAAATGGGTACCGTAAAATAAGGAAACACACATACAGAAAAGCTAACGTGTAAAAAACTTTCTGTAATAATGTTTCAAAAATTCAAGAACAAAACAACGGCAATAGCCAGCGAAACCAAAACAAAAACGCTAGCCCACAACAAACGAGTATTACTCGTCTCCACACGGTTAGAAAGAGACGACGTTAAAGACATCGGCATACGTACACGATCCACCGGATAATTCTCCGGGCGCATACTCTCCGCAGCACTCTCAATAACCGTTTTCTTCATCAACTTATCACTCATGCCACACCTTCTCCACATCCACAACCACAGCCGGAGAATTAGCAAAAGCCCCCGGCCACATCACCGACAAATCAGACATACCCGCCATAGCTACAGGCTTCGTCAAAGCCACATCCTCAAAAGCCTTCCCAGGATTCGGGTCAGCATCAAAAGCGTGCACAATAACAGGTTTACCAGCCTCATTCTCACCCACATAAATACCAACGTGAGTTGAGTTCACAATAATATCCCCAGGCTTAGCCTTCGACTGCACATCCTGCGTAGACGATACCTGCGTAGAAGCACCACCCCACGCCTGCAACATCGCACCCGTGTACATATAATCCTGCAAATCACCTTTATTCATCGACGAAAAATCGAAAGGATCACCCTGACGTTTTCCCCCGCTGTTAAGGTAACCTAAGGACTCCCCAACCTCAGAAACGAACGTGGAGCAATCAACCACACCTTGCCCGCGTTCCGTCCAGTCATAGAACAAACGCCCCTTGTTCATATTCTTATAATCACTCGTCACCGGCGTGTTCACCGCCTGCACCGCGCGCGATACCACCCGTTTACGTTGATCCGAGAGCTTATCCCACTCTTCCTGCTTCAAACCATCGGGCTTATCGAAAGAACCTTTACCCGCCTCAGGTTGTGCTGCACCCGGTGTTGCAGGTGCAGAAACGGACGTATCAGAACCCGAAACACTCCCGTTCCCACCGAAGTCACCACCGAGCAAACCAGAAACCAGAAGAACACCGCCACCAATAACAACAGTTACAATTGCTAGAGAAGAAAGACTACAAGAACTTCAAGAGCTGTTAGAAGAATAAGTAAAGCATCAATAATAGCTGCCACAATCTTGAGGACACGAACACTAACATTCGCAGAAGCGTTACGTAGTTTTCCATCACGGGCACCCTTTTCTTGAGCAACACGAACAAAAGCAATATAACCTTTAATGAAATGCTACTCATACTAAAAAGAGTAATGTGAATACTAACCAAAAATTCCATATAATTTACCTCAAACAAGTGGCAGATTCTCTAACAAAAACATAGAGAATCTGCCACTTATTCTAACACAGAAGAAATCTACTTCTTCTTCAAACCCTTCTTAGCTAACCACGCAACAGGATTAGACTTAGAAGAATCCTTTTTCTTCTCCGCCTCATTCTCAAACAAAGAACTAGAGTTTTTAGCTTCCTTATTCTTAGCAGGACGAGTCGTCTGTGAAGGCTTCGTATTGAAATAATCAGTCCACTCCGAAGAACCAGACTGAACAGAATCCTTCTTGGCTTTCTTATCCTTCGACTTACTCTTAGAACCGGAAACCACAGAATCTACAACAGACTCCGTACCCTCATTCGACGAACCAAAACCAGAAGGCGATACCTTCTCTTCCTTATCTTCAGAACCCTTCTTTGATTTACCCTCAAAGAAATTCACACGATCCTCAACCGAACCCTGCGCGCCCGGAACAGAAGACTTAGAATCTCCTTCAGATAATGAATCATCCTGAGAAGAACCCTTCTTACCTTTCTTACCCTTCTTCAGAATCTCATCAATCTTCTTGTTATACGAGGCATCCTCAGAATCCTCATACGACTTACGCGCATCAGTATCATCCAAACGCCCGAACAGCTTATTACGGCGCTCGCGCTCCACCTGCTCAGCGTTACCTAAATTACCGCGCGGCGCGTTATTCACCGCATTCTGCACCTCAGGCGATACCGAAGGCTCACCGCCAGACATTTTACTTTCCGTCGTGCGGGCTGCATTAGAACGTGCCTCCGAGAACGACATACCGTGAGCCATATTACCCACCATACTGACAGTACCTTGGAAAACACCCTTAGCAGAACCCCACACCGCCTCAGCGGCCGAGCGCACCGCACGATAGCTCATAAACCCGAGCTTCACCATCACAGCTAAAGCCAACAACTCAATCACCAGCAACGCGAAAATAGCTGCGGTAGGTGAGCCAAGATTAATACTCAAACCCGAGTATCCCGTAACAGCGGTAGAGCCGTTCGACATCATCGAGGACAACAACCAGCCCATAGCGACCAGCACCACGAACACACCCACAATAGGTAAGAGAATACCCTTGAAAGCGGACTTAATAACATCCTTGAGCTGCGCGATACTCAGCAGGATAATAATTCCGGTACAGACCAACGTCAGAGCAACCATCAAGACAATAGCAATCATCATGAACGGAAGTACATAGACGCTAACAACATCCAGAGAAGAAGCATAATGCCAGTAAATAAACTGGAATTATAAATCAGCTTGATATAGAAGTCGTTACCGGACTGCTCCGCTACCTTCAAATCCGAGTTATTCGCCATAACCAAGCGCAGCATCGCGTCATAACTAAAGTTCTTCAACTCCCACGACTTCGGGTAAAGATCGCTGCCGCCACCAATAAACGCAGGCTCACTGAAAACCTCATTGAACGCGAACGTTGAAGACATCGCGGCGTTAGAATCAAGCACATAATCCTTGTAGTTGTAGTTATTCAACAACTGGAACATAGAATCATAGGACTTCTTCTGAACTTCCTGAATCTTCTTCTCCACCGTCGTCAAATCAGAATCAGCGATACCCCAATCCGTCTGCTCAGACTTACTGGAACACCATTGGACGGTTCGCAGGGTAACTTGCAGGGTTGAGAGGATCAGCAATCGTAATCTTCTCATCCTGGAAATTGATACGTTCCGCCTTCGCGTACTCCGAATGCAGCATCAAATCTACCCACGGGGTGTACGCACCATACAGACGTGAAATCTGAAGGTTTTCCCAATACTGCTGCGCCAGCACAGGGTCATTCTTAATATCCGGGTCATCCCAGTGCCCCTCCACCGAAGGAACACCCTCATGATACGTCAAACCGTGTACCGCGCGATACCGATCTACCGCATCATTAGCCTGACGCAAATACGGAATCGTATACGTGAACAACCCGCGCATATCCAAAAAGTCACGCATCTCCCCGTTACCTTTCGAGGCAGCGTTCGTATTGTAGAAATACCCCACACCACCGTCACCGAGCAACAGCTTCTTATAGTTATCAGATGAACCTGTTTCCGGGGAAAGACCCTGATCGTACAGGTTCCACGAGAACCAGTAATACGGCGACTCCGACATCAACCCAAAGGCAGCCAACGAAACATAATCCTCATTGGTGTAACCCTTACCCTGATCCGCAGTAAAACCGTCCGCGAGCGCGAAACCTTGCTTACCTGAATACGCGGTTGTCGTATCCTCAACCATCGACATCAGGTTACCCGTACCATCCTTCGTAAACGCAGGTAACCCAAAGTTAAACGACCGCGTATCGATACCAAGATTCACGGACTGATTCAAATCCTGCATATGATTCTTCTGATCGAACGTGTCAGAGACGATACGCGAACCCAACATCGGGGTAAGCCGGAAACCTGACGTGGACGAACCCTGCGTAGAGATACCGTACCCACGCTGCATATACTGAGCATCCTTCGCCGAGCGCTCCGACCACGCCTGCGCAAGCTGCTTATCCCACGCGGACGTATCCGGTGAACTATTGAAACCACCACCGTTAGCGATACCCCTATAGACGTACCGCGACACATTCGAGAGGTCAATGTACGACCGGTACAGGTACGTATCATTATCATCCCCAGTAAACATCTGACCGCTACCAGCACGGTTGAGCGCCTTCAGAGCATAGTTAGCGAACTGAGAATCCATGTTCACCACAGATTTATCAATCTCATTCTTCCCCAGCACTAAAGAGCGCATCTTCTTTGCACCCTGCCACTTCACAATCACAGACTCACCGCCATAAGGGTTAGCGCCAACCTTCTGTGAAGAAATATCGGTAGCAGAGATCGAGTTCCACTGGGTAGCTAACCAGTTCTCATAGTTCTCCCCGGTAGCTGCTTTATCAATGTCATCCGAGTACATCTGGTGCTGCATCAACGCCCATTGATTCAACTTATTACCAAATTGAATTGTATTCAGATCATTAGCCCCATGAATAGCCACATTGAGCAAACCTAACGGCAAAGGTATCAGAATGAGAGCCAAAAGAATACCAGCTACCGCACGAGACCACGAAATAACACCGACCACCACATACAGTAACAGTAGTGCAACGAAAATTAGCACCAACAATATGTAGTTATCCTGCACCCAATGCAACGCACCAGATACACCAGGTATCTCATCCAACGCAGGAATCACATACGCGCTCGACGTAGGGTTATACTTCACCGAACCAGGAATCGGGGTACCATTCGTGGTACCTGCCATCTTCATGTGGCTATCCGCAATAAAGGCAGTGAGCTTATTCACCACCCACTGAACAAAATACGCTGTAGCATCAGGCTTAAGCCAATACCACATGAAGTCCACAAGCTCATTAGCGCGCTGCTTCTGAGCATTCTCTTTATTCGCATTCTCCGCCTCTTTAGAAATCTGAAACTCACCCGTTGTAATATCAGGCAGGTTCTTATCATTGACAGAGAACCCAAGTTCCTTCTTCGCTTCATCAGAGCCATTGAGCGCAATAAGATACGTCAAATACAACGAAATTGCGGTAGGTTGATCCAACGCCTTATCAGGTTCATACGTCGAACCGTACCCGGACTTATCCGCAATATCCGAGTTCCACATCTTCGAGGCGTTATCAAGGTTCAAGTTACCTCCATCGCCAATACCCAAGCGACCGTTCGACTGGATCGCCGAGTACACGTGGAAAGCAGAGTAGCTTGTATCGGACTTAGAAGAACCTTCCTTAGAATCTTTAGAATCCTTGTCCTTGGAGTCTTTAGAATCCTTAGAATCTTTGTCAGAAGTATCCGAATCCTTCTTCGACGGATCAGCTTTATCCCCCTCATACTGACCTAAAAGGTCACCAAGAATAAAGTTGCCCTGACACGGCACATTATTATCCCGCACCGTACCGTTTTTCGCACCACCGAAATAGTACCCACGAATCGCATCACGAAGACCTTTCTGACCTTCAATATAATCCTCATACGACTGCCGCTGCCCGTCCCCCTGAGTGTACTTCTCCATCAGGTGAGACACGGCGGTACCACCCACGTTATTAACCCTGCCACAACCCAAAGTTACCAGCATCAAAATTCGACTCATCAGAACCACGAGTAGCGCGCAGCGCAATACCATTCGAGTCAGAAATAGAATCACGACGTGAATTAATCAGCACCACCGGTAGCGACCTTACACGAGCCGATACCGTGATTATCCTTCGACGCACCCTGCTGCGACGAGAACAGCGCGCCCTGAGAAGAGCCTGCAATAGAAAGCGAGTTTGCAGCGTTGAACACACTACCGCTCTTACCGTCCGCTGTCACCCACGTCCACGGGTTAGCACCACCAGGTAAGAGCATAAACGAGTGATTATCACCCTTCACGTTGATAGAGCCGAACGAGTCAAACATGAGTTTTTGCCCGAGCTGAGTAGAACCGAACTTATCGTAATTCTTCACCTCATCCATGCGCTTCTGATCGTTACCGCCTAACTCCAACTCATATTCATCTTTAGAGTAGTCGAAGAAAGAGGTGCCGCAACCATACTTCACATCCTGGGAAGCACCACCGAGGGCGAGCGCCTGCACCGAGGGAGTAGTGTACTCACCGGTGAGGTCAATATTAAACGCGATATGACCGGAAGAATCCGCCAAATAAGCGTAACGGTACTGCTTCTCGTAAACTTCCTTCACGGTCTTTACCGCAGGATCATCACCTGCAAGACGCGGTGCCTGCTTCTTCCAATACTCAAGCATCCGCTTAGAATCACCAGGAGTACACGATACACCACAGTTCTCACCGTTATGTTCGGTACCATTTTCAGAGGTTTTTGCGCCGAACCCAAACTCGCCAGAGATGTTCTTCTGAAGGTTCCAATATGTCGCAGGAATGGACGAGCCGTCAATCATACCCTCAGTATTAGTTGCGTCCTGCTTATCGGAGAAGTACCACTTCAGTTCTTTAGAAGACTTCCTCATCTCCTCAATCACATAATCCACCAGGATTTGGGCATCCCCGTCTTTGAAACCGAACTGATCGGAGAGTACCTTAATCATACCTTCGCGGTTTTTATCAGACTCCTTTTTATCCCCGTTGAGAGTTAGCTCTGTAATAGTGGGGGACATGTAATTAGTCATGAAGATACCGATAAAGCGGGCATCGGACGTTTTGAGGTTCTTAAAGTCGATACCCTCTTTGTTGTCGGAGTCTTTGAGCTTGGAGGCTTTTAGAAACTCGGCGACGGTGCTCTCAGCTTTATTATTACCTAAATCCCACTGCAACGCCTGCGCTGAGGGTACAGCTAAAAGAATGAGCACAGCGGATACGATAAAAGCTAACAGCACGTACTATGTATTTGTAACGACCGTGCATCTAAAACCTCACAAAATTCTATAAAAACTAAACAAGCGTTTTAGAGGTTAGCTCATAAAACTAACCTCTAAAACTTTTGCTCAGTATAACACGTCAAAACCTAGAAACGCTGATGTGTAATAATTTCCCAGATAGGCTCAATTGTATCAAACAACCAACCCGTCAAACCCAAGAACTGACCGGTCACCAAAAGCAAAATAATCAAACCAGCCAAAATCCAGTTGATAATAGACTTCAAGAAATAACTGAAAAGAGGATAACCACTCTTCCCAGCCCGGTAATCCGAATACGCGCGATACGCATCCCCCGAGATAAAACGGGTGCGAACCCCGTCCTGCTGCACGCGAGTAATAACACCGTTACGAGAATCATTGTCGTACCACTTAATAAAGAGAGGTTCTAAGAAACCACCATTATTAATAAGAAACGTCATATCAATGACAAGGCGGAAAATCAGGAATAGGAATAGACCCCAAATGATAATACCTAAAGCAGCAGACAGAAACGGCATTAGTGGCCGCCAAGCCTCACTACCCGCTAAAATATCGGCGTTCGTATCCGATACCACAGTCTTGATAGCCTTCGTTGTTGAGGAATCCTGATCGAAATAAACTCAAACATCCGATTCTTCGTCATATCCTGCAACGTAGACCGCTTCACACCTTTTAAAGCAGTCTTCATGTACTCTTTACGAGCATCCTGAGTCAAACGAGAATAAGCATTATTATCAAACGTCAAAACACCTTTAGAATCATCATAACTCAAAAACTCTTTACCGGTACCATCATTAATACTATCCGCCACCGCACCAGCAGTCGTATCATCCAGCTTCACCACAGCATTCACCGAACCGCCAGCAGGTGCCGTATCAGCAGAAGCGATACCCACCATACCAAACACAGCAGCGCACGCCAGCAACGCGACCAAAAGCACACGCCGCGCAAAACTGAACAAACCTAAAACCTTACCCATCAGATCAAACCAAGCCTTTAGTAAATGTGGTGGGTTAGCACCACAACCAGCACCAACCCACCACCGCATAAGAGACCTATGCCGACATCACGCCAAATTCAAAACACGTAACGTCAAATCGAAGATCAGGGATAGAATCACCCAAATCTTACCTGTCGATACCAGAACGACGAAGAAACCAGCAATCAAATAGGTACCTACCGTCGAGACCAGCAAGATACCGACCGCCTTCATACGGCGACCCTCTGCCTTCTCAACCGCATAACGCGCATCCTGCGATACCAAGGAAGAAGCAACCCGCTTGAAGAAGTTATCACCTTCACCGGTGCGTCCCTGACCCATAATGCCCTGGAACATCGGGATCAGCACGTAAGCGAAGTCAATAGCGGACTGAACCACCATCAACATCACAGCACCCATGACGAAGATACCGATAATAGCGTTAAAAACCCACATCCACGGTGCCCAGAAAGCACGCGCAGTAATGAAGTCAGGTTTAATATCGTTCAAAGCGGTCATCATCACCTGAGAACCGAACCCTGGAGTATTCATCAGGTCATAGAGCCAGTTACGCTGAGTATCAGTTGTCAGACCTTCAGCTTCACCGTTCTTCACCACAGAGGTAGAACCGTTAAACACGTCAGCTGAGAACTCGTTACGACCGGAGGGAGACAGTTGCTCAAAGGTATCCTTGTTCAGCACATAGGTACCTGTGTCGTCCTTCTCCATCAGCTCGGAACCCTTGATCTTGCCGCCTCCATCGACTTTATAATCATTGGAAGAGACATCAGAATAGACCTGCGAAGAGAGGGACTGCATCGCTTCACTATCCGCCGCGTGTGCGGAGGAGAACCCGGCACCGGAAAAAGACAGTAAAAGCAGCAAAAAACTAGGGCTGCTAACAGCGACAGCCACTTATTTTTCGTAATCGCTACCATAGTAGAAATCCTTTTACATAAAAATTACTGTACAGTAAAAGTGCGATACCTGGTGTTCTTCTTCACCACGTCATCTAAACCAGAACCGCAAACAATGTATGTGGTGTTTTTAAATAAAATCTTTAATCTACGTCAAAACCCTCCACGGTAAAACTAGATAAACCACGAATAAGAAGAGAATCCAAGAAGCTAAAAACAAAACACGTTGAATAGCTTTCTCCCAACCATTACCTGTAGAAAAATAATGAATTGCCCTCTGCTTACCCACTTTCAAACTCAAAAGACTTACCAAAGGCGAAATAGGTTTAAACTTCTCAGGTAAAACCCTTCTACCTAAAACCGTATTTACCAACAATGGAACAGTAAGCCACATACCTTCAGGAGTCAGAAAATCCAGAACAATATGTGCAGTAAAACCCAAAGCTAAACCAGGTGTAACCCACTGCGATAACTGCCCTAACACCACACCGAACCACGATGTAAAAGTACCGTTATACGCAAAAACCACCAGAAGCCACACCAACAAAAGCGTTAAATCGCTATGAGTCTGCCACGAACGATGCTGCGCATCTCCAAACCCCAAAACCTTGTACACAAAACTCTTACGCGGAAAAAACCGCCGCACACCAGAGGTACAATGCAGCACATAATGCAACGACATAGACACAGGATCACGAAACGGAACACTACCGGTATGATGATCCATATCCGAGGCTTTAGAAGCCCAAATCGCCATAGGATACGTCACAAAAACGAAAGGTAGGACATCACGGTAATCCAACTGCGCCACAGGCACATGATGGTACGCGGCGATACCGGAGGCTACACCTAGCACAGAGCCAAAAGCAGCAACCGAACCACCTAACGCATGAGTCTTACCTAACACTTCAAACTACCCTTTCACCAACGATTTAAAGAAAGTCTTCGGAACCAACGAAACACCCTGACCTAAACTAGCTGCCTTACGCACCTGCAAACTACCCGACTCAGAAACACGGACATTACCCACCTTCAGCAACGTGACCGCATTCCCCTGCTTGATCTGCACCTGCACCACCTGGCGAAACTGCGTCAAAACAGAAAGCGCCACCGGAAACTTCGGAAGAACCAGAACCTCAAAATCAGAAGATAGGTTCTCAAGAATCTCCCGAAACTTCTCCGAAGAAACCTGAGCTGCAAAAGGCACAGTACGAATATCCTGAGCGGAAGGAACCTTAGCCTTATCCATCACATCAAAAAGACCAAGAACACCAGCAGAACCGTTCTCTTCCAACTCCTGTGCAACATGCGCAAGATACGCCGTCATCACGAGCTTGACAACCTTCTTAGGCTGCGAAGTACGGTGCGCCACCACATCGACGTATTCATTAAAAGAGACCGTTGAAATCATCTATCACACCTAAACCTTCATAAACTCAGACGAAACCGCTTTCGGAGACACAACCCACACCTGCGGATCACGCTCATCCTGAACAAAATCAAACGTGCTCTGCAACTTCGGAAGATTCAGCAACTCAGAAAACAACGACTGTTGCTCCGAAGGAATCTCCACCCGCATTTCACGCACACCCGGAGACATACCCTTGGGTGACTGACACAGCTGTTTAAACGTCTGGTACGCAAGTTCAAGCTCCATATCGGAGAACGAGTTATTTTGCGGTACCGAGAGTTTATTGTTGAGCCACCGAACCAAAGGGTTACCTGAAGCCATGATTAGGCACCTCCCCCGAACATACCGCCGACCCAATTCATCAGGACACCAGCAGCATTAACACCGAATACGAAAGTGTTGAAAGAAGTCAGCACCACCGCGCCGAAACCGGTCATAATGTGAGCCTTCGTCTCCTCCCACACATACCACGCAATCGGAGACTTAAACGTCATACCTTGGCGGTCTTGAGGCATCACCTGGTTACCAGCACCTAACTGCCCCATACCTCCACCCATCATAGGGGTTATACCCCATCTGTGGCATACCAGAAAGAGCTGCGTTTTGCTGCACACCGCGAGTACCGCCGAGCATCTTCACCGCATCCAACGCGGAATCCGGTACCCAGTGCAAATTCCAGAAAGCGCGCTTCGCTGAATAGTTCAAACCTGCCTGCTGGAAACCACCTAAACCGTTAGCGAAGGAAGACGTAGTATTGGTACCCGCACCATCCTCATTATCATCCCGCAGGAAAGGACGGGTGAAAGGTACACGAATATACACAAGACCAAGAACAGAAACAAAAATAGAAACAGGGAAAAGAACTACCAAAATACCGTTGATAAGCTGCAAAACCCAAAACGCGATAGTAGACCAAAACCCACGATCTTCAGTACCACGAATATCCTTCTTGACGCGCTCAGTATCCTCATTCTTCGAGGACGGTAAGTGCATACCGGAACCCGGATTACGGGTAACAGTTTGAGAAGGTACCACCGAGTGCTGCGGCGCGGGCGATACCGTTGAATGAGAACCCTGTGAATTACCGGTGACCGGGTTAGGGGTTATCAGCTGCGGTTGCAGAAGCAAAACCTGAGACGGCAAATACCAATGTTGCGGCAGCCAAAAGAGGGATGCGCGCTTTCTGCGACCATGTTTTGTTTTCAGTCTTTACCATACTTTTCTTCTTTCATCAACCGCGTCGGATAATTTACCGTAAACACAGTTATGTTGTCTCTGAAGAAAAACATGTACTAACAGAATGACAAATACGCCTTAAGACTCAACAAAAATCTTAAGGCGTATTAAAACTAAATAATGAAAATATTATGACATAAACAATTTAAGGTTTAACAATAAAACCACCAACACACTTAGCCAACTCACGAACACTTAACACACGATCCGACACATCACCCAACACCTGCGCTCCCTCACGCATCTGCTCCTGCTGAGTACGCGCCACATTACCCTGACGAACCGCAGACTCCAACGCGAGATCAGCACTCACCGCAGACGTGAACCTCCCAGGCTTATCAGGAACACGAACCTGAAACGACTCTGTAAGACGCTGAACCATCTCCTGAAGGCGACCTAACGTCTCCTCAACCTGAGACTCCTTCGCGCGCTGCGATACCTGATCCACATGCTCATAAAAACTAGAAACCAGCGATACCTGAGCAGAAGGCGACTTCTGCGCTCGCGTCAGCACCGAAAGGAACCCCGCCACAGTAGACGGTTCAAAAATCCTGGAACAGAGTCTTGAACCAGCGCACCTCCTCTACCTGCATATCCTCCAGGGGCAGCCCCAGCGCGCACATACGAACCCCGCACTAAAAACTGAATAGAATTGGAAATGAAATTACCTAAATCACCAGAACTACTCACTCGGGACACCAAACCTAGAAATTCTGGAGAGTTTAGTTCCAAATAAGACTTCATAAAACGCGACAAAATATCATCAGTATAAAGATTAAAAACCTTCGCAACATCAGAAGCCTTAGCAGTCAAACCAGCAGAAGCCAAAGTATTCAACTGATTCAAAGAACGACGCACAACTATTCTCACTATAAGAACAAATCATACGTAAACCAGCAGCATCATACTTAATATTCTCAGCCTGCGATACCGTCATCAAATGAGCCAACAATTCCTTCGACGTAGGCTTTTCAACTTTGATGCGTGCCTGACAACGATCCTTAAGAGTCGTCAAAACTTTCTCAGGTTCATTCGTCGAAAAAATCATAATGACATGCTCGGGAGAATCCTCAACGTACTTCAACATACTATCTTGAGCAGCTTGACTCATGCGATGACACTCGTCAATGAAAGCGATACGGTAAGGAAAACCAATAGCGGGAAGAACCTGTATACGCTGAATCAACTCTTCAAGAGAATCTTTACCGGTTAGAGAACTTGCGTTATATTCAATCACGCAATCCATAAAACCATCAGTATTACCAGTAAGAATATACTCTTCACTTGCTGAACAATTATTACACTCACCGCACATCACACCAGACGTATCACCAGTGCACATATAAAGACCAACTAAAATACGAGTAAGTGTAGTTTTACCACAACCAGTAGTACCAGTTATAAAAATAATTATGTATAGATTTATCAATAGAACCTTTATGATTAGGGTTGCTTTTATCAAAGAATCCATAAATCAGTTTCTTTGTAACTTCATTACCAATAAAATCAGATAAACCTTTAGGACGGTACTTCAAAGCAAGAGTAGAATCAACCATGCGTAAATTATAACAGATAAACAAATATGAACCTTTGTTTCCATGAATTAGAAACAAAGGTTCATCCAAAAATAACTGTACCAAACAGCTATTCAAACCCTAACATGATGGGTTTATACAAACTACTTTGCCAAAGCCGCCAACAGGTTACCACGCGAGAGCGACCACTGAGACTGAGCCGAAGGACGAGAAACGGAAGCGTTACGGCGCAAAGCCTTAGCCTTCATACGCTTCTCCATATCACGTACAGTCTTCACATACACAGAAGCATCGACAAGCATCTGAAGGAACTGACGAGCTTCTTCATACGCAGGCTTCAAATCAGCAGGAGCCTTCTGAGCAACTTCCTCAAAATCAGAAGTGATCTCATAAACGTACCGCGACTTCTTACCACGAGTCTCAGCAGTCTCATTCAACGAAACAACCTTCGGCCAGTTATAGTCCGTAGCGGTCACATTACGACGAGAACCAGGAACGCGGTTACCTTCAGCATCAACCTCAGCAGGAGCACCCTGACGGAAGCTCACGTTACCCTGAACCATCCGCTCATAAGGGTAACCATACAACTGAACCAGCGGCTCATGAGACTTCGCAGGCTTCAAAGCAGCTTTATTATTCTTCTTCAACGTCGCCGACAAAAGAATCAAACCACCGAAAGGTGCGAGAACATCCTCATCCAAAAGGTGACCTTCGTGTTCTGCCAACTTCATAGACATCGACAAAGTAGCAGCCAACTCGAAGAATGTCACAAAGGTAGCGGCACCGGGGGCAAGTTCATGATTAAACTCGCCCTACACTCTGGTTATCCAGACCCTTGATCGGGTGACCCCACATACGCGAGAACTTCTTCAAAACGGTACGCTTCGGAGCATAAATCTCAGCGATACGGCGTGTATCCTGAGGGTTATCATCCTTGAAATTACCGTCCTCATCCTGCTCGGGCATGTGGAATTTTTGAAACCTCAGGCATCTTCACCATCGGAATAACTTCATCGGAAGTATTCTTCACAATAAAACCGAAGGAATATGGGAAAGCAATATACTTGCTGTCCGGTTTAGTCTTCGAGTCGGTAATCATCACGTTCGGCACGTTAGCTAAACGAACCAACTCGTCCTGATTCGTCATAGCTTGAGTACCGGGAGCGAACTCAGTATCGGTAGCAATGGTCTGCACCAGCTGTAACTTACCGAAGAGCTTACCAACATCCTCATTATCCAGGTTGGTAACAACCTTCTCACCGGCAGGAGCATCGGGTACAGCGTTAGGATCAGCCGGGGCGTTAGCGCCTGCTTCTTCAGCACCAGTAGCAGTGGTAGAAGCAGGTGCAGTGGAAGCTCTTCTTCTTCCTGAGCAGGAGCGGTACCCTGAGGTTTTTCTTCAGGTTTAGCAGCTTCTTTCTGAGCGCTACCCGCAGGTTTAGTTACAGGTGCGGTCTTCTCAGGTGCCTTTTTAGCCGCAGCGGCGAGGCCTTCTTTTTCTTCAGTCGCCGCAGCAGCCGCAGAAGCAGTTTCAGTCTTCTTAGCAGAAGGTTTAGGGACGCAAAGGAGCCTTCTTAACCGAAGTTTTTCCTGTCGAAGTTTTTGTTGCGGAGATAGTTTTCTTCGCCGCAGCAGTTTTTTTCCTGCGGGCTTCTTCACAGTACCATCTAAAGCAGTCATCAGATATAACGCCTTTCACCGTTATGAATAACAAAAAATCAAAAGTTGAAAAATCAACTACATCAAGTCTAACACATAAACCCACACTAACAAAAATAAAAAACGTTCCAAAAGAAAAAAACCTCTTGGAACGTTTTCACTTCAACTAACTACTTCACACTTACAATAATGAAATTAGAAGAATCATCACCAGTATATTTAATTTTCAACTCCTGCTGAGCACGTACAGTATTCCAAATCTCCTGAGGCAAAATATACTCAACCTGACGGTGATCGGAACCAACAACAATATCAAGAACAACAACAAACTGATACTGATTAGTACGTTTATCTAAATAAACCTTCTTATCCGTCACCAAAGCCTTAGACTCATAAATCTTAGAAACCTCCGGTGCCGAAACCTCCTGCAACGAACCACCCTGCGCAGAAGAGGAAGAACCCTCAGAAGAACTATCCTGCTGATCCGAAGACGAAACCGACTGAGAAGATGTAACCTCCTGAGACGGTGCCGACTTAGAAGAATTTTGCGACAAGAAATAAAAAACAACACCTACTACAAATAACGTTACTAAACCGATCAGAAGATACTTCAGAATCTTTCCATCCGTCCACGACGAAATATTATCCGCCACCGACGAATGCACCTGATGGTGAGAATCATCTAACTGAGACACATCACTGACATAAAAATCATCGGAAAGATGCGAAGAACCGTCCCACGAATCCTCCCGAAGAACGCGAGTAGGGGTATCCTCACCAGCTACCGAACCCCAAGGATCAGCGTTACCAGAAGAATCATCATAGGGTGCGTTATTATCAGGTGCACCATCACCAAAAAGGACTATACGACATCTTAAGAACCCACCTCGCTTAGACCAAAATTAGCACTGAGAAAATCCTTCAAATCTTCAACCGGAGCAGCAGAAACACCCGAGAGCATCACCGGAGAAACCAACACACGGTAAAACTTCTTCTTCGCAGAAACCTCAATAAGAGCCACTACATTCAAACCCTCAGATGCATTAGAGGCGATACCCAACTTCCAAGTACCTTCCTTGGTAACATACGCACGCACCTGAGCTGATAAAAACTTATCCACAGAATCGCGTAAAGCACCTACCTTCGTAAAAGCAGATTTACCGATCATCGTCTGCACAGAAAGAAGCCGTAAATGCGGGCACACCTTCAGAACCAGAGAAGGTTTAGTAGCTAAGGTAATAACTGGGTTAAAAAGCTACCTTAAACGCTTCCACCATCGCTCGAACACTCTTCGAGTCTTTATCCTGCAACGACGATAAACCACCACGCATTACCTGATACGGGAGAGCCTAAACGATCCTCAAGACTTAGAGCGGAAGGAACATCAACATAAAAATTCACAAAATTATCGGTGCTACCCGGAACGCTCTTTATCCCCGCAAGCAGTTTTTTTCTTAACTATAGAAGCGTCATCATGAACCTCGAAACGAACCTGATAAGGAACCAGAGAATCCACATATTCGTGCATAAAATCATTGAGAATTGAAATATTACGCTTCGCCGCTATAAAAGTTAGATACTCCTGATAATACTGCGCAAAAATCCTGCACCATATCCGCAAGAGTAACACTTGAAGACTCAAAAACCTCATACTCGAAAACGTTTACGCTGCTTCTGACGACGACGTAAAACAACTTCCCAAAAGTCGCCTTCACGGGTACAACCCTGACACTCACACGATACTTTTTGATCCGGGAACTCATCAACAAAAACACGAACCGAAATCACATCACGCAGCAACTCGTCCTGAACCAAACCGATAACCGCCTGCGATACCTGCTTCAAATACAACTGCCGCAACGACTCGATATCCTCATCCTTCACAGCTTTATCGCACACTGTGAAAAGAGAAGCACTATACTGATCCTTCTTCACTAGAGAAGAAACACTGCGCTGCATATCAAGCACAGTTTGAGCAACAGATTTTGACGTGTACATTCTATGAACCTAACCTTTTCCTTTTCTAAATTTTCTTCCCTAAAGAAGTAACAGCTTTCCCCAAGAAACCGATAGCTTTCTCTACCGACTCATAATCCTTACGTTGCCTCTCCAACAAATCCTGCCCAGAAAGCGAAGAGACATCCTCACCTTCACGGGTATCTTTTACTTTCTGAAGCAAGAGTATCTTCCCAATCGGAAACATACTCCGAAGCGGTACCTTCCTGCGCCTGCCCAAAGGACGTAACCGCTGAGCCATTTTAGCGCAGCGCGCCTCAACACTCATCGTTGAAATTTGTGTGGTACCTTCACCTTGTAAAGATTGACGCAGCGCGGGCGTGTAATAGTCAAAACCGTTCTCTTGTTTCTGCGGAGTACTAAAAACTGTATCCCCTAAAGGAGTTGCCGAGTCAGGTACCGATAAACCTTCAAGATAGGTATCTTCAGGTTGCTGATCTTGTGTGAAAACAGAGAAACCGTAACCGTCTTCACCAACAGGTTCAGAATACGTGAATAGAACGAACGAAGGTTGTTTCACAACTTCCTGTTTTTTTGTGTATCCTGTAGAGAATAACCCCAAACATCGAAACCGTCTTCTAAAGAAAGACTAACACTAAAACACAACAAGAGAAACAGGTTCAGGGTTATTTTTATTATTATCATCTGTAATAAGTGTTTCAGAATCTACATTATCAGGTATATTTACAAAAGTATCAAACGAAAAACTCTCTGTAACTACCTGCAACGAACCAGTACGTAAAGATGTACCAGCAGGTTCAACCACATCTTCATGAACATCATCTTGAAGGGAAACAGGATAAACAGAGAAACCTAAATCATCCTCACCAACCGCCATAGTATACAAAATCAACGACTCCTGCGCCGCCGAAGAACCGCAAAAACCGACACGATCCACCTTTACCGAAGGAACCACAGAACCTTCACCTAAAGAAACCTCCGCGCGGCGCGAAGCGATACCCACAGGCTCCCCGCACCCAAAACGCTCAGCGCTCAAATCAGCAAAAACACCCTCACGCTGCACAATCATCAAAACTTGCGCCGCCACAATACTCTGCCACGGTAAAGAATCCTGAACCTGAGATAAACCCTGCTGTACTACATCCTGGTAAACCACTGCACCCATACCTAACCTCCCCTCAAAAAAGAGAAATAACATATCTAAAACAGTATACCAAACCCCAACTACAGAAAGAACTTGGTTTTCCTTCTCACAAAAGAAAACCAAGTTCTTTCCTACACCCACAACAGGCGATACCCTAAAACAGCTTCATATCGTATGACACGACAGAACCATCCGGGGAATACCGAACCGAATCCTCAATCACACGGTTCGTACCAGGCACATACTCCGTCGTAAGGCGCGACATAAAGACAATCCGAGACACATCAATCTCACGCATAAACTGCCTCCGAGAATTTTTAGCATGGAACAAACTCCGAGCCAACACCACACCCGGCCGAATAGACTTACTCGTCAGCCCATCCGCCAACACAAACACCGGCTCCTCAGAACCCTCAGGAACACAACTCGGCGGCGCAGGCTGCCACGTAAACGCCGACCGACGCATACTCTGCGCCACCAGCTCCACAGGATTCACCGCACGCGACGAAGGGCGCTCCAACACATACGAACCCTCAGAACGCGGTACCAAATTACCTTCCGTTGAGAACTGCATCCGCATCACATCCTCAACATCCAAGAACCAGGTACTCGTCTCATTCTTATAGGCAGCCTTATACGCCTCCTGCACCGAAGCGATACCGACCGAACTTAACGCCTCGATAACCTGAGCGAATGTAGGCGACTGGAACGTACCCGCCTGCTGATCCTCCTCAGTCTGAGAAACAAACCCCGAAACATTCGCCTCCACAAACTGCGACCACACCCGCTTCACCTGCTGCGGCGGCAACAACGTACTCTCCCCAATCAACGACAAGAAAGCACGCGGCACAAACGTAGACTCCAAAACCCACGCCTGCACATCACCAACAGCCATACCCAAAAGATCAGCAACAACCTCAATAGGTACACCGGAAGAAAGCTTACGGAACGCGAACAACTTCCGAGCGAACGTAGAAACCTCATACGTGCGCCACCACGCCTTACCGTAAAAACTGCGCAACACAAACTCACTATTAGAAACCAAAGCTGACGAAAACTTACCTGCCTTCGTCCCGAACACGATACGGTACGCACCCGTGGCCAACATATCCGCCAACTCCGTTGCGGTAGACGGTACCTGCACCGGTGTGTACTGCGTTAGCACACCACCCATACGCTGCGCGTAATCCTGCCACTGCTGCGGCAGACGCGCGAACAAATCGTTGAACTTCGCCGGTTCCAGATCGCGCACCTCCTTAATAACAGCGGTCACACCCGCATCATACGGAATATTCAGATCATACGTCTGATTCAGCATCGTAATCAACGATGTACGTGCACCATTAGAATCAGTACCAGAATCAGACTCCCCAGCCGTTTCCTGACCGTCAGCGTCTTTCTTCGTCTCCAAAATACCGCGAAGCCACACGTTGATAACTTCACCTTGGATAAGTTTCTGCATACTGTTATCCGGTAGCGGTGCCGAGAAGTGAGACCACTTCACCGCGTGCAGAGAATCCAGCGAGAAAACGTTGATAGCCGAAAGACCTAACGATGTCACCGGCGCGCCAAGAGAAGGTACATACATCCTAAAGAGGGGAAGGCGGTAAATCGCATTCTGGGGAATATCCCCAATATCATCAACCCCACGGTATTTAGCGATACCTTTTCGTGAAGCTGTAAGATAACGTACCGTCTGCACATTCGCCATTGTCTGACGAACTTCCAGTAACGCAGAATCCCGAGCGGGTTTAATATCGCCGAGTTTCAAACCTTGCTGTGACTGGAAGAAGAAAGAATCGAGAACCGTGTATAAACGCTCTAAAGAATACAAAGGGATGAATATACATTCATCCATTTTCAGTTCAGTTTTGGCTGTAAGATTCACAGTTTTGAGAGTATATTCATGTGCATTGACATAAGTCGCATCAATACGCATCGCATGGATGACGCGGCGAGCGTTCTTCTCACCCATCTTCTTTTCCAACTCTGTATACCGTGACGCATGTTCCTGACAAATACTACGCACAGCAGTATAGTACGCGACCTCTTGTGTATCCTTCCGATACACCGCTACTACATCCGTATCGAAAAGCGCCTGCACCACAGCCACATCTTCAGGGATACTAACCGCAGCCTCAGACTTCTTCGCTTGATACTTCATCGGATAGTGCGACTCGTACTCCTGCAACAAAGTATCCCACAAGCCGACAGTAGACTCCTGGTTCTCACCGCCTTCCGTACCTACCATGTTCTCAAGGTACGTACCCTAAAGTTGCGATTTGAAATTCAGGAATTTCCTCGTCGGCTTGTGGGTTTACTTGGTGTTTGAGCTGATCTGCATAAAACTTTTTGCTAAAATTGCTCACCGATTCACCGGTATCTGTCTTAGCACCTTTGAAACGTGAAGAAACCGTTTCAAAGAAATTGTGATATAAAACAGGTGAAGATTTTGAACTACCAGAAGAATTTGGCATAACTATAATCCTTAAAAAGTAACAACAAGTTACTTCAGATTATACCAAACCACCTGTACCGTCTGTAGTAAAAATCAGAATCCGAAGAAACATTAACAGGATCATAATCGCTAAACACATCACGATTAGCAACCAAAAATAAATGCAAATCCTTCAAAAACTGCGTACCGCGAACATCACGCGAAGAAACCAACCACCCACGCAAAGACTCAAGCGATACCTGAAAATCCTGCGGCAACAAACCCAACGACTTCAACCGATCGCCAGCAACCCCACCGAAAAACCGCTGAGTGAGCCTTGAGAAGAACCATCAGAAGTTACAGCTTGTAAATGCGACGCGGAAGATGCAGGCGGTACCGAGGGAGCGAAAAAGCGACGAAAGCTGAGCATTCACAGAACTCGTCTCCGAATCCAACGACGAATCAGCCTCAACCTCCGCTAACTTCGTCAAAAGATACGAATACGAAACCGACGAATCCACATCCACAAACGTAGGATCAACCACCACGGAAGACCCAAAACGCGCCCGAAGAACACGAGCTAAACTCACCGACCGGAAAAATACCATTCCCACGGAACTCACCCAACGACGGCAAACGCACAAAAACCACGGAACAAAGACGACGAACCGCGCACCTCATCCAGGACGAACACTGCGAAGCCACCTCATCCCCATACAACTCACGCACCGGCTCAATCTCGAACGTCGTCACCAAAGTACGCTGATCCCCACCATCCTTCTCAAACGTCACCTCAAAACACGCATTACCAGAGACACGCGCACAATGCGCCAGCACATGAAGCACCCACCCAAAATACGCAAACGCATAAAACCGCGATACCTGATCCTGGGCAAGCTGAACTTTACTACGAGTATTCACAATCTTATGTCCCTCCTCGCGCGTCACCGCAGGTTGTACCACCGCAACCGTCAAATCCTCCTGCACCACCGCAGGTAAAGGACTTTGCACCAGATACTCCACAGCCAAACCGTGATACGTCACCGCACTTTGAAGTTTCTTCGCCATAGCCGCTGTCACCGAAGAGGACGCACCCTCAAGATGCTCCTGCGCGAAAGACTCGCACGACGTAATAACTTTCTTCGTGAACGTCTGCATCACATGCGATGAAACCGCTTTTGTACCCGGTGTTTCAGAGTACACAGCACTATCCTTCAAAAGGTCACGCACCACATACAACCCGAGCACATCCACCGCGCGCATAAAATCATCATGCGATAACTTCCGCAAACCCTGAACCAGACCAGCGGCCGCGATACCCTTACCTTGAAGGAACTGAAAATAACGACCTGACGCTACGAAACGGCGTAGAAAATCTTGAGACGAGTAAAACTCAACCTCCTGCGGCGCGGCACCCTCCTCAACATACTTACCGTACATCTGCGGAGAATAGAAAAATCCCGCATAGAATCCGTTAAAACACCCATAACCAACCCTTCACATCATCAACAAAAATACTAAACTACAAAACATCCTGAATGATAGCTTCCATAGTATCCGATGAAAAACCAGAAACCATCCACACAAACTTCTCAGAATCCAACAAACTAGCAGGAAAAGAAGGAATCTCACTTATCATCTGCGAAAAAACCCACCACGGATAAGGAACCAAAACCTCATTAAACATCACCACACTCACCACACGAGAAAACACAAGATTCTCACGCGAAACCGGTTCATCAGGTGCACACAACTGCGGAAACTGCGCCGCCAAGTTATCCAAATAAGGTTCAATATCCAAAACAGCATCAGAAGAACCTCACCCCCAACATACCCCACAGCACACGTGCGCGGATAAACCACCGTCTCCGGCAGGGGAAACTTATTCTCATGGATCACAAAGAACACCAAGTACGCGAACTCCATCCACGACATAAAAGCCGCCCATATTATCCACAAAAACCTTATTATCCCACGGAGAAAAGAACCTCCCCGGCGCGCGATGCCCATGCAAACGGTCAAACTCCACCAACGCCTGCGGACACACCCGCGCAACCTCATCACGAACCGCACGCCGAGACACAAACTCCACAAAAGGCGTTACCTGAAAATCCTCACGAACCACAACACCACCCTATCAACTACACAGAAACAGCAGCAGAAACAACATCCCGAAACTCAGACTGAACCGCAGAAGAAACCTGCACACGCTGAAAACTCAACGAATCATCAAACGCCACCAAAGGCTTCACACCAAAAACCTGAGACGAAACAACCACCAACGGATCATCCTCACGCACCGAGAAAAACCCTCAAACAAAAACTCACTCAGCGAAACCTGACTCACTGGGAACGACTGCACCCACGCCACCGAAGGCACAAAAAACAGTCGCTCCTCACTGCGCCGCGCGCCAGCAGAATCAAGAGAAGAACGCACCCATGAATCCCACGAAACCTCAGACGATGAAAAACCGTCCCCAGAACTCCACGAGAACAACGGCGATACCTGCCACGAACCTTCCTCACTACGGGAAGCTAAACCCGCCACACGGAACGAACGCACACCAGCAGCAGAATCCACCTGCTCACACACCGCGCGCACACCTAACCGAGTAACACCGCACACCCGAGCACCGCGATTACGACGCGAGCGCCGAGACGAACTACCCTGCTGTGGAATGACCTGAGCATCCCGAAAGAACTTCACCGCTAAACGCATATAACCAACCCTTCACACTAAAACTATACTGAAGAACCATACCTAAGAACCGAAACCAAGCACCTTATGCTTACTAAAACGACCAGTCGCCGGGGACGTACTAGCATTACAACACTCAAGGTCAATCAGTAAACCCACATCCCCCGCGCGGCACGCATCCTCAAAACGAGAAGCATCCTCAGCAGAAACACGTGACGAACTCTGAAACAAATCACCCTGCGGGAACAAACACGCCGACGCTGCGGTACCATCAAAGGCTTTATCCTTTAGAGAATCCCACAAAACCTGTGCTTGACGCAGCACAAACATACGCGGGAACGTCACCGAAGCCTGAACACTCGCAGACAATTGCACATCCTGAGGCTTCTGAAGAACCGCCGAAAAAATATCCACCCCAATCAACGAGGAATTATCAACAAACTCCTTCTGGCAACCTAAAGAAAACAGGAATGAATCATCCTCAACCACACGATGCAAAGACCGCAGCGACGGAACCTGCGCAAACTCCTCACACAACGTATACAACAGCGCGATACCCGAAGACTGTTGGCGCTCCAACACCCACTTATACCACTGCAACAAAGCGGAACCCTCCGCCATAACATCCCCAACCACCAAGGCAGGAAAAAGAATACCCTCCGTCAAAGAAGACACACCCTCAAAGAAAACCCCCGGTTCCTCCCACGAAATATCAGAAACCTTCTCCCCAAAAATCTTCGCCCGAACCTTCTTATACAACTCTAAAAACAGCGGTACCCGAACGAAAGAGGTGTGCAGGGTAGAGACAGGGTGAGACACATTCGGGTGAGACACCATCAACGCAGCTTCCGACACGTAACCCGGCGCAAAAGACGTATCAAGAATACTCTCCGTCAAACCCTCCCCTGCTCAGCGGTACCCGCCTTCGGTTGAGGGCGCATCACCTGGTGCATGAGGCGAGCTGAAGAATTAGCCAACATCCACAGCAAAAATTGCTTCGCAAACGACGACGAACTCCACAAATCATGATTCAGGATCAAAGCGGAACCATTACGGAAGAAACGCGCCCAAAACAACTCCTCACCCGCAAAACCTTTTTCACAGGAAATCTCCTTCACCACATGCAGAAGAAGGTTAGCCACTGTAGGCTGCACCCGTCCGGAAGTAGTCAGAAGATGCACATCCTCCGAAGAAGCGGTACGAGTTAGTTCCTCCACAGTGGTTTTTGACTGAGGGAAGCGCAGTACCCGTTCTGATACATCTGAAACGTCAGCAGTTGAGAGAGCTTCCCGAAAAACTCAATAGACCCTGAATAAAAAAATCCTCTGCGTCCCCTGTAGAGCGCAACATTGACACCCAACCTTGGAGATTATAGGGATTATATTTAACTTTTGCCGCCTGTTAGTTCAGGAATAAAATCGTTAAAATCAGAAACGATGGTAGTCATGAAAACCAATCCTTAGAGAAAACTAAACTCTCACCATTATATCAAGAATTACATGACACATCAGAAATAACCTACCCCAAACACTACAACTCAGGTGAAAACACCGTAATAAACTCAAAAACCTTCAACGAAGAACCGGAATAAGACCCCGACGGTCACACCGGAGACGAAACCGAAGGCGACACAAAAGCGGTACCCGAAAACATGCCCAAAAACATTACCTGCACCCGCAGGAACAACCGCAGCAGACCGATCCCGACACGCATCAGAAACCCACTGCCGCGCCCGAGCACAAACCTCACGGTCAAATGCAAACACCGAATCAAACCCCTCACGCGGAACCAAAACCGACCCCTCATGAACCTTCACCTGCGGCACCGACGCAAGAGATAGCGCCGCCTGAAAAAAACCTGCGATACCTGCTCCTCATCTTGCACCTGCCAGGCGGACGACAACACCTCAAGTACCTGCCCCAACTGCGCGCGAGAAACCGAAACCACCTGTGCAACCGATAACGGAAACTCCCAACGCCCACCTAACGGCAGCTGCCCAAACACAGAAGCGTCCGGGCATGTCGCATACACTACCGACAACGGGGGCAGGAACAAACTGAGCCTGTACAAACTCCTGTAATGATCCGAAAGAAAGCGTCACCGGAGACTGAAACTGGATCATCCCTGAAGCCGTCAAAGACACACCCAAAAACAGCACACGAAACTGCTGCACATCGCCAGCTGCCGTCACCGTCATCGGGACTAATTGAGCGGTACCCACCTGAGTTACACCATTCACCGTTCGGACAAACCCGCCAATAAAAAAATGTCTGCATTACATCCCTAAATCTAAACCAACCCTGCACATCTTTACACTTTACGAGATGCAAGGAAGAATCAGCTACCGGAACGAACTCATGATAAGACGCAGGGACAGAATCAAACACCAACGAAACCTCAGAAACCCTGTCCTCAGACAAAACTTTAAAAATCAGCTGGTGAAGGAATCACTTTCTTCTTTACCCAAAAATTCACAATAGAAGAAATTTCATCCTTAAAAATCAGTAGAAGACTTCACCTCAAGAATACGAGTATTCACAAACGAAGAAGACTTCTTAAAAGGAACCACCGACAAAAACAATGTTCCATCAGCAAATGAATTAAAGCGGTACCCTTCAAAACAATCAAGACGACTTGACGAAACCGCCAAAGCACACTGCGAAACCTCAAACAAAAAGCTCACGAGGTACCGCATACACAAACGGAAAAATCCTCAGACACACGATCCTCAAAAGACCCCCACCATATCCGAAACCTTCACGCTCCCGAGAACGCGACGAAACCTGAGGAATTTTAGGAAGCGAAGAATCCTGAGACGATACCGAACCAAAACCCGCAGGCAACACCGAACCAGAAGATTTAGACGAACCTGAAGAAACCGGAATCCTGAGGAACCAAAACAGAAGAACCAGCCGCAGACTCACCACGCGACTCACTCCGTGACACACCCGCATTCCCCTGCACCGTAGCACCCACATGCCCGAAAGCAAACCCTGAGGTGCGCGCACCGAAAGGAACCTGTACCGGTTGAGACGAAAACACCACCACAGAGCCATTCGAGACCGGAACCGACTCAACCTCAAACTTCCCCGTCCGAACATTCACCACACGCTCATTCACCGAATCCGTACGATACCGAAAACAACTTCACACCACGCTGAAACGCCACCTGAGAAAACTCCAACACCGAAAAAAATCTCAAACAAAGGATCAGAAACCACATGCTGCGGCAGAGCCTCAGCACGCGAAAAACCCTGCACCTGCAACAACGAATACGGCTTCACCGACCACGCACCCGCCTGCGGCGGCAGAGGGCAACGAAAAAACCCCACGAGATGAACTACCCTGCTGCGCCTTACGATCCATCAAAGAACGCGATACCTGAGCCAACTCCTGACGTAATAACTGAGCCGAAGAAACAACCTTCATACCAAACCTCCCATATACACGAAAGGTTACGAGAACCGCAGCACCCGTAACCTTCCACCACACAGAGGGGATAAACCCTCCACAGGAAAACTATAAAACTATGAAACTACGAAACTACGCTAACCTTACGGTAACTTAGCGAACTTAGTCCGCATACTCTTAAGATTACGCGACTTCGCCAACTCTCGCACCGAATCCTTATCCACAAAACGACAACTATCCACCACTAAAGTCTTCTGAGCCACAGGGATCACTAGCACGGGTTGCTTCTCAGAAACCTCTCCCAAACCATCCATATCTAAAGCAATGAAACCATCATCTAAATACTGAGCTTCTGCCAAAACATTCAACACATCTGGAACTGATGGGTTAGCACTATACGATACCTTTACCGACGCGCCACCAGCATACGTCTTACCGATAAAGGGAGTAACACGCGATACCCGCTCTGCCTGCCCTGCCGCTAACAGCGGGCGAGTAATATCATCCATTGCGTAATCGTAAGACTCCTTATCCATAACGGAATCTTCAGAAAAGAATTTGCCAATAATGAGCAAGTCTAAAACCTTTCACCAGAAAGAAAAAAATCCTGTGGAGGGCTACCCGTGAAGGAGCCTTCTAACATTCAGTATACAGAATAAAACCACCCACACCACACAAAAACTATTTCACACGAAGAGAAACAAAATAACTCAACAACTTCTCAGTAATATCATCAGTAGGAGCAGAGTTATTAGCAATAGTTTTATAAAAAACTAGGATTCCTAAAAAAACAAAGGAGCATCCTTCACATTCTTAAACTTACAATCATAATTCGACAACATAATCAACGGCTTCTGCAAAGAACCGCCCATAGACTTCACCGTAGAAAGCAACTTAGCCCGCGCCACCACCAACGAATTACTATACCGGCGCTCATGACCGCGCACCGAACGATGCACCAAAGACACAGCCTGCACCTTAGGCGATACCCACTGCCCCTTCAAATCCTTCACACCAAAGACACGATCCTCAACCCGAACCGTCACCACACCAGCACCATAATTCTTAGAATCCTCAAGCCACACCTTATGACCCGTAATAATCACAGCATCAATATCAGCCTTCGCAGACCCCGGAAACCGAACCGAATCCACACGATACACCGGGAAACGTGCCGACGAACACAACCGCACAAACGACTGCGACGACACAATCTCACCCGCAGCGCCACGACGCACCGCAAAAATCACTAAAAACCCGACGAATCCTCACCCTGCAACAAATTACGACCCGCAGCACCAAACACCACAGCCGAACCTGCCACCACCGACGGAGGCACACGCAACGACCGACGAGACGACAAAAAACCCTCACCTCGTGTAGCGGTACCCTTACCCCGTGCACGTGAAGAAGGAGTAGTTGAAACCTCGACACGCTTCACACGATGAGATGACTGATCCGACATACTCTTAACAGCATCAGCTCCGACACCAGCAGAAAAAACCCTCACGCAACCCGCGCAACAACATATCACCAAAAGACAAAAACCCCACCCACCTCACTAAAGAAAAACGGGGTAGGCACCACAGCACCTACCCCACACTTAAAGGTTCCAGACCCAGACCTTTTCAACATTCCTACCTCAACAGAATAAAGGAAATACCCACAAGAAGCAACCCATCACGACAAAATCAAAACCGCCACACCAACACCCACCGCAAAAATAGGAACATAAAACATCAACAACAGCCGCGACCCAAACGCAGAAAGACGCGAACGGCGATACGGTTCGGAATATTCTTCCAATCAAGCGACATCCACGGAATAGACCCATCCCGCAAGATCACCGTATTATACAAATCAACATAACGCCGACCATAAAACAAATAAGAAGAATCTAAAACATAACACATCACCACGAAAAACATACCTAACAAAAAGCACAGGTAAATTATGATTCACATACGCGAAACCATACGAAGCAGTCACCACCGGAATAAGCCAACCCTTCAACGTAGCAGACGAAGAATCCAACCGATTAATCAACGACTGAATAAACTGCAAATGCTGAAGAACATCAGAATCCTTAGGCTTCGACGAAGCGGTACCTGAAGGTGTGGTTTGATAAAACTGACGTAAAACTCTGGGGATCATAAAATATCACCTAACTGTTAAAAATAAGTGTACTATAAATGAAATACTATAATTTACAGAAATTAGTGACAAAAATAAAATTTGTAAACAAATACTAAATACAGTATTAAATTCCCAAAACCGGTTACGTTTTTAAAAATACGAGTATACTTTTAAAGTATCATAACCCACAGGATAATTTTTCAGAAACAATATGCCTAGTATAAACATACATCGTATAACTAATACCGAGACAGATTAGTAAGATACCTCTACTAAAAAGAAAAAAATATGTAACAGACTCACAACCTACTCCCAAACTCATACCCACTCAAAGCGACCGATACTAATGAAAGAATACGAATAGTCCAAAACCTAATCTTAGCCTTTACGGGGCACGAACATCACCTCGAATACTGAACAAGCCAGAAACCAACACTACAAAAACAACAATATACTTAAAAACACAGTTGTAGAAACTAAACCAACTATTCTAACAACAAAATCAGACTTATTTGTAGATACCAACTTATTTTTGAAGATAATACGATCCAAACACAAAAACAGATAAGGTTCCAGTTATAAAACCTAAAACAATAAATGTGATGCCAAAATTAAAAAAATTACCACATAAAATAAAGCTGACAAATAATGTAACATCAGTAACCTACACACTGCTCAGACAAAGAAGAAAAAAATAAAAACAACTAAACTTACCTAAAATCAACAAATCTATATTAACAAATATAAAAACAACCAACAGAAATTATCAGAAAGATATACATACACAACTCAAAAAACAGATTCCTCTTTATCTTTTAACTTATCATCACAAACCTGCAAAGCAAAGATGATAAACAATACAAAAGATACAAAAAGTAAAAACACAAGCTGTATCAAATACATTATTCAAATACAAATGAAAAACATCAGTCATGGCGATACTTTTTCCCTATGTCCCCGCAGCACAATTCAGATACTACGGGGACACCACATCTAACGACTAACCAAACGCCTTTTAATAAGTAATCACACCACCAAAAACCAGGGAAAACCACACGGTACCCAAGATTTTGAGAAACCTTATTGTAAAGCAAAGCCGAAGAGAACTTATCAGGAAAAGTCATAAACTTCACGAAATGAGAAGCAGCCGAAGAATCACCCTGAAAAACATCAAAAGTTAAAAAGTCAAACGCCCTCATGTTCAAAAACATCATCCTCAGACAAATACTTTTCACAATCAATCTCAAAAATCTTAAACTTCCACTGATAAACATCACGGTCATACCAATACACAGCGCAATGAGCGGAACCATCAGCATGTGTAGGCACACCCTAGCAGCACCCAAAAATCCCAAACATCATTCGAGAAACGGTAATCCGGCTCAATATGTGCAAAAAGCACAAAACACCAATACCAGGAATAAAAACATAACGCGCAGAACGGCACTTAAAACTCCTGACCCGTCTCACCCTCAAACACAAGACCCTGAACCGAGACAGGTTGACGAGACGACGCAACATCGCACAAACGCAGCTCAGATGTATCCAATAGGTGCGATACCGAGACCACAGGCATATTTGAACTCGACGTAGGGTTGGTATATACATAATCCTGCACCAAAGCAGAGATCGCATCCAGCAAAGGTTCATACAAAACGGGTTGAATATCAACCTCAGCACGGACACTTGGCGAAACCTGAATCAGCGAGAAAGTCAACTCCTCAACACGGTAATCAACCCACTGACCTTCAGGAACCTGAGCGGTGACAAGAATAAGACCGCGACGCACACTCTTATAGAACAACTCCTCAGGAAGAGGATACGAAAGCACCAGGCACACCTTCCCTTGCTCCCGCACCGGAAGCACTTGATGTACCCGCAGACCAGAAACAAGCTCCTCTGAAGCATAAACCTCAACGCCAAGCGCATCAAGGTCAGTAACCTTAGATAACTTACTGATCTCCTTTAAATCCTGCTCAGAATAATCCAGAATATCGCGCAGAAGATCAATGGAAACGTAGAAAGGCTCCCAGCTCTTCAAATCATTGTGATCGTAAGCGCCCTCAAGCCCCTCACGCTGACCCGAGAGCACACCATCGTTCCCAGGCGACACCTTACTTCCAAAAACCTCAACGCACTCAAGACCTTCCGAAGCAAAGAACTTTAGGTAATGATCGCGGAGGTAATCTTCTGATAGATCCCACGACTCTTCAATATCCGCAATAGTGCCGCTCAGAGCGCGCTGGCGGAAGAGCTGACCGATTTTTTCCGGGTAAAGAGACTTCATAGTAGTGAACCTTTCAAACAAAATAAGAGGCAGGAAGTAGAATTTACTTCCTGCCTCTATTATATCACACACCAAAAATAACTATGCCCAAAAGGTATACGAACACCAAAAATTCGCCTAAACATCCAAATTCAGGACTAGTTGAGTGTGACGGTTTTCAGGTTTACCACAAAAATCAAGCCAACCCTCAGCAACCGTCAGCTGGGCGATACCCGGTGCCGCCTCAGTCGTCTTCTCCAACGCGAACACACGCTTCACAGAATCCGAAGGATACTTTAACAAAAGTACGATCACGAGAAGCCTCGCCCACAAACACATCCACCTGTGAACCATCCGGGCGCTGACAAAACACACGAACCTTAAGCCGCTTCAACACACCACGTTTACGATGCAGCACACCCTGAGTTTCTACAAACATATCCCCGTGCGCCCGCCACGACTGATACAACGGTAAAAACTCTTCAAAAGGAACATACTTCTGGCCACCAATAGTATCGGCATACTCCGTCAATGCGATCAAAGCACGCGGAAACCCGGATTCCTGTTCCTCAAGCTCCACCGTATCCGCAAGATGCTGCTCCTTCAGAAGTTGAGCATACAAAACACGGAAACCTTTACGGGTACTCCACACCTTATTGATAAACTCAAGAACTTCAGAAAGAAGCACCGCAACCGCAATAATTGCTACAGCCCAAATAATCGCAGCTAAAGCACTAGCCAATGTTATACTCTCACTCATCAGAGCCTACCTCCAAACCTAAAACAATGTACGCATCATCCCCACGGAAAGACTGGGATAACCACGAATACTCACCTTCAGGAACACCTAAAGAAGCGGTACCTGCTGCCACCTGAGAATTACGACGCACCACAAAAAAGAACGCTTCACAGAATCCACAGGGTAACCAAAAGACTCACCCTCACACGCAAAAACTGTAACCGAACCGCCCTTATGAAGATCGAAGATAACCTTTACATTTATACGCTTGAGCTTACCCTTCTTCGATACAACACCTTCAGTCTCGATACGCATCATGCCTTGAGGCTCCCACTGAGCAATAAGTAGAGATAGTTCGTCCCAACTCAGGTGATAACTTCCATAAATAGAGGAGTAATCACTACTGAGTTTCACCGCTACCTTAGATATACCTGTTTTAGAAAAATCTTCGTGAGATACATCAATAAAACCCTGATGTTTTAGTAATTTGCGGTAGCGATTCCGGTAATAATTTTCAAAAACTTTATTTAGCCACAACAGAACGAAAACAACAAATGCAAATGTACTTATGATAAGAAAAAGAACATTATCACTCATAACTAAACACTCCTTCAGAAAAATATTAATAAATAAAACTACTTCACCACTTCAATATCTTCACCAACTCTCGAACCGCGAACAACACCCTCAGAAAACACCATCAACTCACGGCCACGCTGCCTAGAACGCGATACCGAATAAGGCATACCAAAACCAGAACACCACGACTGCGGATACAAACCACGCACCACAGGCGAATCATCATACGTCAGCACCCAACGAAAAGGAACCGAACGTAAAACACTAGCCAAACGCTCATGATCTGCTTGCGTAAACGCAAACCCATAAAAGCTGATGACCTTTCACAACATACGGAGGATCAACAAAAGCGAAAAACCTCCTGCACATTATCAACCGAAGCATAATCCCTTTATAAAATCAACACCGTCCCGCTGATAAACCTCAATACGAGAACCCAACGCAGCAACATTACGCACACGAGAAATCAAAGCATCAACGTTATACCGCGCGTCAATCTTATACTTACCATCCTGCTTCAAACCACCAATCGGACGCGCCTTCTCAATAATTCCCGAATGATTTGTACGATTCAAAAAGAACGCAGCAAAGCCCAACGTCACAGTATCAACACCTGAAGGGTTATCAAGAAAATCCTTCATCCGATACCAGTTCTCTAAAGAAGCAGGAGTACTGCGGATAAGCTCGCAAAACTCATCCGTATGATGCAGAACCGAAATCCAAAACGCGGCGATACCTGGATTCGCGTCATTCAGCACAAGATGTTCTACAACGCCCTGCTGCAATAACGACAAACCCGCCCCAGCACCACCAGCGAAAGGTTCTACAAACACACGAGGTAAAGGCTCTGCCTGATCCTTCAAAAGATCACCAAGAAAAGGTGCTAAACGCGCCTTACCACCCGGATACCGTAAAGGTGATACATATTTCATCCTTCAACAACCTTCACACCTTAGAGGATTTTAACCTCACGTAAGGGATTACCCTTCTTATCACAAACCGCAATACTGTTACCCGCCTCAACTTCCCTCATAAGGAAATCGTATAAGGCTAAAGACCGACGCACAGTTTCCGTTGCAGTTTGCCCATTTGCTTTATATTTCGCAAGAGTACCGACACTCTCAGCATTTAATAAAAACACTCAAACGTGGCTTATTTTCCTTAGACATAACTAACCTTTCTTAGCATCAGCAGGTACAAGATTAGGATTAACAGAAACAACTACTCATTTCACAAAATCCGGATGATTATTACAAAACTCAGTATATTTAGAAATAACTGACTCATAATCCAAACTCATGAAAGAAGTCACTTCATTATTCTTCAAGTATTCCTTGATAGAAATACCTTCTTCTTTATTAAGAAAGAGCATTGAATAGATAATCTGAAGAAGGTATTTTTCAACTCATCAACAGTGGATAATCCAGGAATAACTTTTTGCGATACCTTTTCAATAGTAGACTGGCTTGTAAACTGTAAACCTTAGAAAAATATATCGACGGCAACAAATGCTTCAGGAATAGAATCCCAATCAGCGCCTGTGTAAAGGTTAATACAAGAATCAAACTTTCGATGAGAATTAAAATAATACTCTTCATAAGACAAAAACAGTGTAAAGCGCGTTACGTAAAAACAACACTATCTTCAGTACCACTATCGAAAAAAATCCTTTATTGTACTTGAAGAAACAGGAAAATTATAATTATAAAACGAAATTTGAACTTTCTTATAACACCAATAATTCTTCTTTGGTGGAATCAAAAACAAGGAATGCCTTATAACTGAATCAGTAAGAGCAAGTCCCCTATGTGACTTGATATTCCACTCAGATGATTTACGAAACATGAACATGACAAAACTCCTAACAAGTAAATAAAATTAACGAAGTTTGTGCGAATAATAACTAGAAACAAACTCACGGGCAAACAAGTTAGCAACCCGCTGTAGTCGTCGAGAACGGCGGCTAAAAACCAACGCTCATAGCGGGAAGCTACTTCACATACAGCATAACTACCATACGGCATGAAAACTGTCGGAAAAACTTCAAATTACTGAGAATCATTAAGTTCACACCTCTCATATTTTTCAGGGTGTTTCTCAAGGTCTTTGATAAAAATCAAAAACACAAAAACCAAAGATAAACTATGAACAAGGAAGAAATCTAAAGCATTTTGAAAAACTAAAAGACCAAAAACCAAATAATCCACCTATAAAATAAAACTATATTCAAATAAAGGGGTAGTAAGTATAATTTGAAATATACCTAAAATATTTAGAAACAATTTAAATTTCTTCATAAGTATTTACACCTTTTCTTTTGAATAAGTGTGATTATTAAAATTATTGTTTGGTAAGATAACTAACTTTGCACAAATCATACAAGTTAATAAAAACAAGTACGTAACTTTTATTAAAAATAAAGAAACAAAAAAACCACTAATAAAAACAAAACAGTTTTCGCATGATTAAAATTACAAATCATATTCTTGAGAATTTTTCATTAGATTTTTAGTCTTATGAAACTTAAAATCACTTAACATAAACAACATGAAAAATATTAGTGCCAAAACAAAATAAATAGATAAAAATAGCAATATCGTTTACAACTCCAAAAAAGCAAAACGCAACGAGAGCCAAAATATCTATAACAAGTACAAACCGTGTAAGAAAACGATAACCTTCAAAATTCATATCAAAACTCCTAACAATAATGGCTCTAAGGTTTAGAGCCCTTAGAGCCATTATATCATGTTCTACAGATAACTATGCCAAAAACACTATGCGGCAACCAAACCATGCGCTAAATCATTAATTTTATCAGGGTACAAAAACCAGACCAATGACGATCATCACTGACAAAAACCACTGGAACCTGCATGTACCCTAAAGACTTCACATGCTCCAACGCCTGCGCATCCTCCTCAATATTTACCTTCTCGAACGCGATACCTTCCTGCGTCAGCTTACGTTCCGTGAGCTTGCACTGAAAGCAATCCGTTTTGGAATAAACAGTTACCATGAGAAAACCACCTTATTAAATTTGTAGAAATGTTAAAAGAAAAATGTGAACGAACCTAAGAATCACGTGGAACCAACGTGCAATCATCCACCACCGTCTGACCCTGAAAATCAGACACCGTAAACGAAAACACCTCACCGTTCACACAACAATCCTTATACTCACGCCACACAGATGAACCCTTGGGCGATACCAGAGACTTCACCGCACTTACCTGCCCACCAAACAGAGCGACAGGAACCGACTTACGGGAAGCCTCAAAACTAGGGTGGATAACGCACCACCTGCCATACCAAAACCCCAGAGTCCTCAACGACAGTGCCAATCACAAGACCGAGAAAAGTCTCAGATGTGCCTGCCGTTGAAGCGTCATTGAACCGTTATAGACGTAAGCCATTTAGTTATCCACCACGGCCAACTGATGCGTTGTCACAATATGCTCAACATTGCGAATAACCTCAGTCTCCACAAAGACGATACCGCCACCCACCAACCGAGACAGTAGACCATACCCCACGGGAATCTTCTTAGATGAAATACGCACCGTAACAGTACGTGCTTTACGTCCCAGAGGTACGTTCTGAATCTTCTGAGCTACCTGAGGATCATCAGGAAGAATCAACAACGTAACATCGGCACTTTGCGTACCTGCAACAGGTTTAAAATCTGTCACAAAACCATTGAACTTACGAGACTTCTTACCAGACATAAACAGCCTTCTTTCCTTTACTTTTGAGAATCTGGGACAACAACGCGCCAGAACTTATACAACAACATTTTCGCGCTCGGAACCTCAGTAGGTTCTGAAGAACACCACAAAGAAACCTCACGACCCCAAAAAGCGTACATATCAGAATCACCACGTACACTACGCTGACGTGAACTACCATTCGCAGGACGAAGCAGCTTCGTAATCACCACAAACGACCCCGGAAGTGGTAATGTACCGCCACCGAAATAGTCATACTCAACAGTACCTATAACTTCCCCTGACACAGGGTTATAACGAGTGCCAGTAATGTAACGAATCCCAGTTGGGTCTATTTTTGCTTCCCCGAACTTCATGAGAACCCACGAATCCGTTAGCTCAACTTGCGCATCAGAATACGTAAACGTACCTACGCAAATAACCTCAACCGGACGCACACGATCCGGGCGATACCCAAGTAATAAAACACGCCCCTGGTATACGTATTGTGGGCGATTACGCACCTGAGTTAGCTGAGGACTTGTAGAAGCAACCGGAGCATCAAAAACATGATTACGCTTTAGATACTTCATCGTCTGCGCTGAGAGAGCGCCAGTCACGACTTTCTTCGGGGCAAAAGGCTCATTCTTAGGAATACTTGACCCGTACCACCCGTACAGGTGTGCTACATCCTTATGAGTTCCGGGATGTACAACCTTCGTTGCATAAAACACCTGCCACGATAGGGACTTATCCACAGAATCAGGTAAAGTCAATTTTGTTTGACTTCGCACGCCCACACCATGCGCCACAGTAAATTCTGAAGTGAACATTTACGCTACCTCCTCGATACCTAGCTTCTCGAAATAAACCTTCGCATCCGTGACAACATCCTGCGCACGGGCACTGTTGAACAGCAGAACACGATCCGAGCCTTCCCAATACGGGGCGACACGGCCAGTAGCCCAGTCAGATTGTAATAAAGGTTCCCCGTTATATTTACCAACGACTTTGGAGCTTTTCGGTGTGAAAACAACCCACGCCGGTACATTAAAATCCTGAGAAGCCTTGAAAAGCTGATGGTTTGTCATAAACCACTCACCAGTTTCATAAGCCTTTGAATCCTCATGAGTGTTTGTAAACTCCACATAGAAAGGACGCTGTGCTTTACCGTCAAAAGTAAAAGGAGTCATACGGTACGTAGTGTAACCTTTTTCATTAATCAGAATGTTTTCGATACGACACAATTTAGTATGTCCGTCTGTAAACATAATTTGACCGAGACACGTCTCAAAAGGTGCCACGCACACCACTGCGCTAGGCTTCTTATAGCCTTTCTTATAACCCAATAAAAGGACAAACCCAAACGTGACAGAGTTGTGTTCAAGCATGTACCGTGGGAAAGGTTCATGGGAACCATTCTTAATTAAAACATCGTCACGGCGATCAGAAGCATAATCGTAATCTTCAATGATGGAAATACCGTATAAATCCTCACACCACGAATCCAAATTATTTGTAGTAAATGTAGTGGGAGAACACGGAGTTTGTGTTTTCACATCCCGCGCAAACCACCCCTCCAGAATATAACGTTTATCATTATGCTCTGAGGGAGTCACCTTAAAAGCGTAGAAAACCTCCCAACGATACCCTGTTTCTACTTTACGCGGTGGCTCAAAAATCTTCGGAGTAGTATAACGCGGTACGTTCCGGTGCGGCGGCTTGCGGAACTTTGCTGATTTTCCCACCGCTATTTTGCCAGGAAACTCACCGTTAGGATACTCTGTCGGATTCACTTCGACTCCTCGGGTAAGGTGTACATGATGTCTGTACCGTATTTTTGTAATTCCAAAGGTTCAAAACCGGTAACATAATCACCCTCAACATTATGTTGAACGAAAATAATACCGTCTAAACCTTGTGATATATTACCAACAAAACGAGACATTTCTTTAGTAACATAAACAGTACGTGTACGTAAAGAATTGACTACATCAAGTATATCTTCCACAGGACTAATAAGCGGTACCTCTACATACTCAATCGCTTTACCACCTGCATAAAAATCATGATCCTGAGGTAAAGAATACACCCCTAAAATATGCACAGCACCAAATACACTACAATTCTTTAGTTTATTCTTACTCCGAAGAACATCAACAAAATCTTGAGGAATTTCATTCATAAAAAGTGTAGACATTTACTACCCAACCCTTCCAGCGACAGCAAAAATACTTATCACTTAAATTAGACCCTAACCGCATCGCGGCAGTATTCTTCAAAACATCATAATCATACACAGGAATACCCTGCTGACTTTCAAAAGCATCCTCACGCAGCTTCACCCGCAAACCACCTAACGGAGAGTTCAAATCCATCAGCATATGATTCGCCAACGCACGAGCCACCAAACCTACACCAAAAAACCGATCCTTCTTATGCTCAGCTACCGACCCGCACATCTTCGAGTAGAGCCTGCACCTGCGGTACCAACCCAAAAACAGGCACACCTGAAGCGTTACCTTTACTCTTACCAGTAGCCTCAGCAGGACTGAGCGACTGAAGCTCAAAAAGCATCCCCGATAAACCCTGCGCGCGCTCAGCAAGCACCCACTGCCGAAGCTGAGAAAGAACAACCTCATCCTTCACAAACAACGGAATCAACGCATCCTGCATCGCAGCATAAGAACCACCAAAAGCAAACACAGACCCCAGCGTCTTCGCCGCGTAACGCCCCTGCTGAATATCCCTTATATGCTTCTCATTCCAGGCACCGAAAGACTCCTGAAACTGCGATAAGGCTTCATTCACAAACGAAGGTGTAGCACCAGGAACACCGGAAATACCATCCGACTTATCCCCGCGCAGCATCTTCACCATCAAAAAGACCGCCGAGGCGGTACCACAATCGGATTCTTCTTCGAGCACTTAAACGCCGAAAGGCTAGAAACCACCTGCGAAAAATTCTGCGGAGTCACCCACTCATACCCCGACTTATACAACGGGTGTGAAGACGGCGGGAAAATATCTCCCTTATGATTCGTGCGGCGATACCACACCGAAACCTGCTCATCCACCAACGGGAGAAGGTCAGAATCATTACAAATCACATCAATAGGCGTATTAGGTTCAGAAACCTTCAGACGGCGCACCAGCGCGCCTATCAGATCGTCCGCCTCATAATCCTGCTTAGAAATAACGTGCACACCCGCGCCTTGAAGAAGTTCGCACAAAATACGTACCCCTTCACGCACCTGTGCAGAAAACGCCGAGCTGCGCCCTTCTTTATAACCTACCTCTGTAGAACCAGTACGTGCTCGCGCAGCCTGCGGGTACGACGCGGACGTGTTGTACATATTATCGAAAACAGACTGAATTTCGTTGAACAGCGCGCGCCGTGACGGTACCGGGAGATCGGAAACCACCACAAGACGGTCGTACCCACCGGAGGTAGCCTCGCACCAAAAAACTTCAAAAATACCGTCAGGAACATTCGTCTCCAACGTCTTACGCACCCCATCCACCATAACGGTGTGGGTTAGACGATAAGGTTTTATTGCTGCTGTACCCGGCGTTCACAAAACGGTGAATCAGATGGTTAAAATCCACCAAAAACGATACGAGACTTACTCAGCGACGGGTCATCCTGCAACCACTGCTTCTTCGAGAGATGCTTACTTTCACCCTGAGGAACGGGAATTTGCGCTTCTGCTGAAAGAAGGTATACCCGCGAGCGGGTCTTGCTCCTGCACCTGTATAGTAGCGGTACCTGATGAAGCTAGGAAATTTTGCATATCGAAAGGTTGGGCACCGTGTGCGGCACTATCGAGTATCGAAGCTGCGATAACTCTGTTCCGTCAGTCCTACGTTATTCAACACAGTTGATACGTGTACTGAAGAATCATTCAAAACCTTTGAGACATGAAGCTTTTCCATTGCTATTACTAAATAACAAAACGATTATAACAGAGAAAAAGTCTCACAAGAGGAACAAAATACCTCTTGTGAGACTAATCTATAACCCTAACAACTCACACAACTAGTTGTTAGAATCATCCTCATAAGACGCTGGAACTGTGGAATCATCAACAGCCGGGGCAGTATCATCACCCGCCGGAAACAGTAGAATCATCCTCAGAAACGCCGAAGCAGGGAACCGTCGAATCATCACCGGAAGACCCAACCACCTGAGCATCCTGAACCGCTGAGCATCCGAAACAGCAGAATCAACCTCAGGAACATCCACCGGAACCATATCCACCGGAGTCACCTGAACACGCTCATCCGAAGCGGTACCGTCCCCTGTACCAGAAAGCGCATACACCGTACCTAAAGTACCTGTTGTCGCGCCCTGAGCCGAATCTGATCCAACACACCAAGCTCCGGCTCCGCCTGCTCATCAGTCTTCTCACGGCGCTTCTACGCCACCAGTACAATAAACCACCGCTACCACCGGCTAATAAACCAAGACCAACGTAACGCCAGAGAAACCATGATGCGAAGCAACCGCAAACGCATTCGTAGAAATCAACACATCTCGAGACCTTCTCCACTGACACGTTACCGGCCGCATCACGCACCGTAAAAGACACATCCTGCGGGGACGAATCAGCAGGAAGCAGAAGCGTATACTTACCGTCCTCACCGCGAGAGAACTTCACATCCTCAACCTTATCACCCTTCTGCACCTGCGCCTTGAAATCAGCGACCCCAGAAAGATCACGAATATCTACCGTCACGTGCCGCTCAACGTCGTTATACGCCCCGTTCGAGTCGATACCTGAGACCAAAACCTGCGGCGGGGTAGCATCAATACCAAAAGCGTACTCCTGCGCCACTGAAGAACCTTCCTGTGCCTTCTGAGTCGCCGAAGACTCCCGAGTCCCATCCTCAGCAGTAGAAACCAACTGGATACGATAAGTACCATCCTGCTTGAAGGAACCCTTTAGATACGCACCTTTGTAATTCCAGTCAGAACCTTACCGCCGGACTCCTCAACCTCAAAATGCACATCTTCAGGATTCAAACGCTTATTATCACGGAACGCGATCACTTGGAACCCATCTTTACGCATCCGATCCACCGAAGTCTGATTCAAAACAATATCAGCAGGCAACTCACGGTAGAACTTACCTTGATAGTCCTCATTCTCAAACACAAAAATCAGACCCGAAACGGTTAATACTAAAAGGAATCTCCCGAGTCTCCTCATTACCCGCAGAATCAACCATCTTCACCTTCAAAGGTGTAAACATCATCCCACTTCTGCTCACGCGGAGGATTCTAAACGTCCAGGAACCACGAGAGAACGTCGAAGAATCCGCAGACTTCACAAACGAACCATCCACCGGAACATCACCATGTTTACGAGAATGCAGAACCACCGACGACTTCTCAGCATCAAACTCACGATCCGCAACCTCAACCTTTAAAACCCGAGATCGCGTTTATAGGAAACACCCGGGGCGATACCGTCCACCTTCACTTCCGGGGCTTTCGTATCCACCACAAACACGCCCTGAGTCGAAACGCTGCGAAGAGTTATTCGCCTTATCCTTCACCTGAACCGCGAAATGACGCTCACCTTCAGATGCGAACGTTACATCAGCAACCCATACATCACCTTGACGTGAGAAAGCGCTGATCTGCGCGCCGCCAGCGACAGATTCAAACTTCACACCGGAAGCAGGGTCAAAAATTCACATCACGAACCACGACACGAGCGGTACGGTTCGTGCGGTACTTATTCGTATTCGACGGGGAATTATCCGAGAACTGCACATCCAACGACGGAGCGACCTTATCAATCGTGAACGACGGCGACTGATAACTCTGCGAGACATTACCCGCCAAATCCGTCACCTGCACACCGAACTGATACGCACGATCCTGCGTGAAAGAAACCTTCGCAACCCACGTATCAGGTGCCACCTGCACCCAATCCGAAACCGCGTCATACGTGCCCGAGAGCTTCACACCAGCAGCCGAGAAGTTACGTTCCTTCACCGTCACCGTAGCGGTACGGTTACTATTATAGAAACCACCTTCCGCTACCTCACCGTCATACGCAACATTCACCTGCGGGGCATCCTTATCGACGGAAACCTGCTTGGAATCCTCAAACTCGTACCCGACATTATCCACCGCGCGCACCCACACACGAGCATTATTCACATTCACCGTCACCGGAATACCGAAATGCGCGCCCGTGATAAGGTTACGATCCTGAGCATCCACTGATAGCACACCACGCGCCACCAAATCCTGCACAGAACCCTCACCTAACGTCGTGTCCCCCACACCGTAAGCAACATGCTTAATACCAGCAAACGGTTGAGACAGGGATACACTCGCCTGAGTATCCGAGTTATACAGCGGTACCCCCGCTGCGTCCTTATGATCGGTAGCAGGCAGCTTCACCTCAGCGTGCGCCGACGAAGCGAACATACCCCGAGTCTGCACCAGAAGCCCCGTAGAATCATACCCATCCGAAGTTTTACCGACATTATCAACCGCATACGCCGTGATAAAACCCTTGAAATCAGCCGGTACATCAATCACGGCACTATCACCGCTCACCGGTACCTCCCCAGTACCTTTGACCGCGCCCGTTGCGTCACGCAGGGAATATCGCACCGCGCGCACACCGGAAGACGGTGCAGCATCGGCAACCTTCACCTGCACCGCACCGGAAGAACCAGCAAAGAAAGCACCCCACTGCCCAGCAGCAGACGAAAGCTGAGCCGATGGGTTCACCGCAGTTATAGAAACGACCTGCGGGGCGGCAGCATCCACAAACACCTGACGTTGGTTCGCGCCACGGTTACCAGCCGCATCATCAGCCGTTACCTCAACCACATACGAACCGTCAGCATTAGGGCGATACCCTTCGTAGAAACCTCAAACGGCACCTCAGAAACAACACGATCAGCGGTAAACTCCTTCACCACCTGCCCGTTCACACGCACCTGAGCGCGCGCCACCGACGTATTATCGTGCACATTCACACGAACCGGAACATCACCATCAAACCAAACGCGACCCGAGGAATCCGTAAACTTCGCATCAGGAACCGACACATCCACCCGAGGCGCATCCGTATCAACCACGAAAGAACGCATCGCAGAATCAGGAACGCCCAACAGCTCCGAAAGTTTAATATCCACAGTACGGTTACCCACAGCATCATACACACGCACAGCATAAGCACCTGTAGGCAACTGCACTGCCAGCGGAAGAACCGCGAGCCTCAACCGACGTTAGAGAACGCCGAGGCATCAAGCACCTCAAAAGTCTTCACCCCAGAACCGGAATCTGAAGCCGCAAAATCAACAACAAAACCCTGAGAATTACGGGTGTACACACCCCACGGGTGCACCGTAATATCCTCACGCTGACGCAGCGACGCGCGCACCTGTGACGGCGCGTCAGCATCCACATTAAAGGCGGTACCTTCCTTTGCGGAGTTCTTCGACTTATCCCAAGCCGTCACCTGAAGCTGCACCGCACCCTCAGACGGCAGAGACGAACCGGGAACATGCACCAGCACATCCCGCGAACCCTGCACCGGTGAAACCGTGTACTGGCTCTGCTCCAACGTGCGACCGTTAAGCTGAACCGCAGCGGAAGCAAAATGCTCATCCGAAACACGAAACGTTACACCATCGCGCTTATCTGCAACCCATGCGCCCGCATCGTTAGAGAACAACGTCTTCGGGGCAGACACCAAAGAAACCTTCGGAGCAGCAGAATCATGCACCACAGCCTCAAACGCGGGAACACCTAACTCAGTGAGCGGCTTCACCGTCTCAAAACCTGCATTATCCCGTACACGCACACGGAACGCAGAACCATCAGGAAAAAGCACCCACAAAAAGCACCAGAACTGGACTCAGAGAGCTTCTGCACCTTCTGCGCACCCGAAGCATCTGTATACAGCAAATCAACCGCAGCGATACCCGACTGATGCTCCTGCACCGACACCGACAACCCAGTATCATCATGCGCGAACAAGGTGCCACCATCAAACGCTTGCGCACCTGTCACTGAAGCACCTGAAATATAAGGTGCTGAAGAATCCAACCGCACATCATACGAGGCATCCTGAGAACGCCCGAACAAACCATGCGAAACAACCTGCACCCTATACACACCAGAATCCGACGGCGGAACCTTCTTCGTAGCCACCAGATCATGAATGTTTACCTCATACCCAGACTGCGCAGAGCGCTTCGCATCAAAACCAATATCATCAGAAACCACAGGTACGCCGTTCACCGTAACCTCATTACGCGCCACAAACGACCCCTCATTATGCACAGCAACATGCAAAAGCGGGGCATCATCAAACTTCATCCAGCCCGTAGCACCCTGCGCCTGCCACGTCTTATTATCCGTAGAAAAACCAATATTCGACGGCGTATAATCACGCACCTGAACATCAGAAACAGCGCCAATATCAGATAAAGACCACACACCCATACGCCCAGAAGCATCAGTAACCGCAACACGGTACTCACCAGAATCCCCTAAACGCAGAGAAGCCGATAAACCACCAGTGGCGCGCGAGGATACCTTACCGTCACGGGAAACCTGCTTATCGCGGGAAGACGCAATAGCGGCAGCATCAAAATCTTGAGAATCTGTATCCTGCCACTTATCCCCACCCGACGCTGCAACGCAACATGGGCAACACCAGAGAAATCATCCACCAGATGCGAAAACATCCACCGAAGACCCAGACGGGACAACCGCCGTCTTCTTCCCGTTCATCAACGTAGGCTCCGTCGAAAACGCAGCGCGCGGTACCCCAGGGTGAGAAGTATCATTCACCAGAGTAAAAGACGAAACCTCCTGCTCCTTACCTTGTGGGGAAACCTTCAAAAGCACACGGGAAACCCCAGCCACCGGAACGTCCCCCTCCAACGATAGCGCGCCAGTAGAAGTGAGCTTCACATCCTGCACCTTCTGATCGGCACCGACAACCTGCACCTTCACCATATCCGCACGAGCACCCGAAGGCATCGCTACCCGAACATGAGAGGTACCCTGCCGGTGCCAGGTAAACCCCAGAGGATAACTCCATCACACCCTGAAGCATTAGTAACCTGCATCAAGAAACCCTGCACCGGAACCTGCCGAGACGTATTCTCCCCCGAAGGCTGCGGGGTAGGGGTATTACCCCGAGGCGCAGCCGAAGCCGGAGAAAAGGATGTACCTACCGTCAAAGCAATTACTGAGGCAGCAGCACTCTTACGAAAAACGTCAGATAAAGATCGAGACATCTTTACCTACCTACTTTCTTCCACCAATCCAATAAAATAAACGAAAAACTAATCTCATAATACCCTAAAAACATTACGAAGAAAAAGACCTAAAATCAGTCACCGGAACTAAACGACCGCGCCGAGAAGGCACCGAATAATTCTGCAACTGCAACTGTTCCAACGCATCCACATCAGAAACCGCATCCCCCTGCACAGAACCTTGTGCTAGAGAAGGCGATACCTGCTGAGAGGGTTGCCCGAACTGCAACGCAACCTTCGCATCTGAAGTAGGATCATGCGCATCAACCACCACAAAATCAGAACCCTCATCGGAATCTGACTCAAACACATCATCACGGTACAGACCAGAACCACGCACAAACGCAGTAGTCCCCGAAGAACCCGACCGCAGGCGACGCTGAAACTTACGCACCGAAGCCTTATAATGCTTCCCCGATAACCGCCGAGCCTGCTCACCAATACGCCAATGCACACGCAGCACCAACGCAACCAAAAACACGAGAGTGGCTGCGAAACCTAGAATAAAAGACCACATCACCATTAGCGCCGCACCTGCTTCATCGTCTGAACCGTAGACGGCAGCGAAGCGGAAACCTCACGCAGCTCCTCAACCGAAGCCTTCACCGACTTAGAAGCCGTGGAGACTCGCCTAAAATTATCCACGAACATCTGCACATCCTTCACCTTCGCCTCAATCTCCTCCAACGACACACCGTCAGAAACCAAAGCCTCACCATAAGAATCAATTAGATACGCGAACGTCAGATTACGCTGCACATTCACCACATCGTTACCACCCAACGACTGCGAAGACTGCAATGAATCCCACACCGCCTTATACTTATCAGAATCCGAAGACTCACGAATACTCGAAGCAATATCACGATGAAAACGACCCACCGCCGAATACAACCGCGCCTCCGCCACATGCGACGAATTAGAATCCGAAGACGAGAACGCCTGCAACGCATCATCAAACCACGACACCGAAAGCGCCTGCCCACGCACCAACGAATCCTCCGCACCAGCACCCGAACCGGAATCATAATAGAACCAATACAACGACCCGATCTGATACGCCAATCCCTCGAAATCGGGCGAGACTTCAACTCCCCCAAATGAGGCGATACCGCATCCAACAGCAACTTCTCATCCTCGGAAGAAAACACACCATCAGCACGCAGAGCCGAAACCAAACCAAAATAAGGCTTCATCTCCGATGGGCGCATCCCAATAGCACGCACATAATCCTGCGGGGACGACGAACGCTGCGCCTGCTGCACCGCAGACGTATACTCCGCATTCGCCTGATACGAAGCCGCTAACGCAGTACCCGCACTCGAAGCCGCTAACAATAACGACACCCCGAAGAGAGAACGCACTATCATCTGCTTACGTTTAAACTGCGAACGCACCTGCTGATCCTGCAAAACGATAATCCTGCACATCAGCCATAAGCTCCGCCACCGAAGAATAACGCTTCGAGACCTTCGGCTGCGTACACTAAGAATCACCCGACGCAAACCTTCAGGGAACTTCACCGAAAACTTATAAAGATCAACAGGTTCACCTTCATGCTGAATAGGTTTAAGAACCTGCTCGCCGTTCTCATCCTTAAAAGGGAACTTATCGTTCGGGCGGTACCCTGTCAGAAGGTTATAAAGTGTACACCCTAGCGAATAAATATCCGAACGGACATCAAGAACCGGAAGCTGCGACCCCTCCAAACGCATCTGCTCCGGCGCATAAAAATCCACCGTACCCGTCAGCTCACGAGCACGCTGCGAAGGCTGCGTAATCACCTCAGAAATACCGAAATCCACCAAATACATACGCGCCGACGAATCCACCCGAGCAGCAGAACCCGACAACGACTTATCCACCAACACGTTAGACGGCTTCACATCACGATAAATCAGAGGATACTTACCCTGATGCAACTGACCGATGACCGAGCACAGCGACAAAATAATTTGCACATTTTCCTCAATCACCGACTCCTCAAAAAGGTTCACCTCAGCTTTACGGCGCTCAGAAATCACCGAATCCAACGTATGCGTATTAGAAAACCAGGTGGAAATCATAAAACGCGAACCCAACGACTTATCCACCGCGTGAAAATCCACCACCGGAACCTGCGTCAAATTCGTGTGATTAGCAATATGCTTAAGAACATTCACCTCATTCACCAGGGAACGTTGCTCACGGCGAATCGCTTCCTCCTCAGTGGGAGTGAACCCGATACCCTTTTGCTTCAGAAGGGCGGACGCGGACTCAAAATCCACCACCTGCTTCATAAAGAACAGGTTCCCCGTGACCGTGTTACGCACCAGATAGACGTTCGACATGCCGCCGTTCGTCTTCAAAATACGCACAACCGTATAACGCCCCTCATCCAGCATCGTTCCAACCTGAAGCACCGGGCGCTGAAATGTCTGACGGGTTGTACGCACCGCAGAAACAGACTGATTAGACATGAGAAACCTCCTGCACCGCAGCAGATGAGCGAACACGAATCACGGAAGCAGATAAATTATCGCGCTCACCGTGAGAAATAAAGTCACGCATCAACTCCCCTAAATATACGTGAACATTATCCCTCTCCAACACATCACGGCACCACGTCGAAACATAATCCAAGCGGTGCCAGAACCCGTCCGAAGCCAACAAAATACCGTCGTGAGGCTCCAAGATCGACGTAATCTCCTGGATACGAGGGCTCAATCAAAGACTCCACACCCACACACGCAATCAAAGAAGAACGCAGCCGCAACAGCTCCGCAGGCACATAATCCCTACGGAAATCCTTATAACTCACCCGAAAAACCAGCTTACCGTCCGGTAGCGATACCTTAGAGATCGCCTTCTGCTGGCGGTAAAACTCTAGTAGAGAATCATCCTGAGTTAAGCGCTCATAAGCCATACCGGTAACATCGCGGCCGAGGGAAGCAGCAGATTCAGAACGATAAGAAGAATCAGCAGAACGGAGAATGTAACACCGAGAATCCCCAATAGAAAAAACCTTGACAACGTACCGACCACTGAAATCACCATCCACACATTCAGGAAAAAGCAACGCCACCACACACGTGGTACCGGACGATACCTTCTCCCCACCTTGAGACGAATGAGCGAGAATCACATCATTCGCCTGTTGAATTGCATTTTTGATAATCTGCCCGTCAAAATCTTCTAAATCAATAAAAAGACCCTTGTACAGCGTCACGAACATGATTGATAACCGTCTGAGAAGCAAAATCACCTTGAGACAAACCACCCATACCGTCACAAAGAACAGTAATAGCGGCGGGGTAAGATTTTGTGTCATCCTCCGAGAAAGTAATTTTGAACTCAGAAATATATACCGAATCCTCATTCACAGAATGAGAACCGAGATTGTCTGATAAAACAAATCAAAAATTAGAAGAAGAGTGGAAATAACTATTCACCTTTGAAACCTATCTAAAGAACTTCAACAACGACATCATGAAAACGAACATAATCGCCCACCTTCACATCAACAAAATCAGAACCGATCTGCTCAAAAATGAGACCCCTTATCACGAGAAACAAAAGTATGATTCACAGAGCCCATATCACGCACCCGCAACACATTCTCACCATCCACCTCAACAACCTTAAACTCCGCATGATTACGCGAAATAGTCTTCACCGGAGCAGGACAGAAATCAACTGACTCATCCGCACGTCCCACCACATACGACCGAGACGAAAACACCGACATCTCAAACTCACGACCGCGATACCCACCCGAGCGAACCATCAAACGGAAAAAATCACGCTCAGGAGCAGAACCAGGCACCGAAACCGCAATAGTACGATCATCCTCATCGCTCGACGAATCCTCAGCGGAAACCTGCAACAGGGCAGCATCCACATCATCCGGTGCTGCCGCGTTAAACGCCGAGAAATCAACATCGTTACCACCAAACGGATCAGCGGTACCCGAGTCCTTCTCAGAGTCCTTATCCGTTGTAGAAGCATCCCCACGCGCTGAGAAGCTGAAACCTGAGGTATCGAACAAAGCATCATCTTCTGAAACAGTCTCAAGAGAAGTGCGCGACACACCCGTGTGTTCACCATTCGAGGTTTGGGAAGGAGCCGCCTCTACCTGAGAGGGAGCACTGACGCGAGCGGTACCTGTTGGGATGGTGTTCTGCGAGCGAGAAACACTAGAAACGGAAGAGGACTGACGGTACACAAAAGCGCTCGCGGGATACCTCTTCGCTTTCTCAAGAGCAAAAGCACCTTGAAGAACAACTTTCCCGCCGGTTACATCCTGAATCCACCCAAAAATATTAAAATTATGCTGCAAAGAGCTATCCAGATAAAACACCGGTAAACCTGAACGGTTTTTATAAACACCAGCAACACGGTACGGTAAATCACGTAAAGAATTATGAGAAGAATGCATCAAAGCATTCCACCGATCTAAAAACTTCAATAACAAAATCCTGATTAACCGTTGATACTTCCTCAACATCAGAAATATCACACAACATAACTTAAAAACATCTTGAGAAACCACAGCAGACATAAACACTCCAAACACACTAAATACACGTAAATTATAACATGAAGCTAAAAATAAATGACCTTCACAAAACCACTTAAAACACACGAAAAGGTACCGCCAACAAAAACCAGCGATACCCTTTCATGCTTACTAATTACTTCGAGGACTTCTTAGCGGAAGCTGACGGTGAAGCAGACGAAGCCCCACCTGCTCAGCCTTCACCGAACCGGACGAAAGCCGCCAACTGCCGCAACCACACCGGCTCATGCTTGCGCTCAAAAATCCTTACCATAAATCAGATACTTCTCCTGCAAATTCGGAGATGAAACCCACGACTCCACATACGCCTGACCGTAAGGTGGAATCTTCACCTCATCCGTAAGACCAAAGAACTTACCAGCCGACGACGTAACGTTACCTTGAGAATCCGAAAAGAGCAATATTCGACTTCACCGTAATCTCATCAGGGGACAAATTCTCCACCAATGTGACCGCCACCACATACTGAGTATTTGATAGCGTCGTAATACCACGATTACGGTTCGTATCCTTACTCACCAAAAATCAACAGCATCCTGACCGGTCTTCACATCACGCACCGTCACACGTAACGGTTTCGTCTGATCCCCACCAGCCATAAACACCGTAGGAACAGAAACCCCCAAACCGGCCGGATCATTCCGCGAACCATCCCCCGCCGGGGCAGGTGTAGAATACGCCGGAAGATTCTTCTGGCGATACGCCGCAGGCACAAGCTCCTGCAAACGATACACACCGTCCACGACATCGGCATCACCAACGACGAACCAGAAAGAGGCTCCAACCAATAATCCTTGGGAACCGTAGAAGGATAAACCTCCTGCGAAGACACACTCGAATACAAAGCATTCGCCGTCTGCTTCTTAGAATTAAACTGCACCCCATGAGAATCAGAAGCAGGCTGCGATACCTCACCCGTAGCAGCTACCGCATCCTTCTGCGAAGCGGCGACCAGTTGAGAATCAACATCCAAATCATCCCCCACATACGCCGTCCACTCCTTCGACGTATGCGCCTTCTCACCAAAAGCAAACGTCGAAAAATCAGAGAGCTTCTTCAACAAAAGCCTTAGACCCGAACAAAAGCGTATCCAAAGCCTTATCTTCCTCAGCACTCACACGATAACCCTGCTGCGCATCCGCATCATCCTTACCATCCTCATCTAAATCCTTCGTCACATAACGCTCCAACGAAGGCTTCCACTTCACCGTCTTCGTCGGCAACTTACCGCGCTTCGCCAACGTCACCACATACTGCGCAAAAACATCCGGTAACTCGACGACAACTCAGGATCATCCAAAGACAAACCATACGACGTGATAGCATCCTTCACCACCGCATCCGAAATCGGCAAAGAAGACCAATCCACATAGGTAAGCTGCACCGTATCATCGTCAAGAAGATCAGAATCCACCATCACCGGCTTATCATCCTTCACATACGTATCCCCGTGAATATCCTTCTGCTGAACCTGCGGCAACGTATAATGCACAGTACCGAGCACCGCATTCGTAAACTCACGACCCAGCTTCATCTGCTTCTTATAATCAAACTCCTGAGAAAGATACTTAAAATTACCCTTCGTTAAATCACCCTCAGCAACCTTCTTACCGTACTGCGATACCTGATAGCCGGGCGATAACGCATGAGGAGTTACCTGAGGAGGTTTATAAAAATTACGCCACAGATACACACCGCCCACCGAAACAATCACTAAAGATAGAAGAACTAAAAATACAACTAATTTACGGGATAATTTCTTACGTGGTTTTTCCTCATATCCTTCTTCCTCAAACAAAGAGTCCATAAATTCATCAGATGAGTCAGAAGAACGGACACCGTCAAGCCCAGAACCGTCATCAACATCCCCATACACAGGAATAATACCTTCCCCTAATGTAGGAAAAGGTTTATCATCCTGAACAGAAGATTGAGCAGCTTTCACAAACTCGAAACATCCTCATCCTTGAAGAATGACGCACGCGACCGTGAAAAAACCACGAGAAATATTTTGAGAATTGATTTTAACCATGACAAACACCTACACTAAACACGAACCGCCAAATCAAGCAAACCACCTACAGAAGAACTCTCCTGCTGCGCACCCGAATCAGCAGAAGTAGAATCCTCAGAAATTTCCTCCAATTCAGGAAGCTCCTCCAACTCAGGAAGCTCCTCAAAATCACCACCAGGAACAGCCTTACGCACCGCAGAAACCGGGGCAGGACGGTTCAAGCGTTGCTCGCTCAGCGATACCTGCTCCACCCTTGAGGGTACCTTGTGTTGAGCATCAGCGGATCAGGGAGACCTGAGAAAGAATCTGCTCACACAGGAACGAACCTCAGAAAGCTCGGACGTGAAAGACGACACATCCACAAAACCTTCATTCTGATGCGAATTAGAAAAACTTTGAGGTGTTATCTTCCTCACCTCAGAACCCAAATCTGCATTAGGGTTCACCGTCCAAAACTGGCAACGGAGAGACTTCAAAACAGTTATAGACTTAACAATATCCCGCAAAGACTCATCACATTCCTGCATATGTTCAGACTCACGTAACAAAAATCACGATATTCTTCACTGCAAGCAGACAAAAGTAAAACAGCTTTCATCACAGAGAAAAAACTGTTTAGAAGACTTCAAAGCGCAACCACAGAATCATACACACTCTGAGGAACCTTCCCACGCCACTGAACAGTCACCAAAGGTTCAGAAGCGATACCCTCTTTTGTCACTCATGGATAACCACCTGCTTATTCTTATCCAAGAACTTATACAAAGTATCCAGAATAATATTATTCACCTTCAAATTCCGGTAACTATAAATATGAAGAACAATAGAACTCAAAATAGCAGGTGAACTATCCTGATAACTTTCAAAGTATTCACAAGATTAGATAAAGGTAGGAAATCACCTTCACACACAAGATAAATAGAACTACCCTCAGGAAGACTTGAAAATCATGCTACGCTGAACACATTATCAACATCACCGAAATACGACGTAACCCACTTATACGGCTCAGACTTCAAACCATCAAAAATTTTCACCCAATCCACCGAACACAAAAACACCGGCGGAACCTGCTCCTGCGCCAACGAAAAAATCTGAATACTATCCGACTTAGGATGCTTCACCGTAAAATCAGAAACCGAGCGATAATCCTCAGAAAGCAACCACTGCGAAGAACCCTTCACAAACGAAGAAGCAAACGTATACATCGCCGCTGAAGGATACCCAAAATCCAACAACAAAAGATCGCCCTCAGAACGCGATACCGCACTGAGACACATCGACGATAACGTAGAATAAAAACCCTTCGCGCGAGAACCACTCACCGTAAAGAAATTAGCATTACCAAGAGCAGACTCCACCGGAATATCTAAACTTACCGGGGATAGCGATAAAGACGACGCACACAAACCACGCAACGAATCCACCAACGACGGCGAACCCTAAATTATCCACACGCATCTGCAAACGCTCGCGCGTATCCTGCAACGCGGAAACCTCCGTTTCCAACGTCTCAATACGCTTATCGTAAGCCAACGCCTGCGACTGCAACGCCGCCTTCTGCTCCGTCTTCGATCGAGTCACCTCAAGCTGCAACTTCTTCATCTGCTCCTGAGAAAAATCCTTCTCCTGCATCACCTGAAGCACAAACTCACTAAGCTGAAGCACCGAAGAAAAAGGAACCCCCACAAAATCCGAAACCTGCTGCACCACCGATGAACCATCATCCGCGCTCAGCTCAGTGAGCGATACCTGTGCTTCAGTGTTCTCTGGAATATCATAAAAATCCTGATCCGAGTCGCTATCAGAACCCGAGTCACTGCCAGAATCAAGATCACCATCAGACTCAGAAGACTTGCCTAAAAACTTCGAGAACCCAGACGCGCGCGAAACCTGCTCCGAGTCACGACCATCCTCAAACACAACAGAGTCACCAGCGCCCGCATCATCTGCGTGTAACGACTCTTTGACCTGAGACTGACTCACCGAAGAATCCACCAGATGCACCGAAGCAACCTCATTCTCAGAAGTAGGCACCGCAGACGGAAGACCAAAATCCAAAGGAGAACGCGATACCTGTACCTTATTCTCAGGAATATCAACATCCTCAGGAATATCAAATTCCAGGGTGCTTCGTAGATACGTCACTAATTCCTGCACCGAGGCTATCACCACAAAGAAGCTGAAAGCATTAGAATACCCTAGCTGATTTAAACCAGGTTTATTATCTTTTATTACTATGGCATGTGACCTCTGTAAAGAGCCGCTAAACGAAATATCTAAAAGCTCATTATCTAATGAACGGTACTCATCTTCCATAAATCCATGAGTGCGAGTAGTAGACTCAATAAACGTAGTTTAGCTATCCTGAGAGAAACCAACGAAACCTAAAGGCTCATAATAATTACCGTCTTTTTCATAATATTTAACAAACAACTCTGGAATCTTATTTAAAGCACTACAAAGGTACATAAAATATCATTACCAATATTATCTTTAGCAATATCGGATAACCACTTACACACATTAGAAGAGGCACCTTGAGTAAAAATTACATAACCTTGAGTTTTCCATATCAAAGACTCCACAAATAAATCAAAACATCAAACAATATAAAATCCGTGAAGTCTCAGAACACTGTACCGGGTAGAAAATACACCATCCTAAGACCCCACGGAAACCTGCTAATAACCCTTCACACTCGGGTGCAAAGACATCAACCGAAGCCCACGCAAATTAGCCAAACGCACATCCTGCGGATCATTAGAAACATTCTCGATACGTTGCGCATCACTCAACCCGTACTGCTGCAACATCTCAAACAGCAACGTACCTAAAGAATCCGTCACAACCTCACGACCCTCACGAACAGCGGTACCTCGCAAAGAACCCCCACCCGTAAAGAAAACATGAGTCACATCCGAGAGCGAAAAACCCGAAGACTCAAACAGACGAATCAGCTTCTCACGCAACGTCTCCGCCACCTGCTGACGAGCGCGATCCACAAAACCGGTAATACCCTTCAGAGAACCACCCACACGGATACGAGAAGTTTGAACAGCCTTATTTCGCGCCTCAACCGTCTTCAAATCAATACCGTACTTACTACTTACTAACGTCTGAGCAAGAACAGCACCAACGTTGTTACCCCCAACATCAGCGGTACCAATCAGGTTATCAATAGGGGTACTCACACCAGCGATACCGAAGAAATCAGTGGTGCCCTGCCCAATATCAACAATGAGCGTAACATCCCCAGGGTGAAGCTCCGTAGACGTATGCCCACCATCAGCTGACGTACTCGGATAGCTTTCAATCACAGTTTTAACCGTACCGTCCGGCTGAGGAACCTTCTTCTCAAAATACTGAGAAGCAATGAGAGCCATAAAACCCTCAGAAAGAACCGCGACATTACCTGGCGCAATCGTAATATCCTTCACGATCTGAGGGGACTCAAAATGAATATTCTTCACCGAATGCACCAGAGCGGCCATAGCCTTCTTACCACCCTCAACGTCATCGCCCACCTTAGAATGCTGCGGCGGAATCAAAACAAAGACACGCCACGAGACTTGAATATTCTCCACCGGAACCCCGGAAAGCTCCGAAAGAGCCATATAAGCGTGAGCGAAAGCAAGATGCAAAGAAAACACTGTGTTACGCGAACTGTACTTACGCTCAAGCGCCGTAGGGCGATACGTAGGCTGCGCAAAAGTCTTCACAATAGCGCCAGCGAGAAGAGACTCATCTAGTGCAACGTCCTTCGTCACACCCTTAGAATTAGTGAGCGGATACGTACCCTGCACCTTAAACCGCTGAGAATAAGCGGCAGTATCCCCATCCATCACAAGATCATTATCGCGCTGATAAGTGTTGCCGAAAATAACTTCCTTCTCATAAGCACCACCCTCAGTAGAGGTGGACGGAAGCGATACGTGAATACGATTTTGTGAAGCTCCAACATCAAAACAAAGAGTAGCTACACCAGTAAGAGTTTGAGAAACAGGAATAGAGACAGACATTAAACATAATCCTTTTCAAAAGATATAAAAAATTATATCACACCAAAAATAACCCACCAGAAAAGGTAAGCAAACATCAATAAACGCACAAAATATACAAAATCACCCACCAGAAAAGGTAAGCAAACATCAATAAACGCACAAAATATACAAAATCACCACGTCACCGACAAAATCTTAGACAACTCCTCACCCGAAAGCTCACGCGAAGAATCATCCTCAAAACGAGACGAAACCGTCAAAAGCAACCTGCCCATTCTCAAGCGATACCTCCAACAGCGCATTCGACGGATCAAGCTCCCTGCTGATACGCCGACAAAAACCCGCGAATCACCGCCAACGAACGCCGAGACGTGATTAGAAAGACGGTAAAGCTGAAAATTATCCTTCGCCACCGCCTGATAACACTCACCCACAAAACGCACCCGAACACGGTTCTGCGACAAAACATACTGATTATAATCAGCGATCTTATACCCGGCAGACGACATAAAATCCTCCAAATCGTACACCGTCACATACGGCACACGATACGAAGCCCCAGCATCCACCTGCCGACACACCGCACTCACACGCTCAAAAAGATCAACCGACGGTTGCAAACCAACCACACCAAAAAGCCACCGAATGCCCGCGACCATCCAAACCGAGCTGGCGCACCAACTCCTCGCGGTACCTGCCTGTCGGGTTATTTCCACGGAAAGAAGCGCGCGTAACCTCACCTAAAGCATCCGTGCAATACCCTAAAGCGGACTTACCCTCACCCGAGAGACGAGAACAAATCAACCCCACAAAGTTAGAAACATACGCCGCTTCAACCTCTGTAAAATCAGTCTCCGAAATAGAAACCACATACAGGGAACCATAATCCTCAATGACAGCGGTAGAGAACACTTTGCTCCCTAAACTCAGTACCTAACTTCTGAAAAGTCAAAGACTTATTATCACGAACCAAACCAGTAGAAGGATAACCACCACCCAAAATAAAACGAATAGCATTCATCTCACGGTTAAAACGGAACAGAGAATTAACAGCAGGTGAAAAACTAAACGTCACACAACTATTATCAAAAACAGGTAAACCATACCCGTTAGAAAACGTCACCGTAGCGTCCAACAAATACCGCAAAAACTTAGACTGCTTACAGTGGTGATACAACTCCCACAACCACGCACGAGCACCAACCTGCTCAATATCACGAATATCCGTCAAAAGAGAAATACCCACCAACGCACGATTATCAGCCGTATCCAACTTCACATCAATCTCACGCAAACACTCAAACGTCACACCAGCACCAGACTGAAAACGATTACCCGAATCCTCCCACGGATACTGATTATTAATCACCACACCCTCAGCAACAAACGAACCCGAAGGATTCACCGGCGATACCAGAGTGGACGTGTGATGAATAAAAATCCGGTTGGCACTCATGATGATCTACCGACAACACCGAAATACCGCGCTGCACCAAAGATGAAACAACCTCATCCTCCACCAGAAAATCCCCACAAAACACCGTCGAACCTGGGGCAAGGGAGGAAACATCCAACTTGAAACCATGTTCACGGTTCGAGTTACTACATAACGCGGGCGAATCCCGCGCCGCATCAAAACCTCAACAAAAAACCGACCAGCAATCAAACCATCCACGTCAGGGTCAAAATACACAAGAACTTCAGAATCAGGAAAAGACTTATCATGATACCGACGCACCGCCTCATCCAAAATGCGAGAAGCAATCTCAACACCGCGCAAACGCTGCACCGGGCGATACCCTGGGTTAGGAAGAAACAAACCCTCCCGCAGACCCTCAGCACCCGCCATAGAAAGCGGATACCTCTTCAAAACCTCATCCGAATACCGGTGAGTATAACCCAACAACACATCCTGAGCCGACGCACCCGGCGGAATCATCCCCGAAATATCAGAAACCGCATGAGAGGCTTTACGCTGCAACTTCACAACGCACCACCAAACTAACTCAACGCCTGCATCAAATTATTAACCTTAAAACTAGACTGCGGACGCGCAGTACGCACCCGACGCGCCTTCGAGGAAGACTTCGACTGCAACTGCTTCACCGAAACCTCAGAGCCGTACCCCTCAGTACGAGAAGCCATAAACTCACGAATCTGCTGCGCACGCTCAGCATTATCACGCTCCCGCTGATCCTGCTCATCAACCGCGCGACCACCATCCACCAACAACGAAGCCTCCATCACCACACGAGACGACGACTGCACCGAACCACGCGGCGAAAGCTCCCACGACGTACCCAACGTCAAAAACACAGGCTCACGCACACCTGCACGCGATACCTTCTGCGGAACCCCAGGAATCTCTGAAAAACCAACCGTCATAAACAACGCGGAATCCTGCACCTGCTGACAAAAATCATCCACAACACCGCGCGCCAAAAACTTCACCGAATCCTCAGACTCACCCATCACACGGACAATACCCGCGTGCAAACGCACCAACATCACATCATCAGAAAGCGGAATCACCGAAAAGAAAGACTGCACATCCTTCGGCAAAGAAATCGTATCCGTCAAAATCCACGGCGACGAATCATCCTCAGCATCCAACGAAACACTCACCGAAGAATCAGGACGCACCAAAACATCAGCGTTAAAATACTCCCGCGCCGAACCAGACTTCAACGAATTAAAAACACCTTCCCCTGCTGCGGAAGCACCTCAGAAGACTCCCACAAAGAAGGGTAACGATCACGCTGATCGGAAAACCACCACCGCAAAACTCTCAAGACGCTGCGGCGATACGTACCCTGCATGTCTTCAGGTAGTTCACTGTACTTTACATACCCTACCTGCACATTATCCGGTACAGGCGAATACCTCCGGTACCTTTGCTGCGGCTGCTGCGCAATATCAACGAAAAACGGTTGATAACTGTGAACTGGGGTAGATGCAAGAACCTTTAATCGCCTCATCATCAAGGAAGGTGCAGAAAGACATGAGATAAACTCCTTCAAAATTTCAAATTCTAAGAAAAAGTATATCACACGAAAAATAACCCTCCCGAAAACGCTATGCGAGCGCCCCGAAAGGGTTATAAAAGCAAAAAGTGAGTGGTTATCCGAAGAAGAAATTCCAGAAGCGGAACGGATTAACGTCACTCTCAACAAAACTAGTTGAATACAGGAAAGCCAAGAAGCAAACTATCGAAACAACGTTTGCAAACCACTGCTTGAAAATAAAACCCGTAAGGCTTCAAAAACACCTCAGGATTATCCTCACGGTAACTGCCGAGATCGCGCCACACCTTAGCGAACCACAACACCGCAAACAAAAGAAGCAGAGTCATCAAGCACATAATTCTTCGGTGCAGAAACGATACCAAATACCAACAAGAGCGCAGCCAAACCCGCAAAGAAAATCCCGAAACCAGAATACTTAAACGGCTCATCCAAACTCTTCTCATAAAGCTCCTGCCTCGAAAGACGACGTGTGGAACCCTGAGAAGCCTGAGGATGAGTAGAGAAAAAATCAGACATAAAAACCTCCCAAAAACACCTACATTATACCACGTATACCTATACCAAAACCCTACAAAAACAAGGAACTAACCAGCGATACCTACTTTCGCCACTAAATCATCTGAACCGGCTTGTGAGGGGTTATCCGAAGTATTATCCGAAGACGGGAACACCATCTCATGCACAAAACACCCCGCCTGATCCTGCAACGCCAACACCTGCACCGACTGGCGCGCCCGTGTCACCGCCACATAATGCAACCTACGCTCCTCCTGATCATCCGACGACTTCTTATGCGGAAAAACCCCCACCGAATCATTCCAAATATACACCGAATCAACCTCACGACCCTCAAAATCATGAACCGTAGCCACCTGCACCGCCGCACGCGAAACCGACTGAGCACGACGACCACCATACGAAACAGACGACGAACCGCGCACCACACGAGAAGACAAATCCGACTCCAAATACCTCATATGCAGCACAAAATCATCCAACGACTCAAAAATCATCCAGCAACGACAAAAGCACATCCAACACCGCCCGCGCCTTCAACTGATAATCCGTATCCCGAGAATACCGCGCACGCACCGAAGTAAGAATGCGGCGGAAAAAAACTCAACCTCCGCGCTCGCCAACTCCTGTAACGTCACCGCCTCACCGACAGTCTCCCGATACTCCTCAAACAACGAAAACACAGCCCTATACAAGCTCGGGGCAGTATGCCTAAAATCAGACACAACCTCAGGCAGCGCATCCCCTTGTAACTGCGGGACATCAGAAACTCGCTCCTGAGCAGAAACCTGCTGAGACTTCTCCTCCTGCTCCTGTTCCTGCTCCAACAGCTGCCACAAAGACAACTTACACAGCTGCAACTGCCCCACCACAGCATCCACCTGAGACTTCTCCCGACGCGAAACATAAACCAACTGCGATAACGCCTTCACCAACTGCTCCGACGGCGACGGCTTACCACGCACCAACGATACTAGCGAAAACATACTCTGCGACATATAAGACTTCAACGTCATCTCCGGCGACGAAACCGAAAACTGCAAACCCGCATGAGAAAGCGCCAACGCAGGTAAGAGACCATCAGAATTAACACGGCACAGCACCGCCACCGACTTACCAGCGGCCACATCCGCCTGCACCGCATCCACTAAAGCCGAACGCATCGCTGTAAACGTAGGGGAATTGGGGAAAGCGATACCTGACCTCCCTCACGAGCAGCGCGGATACTCTTCTCAAACCGAGAACGATTACGCTCAATAGAAGGCACCACAGAATCAACCACGGCAGACGGGCAACGGTAATTAGTGCTCAAATACGAAATCTCAGCACCCGTAAACTCAACAAACTTATGGAAAATATTATCATCAGACCCGCGCCACGAATAAATTAACTGATCGTCATCACCAATCACAACCGCCTTCTGCACAGACTCAAAATAAGCCTTCAAAATAGCGAACTGCTTCTCAGACGTATCCTGAAACTCATCAACAAAAAAATAGCGCGATACCGGGATGCTATCGTATTCTTCACAAAAATCTCGCTCAACCTGAGGGGTTTTCTCATCGTAAAGAAATTTGTAAAGAATATCCTGAATATCATCAAAATCTAAATAACCGGAAGACCACCGCTTATCAAACCAACTATCAAGAACAGAATCAATAACATCGGGTGAAATATTGTTATCATCATAGAAAGAATGTGAATAACGGCGCTTCTTATCTAAAAACGTTGCGAGTAAAACTCAAAGCAGACATCAAATCATTCAACATCTCAGCATTAAACGACAAACCATAATCACGCAAAGACTCACGTAACCACCGCTTGTTATCCCCCACATTCTCCACCAAATTCTTATGCGAAAGAAGACCCAAAGCCTTCAACACATCCAAAAACTCAGCATGAAGGGTTTTTCACCGTCAAACCACCGTCCAAAACCAGCGATACCCATATCCTGCTGCGACTGCACCAACGCCGAACGTAACTCAGAGGCAGCCTCACGGGAAAACGTACAAATCAACACCGGGGAAAGTACGCGACGCACATCCGAAGCCAAAGGAACCAGCTCCGTCAGCTCCTTCGTCAAAATACCGTAATTCACCTTATGCTTCAAGGTAGTAGTTTTACCTGACCCCGCGCACGCTAAAATCGCTTGAAAACCAGGAACCTTAAGAACCGGCTCCATCTCGGTTGTATCATACATCATCCGCAGCTTCTCAACATACGCACGCGCCAACGGGGTAGGGAAATCATCAGAAAGTGAAGAAATATTAGCAGATGCAGCTACCCCAGTATTATTTTGAGTAGTTATATTAGTTTGTTTTGAACTCTCACCCTGAGACGAATCAGAAAAACCACTACCACCTGTTGAAGACTTACCCTTAGTAACTCCACCATCTAAAATAGCGTTCATAGGGGAGAAAACAACCACAAAAACCAATCCTTCACAATCAAAAGAAAACCCCTCAACCCCAACCACAACACAAGTAATTAGAGTCTCGGGGCTTCAGTGATAATTAGAGAGTGTAATGCAATACTGATTTGCAATTACCTTTAAATTATAACATATGTATAGAAGCCAAACAATAAGTACACTAACTATAAAACAACGAATTAGTTTAATAACAATCTCGTAAAAATCTTCTCTTCACCTAAAGAATTAACAAGAACATCTTTACTTTTGTTAATAATCTCATACTCACAAGTCTTACCGTCAAACTCACTACAAAACTTTGAACCTATAAGTTCTGAACTATAAAAAGAAAAATTAATTATTAATTCCAATATAGAAGAATAGCAAGAGCGAACATCTGAAATAATTTCATCCTTAGTAAACTCAACAATATACTCATCAGTACCAAGAACAGGATGCTTTTTACTAAAATCAGCAGTACCTTCGCTCTTGTACCAACTATTAGAAACAGTAAAAGTACTCACACTAAACAACTACCTTCTTCAACGAACAATGATAAAAAGTACTTAACAACCCGACCATCACCAGACAACAAACGAGCATAAGAATTATTAGAAATATCCTCAACCACGTATGAACCAGCGATACCTTCCAACCGTTGAGAACTCTGAACAATAAAAATCCAATAACCCTACTAGACTATTATTCCGTTCCAAGAAACGGGACGGAACAGTAATAAAATCATCCACACCATGCGCAACTGAACGCACACGCACAGCGTAAACACCCTTACTACTAGAAACGCAGAAAGACAACGACGGTTTAGCTAAAGAACACGGACGAATAACGAACCCAAACGCTTCAACTCAACATCCCAGATATAAACCTCCTCAGAAGATACATCCGAGCGCATACTACCAGCCAGCACACAAGACACACGCCAACGACCAGGAACCACACCAGCGATACCCTCATCAAGAACAAAAAGTAGAACCTTCAATACCAGATAAGAACCCAGAAGTCTTATGCATCTTGTAAAACTCCACCTGATCCTTGGGGAGAGTCTGCGCTCGCAAACCATGAGCGGCAAACAGGAACTCCTTCGGGAAGCGCTTCACACCATAAGGGTTGCGATGTACTTCACACACCATACTCAGTGTACCCCACGTGCGACGATCTGCTTTCGACGGAACATTGTAACGGTTCTTCATCACTACTCCTTAATAACCTGATAACCTACCCAAAAGGTACTACATGTACTTTAAACCAGTATAAACCATAAAAACTAACAACTACCGCAACCCATCCACATAATACGGCTTACGCACCACCTGCGGCGATACCCTTACCTCCTCCACCGGTGGTAAATCTTCCTCATAAAAATAATCAAACCACACTGGAAGAGCGCCGTCACGGTAATAACGTGTATAGAAACGCCTCAATCAAACTCTAAATCCCAAGAGTGGAAATATAGAAAAACAGCATCACGTGCTGACATCTCAAGAGAAACAGGAACACCCTCAGAATCCGTAAAAGACTTAGTTATACCATCCTCAAAAAGCATCTAGTGGAGATAATATATAAATTTCGTCATAATAAAAAAAGTATCAACAGCAACGTTTACAAGTGGGAAAGACTCAAACAAAGGTTGAGGTTTTTTTCATATAAATATCCTTAAAAAGATACTTACGATGTTCATCAATAACAGAGAATTGCTCATAACTCTCATGCTTCGTATTAGGTATAGGATACTTCTTCAAACGAATCTCATTACGCGGTGTAACACCTAAAAACTCAACAATAGAATAATCATCAATAAAAGTGGTACCCCAACGATTATTCTTTGTAGTCCACAACACAAGAATGTCACCGGGTTTATAATCAACAACAGAAAGTTGCTGACGTTTATCTTCAACACTCCACTTCTGGCGGTGATGAATATCGTAAAGCCTTATTCTGAAACAAAATACCAATCCAGTGAACCAACATCCTTATTCACATAAACATGAACATGCTCAGCCAAATCACTATCAGACTCAAGAACACTAACAATATAAGAATAAGCAGAAGTAACACTAGCTTCGGCAGCGCTATACGACAACTCCAAAAACAAGTCATCCCGAACTATACGCTCACCGACAACTTCAAAGGATTCATCAAAAAACCCGCGATACCTTCCCACAAACTCAGCAAACGCTAACGTGTAATAAAAGCTCCAACAATAAATGCTGTGACTTCTGGGAGTTGTAGAGAGCACGGAAAAGCTCGGCATGGAACGTATGTGTAACCTTATAACCATCCTGAACCTGGTGGTTATCAAACCATTCACGAAGATGTGCATAAAAATGACGGTCTGTAGGCACCAGCTTATTAGAAGACTTCAAAGAACCTTCCTGAAACACCGAAGGATCAATATCCAAAAACCCCTGATGATATACCACCGACAGTAGGAACTTGATACTTGCAGAAAAATTCGTAGAAGCGGTCTCACACCCTTTTACGGATACCTTAAAACCTCGACGGCCAAAAACTTGAGCCACCGAAGCTAAAATAACCATACTGTACCGCTTCCTCAAGTCAAGAAACGGTAGTATATCGTGAATATGTATAATCTGCTGTTGCATTATTTACCTGTACCGCTATCAAACTCATAAGGTTCCGCAAGAGCCTGCAACATAACCTCACGCTGCTTCGATACCCCGTCCTGCTGCAAGAAACGTACCAAGTACAACAGCTTATCCTGATCGACGTGCTTTAGCTGCTCACGCACCGAAGCGTGAGAAAACATCTGCAATACCCGAAACTCTTCACGACACTCCGATAGCTTATACTCCTTCACCTTACCGGAACCTGAAGGAACCACACTCTGAGGTACAAGGGACAAGAAACGCTTACGATTCTTCCCGCGCTCAGTAAGAGCGCGGATATACTCATGAAAACCCTCAACATCCTTCTGAGCGGCGTACTCTTGCATCTTGTCAAAAATATCAGCACCGAAGTACTCGAAAATTAGCTTACTGTGATATTCCCGCGTTGAACGTACCGCTTTGGTAGTGTTCTCAGTCTTCTCCGCAATAACCTGTAAAGACTCTCCGGTCAGCAGAGCTTCTACTATCTCCTTGTTTTGAAGTGGACTTTGTGTACACACCTTCAGATACATACCCGTTAAGTACTCCTAAACAATCTATCAACTCGTCATAACTGACTGGATAGGTATTTTCCCGTATATCTTCAACCTGTAGGAAGAAGTTACGGGTACGTTGCGGGTTTTTCTGCTCCATCATGACCTTTCTAATGCCTTAAAACAATATGCCTCAACGTTGAGGCATATTTACCTCAAACAAGCACTTTTTCACTCAGACCCCTTAGATTACGGGGAAGTGAAGGGGTCTAGCCTGAAAAACAAGACCTAACCTTAATTATGCCCTAACGTTAAGGCGTTTTCAATTAGGGCGTTTTTACTCATTATAAACCTACCCAAACACCTTACGGAAGCGGTACCTAAGACTAAAGAAGCAAAAACTGTGACTAAGTAATCAAAACATGACCTGGGAGATTTTCTCAGAGAACTTGAGAACCACCTACAACAACCAGAGGTCTTATCAAAGAGTCAAAGAACCAATTACAACACCTGAAAACTCAATAACCACGCCAAACACTACCAACACAAGGCTAGTAAATAATATTTGATTACAATATGTTCTTTACCAAACAAAAAGAACACTGCGAGCGCTCGCAAACGCTCCACAAACCAATAACTACACTGAAAATCATAGTGAAACATGTATTTGAAGATAAATATAAAAGAAAAACAAAGTTTTAGTAGAAGATTACACAAGGTAAAAGACTACTTGAAAAACCAATAACTACACCAAACAGGTGTATCACTAATATAAATACGACTACTTGTGAAATATTTCTTAGACAACAACAAAATCTAGATGATAACTCAAAGTCCAAAAGATACTGTGAAGAGCCTACTAAGGGATAAATATAAAGATTAGTTAGGTTCTACCACCCAAGAAATAACGTAACTACACCAAACAAAGGTATTACTGAATAACTAGACAATGAATAACAACAAAACTAGGGTTACTTATAAAACATAAACATAATATAAGTACCTGATTTTTGGTATTTAACTCAAAAAAATCAGGTACTTATCTCAATAATTTGGTATTTAACAACGGTTTTCTGGTCTTTACACCTTAAAATTTGGTACTTAGATTAAAAATTTAGTCGTTATCCCGTAAAATCGGTTCTTATCCCCGAAAAATTGGTACTTAGTACAAGCGATACCAACTACATGTCACCTAACGCCTGCTGTGTGCGAGACACGGAAGAAACCATCTCAAAAAGCATCATCACGTAATCCTCCGAGAACTCTACTTCTGAAATCACCTCGTACTCCTCTCCCAGCTCCTCAACCTCGGCAGAGAAGAAATCAGGATCAAAAAGAACAGTGTCTTCACCCTCCTCTTCGTCATCCTCCGTATCAGGAATACCGATAACCGCGACCTCTACATCATCTAAATAATCCTGCCACTGGAATCCGTCACCTTCTTCTTCTTCTTTAGCTGCGGCCACAGACTTCTTGAAACTATCAAGAAGATCAGCGACCGTTAGAAATTCTTCCCCGCGATAGGCGTACACTACCTGACCTTGTGTCAGAAGCAAACCAGGGGCTTCAAATACTTCATCTTTTGTAAGTGTGCTCGGGTCATCCCAATCATTCTCCTGCAAAGGAATAACAGCACCGTAAAGATGCCCTCCCTGCTGCATACCGTTATCCGATACCACCAGCTCAGGGATAAATTGCCCCTGCAACGTACCTACACCAGTATCCTCTTTCAAAAATGGCATTACGCCACCTCCTCTAAGCGTTGTACATAAACTTGCAGCGGTGCCCCCGCATAAGGAACCACTACATCACCTAATAAACCAACCGTATCATACTGTGAAGAGTGAATTTGGGTATTTTCCTCAAGAAGCGCGACGTTGAGAACACCTTCACTGAGGTGCTGCTCTATAAACTCCCAACACAGTTGAACCTGAGAAAACGTCACGTCACGAGAAGAGTCACCCACCATATCAGGGTGGGTGTTTCTCGCTAAAGCGCGATACCTCTTCTTCAAGTGTGCAACAGGGTAGTTTTCCCCTGGTTCTAGGGAGAAAACCTGCATGACCTCATCCCAAGAAGACATAACCCACCTAAATAACTACACAATTACTAAATACGTGATTATTTATCAATAATAACTACCCTCATGATACCATGAAGGCACAAAATAATACCCTCAGGTATGAATAACCAAACCCAAGGGTATTACAAACTCAACAATCCCTCTTCAAACTATAGTTTCGAGAGGTTAGTTGAGAATTTACGCATACGATCACCTAACGCACGCCACGTCCCAGAAGCCGTATTCTTCACCACCGAACCGGTAGCCAACGCAACACCTAACCCAGAATAGGCTCCTACACGCCAAATACGTTGGAAAGCTGAATAATCTTCACTCTGCCTAGCTTCAGATGCGCGGGCAAACACCGAACGCCGCGAGCGCGTCATCCACGACGAAATCGAATCCGAAACCAGCTGCGCGCGAGACGGCTCATAAAAATCACTCTCCATCTGACGGATCGTATTCTCAAAATTCTCCCGCGTAAACACATACGTGCCAACACTACACGCCTTTAGCGCCTTGAACCGTGCAAAAACATCGCCAAGATTCAGACGGCCGCCCCAGCCCATGCGAACACTGAAATACCGGCGCGCGAAATCCTCATCAGAAAGCGATAAGTACTCCACTGTATTAGCGCCCATCACAGAGACAATATTCCAATCCACCAGCTGAGCCACCCGTGAATCAATAAGCAACTCACGGAAATACTCATCAGGAACATTCTCCAAATATGACTTCTAAAAAACAGGGTGATACAGCCGACGATTCACATAAACCAAACCATCCTGAACTGAAATCTGGCGAACCGCTCCCTGAGCAAAAATGCCGCGCGTAATATGCTGCTGCAACATAATAGCTCCCTCACGGTTCACAGGTGTGTTCTCATCAAAATCACGCATATGTACCTGCGAACCGGAATCAAACAGCCCCGCCGGTTCACCGAACGCATTCAACGGTTCATATTTATCCCCATCAACGCGCCCACCCACGTTAGCAACTGCGAACTCAGGGGGAAGAGCACTGCCTTGAGTCTGCAACTGCTGAGGTGTAACCTCACGCGCCGCGAGAAGCTGCTGAACCTGCTGCTGTAACGCGGCGATCTGCTCGCGCAGCTGCGATACCTGCTGTGACTCTTCAGGTACAGAAGGTGCTGCGCTCGCAAGGGAAGAAACCTCCTGCTGCGGTGAAGCAACCTGCGGTATTTCTTGAGTAATAACATCCCCAGAATCCCACGGTTGAGAATCTTCCGCACCCAAATCTTCAGAACCATCAGTAAGCGCCGTATCCTCAACTAAAGGCACATTACCGTTATCATTTGTGGGTACATCGTCAGAAAAATCAATCGTATCGAACGAAATCAAATCATCAGAAACACCCTCCGTAATACTGCTACGCCCCTGACCGGGAACAATCTGAAGACCCTCATCAGCTTTCTCAGCGTTAAGAGGCGTATCCTCCATAAAAGTATCAGAATCACCGTAAACCGTCACAAAAATCAGGCATACGGGTAGCCACCGTACTCTGCAACGGAATATCAGAAACAACAGCCTCCGCTACGTTTTGTATAGAGAAAATCGACCATTCCGGGCGGAAATCGTACATAAACTCTTGCCAGTTACCCTTGTACCCCATCTTCTGCACAACATAATTAGCAATATCCCCTGAGAGCGCGAGCGAATCCTCAATGTCCTGATCCGACATCCCGCACAAATTCAAGTACCCCTGGATACCTACCGCAGGGTGGTAATCCTGCGGGTTATCCGGGTGCGAGTTGCGAGCAATCACATCATCAACGTTCACACCCGCGCTCTTCGCTGAACTTATTCGCGTTACGGGAGGGATAATCCTCAACACTGCTCTTCGCAAACGTAAGGAACGGCTTATAATAAGTGACTCCCTCGCTGTTGCCGAGCCGAACCGTCTCCGCTGCTGCTACCGTACCTGCATCATACGTTGGTACATACCCGAAATGGCGCGATACCTTATTAAGATACTGGCTTGCTTTCGATCCTTTATTGTTCTGCCCTAAGAAGTTAGAACCATTACCATATCCGAAGAAAGCATCGGAAGGGAACATAAACGGTAGCGCACCAATAATTGCGGACGGATTTTCCACACCCTTCATGAAAGCACGTGTTTTCGTGCGCTCAGGAAACAGTTCTTCTATTTCCGGCAACTTCAACACAGGAGGCGGGGTCTGCGTCAGAACGAAAATATCAGAAACCGCTGACTCGCCGTTATGTAAATCAGCGCGGTTCAACCGATCCATGTACCTAAATGACTCTTTGAGGGAATCCAACCAATACGTAATAAAGTAGCTCTCCCGTGAAGGGACAGTATCTTTATACGACTCTACGAAACTATCTATATTGTTCTCATCCAGGGCTTTCTTATAATCTCGGGCATAGTTAGTGTTTGCACCCTTCGACTTAATCTCATCGTTCAACAAACGACTCAAACCAGTGGAAGCGATACCTAGTTCGTCAAAAATGGCGGTTACACCGCGCGCGCCGCCGAGACGTTCGTACTTCTCACGGTTCTGAGCGGAAACATCTCCATCCTGACCGGAAAGAAGAGCGCGTGCCGCGATAATACCCAGAACAAAGATCATACTCTTGAGATAAACAAAATCTCCATAATGTTTGATCGTTGCTTTCTGAGCTGTCTCGAACTTGAAGAAGCCTTTTAGCCACTCAGGCATAAAGGTGTGGGTTGCACCTACGAAATTTGTTCCCTCGCGGTACTGCCCGAACATGTCCGAACCATCTGCTGAGGACAGGGAAGAACCGTTGATAACGAAAGCTCGACCCTTGAGAGGTACGATACCGCTGAAGCCATATCAGGTTTATCATCGTTGTAAAACAATGCTTTACGAGAAAGAATTGCACCACCCATAAAACTAAAGGTGGCAACACCTTTACCTCCACGAGAACCCGCACACGAAAGATGAACAATCTTATTCCTAAAATTAATCATCAAAGAGCCGTTGCGAAGAATACTATCGTCCAGACCTTTACCTAGAACCATAGAATCGAACGTAATATCGTCTCCCTGTTCAATAATCACCTCAGCGGCATGGTAACTAAACAGAGGATTAGCGTTTGCTAAAAGAGCGTCAAGCTCTAACGTGTACTCAACAAAACTACCTTTTGCGCGCGGATCGAACACCTCAACGTTATCCAGCGTTCGCACATCACCAAAAGACTTACGAAGAATATCCTCAAGAATGTTGCGTTTACGCGGCAAAGCGTTATAAGGGTCTAAAATGCGAACCTTCAGCGATACCAGCTCACCTTGTGCGTTCGTATCCAATTTAGAAATAAGGACACACGTCAAGAATGCTTTACGGAACGTCTCAGTAATATTAGAAACAATCTCTTGAGCTTCGGGAGAATAAAAACGTTCAAGAAGATTAGCATTTTTCAACGAAACTTCCACCGTATGCAAGATAGCGTTATACAAACTATCTTTCACTTCATAGTTACAATAATCAACCCAATTATTCTTAGAAGAATGACCTTGATAAACCTTCAAATCCCCATCATCAATGGAACTAGAAGTTTGCTTCTGACCGAAAAGCAAACTCAAGCATCTTAAAAAGGAAAAAAATAGGTTTAACACCAGCAGATAAAATACCTACCTTATTATCATCCTGCGAAATGTCAGGAATATTATCTACCCCGGAACCATCCGCCAAGCGACCGGAAACCAAAAATATTAGCAATATCGGCAATGGAACGGACAGGAACCTCCGTGAGACCCATCCTCTCGTACACCTCAGTGTAAAGATTCTGCACCACCTGCTGCGGCTTACCCTCCTGAAGCTGCCCATTCACAATACGCGACAACGTACCCTGCCCCGTCACCAAAGACCGCGATACCACACCCTCCGGGTGAAGAATCTCATACCCAGACTTAAAAAATACTGTCATAATTCTGAGCAATCTCAACCACAACCCCGCGCGCCGCGTTCGCGTAAAACTCACGCACACTCTTCTGAAGCTCAGAAAGCTCCTGAACATCCTCATCCGTCAAAAACATCCTGATCGGAACCCCTGCTCAACATCATCCTCAGTGTCATCATCCTGCGGCAGCTCCTCAGAATCCTCAACGGTACCTGCTTCTTCGTCGTCCCCGTGCAATAATTCCTCAGCCAGGCGCTCATTCCAATGCTGAGAAGAAGCCTTCAAAATCTTATACAGAGCACCGCCCTCAACATCCTGCGCATAATGCTCAGGCTCCAACGACAACACCTCAAACCACGGCAAAACCCGATGAGTAGACCCCTGCGAGAGAATATTACCCGCGTGCGAAAACTCCTGCGCAGACACACCAGCGGCAGACCCCAAGCGGTACCCTTCCTGCTGCGGTAGCTCAAAATCATCAGCAACCGAACCCACTTCGTGCAGGCGCAACGGGGTAGATGGGTACGCCCCTGATACACCTTGCGCGATATGGTTCGCGGTGGCTGCTCCGCCCAAACCCTCCGAGACGTAAACCCCCTCCAACGAACCCAACTTACGAGACGTGAGAGGTTGCAGAACCTCCTGCGACATCAGCACATTTTGCAGTGCCAACAGGTTATTGACCGGTGGGAAATTCGCGGCAGTGAAAGTGCTGCCGCCGAATATCGGTAAATGCGCCTCCACCACGAGTTTCTTCGGTGTAATGTAAATATTTCGCAGCAGGTTCGGGCTTTCTGTGCTGACCGCCGCCTGCATTACATTCTTCAAAAAAATTCCTGCATCATAAACCTTCCTTATGCGAGTGACTTCGCAAACTTCTCTAAAATCTTCTTCACCAAAGAATTTACAGTACTCGGTACCTCACCGTTCACCTCAAACTTCAGAAAACCACCCTGAACCTGCGGGGTGACGATACCCTCTGAGGTGGTCTGCAACGACTCAAGAAGCTGCTCAATATCAGGTTTAGCGTGGGAAAGGAACATGTAATTGTACATCAACGCGATCAGCTCAAACATGCTACCCTGCACTTCCTCAACATCTGAAGTTTCTGTAAAAAGACGCATTACCGAAGGGTACTCATCCGTGAACTCTTGACGTATCTCAGGTGTTACGGCGAACTGGAACATACGGCACAACGACTGAACCTGCTCACGGTGGTGTAGAGGTAAGCTCTTCAGGAAACTATTACAATGAGATAATCCAAGCTCCTGACCCCATCGACTGAGGAAAACCCGAGACATCTCCTGAGATAACGTATCCTCCTCATCCTGAGGTTGGTTCTGTCGGTATTCTTCTAGACGATCTGAAAAATTCCACAGCGCCGAGAATGTACCGAGCATAGTACGGGGCGATACGTCCCCCAGGGTTTGCTCCAAAAGATCGCGCTCAGAAGGCGTTAAATCAGAACCGATACTGCGCATCGCTTCCTTCAACCATGCGGTAAACCACCGCTGTATAATACCGCTTTTGTCCTGCCCTAAGTATGATTCTAAATCTGCGGAAGAAACTTTAGGGGCACCTGCCAACTGAAGAAGTCGGTAAACCTTACGTCCGGTTTGTTTCAATAAAATATCGGCACCCTCAGGTAAAACACTAGGATCAGGTAAATGTTCGAGATAAAAACCAAGACCAGGTATAACACGGTGGTTACTGATTACTTCCCTGAAGGTAGTGTATATTTTTCGTTGAATATAATCCGTTTTTGAATCTGCATCTTTCTTTGAGTAATCGTGTAAAATTTTTAAAATCTGGGCAGAGTCAGGGATATAATCTAAATCCTTCATTACCAAAGAATGAATAACATTATAATTATCTTCCTCAGCTTGAGTTAAAACATTACTCGCAGTATCGTTATCAACCTCAACACCAAAACCACGTGCAATTTCAACAAAATACTGATAAAGTTTTCCATCCTTCAAATCAGCTTGATAATCACGTGGATTTAAAATAAAACTTGGAAAACCAATCTTTAGAAGCGATACCCTCTGATGACTGAACGTACTGAGAACCAACTGCTTTAGCGTAAATAGGTGCTAACAAATCAGTTGAAGAACTTTCCCGCAACTTCGTAACCATATTACTAAATTCGCTAAACGAACTGGGATTCCAAGAAATAATAGAAAGCAACCTAAAACGGAACTTACCATTATTTTTGTTGTGAAACCATATTGTTCAAGAAACCAGAGAAGTTAAAATCATTATCAACTAAAGAACGGTCAATAATAACTTCTTCAAGAGTGTAAAAAAATTCTTATAACGATACAACAAACCAAGAATATTAGATATTGACTTAGGGTTAGTAACCTTATCACGTAAAAACCTTATTCACATCAAGAGTTTTAGAAGAATAAGGTACGCTACCTTTCACATAAGGCTTATGGTACTCAACCATCAGGAAAGAAGAAGTAATGACAACAGTTTTTACACCGTTCGGAGACCAATTACCATATTGAATATCTTCACCACCAAGTAACTTACTACCGCCCAAAAGTTTCAACAACTCTTGGTACAAGTAATTACTAGACTGAGCCATAAAATCACCAAACCTAAAAATATAAGGTGTATCCTCTTTGGATACACCTTATAGCACACACCTACAAACAACTTATAAAGATGCGAAAAGTTTATCATTAGAAGCAACAGCATCTAAATTATTCAAAGATTCTTGAGCATCCTCAGATACTATTTTACCAGAACCAGGAGAAGAAACATCAGAACCCTGAGCGATACCACTATTCTGATCGTGCCGTACCACAAGCTCTGAAAACCCTTGCGAATTAGGTACAACCTCAACAACCTTACCGAACTGCTCGGGAATACGGTACTCGATAATGAAGAACTGGAAACCACCATCTCGGAACAACTCGATAATGGTCTTCATATCCTCCATAGCTACCGAATGCACACCCGACAAGTTCTCATCCATAAACACGATCTTACGCAGACCGCGCACCTCAATCAGGCACAGGCGATAAATAAACGCGATAATCTGCTGAAGCCCGTTCCCCGATTGGTGCTTCATACTCTGCTCACCGTGCTCCGTATGCAACACGAGGTTGATATGAGGTATTTTTCCACGGTACAATGTGCGTTTCAGCTCGATACGGCGGGTTTTTCCTACAAAAATATCCGCGAGCGCTTTATTCACGACAGACGTAATAAAACCAAGTACCTGATCCGCACGTTCATCGGCCACCGAAGCAAGCACCTTCTTCGCATCCAGGGCAATCTGCTCTTCCTGAGTCAAAGCATCAACAGATTCACTGACCTGATGGAAACGCTTCTCTGTGTCAGCTTTATGTTTCAGATCGTTCTGTAGTGAGTAGTAGAGAGTATCCCAAGAATCCATGAGAAAACCTTTCAGATTTAACGGTTGTAGGTATTTACAATACTACCCCACGTATTATTCTTATCTGTGGTGTGGATAAGAACAACACCATCTTTAATGAAATAGTGTTGAACTAACAAACCATCTTCCATAATTTTGTCAGGAACAAACAACAGTTTCACCAACAATTTAATATCAATGGAAAGCGATACCTGCTCAACTACTCCAAAAATCTCTTTCGCCTTGATACTACCTTGAGTACGCATTGTTGAATAATCAACACGAGTACCTGAACTATCTTTCACAAAAGACTGAGACACAGAGGTGTATGTCGTAATCTTGCACGCGGATAGCATATCAGCTAGAAGATGCCGCAGCTGAGTGCTCGATACCGTGACCGAGGAATGAACACCGGTAGCAGGGTTATACGACTCCTGGGAAACCTCAGACTCTAAAGGCAGTACCGATGTGATAATATCCTCAGCTTGGATCAACTTACCTATGTTATCTAAAGAGATATATGTTATACGGGAACCGTCAGTAGAGGTGTAAAACAGGTGAACACGCATGAGTTGTTGCGTGTCCTGGTGACGCTCCACAAAGCATTTTAACGTAGGTTTATTTTCGGATTCACCGTTTGCTTCCTTGATAACTTGCTTTAGTGAGAGATTCTAGAACGCTGACAGAATTAGCGTTAAGAATCCAACCAGAAAGGTTAGAAGACGGTGTTACAAAATAGTTTGTGATGCTACTATCAAAAGTGAAAACAAACTTATCACCAAAATAAACCTTAGAACCTACACCGTTATCCTTCAAAGTAGTACGCAAAAGTGAAACACTATTGTGTAAATCTGAAGCATCTACATCAAAAAGTACTTGTTGGTTCATCAAACTCCAAACTCTGTAGAAGAGCGGGTGTTATTTTTACACAATCAAGTGAAAGTGACATAACCGAACGTGAAGAATTAGTTACTTCATCTTCAAAAAATTCAACAGAGATTGAGTCACCTTCAGTTCGCAAACGAACCCACGGGTAAGTTGTCAAAGACCCAAACAAAGGGAAAAAAAGTTCGGAACAGAAATCTGAAAAATCCACGGTTCGTCACCCTCAAGCGATACCTGACTTGCGGGCACCTTATGATGAATGCGAACACCGCTCACCAAAGAAAACTGAACGTTCAAAGGAACCTTACTCAGACCTTCGGAAAGGAAAGGATCAACCTTCATCACAACCGCAGCATTACCTGCTTTATCAGCCTTGAACTTACCGCATAAATCCAGAAAATCCTTAAAAGCAGAATACGGTAAAACAACAGAATTACTCATAAAAACCTCTACCCTATATTTCCATCATCAGGTGTACCCTGATTCAGCTGCGACCACAAATCAAAAGAATCTTCGGAATTAGCAGAAGATTCAGTGGAAGGTGCTGAACTAGGCTGCGGAGTTGAAGCAGGCTCCGAGGCGGGTACCTGCGGCATACTAAATAAGGACTCTACAGAATGACTGCTACCCGAGGGAGTTGTAAAAGTAGCAGGTTCCCCAATCGTCGAATTTTGAACAGGTGGAACCTGAGGTTGCGGTGACGCGCCTGGGGTTACAGGAACCTCAGCATGAGCAGGCACACCAACCTGCGGTACCTGTGTGTTCTGCGGTTCCTGAACAGTCTGAGGTGCAGAAGTAGGGGCAGTAGAAACAGCTGCGGGCGGTACCTGTGATTGTTCTTCGGATACTTCTTCCCCAGTGCCGAACTCGCGGTTCAGGGCGGTATAATCCCCTGCCTGATACAGAGCAAGATACCGCTGAACTTTCTGTGCTGACTCTTGCACCTGTGCATTATGCTTCACCATATGTTGTTGAAGAACCTTGAGAACCTGAGTGAGGTTCTGCTGATTCTCACCCGCGTGCTTGAGAAGATCGGTTCCGTATGCTTCGTCATACTTCTTGATAGCTTCAATCGCGTTACGGCGTGTCGCTTCTGCGTTAGCGTTGTGCTGCGCGACTTGCTGCTGTAACGTGTTCTGTTGCTGTAGCAGAGTACGAAGTTCGGTTACGGTATCCTGGCTTGACACGGTTATATCCTTTCAGATGTGAAAACTATTGATACTAAAATATCACACAAAATATAATGAACAACTATAACTACTGCTCAACTAAATCATTTTGAGCTAACTCATAATGATTCAAAGCAACATCCTTCACTTCCTCAGAAGGTGCAATAAGACCAATTGCCTCAGGAACATTAAAAGCTGAAACAGGATTCTCAGCAAGAGTAGCAAAAATCTCACTCAAAGCCTCACGCCTACGAGACTCCTCCTCAGGAACATTGTTCACATGCTTATCGAAATCATCAGAGGTATCACCGATAAACTCCTCGGAAGCCGGCCACAAACCAAAATCATGAACACTCACATCCACTGCACCGTTCTGAACCGTTGTCAAAACATACTTGCAGTCGTTATAATTCTCCGTCCGAGCTACACGCGCCGGGGAACCAGGATAAAACATCTCGCACTCAGAAGCCTCATCCAAACCAGCGGCAATAGGGAACGTCTCAAAACGAACGCCACGGCTCATGTAAATGCCCGCACACCACCAACGACAAACCCTTAAAATTCGTCAGCTGCGTAGCATCCACCGCATCCTTACCGTCATACCATGAATACCCCGGAATCTGAAGCTCCTGGTGACATAACGCGATCTGATAATCAACATTACCGAAATCAAACGAAGCAGACTTCGCGTTACCATAATTTACCAGATGGTAACGTACCGTCTCCATAGTTCCGGGCGATACCTCAAACTGCATCCAACCACTTTGGGTTAGTTACAAATCCAGCAACCTCAAGCTCCAAGAACATAGGATTCTCGCCAAAAATCATGGTTACCACGCACCGTTGTTACCGACTCGCAAATAGAATTAATGAGACGGAAGAAGTTGAACAGCTCGAACCTAAACTGCGGATCGACGGGGTTATTCTCCTTCGTCCCCACAATATCCCCAAGAAACGTAACCGCTACCGAGCGGTACTGCTTCTTCACATCTTGAAGAAGGCGCACAATATGTACCATCAAGCGTAAAGATGATGCCCGGTAATCGTGATGGGACGAAACATGCTTAGGGGAGAAATGGGTATCACCGATAATGATGTGCGCGCCCGCCTGCACCGTCTCATTGGCTGCGTTTACATCGTTCCCGAGACCGCGCGATACCTGCGCTGTTTTATTCCACAGGTCTGAGACAGGGGTAGGGGAGGTGTACTGTACCTTCTCCTCGCCTAAAAGTGCTCATGTGCTCTTATATCCTTCCAGAGTGTCGTTATTTAGTAGAGGTATTTATGAGTGCAGTGTTGAAGCTGCAATATCGGTAACTGATACGCCGCCGAGAGCGGAAGCCTTAATGCTCTCCACCACGTGAGGTTCAAGAGTGTGCGAGCGCATCTGTTGCTCCATTTCAACCATACGCTGCACATGCTCAGGATCAGGTGAACCAGAGGAGAACACCACACCCGCCCACTGCGCGAAATCAGGAAAAATTTTTCCTGCTGGAAACCTAAGGACTGTGAAACTGTACTTGCGGTATGGATAATGTTGTTGAAAACGTCGAAACCGAAGCCTAGAAAACTGTTGAAAATATCGAACATAATGGAATCCTTTCAGAAAGCATATTTTCTAAAGAAAAAGAAGATCAGATAGCTTACTCTGACATGATGCAACTACATCTTTCGCACCAGTTAAAAACATGGTGACAAAAAGTAAGCACCAGAAACCAAAGTATTACCAACAAAAGACCACATAAAAACTCCTTATTTACTCACAAATCTAAATACAGTATAACACTCGAAAAACAGAAAAACTCCGTATACACTTTCATAACAACCTATACAAAAAGCGTATACGAAGCCTCCATAAACTAAAAATACTCAACAAAACAACGGTAAATATCAACACTCATCCGAGATAATCTCCCGGCCGTCAGCATCCACCACACGCACCGAACCACAATTACCACAACGCGATACCGTAAACCCATCCTCGCGCAAAGAATCCACTACAGCCGAAACCTGCTGCACCTGCTCAAACTCCCCTGCGCGCGATCACGTACCGAAACCTGCTGCGCCGCCGAATCGCACAAACGAACAACAGCCGAAACCTGCTCCAACGCCTGCACATCCTGGAACTGAACCTGCGGAACCGGCGGGAACACTGAAACATCCTGTGCCTGCTTCACGAGGGAAACAACCTGCGCCGAATCCTGCACCTGACGTACCGCATCAGCATCAACCACCGGAACAGGCGGAACCGTCACTGCTGACACTGCTCCCTGAACCACCTGCTGAACCGAAGCCAACATGGAAACCTGATGCTGAACGTCCTCACCCACCTGAGGAACCGCAGGTAACACCTGCACCTGCGCGGCACGGGACACTACCTCAGCCACCGATGACGATACCTGTAACCTCTCCTGCACCGACATTGCGTGCTCACGTTCAGCACCAACCGCCGAAACTAACTCCTGCGATACCTGTGCGTACCGTTGTGTCTCCTCCTTCAACACGTTAAACAGCTCACGTTGAGAAGCGAGCTGCGCTTGAGTAGTCAAAACATGGCGGTTCGCGCGTTCATTAGCCAACGTCAAAGAGCGCGCCTGAAGAACCTCATTCAAAATCTTCGCGTTCTCAGACCCCGTTGTATTCACGCCCAACTTCGGTGAGTTAGCGTCAGCATAATTCACCGATAAACCGTCACTCGTTGAAAGCATCCCAAAAATACTGTTGCAGGCGGTACGGTACCTCCTTCACCGACTTAGCGAAATAGAAATCATCCGAAGCCTCACCCTCAAAACGGGTAGAGAAAAGACGTGTCGCGTTCTGCACCACATCAAAAGCGCGGGCGATACCTGTCTCACTCTCTCGACGGAAAATAGGTGTAGCGTTTACCTGATCGCCTTCACGTTTATACAGGTCATAAAAGGATGCGCCCGAGATGTTCTTCTCGTACACCACCACAACACCATCAACGAAAGTAAGCACCACCCGGAAAAACTCTTCACCCGAGCGGATATAATTCTTATGCTCCGTATAATAAGCATTCGTCAGCACTAGCAGGGCGGCCAGGGAGAAAGCGCTCTTACCAGTGTCGTTACGCCCCTCAAACTTGAGGATATTTCGCGTATCACCCTCACGGTCAAAAGTTACCGTCGAATCCTTATAACTCATAAAATTAGTGACGCGAACACTGGAAATATAAGCGTAAACAGCCATAACAACTACACCCAACCTAACCTTGAAAACTTACTGTTGATAAAGACGCTGCGGGAAAATTCTGCGGAACCCTGTATTACCTACATGAGTGATGGAAGAACCTTCATTCCAGAAAATAGAGTACCCCATACGGTGCGCTGCCGTGATGATCGACTTCAACGCTGAATGATGCACCCACTGAGACGGTGCGCTAGAAATGTACAAACCTTCCTGCGTCACCTTAAAGTTCACTAAACGGTACGACTCACCGAACTGAATATACGTCTGAAATGGTTCACCGCCGGTCTGCTCGAACAGCTCCTTCAAATACTCGTACACTGCTGGCTCATAAAAAACCGAGAGTACAGGGAACGTATAATCATCCACGCGCGCCGGTATCGGTACCGAAGGTTTGAAGGCGATACCGTAGGGGCGGGCGGAAACCTGTGTACGGCGCACGGACTCATTCAAGCAACGTATCAGAAGGTTACGCCAGGTGAGAGCGTATAGTCGCCAATACTCTTGGTTATCACGAATCACATACTTATGTTTCGTCTGCTGCTCACATGAGGGAGTTGGTAGACCGGAGATAGAACCACTTCTGACGGTTCCTCGGCGGTACGCTTTGAGCGCGTCCAGCATGTTTTTTAGATCGTCTTGCTTGAGTAGTTCTCGTACAAAGTCATACGGGGTTTGTGTGACATAAGGTGTTCGCATGTCTTTATATCCTTCTAATAAATACCATCCGTAAGGGATTGGTATTGTTTCCGTAGATACAGATAGCGTTTCTGTAAAGAGTTAATGTTACTAACATTATTATAGGCATACCTAATACCTTCAACGAACTCAGAAGAATCACGCAAAAACAGAACAACATCAGATGAAAGATTGTCAAACGTTGTAATCTGCAAAACATCACTACGCATACCGCGTATAATACTCAACCAATTGCGTAAAAATTTCTTGATTAGAAGAATCAAGAACATTATACATTTCAGATAGTTTTACTTCTTCAACATCGTAGTAACTGATAGCCTCTTTAGAATAACGAGAATTTTGGAAAAATACCAACAATACCGAAAAACAGTATAGGTATAAACGATAAAATAGTTCCGGTCATTATGTTCTGAGGTTCCATATTCTTAAAACCAAACTGAAACATCATTGCAAGAACAATAACGAAACTAACAACACCCAACCCAAAAATACTTAAGAAGAATATTATTGAGAACACTTGTTTTTCAACTCAATACGTAAATGAGTACTCAACGGTATGTAGCCAGATAATAAATTATCTTGGAAAGCATTTATATCTTCAACAATAAAATCACCGATAACAACTTCGTAAGAATCCATATCATCTTTGATTGAATGAATCTCACGTAAAGCCTCCAACGGAACCGTGTAAAAACTATCGTAATCAGGGTGAAAAACCTTTAAACAAAGAATCAGGAGAAAACATCATAAACCTTCACAAAAATACGGGGTTAGTGCCCGTGAAGAACACTAACCCCGTTCAATCAAACGCACTACAGACCGAGCTGAGCAGTTACATCATTCGCAACCGGAGCGGTGGGTGCTACCTGCGCAGACTGTGCAGGAGCGGTACCAAGTAGTGCCTCCACTGAATTAGTAGCAGCCGCCGGTGTTGTAGTAGTCGCAGGGGCAGATGATACTACAGGAGCAGCAGGTGAGCTCGCAACCTGACTTGCAGCCGGAGCAGATGCAGGAGCAGCGGGTGCTGCCTGCACGGGAGCCGGGACAGCTTCAACAGCCGCCGGAGCTGTCTGAGGAACCTGAGCGCCACCAACCTGAGCAGGAGCGGCGGTCTGAGCGTTACCTACAGGGACGGCCGCCAAACCAAGCGAAAGCTGACTTACACCAGTATTCCCCTGCTGACGAGCCTCACGTTCAGCGAAGTAACGTGACTTCTCAACCTCAAGCTCGGCGCGCGGTACCTCAACAACCTGTTCCATCTCATTTACATCGCGCATCTGACATTCCTTGATATTCCAGTACACATCAGCCACGCCCCAGGTATGCACCTCTTCACCCGCAGTAACGTTAGCTTTAGCATCCGCAATATCCTGAGCGAACATTTCCTTCACCTTCTGAGCCTGAGCATTCAGAACTTCAGGATTACTGTCGCGCTCAATAGACCACTTAGCGTTCTTCATCGCATCGCGTGCCATATTCTTACCCTGAGGTGCAGCACCAAACTGTACACGAAGCCAGGTATCCTCAAGACCTTCAGGGTACTCATTGAGCTTCGTCAGGCGAATCTCAGAGTAATCAATCTGATTATCCTGAGGCGCTACACTAAACATATCCTTGCCAATATTAGCCTTTTCCTTCAGAAGGTCAAGGTAACGAGCGAGATTCATACGCAGATACATCAACTTAACATGAGTCTGCGGCTGATTAGTTTTCGGATCATTAGCCACGAACATGAGAGCGACGGGGAAGTACAGCTCAGCGGTACGGCGTTCGGAAGCCATGTCAAAACGGTGATCGCGGCGAAGGTTCTTCCACTCATCACGTAGTGAAGTGATGTAACGATTACCGTCATACATCTGCTCAGAGGTAAGACCCATATCCTCACCCTTGAGTTTCACAGCTTCGCTCACGAAAGTACTGATGTTATCCACCAGAGAGCAGACCGCGCAGTTACCTTCAAAGGTATGTTCATGATCTGAGTACTCAAACCCTTTAGTACATGCTACGGACATCTTCGGTGCGTCATTTCCATCACGACCTTCAACCAGTTTACGAGTATTCTCGTTCGTGATACGAATCTGATGCTTATGAACGAAAGCACAACCGGTACTCATCTGTGGGGGAAGAGGATTACCTTCTTCATCGGTACCTTCTTGCACTATGTAATGCTCAAACATTTCCTTTGGTGGGATATAGAACCAGGCAGTTTGTCCGGCGTACACATCCTTACCCCACTCATCAGCAAAAGACTTTGTAATACTAAAAGGGACGTGACTCATCCTCTACCGGTGAGTTATTCCACTGGCGACGGGAGAAATCATCCTGATTGGCGGCGGACTTATTGAGCGCCTGTAGTGCGTTCGCGTTGAAAGAGATAGCCATGATTGAACTTCTTTCTTGATTATTACTTGGGACAAAATGGAGTACATGAATTTGTACATTTAAAATAATACCAAGAAAAAGAAAAATCAAAACCAAACAGGAAATCCTTCACATTAATTTAAATTAAAATTCAAACTTCCCATAATATTATCAAGAACACGAGACATGCGAACATAATCACGAACAAGACGGACAAACGAAACATCTTTACACAACGCCGCAGAAGATACTTTACGGGAAGCGGTACCGTCCTTCAATCCCAAACAACGTGCTATATTCACATCAGTGAGATTAGAAAAACCTAAAGACGAACACGACGATAAAGCAAACACCGGGTCGAAACCAAGTTCACATAAAACACTGCAAAGAACCTGCTCAACACGATACGCCACCATAAACACCGCATCACGATTCTTACCCTCCGTGAAACCCTCAGAAATATCCACCACCTGCACAAAACCCTGTACACGCTTACCGGTGAACTGGCACAAACTCAAAAACTTACCCTGACGATTCAACACCGAACCAGACGCATCACATAAGAAAACCCCGCGCGCCGTTATCACCTGAAACTGCCGATCAGCACCCTTCACAGAAGAGGACGATACCGGGTAAAGCAGCCCCACCTCAAAAGAACCTAACCGGTGAGATGTGCAAAAAGAGCACGAGCACTGCCCCACGCGCACAGGCACCAACTCTGTCACATAATCAATATCAAAACACGCGCGAAGGGTAGAACCTAACATAACCTTAAAACCTGAACCTCATATACATACTTTTCCATTATAAAGTCCCAACCCACACAAAAACAACGCGGTACTACCAAAAATACCGCGTTGCCTTCAAGAAATACAGAATCTATGCAGCTAAAGAAGAAAAACTACCAAACGAATCAGCATAAGGATTTATAAACTCAACTCAGCTAAACCAGCCAAATCAAAATACTTTGCCCTCATAACCATTACTATTCTTCGTTTTCACAAAAGACTTCAACGTCTCATTCGTCTGAAGCGATACCGGTACATTGATATGGAAACGAGTATTCGTCAAAACTCCATCACGTTTTAGCTTTGGTGTAAACGCCACAGACCTGAACCCGAGACCGGTCTTCTCCTGCGCAACCTCCCACAAGGCACGGGAAACCTCACGCAGCTCCTCAGCATAAGCGGTATCGACAAGAGGTGAACCACCATAACGCACCACCTGCCCAGTACGCGGGTTACGGCCATACCCTGTAATCAGCTCAAAAACATTACCTCGGGAATCAACTTGCGGTTTAATCAGCTCAAAACCCGCACCGAAAATCTTCAGAGTCACCGTGAACTTACATACTTCACCTTCAACGTCGGTACCTTCATAATCGACTTTGAGGATCGTTTCTTCATACTCTTGACCATCATCCTCGCGTACCATTTCCTGCATTTCTGTGATACGGCACAAATCCAGAGCGTAATCAAAGAACTTGTTCGTTTTCTCTGCAAAACTCTGCAAAATATCAGGTACATCCTGTACAAACTCCCGCACCTTTGGGGAAGAATAATCTGTGAAAACTTCAAGCGTATTTTTCTTATGACGCTGTTTTTACAAAAGCAGGCGCAGTCATGCGATTGTGTTTCAGCATTTTCGGACAGGAATGAGTAAAAAGGGTGGTAATACATCAAGAACCTTCGTTGCGTGTACGTTATGTGTAGGAATTATCTGAAGAAACTTTCAGATAAAAATCAGCTTAGCATAAACACCTCAATAAGGAAAACAGGTTGAAGAAAACACGAAACTATGTTATAAACACCGCTCAACTCATAGATAACTGCACACGCTGCGATACCTGATCCACCCCAACAAGCACCGGTTCAAGAACCTGACGCAGCTGAGAAGAACCCAACACAACCCCGAGCGTGTCAATATCCTTCACCGCAACAGAGGCTTCCTTCTGCACCACAGCATAAAAAGCACTCCACCGCACATACTGACCTAGCGTTGAAACTTGAGAAAACCACTGATCCTGAGCAACTATACGCTCCCCCACAGAATCCATATCAGGGAACCCTGAGCACCCGTGAAAACAAAGAGAGAAGAGCTTTCTTCGTGGGCGACATACGCGCTGTCATCACACCGATAGTAGGTACACCTACCGACTCAAGCATCAGACGGTCAAAAATACCCTCCACCACCGCAACCTGAGAACCTTGTGCCGAACCTAAACGTTCCATACCGTAAAAACAGGTTATCCAACGAAAAATACAAAGTATTAGCGGTCACATACTACGCCGAGAATCAGGCGACCACCCCACCCACGACACAACATTACCCCTGCACATCACGCACCGGAAGCACAAAACGATCCCGCAGCAAAAACGCCGACCGATTCCTACGCTCACTACCTTTCGAAACAAACCTAACGCGGGCGGTAACTCACGCAGCCACGTATCCGAAAAACATATCATCCTGAAGGTACACCACACCTTCGCGCTCCAAAAACAGCACTCATCGCGGTACCGGAATACTGGCGCAACTGACATACACGTGCGGCGGCTTCAGCAGTATTAGACGACTGCTGAAAAAACTCCTGCACATACGCACAATCCGATAAAAACTGCTCACGCACCCGCGACAACACCGGCGACGTGTGCGCTAACTTACGTTCTAAACGCGATACCTGCTTGGTCTGCTGGGACTGTACCTCAGTCATGAATATACGCCTTCTTCTGCATCACGGAACCATCCGGGGAAACCTGAAAAAATAAACTCTTACCCGCATTATCATGCAAAACAATGTAGAAACTATTAGGGAAATTGCGGGAACTATCCTTAATAGTATTCACAAAGAACACGACCTCACGACGGTAAAAATCATCACTACGATCCAGAGAAGCAACCCTCATCGACACGTCCAAACCCTCAGACCGCAAAAGCTCATTCACATAATTAGGATTCAAAGACTCAGACACAACCCCTGAAACGATCCTTCGCAGAAGAAGCGATACCCAATGAGTAATCATACGCGCCCAACACCGAATCGTAAGAGCCTATACCCACCGAACCTTCAGCATCGTAATTCTTCGACACATCCGCAAGCATCTGCCACGCCAAAGACTTCTGAGACACCAAATACAGGTTATCCTCCACACCCTCCGAGGTTAGCGAAGCCTGGAAAAACATCCCCGAAGCCTTATCGAACAGCACATCACGTCCAGAATCCAACCCGTCCTGCTTCTCTACCTGCACCACCGGGTAAAACACGAAAGAGCGCTGATACTTCTGCGCAAGACGTTGAGAAATACGTACCGACCTCTCATAACGATCCGAGGAGTACTCCCCCTCACCTCAACTGCGGAAGCGGTTTGTTCAGGTTGTACCTTCACCGCCGAGGACGCGACCTTACCTTGAACCGTTACAGGTAACCCTTCATCATACCGTTTGGCAGCATCGAATCCGCGCACCGGTTCATCGGAAGAGTACTGAGCTTGAGAACCGTGGAAAAACAGCAGAAGCGGAAGACTTCTCAGGTTGCTGGAAAAACATCTTCGTTGTATTCACACCCAATAAACCCATTAGAACTATCACGACCACGGAAAGAATGGTAATAACACCGAACACCACCATGATACGTCGCGCACGATCTGAGAGCGCGTCAAGGTTCGCGTCCGTTGCTCGCGCAACATTAATACGCAGTAAACGTTTCGCGTCCAGTGCACGCGGCAATACCCGTGGTAGTTTCAGCTTTTTCATACCCACAGTATAACAACGAGAAAAAACCACACGAGATTACCCTCAGAAGCACAACAAGGAAAAATAAGAAAACCCCAAGGAACAGAAAAGGTTGTTCCGTGGGGGTAAATACCTCATATTTTTACTCTGAAAGGAGGATATTTAGGATGTTCACGCACATCTGTCTAAATGATTCCCTGCCTCTTATTATACGGTACATATATACAAAAATCAAGGATAGATAAGGCAAGGTTCCCTGGGAAACGAGAAAAACCGAGGGAACCTTGCTTTATCATGTGCCTAACCTTCTGAGAACTAAGAAAGGTTAGTTTATAACTATATTCAATTATGGCTTCACAAACAACCGCACTGGATTGTTTCGTTATTCAATTATGCTCATACACACTGACCGTAGAAACGGAACACGTCGCCCTTTCAAGCAACTGTTTACAGTATATCACTTTTAGAAAAATCAAACAATAGAGGAAATCAGAGAACTTAAAGTTGAACAAGATTTATTCAAATCCACATCACCAACGAAAACTAATTTACAACCTGAATACTCACAATAGTATAAAACCTTATTCAACCAGGAACAAAAAATCTCGGAAGAAACATCAAAATTAGAAGATATACCAACCACTACCAAATCTTTATCAAAACAAACAGATACATCTTCAAAATCAGAAACAACCTCCAAAGCACCAGAAACCCACGACGACAACACCCAACCCGTGTTCACAGCAAAAGAAGCACCAGAAACAACCGCAGGAACCAAACACACCACAGGCTCACCGCGATACCTATCCCCCGTCTCACACACCACCCACACTAACGACGAATCACCAGAAACAATACGTGAAGGGGAAATATCCACCACGCCCGGTACATCATCAACATAATCCACCGTCACAGCCGAAGAAACCACATCCACCGCACGCAGCACAGAACCAGCCGGAACACCCCACAGCGGAACCTGATTCAAAACACCAGAACCCAAACGCACATACAAACACTGAGACTCACACACCGCAGGGCAAGCCTCAAACCTCACCACCTGCCCTGCACGAACACACTGCAACCCGTCCTCAGTGCGGAACGTTACCAACGGAGAATCCGAAGAAACCTTATGAGCATCCTCCGTACCGACACACGCGATACGCTCGGCAGTGGTACCTTCCTCACGTTGGTGCTGCACGCCCGCAGCCACACACTCACCTATACGGTTATCCTGACACGTCACCGTCTGCGCACCAGATAAACGATCACGTAAACCTTGAGGAACCAGGGGAACACTGCAACAACTCACCGCCTGCAACCGAAAATAGGGAAGGCACAAGTTGTTTGCATGTAAAAATATCCGCGCACCGAGCAAAAGGCACAACACTAGCCACCAAAGCGATACCCTCCTCAGTCTGCACCGCTAAACCCGTACCCTGAGCATACGCGCACACCTCAGCAGGGAAAGCCAACTGCACCGAGCGCTCATCCTGAGAAATCAAACCTAACGAGCTGGCATCCAGAACCGAAACAGGCGAACCTGAAACATCATCCCCGCACAAAACCTCAGAAAACCCAAGCTCACGGACAGTACCAACCACCGTAGAGCACACCAAATACACACGCTCTGAAGAACCTGGCAACCACGGGTACCCAAAACCCACAGAAGAAGCACATGACCTAACGAAAGAATCCTCAGAATAAAAACCCGGTACGCGGTGCGCACGGGAAGCCACCAGAAGATCGCGGTGCACGAGCGTAACTTCATCAAAAACTACAAGATGCGGGAACATACTCCCCAACAACAGCGCTAAACGATCCGCCTGCTGCACCGATAAACCAAAGCACAACGCAAAAACATACGGCGAAAACAGCGAGCACGAAAGACGCTCGGCGGCGATACCATGTGGGTTATTGTGAAGATGTGACGGGTACTGCGGATAGGAAGAAACGGTAGGGACAGAAGCCCACGTCAGTAATGTTGCCAACACAACCTCGGTGGTACCGTACCCATGCTTCTCCCAAAAAGAAGGTGAAGAAGCGAGTGACGGCTGCTGCCTCAGAGCGGACATAAGACTTTGATACTTATCCCAACAACCCTGACGATCCTTCACAAGATGCATGAGAAAATCTTCCGCAAAGAAAGAATCCTGAAAATCCTCCAAAGAATAAACGAGAGACTGCAAAACAACCCGAGAAGCTGCATCACAAGCATCTTCATCATGATACAGACCATCTAAAAATTCCTGGAACAGAGAAGTCTCCTCAGAAAAATCAAACGGAACATTCGACGCTGAAAAAGGCACAACAGAAAAGCGCGGAGAATCCACAGGACTAACCTCAGATAGCGATACCTTCTTCAATTCTCCCTCACCAGAAGAGAAAAACTGCACACCCTCCAAAGACTCAACGGAACCCTCCACAACATCCACGAGCGACGGTGGAAGGGTGCATGGTGTGAGCGGTTGCGGGTGAACCTGCCAACTGCGCTGCTCACCGTTACGCACCTGACGAAACACCAAAGCATTGACCGAATGCCCCGCGTCACGGAAAATATCACCGCCGCGCAACGTCACCGGCTGCTTCGTCGAAACCACCTCACCCGGTACAACCTTCGACGATGAAGGGACACACAAAATACAGGTACCGGGGGCAATACCTAAAGTGTTCCTTGACTGAAGCGCGAACACTTGTACACGTAGGAACTTAGCGTGAGGATCGGTGACATGAAGCCTCTCTAAAAATCCGGTTTTGGAAACTTCTTCAAGTATTTTACCGTGAATAACAACCTGACGTAACTTATATTGAGGGTCAGAATTGAGCTTCGTTACCACATCAACAGGCTTCACCTCGAAACCGTACTCTGCGCTACCGAAGAACAACGCTCAATGACATCAGATAAATTCACAACAAACCTTCCACTGAAAAATGGCTCTTAGTGCAACTACTATTTTAGTCTGCACTAAGAGCCAAACCATATGTGAAATAATCACACTTAACTAAAAACTCATAACGAGTCTTCGGTGCCATACCTTTAGGATATACAATATTGCCACTATTCCAACAAAAGAACTTGTAGGTATCATCCTTTCAATAAGCTGCAAAGCAGACATCAGCGATACCTCTCTTGTCCTTAAAACTAATACTTGATAACAGCACATTCCGGAGATTTTAAATCAAAGAAACCAGGTTTATTAATAAGACTTATTTTCCCAGAAGAAGGAATATGCACTAAATCTTCAACACGTACAAACCAATGCCTACCTGTTGATGGAACATAAACCTTTGCGCGATACGTGTTTTCATCAACAGGTCGAGACCATAAAGTTCCGTTTTTACCTTTAGAATTTTTAGGAGTAACTTTAGTAAAATCCTCCAAAACCAAACCCTCAAATAAATGATAAGACAAAGTTTCAGGTGACATATACTGTGTAGGATCCGCACGAGGAACTTTAACAATAGAAGCAGTGTTATATTTAACATCCTGGATAGATTTAAAATAACCGTTCGCGTTCTCGATAGTGTCCTTAAGACCCTGACGCTTAAGCCACGGAAGATAAGCCGTCTCATAAACGGGTGTGTAGCGCATTGCAGCCCACACCATCTTCCGTTTACGCGCAGACTCAGACGCGGGCAACTGGAACTGCGCATCACCGAGAACCTGACGGTTACCTACCCACAAGCCCTCACCGCGACTATTAGTCCGTAGCGGAACTGTAAACACACCGGTACCGCCAGGTGCTAGAACCGAGAGAGTCCACATGTGCTCCTCAGGTGCGAACTGAATACCTGTTTTCTGTGCAGACATTACACTTACCAATCTTTCTTACTTGTACACGGTAACAACACTGCCGTGCAGGACTTTACGGAAATACTGCCACGCAGCTTTAATCGTATCCGTACCTTGACGATCCTTCTCCTGCTTCGGATACCAGCGGCGATACCCTGAATCATTCTTAATAGAGGTATGCACAACTTTACGTTGCAGCTGCTCAAAACTATTAGGAATCTTGAACGGTTTATACATTTGCGCCCACGACGACATCCCCGGAGTTTTATACATGACGCATTGATTCTGCGGGTTGATACGGTAAATTACTACCTCCCACGGGTACACCACCGTCCACCCAGAAAACTGACCTTTACACATCTGAATAATAACGGAGAGCTGACATTTAGCGGCGCGCTTTACGTCGTTTGCCATACAGCTTCTCCTCCCTCTCGATAATCTTCCGCTTCGCATCAGCGACAAAGTCATACATCTGCCCGTTCGTTAGTTCCGGGGCAGGTGGTAGAACCCGCTCACGGATAATACCTTCATGCTCTATAAACCATTGTCGAGCGAACTTCGCGGTAGGTTCCTTCGTGAAAGAATGTTTGGCAAAATACGCTAAACGGAACCGTTGATTGTTATTCACTGACTTAAGAATAAGGTTATTCTCAAAAGCCACCTCAGTTTTCAAGTTCAGAACACGTTGAAAACTACGCGCCACATTTATCACGTTTACTTGCGGATTCTGCTTGCACATCTCAACTAAAGCTCGGCTATACTTCACCCGGTACAAGGTTTGCTGAGTACCAAGAGTAACCATCCACGCTACAAAGTTAGAGCGATCTACTTCATCCTCATAAATCTTAGTAATGTACACGGATACTACCTCGATATATTTTCGTTATGGCGCGCCTGTGCTTGGTGAGCGAGATTCATCTGCTGGAAATAAATCTTCTGAGCTGGGGTTGTAGAACCTCGATAAGAAGGGTGGTTTACTAACCTGAGGGATAAACTCGTTCTCCAACTCTAACTCTTTTGCCATTTTCACATAATGTCGAGCGAGTTTCGCAACAGATACCTTAGGATATTGAGCGCAGTACTGAATGAAAGAGCGTCGGTGCTTCAACGATATTTTCAAAAGATTATTGGTGAATACTTTTCCAGTTTTAAGTTTCATCACACGATTATTAAAATCTGAATTAACAGACATTGAAGTTACAGGTAAATAATTGGATGGGGCTGACATCCACAAACGACCGTTCCTGTAGTTGAAGAACAAAGTTCCTTCTTCGTCTTCAAAATACCAACCAAGAAAAACTCTCAAGAGTAAACCGGCTATCAGAAAAAGTATTGAATAAGTTTCAAAATTACCTCCTAAAGTTACACTTCAATAATACAACAAAAAATCATACCTTAGGCACAACTTTGTGAAGCGTTGTAGAATCAACAAACTGGAACGTACTACCGGAACGATCAAACACCTCAAGCACCTGATCCTTTGAATACTGATTTTTCGTAATCCCCAAAGACACACCCAGAAGATAATACCGACCCACCAAATACTTAATCTTAGAAGCGATACCCTCCTGTGTTTTCGGGATCGTGAAAGTGCGGGTAAACGTATTCCTCTGCGTCACATAAGCGCGCTCGTACTTCTTCCACACCAACTCGGGATGAGGTTCTACTACCTCCCACCGATGAAACACACCGTCAAAGACGGTAAAGCGCGATACCTCTATAATCCTGCACCCTTGCTTGTACACCACAACAAAAACCAATGTTAGACCGTTGTAACTATCCTTAAGATGAGCGTACACATCCACCGACTTCACCGGTGTAAACTCCGGACGGTAATCACAGGTCAGAAAAGTACGCTTGAAAGAAGGACTCAATAAGAACTCTGGCTCATTTTCGATCTGCAAATGATGTTGAGCAGTGAATCGTGTGACGCGCTGTGTAATAGTTGGTTTATTTCATTCTCCGTCAGAGAATCTTCCTGAACCCACTTACGGAAACTCGGTAATTCCGAAACAGAAATGAGAAGAATTTGATTAATGAAAGCGTTCTTATTCAACACTGCCTGAAATGTAGCACCGGAATAAGCATCACGAGAATACATTTTAATTTCGGTACCTGGTACATTTACAAAACAAGTGTGAGTAACTTTACCTAAAAGTGTTTACCTCAAAAAACATGTTTGTAAGATAGACCGTCATCGTCTAAATCTTCAACAATACTCCACAAATACAGAGTATTTACATTATCGTTGTGAAACTTTAGTTTGAACATAATGGCTAAATTTTCTCAATCATTTTGCCATTTTTGAACACCAAAGAAAAACTCACTGTACGAAGCAATCGTATAAGGAACATACTGTTTACCATCAAAAACCAACATACTTGGTTTTTAGAACCAGAACTAGTACCTAATTTCCTACTAATATAACTGTTGTATTCATACGAATCTTTTCATACACACTTTCAGAATTTTATTCCTGAAAACCCTTCAAAGTTTTAGGAATAGTAAAATCCTTAGTCTTAGATTCAAAAATACTGACTCTTTAACCGAGATAATGTGTCAAACTCTTCCCGACACATTAAACGTTTCATACGTGGTTCCATTTTGTAAAACAAAGAACCGTTAGAATAAACGATTCGCCACCACACCGAAGTGGGAGAGTAGGAATAATAAATATTCATCAGTAACACTCAAACAAATAATAGGTACAGACTAAACAGCCTGTACCTATTATATAACATCAAAAAACAAATATTAACTTAAGAAAAACCGCCAAGACGGAAAGTATTAAAATCAGAAGCAGAAACATCACTCAAACGAGAAGCGGTACCTGCCTTACGCTCCAACGGCAAAGCAAACTCAGCATCACACATCTGCGCCTCAAAAGAATCCACCAAATGCACAAGATAAGCCTCAACCGTGCGCGGAGACTCCTCCCACTCCCCATGATGCTGCTGGAACACCGAATGCAAGCGGTAATACCACTCCTCACCCATCAACTCAACAACCTGAGCCTCAATCTTCGAGAGCATCAGCGAAGCGTGAGTGCGGTGCGAAAGCAACTTACCAACCGAAGACATCTCACCCTCAGCGTACTCCACAACCTTACCAATATCGTGAAGAGCAACACCCACCAGCAAAATGTCATGGTTCACATGCTTAGCGATACCTGCATACGTGTCTAAGGAATTGCCCATCAGCTTCAGAACCTTGTACGAATGCGCCAGCAAACCGCCCAACACATTATCATGATGTGTACCCGATGCAAGCGCCGCGTACTCCTGCGTAAACTGAGAAACCACCGGCTGTAACAGCAGGCTAAACACCTGAAAAGCCTCAGGGAGACCCGATCCTTCACATACGTGACGAACTCCGTAATCATCTCCTGCGAATTATATGGAGAAGCCAAAATCTGAGACTTCAAAGACTGATCCGCTGCCGATACCGCGTCAATCTTCAAACTGCGCGAGCCGTTATACTCGTTGATACTACCGCTCACCAACACAACGCACCCGTTATGCTCCTCCGTAACAGAAGACACTACCGTATCGCTAAAACTAATACCAGAGATCGTCACCGACGACTCAAGGTCACCGGAAGGTGCTAATACTAAAGAGCACCGTAGATACTCCCGACCATTCTTCGCTAAAGCCTTCGTAACGCCCTGAAGGACGGCGATACCTGCTAGTTGGGCGTTCGCCGGGGACTTTGAGAACTGCTGATAATCAAGGAACTGTGCCTGTGCTTGTACCGTCATTAGATAGAACCCTCCCGTGCTTCGCGGGCAGTATGCAACCCGTGACCGGGGCGCTGACCGTTTTGATCTAAAATCCCAAACTTATCTACACGCGGGCGTAATTTAATGGAACGTTCCATACCGTCCATCTGTACGAACACACCTTGCGCAGTAATAACTTCAACGGTACCTCGTGCATACTTTTTGACCGCCGATGCTCTCAACATAAATTCGACTACCCTCGGGGTAGTCATGAAGTAAACGAGATAGTTCTACCGGAGTTAAATCTCGGTGAACATCATCTGTAAGTTTAAGATTTTTCTGCACCATTTTCACCCAACACCACAATCACCAAACAAAAATAACATTACAGAAATTATACCACGTTAAATAATATCTAACGGTAGAATAGTTAAAAGCATTTTTTTACCCTTAACAACATCATCCGAAGAAAACAAACAATAATATTATCAATTCCTACTAAATCAAAAAGTTCACTCAATTTTTCACGTGAAATATAACCTAAACAAAAAACAGTAGAAGGTTCAGGAATACCACCAAAAAACTCAGAAGAGTAATTCTCATCAAAACTAACAAGCAAACTAGCGTTAGAATCATCAACATACTCAGGAACAACCACAGCAAAACCAGCACCGGAAGAAACGTCACTCAACTCTTCCTCAGACTGCGATACCTGAACCAATGATGTGACCTGAGAAACCTTATACTCCGTTAAAATATTCTTAGGATCACTAATCACCACAAACGGATAACTGATACTCTCCTGAGTAAAAGACCCTGAAACACCTACATTATCAACATCAAAACTGATACTCGGGGAAACAGCTGTATCCTCACCAGACACGAAAAACCTCACACCCTAAAACATGAACTGTAAACTACAATGATTATACTAGGCACCAAACAAAAATAAGGTAGTCGAGATAAAACCCAACTACCTTACCTTGAGAAAGTACATCAAACCCGAGTCACCAAACAACGGCGAACAATATCCATCACCAAATCAGCAGACGCGAAATACTCAGTACCCTCAATCTCCGTGTTATCACCCGACGAAACAGCAACACACACCCGATAAACACCCGCAGGAACAGGATCACCAATCTTAGGGTACTTCCGAATCACCTGAGCATTACTCAGCTGCACCAAAGGCTTCACCGTCTCAAAAATACGACCCGACACCAAAAATCACCTGATGATCCGAAACCACCGCCGCACCAGAAACCTCAACCTGAGCAACCGCGCGCTCCCACACATCCTCTACAACCTCAGGAACATCATCCACAGAAACCTTCTGATCCCTACGTGAATCAGAAACCACCACATCAACTACCTGAGCGTCAGCGGCGATACCTTCACACCCAAACACGCGAGAAAACGCAGCCACATAATCAGAAGCACCCCACGAAGCGCCCGCAGATAACGGAGATAAAACCTGCTGCAAATCCTCAGCGCTCAGAACGATACCCTCAACCATCAGGTTACCGTCAGCATCGCAACCGCCCGAAGACTCAGCCAAATCATGCAGCAACTCCGACACATGCCCGAACACCACCGGAGAAAGAGTCTTCCCCCGATTACTCTCATCCTTCAAATACGCCAGCACCGAATCACGCTTAAAAGTATTCACCAACAAAACCTCCCACGGTACCAAACGAGAAGCGTCACCATCCCACCACGAAACACCACCAGAACCATCCTCCTTCAACGTAGCGACCACCTGATTCTGCACCTGCACCGGAAGCTCCGTCTTCTTCGCCTCATACCACGAGCGGCCAAACCCAGCACCAATATACAACGGGCACCACCCCGGAATACTAATCTGCAACGCATCCTGAGCCATCTTCAACATCAACGCAGGATTCACCGACTTATGCACCTCGATAAAAAGCTCATCATGCACGAACGTTGTCAAAAGGATACGCCCCTGCAAACCGCGCCGGAAAATATCATCAAACAGACGGCAAATACCCAACTTGAAAATATCTGCGGCGGTACCCTGGATGGGGAGGTTACCCGCAGCTCGGCGGATCGAAGCCTCAGACTGGGCAGCTTTATTATAAAAACGCGGGAACCCGAAAAACGACGCATTCCAGCTATTCTCCAAAGCCTCACGGCGAGTACGCTCAAAGAACGCTTTCACCTGAGGCTGATGCGCGAAATACGCATCGTTAAGCTGCTGCGCGCGAGCACAGGAAGCCGCCGTAGTGTTACCGAACATCGTCTGCGCCAGCGCGCGGATACCCATACCATAGGGGATACCGAAGTTCAGAACCTTGCACTCCTTACGCATTGAAGAGGTAACCTCCTCATAAGGAACACCGTTGAGCATCGCCGCCATAGTGCGGTGATAATCAAAATCAGGATCAAAAAACTGCTCAACAAGGTTCTGCTGCCCCGCCACCGACGAAAGCACACGATACTCAATCGAGCTGAAATCACAATCGAAGCAATAAAAGCCGTCTCGTGCCGTCACCATACGACGATTCACACCGCTAATCGACTGATAGTTAGGTTTAGACGTAGACATGCGCCCCGTATTCAAAAACTGGCGAACCCGAGAATGGAAAAACCCATCCGGGTACAACTCATCCATAGGCTTCACAAAATCAGAAATCATCTTCGACGCATCACGGTACTCCAACAAATACGCCGCGAACGGATACTTAGCGGTACCATCAGGGTTACGCTCCTTAGCGTACATCTCCCCAACCTTCTTATCTGTAGAAGGTGCACCATTATTCGTGTACTTCAGCACCGGCATCTTCAGCACCTCAAACATGACATGCGAAAGCTGCTTTGACGACGATGGGTTAAAATCTTTACGCCCGGCGATCTCGCGCATCTTCTGCAACGACTCATCACGAATCTTCTCGTACTTCGCCTGGAAAGCAGGAATATTCTTCGGGTTAATGAACCCACCGTAAAACTCTGAATACCCTAATGGGCACACCAAACGGGAGTTGAGGGCAAACACGCGGGTCACACCGTATTCCTCCAACACCGAACGCTTGCCGTTGCGGCGAGAAGCAAAATAATAGTACAGTGCCAACGTATTATCCGCGTCCGCGCACGCATATAAACGAGTAGACTCCTTGTCCATATCCGCGAAGTTCACATCTTCCGACCACTTACCCTCAGGCACAAAATCGCTCAACTCCAACGAATCACGGTGCAGCAACTTACGAGTAACTTCCTTCAACGCCAACGGGTAGCTCGCATTCTGCGCCGCGAACGTTAGCGATACCGCTACCATTGTGTCCGCAACAATGTGCGTGTTGATCCCGTACACATACGCCACACGCCAATCGAACGCGCCGTTATGCGTCACAATCTCCTTCTCAGAGAGTAAAGGTTTGAAATACTTCTCCATCACCTCAGGAATATCCGACTCATCGCAAATATTATCAAACCGTGTATGCCGCATCGGGAAATAAAACGACTCACCTAACTTACCGCACAACACGATACCGACCAGGCGATCATCCTCACCGTCCAAACACTTAAACGTGAAACGCAGACCTGTAGTCTCAGTATCGAACGCAAGAACCGGAAACGTACTCAAATACTCAAGAGTAGACACAAAATCCTCAGGCTTCACCACCTTGTAATTACACTCAAGAAGCCACTCAAACTTCCGTTGCTCCCCGGCGGCAGTGCTGCATTCTCCTCAAGAATCTGCTGGAATGTCTTAAACACCATCTTCTCTTGGGTGTACACCACCCCGGCGCTCGCGCTCTGAGGTACCTTCACCTTCCTCTGTGAACGCAACTGAATCGTAGTATACGGGGTATGTTTAAACGTCTGCGGAAACTCAGAAAGGTTCGTATCCTGCTGCAACGTCAACTCAAGAACAGGAGAGTTACCGTCATCCCACACCGCATAAGCCGATAGCACCTCCCCATCCGGTGCTACCTTCACCTTCACGCAATGCGTAGCGTCACGGTCATCCACATACTCTACCGGCGCGGAAAGATCGTCTTCACTTGGAGCGGAGACCAAGCGGGAGGGGGTTTGAAACTCCACCAAGCGGCGAAACAGAACCCCTATAGCCTTGAAAATATCGCGGTTCACTTCCGTTTCAATAGGTTCCATCACACGCTGCTGTGTCTCAGGATCGCGGGACGGGATAGCTTTAGAGATACGTTCCACCTGCACAGAGGAAGAATTGATCTTCACCTGCAAACCGCCGACTACACCAGCCGTCCAATCTGCAGCGGCGCGCTGCTCAGTTACCCGCAGCTCCTCCTTCGAAGCTGCTCTGGAGCAACAGCGTACCGATCTACGCCTGAGGTGTAATACTGAAATCCACGGTCAAAGATAGAAATGTTCTCTGAAGCGGGGTGCATCAGTAACTTAAAAGCGGTTTGACCGTACCCGATAAAACTAACTTTCTGAGGCTGTTCTTGACCTACTATTTCCAATGTTCCGCGAAACATTTACACCAACCCTTCCTGTATACCGATCTGTAAAATGAGCTCGCCCAGCGATAAGAGAGAGCGGTACCGTCTTTGGTGTAGCTCCTCGATGTAGTAGTTATTGCGCGTTGTATGCCTGGACGATAAACACTAAAAGCTCACTGATATGTTCTTCGCTCTTCGTTACTTCGTGCAGTAAGTCTACACTTTCTTTATTATCTTGAAGCGAAGAAACAAAAGTTTGCACAATATCAATAGAGTATTTCAAACAAAGGTCTTTACGAAGGGAATAAAGCTCCAACACAAGACTTTTCAAAGATGATGCTTCAATGAAACATTCCAAAGCATCTTGAACAAAACTTAGAGGAAGTTGAGATTCAGCAACAAGGTTCTGACCTCGTATATCCTCCACACCATCAAACATAGAATCAGGAATAATATAAACGTCTTTTAGTCTTCTCTATCTCATGGTGACGTTTAGCTTTCATCTCATAAGCTAAATGGTGGCTAAAATCTTTATCAACATCTAAATTACCGTTCATCGCTGACTTGATAATCTCAAGCGTACTCTCATACTTCGACGTCTCATTAGAAACAAACGAACCATCACTTAACTGATGCAGCTTCCCGAAAACCTTACCTAAACGCAGGCGATCCTCTAAACGGACAAAAAACCTCATGAAACATCCAACCTCACACCAGCATACTCACCATAAGGAACATGTCGCGCCGTCACCAACGAAAAATCACCCACCGACGGGAAAACACTCAACAAAAACCCCAACGCATCAACCTCAGAACGCCACGCCGCAGCCAAAGGCGATACCTCACCTTGCAACAGCGCCTTACGCACCTGAGCGATCAACGACACAGAAATACCCTCTGTGCGGCTCACCAGCATCGCGTAATAACCCGCAGAAGATGACCCATACGTATAATTCTTCCCGAAAAACTGCAACGCCCAACGCTTACGCCACGCATCATACTGATTTGAAACCCTGAGGACGCAGCGAGCGAGAACCGAGAACACGCAGCAGACGCGCCTCCATCATATCTGAGAGCACAAGAAACAGCTCCCTCAAACATCTTACGGTACCCCACCTTAGCGGAATACACTCTTTAAAAACCTGCCAGATAGATTGCATCCGTAACTGCTGCTTACGTTCAGTATCCGCCACAAAGACCCTGTAACAGAGAAACCGCGAATGAAACGATACCCTCTGAAGGTACTCCCAGTAAATCCACCAGCTCGCGCCTGGAAGAGACTTGCACACCAGATCGCACCGCTGAGAAGAAATCCATCACCTTATCAACGTCACGGGCGTACTCCTTCACCAGAGCATTCTTCACCTCAAAAGGTACCTGCACCTGCAAGGTGCGGAAAAGGAACCTCACATCATCCGCGCGCAACGCGAAAAATGCTTGAGAGGTTATCTGCTGCGGAAGTTGCGATACCAGTTTCTTGAAGACACTATACGTCTGCGCAATAATCAGCACGCGCATCGGGTTATCCGGGCTGAGCTGCTGCACAAACTCACCGATCTGCATCTTAGAGACATTAGAAGGGGAAACTTTGATAATAACGCAGTGCGCTTTGGCATTCAGGGGGCGTACCCACCGGTACGTGGCTACATCCTCTAGCTCTTTCTGATTCTGTACTACTGACTCATCCTGAGCGTACTGTAAACCACAGGTGGTACGGAGGTTACGTTGTATAAAGTCCACCAGAAGATCGGCAGGGGAGTACACGAGTGCTGTTTGTGCGCAGATCACCTTCTCAAGCACAATACCTCCTTGAAACCTTATTCTTAGGACATAGTAACCTTATGAACCCAACTTTCTATCCTTATGTGCGTACCTGTGTTTTGTTTTGAGGAAGACTTCACAGAACGGAATAAGAAAAGTGGCTCTTCAACAGTATAAACTGTCTCAGAACCACTAACAGGAAAAAGTAATAGTTGGAAACTATTTACTCAACATTTAACGAAGAAAACCACTCCAAGGAAGAATCACTGTCCGAAGTGGACTTAGAATCATCAACGCTATCTAAGAATAGAACACCGAAATCCTGATTACCGTCAGGTACAACAGGTTCATAACCCGTCAGCATTTTCAACTCAAAAGTATTGCGGAAATCTTTAACTTCCTTCAAATAATCTTCATTATTTGAAGTCAAATACTGAGCATCTAAATGAGAAACAAGTAAAGAACTAGGAATACTTAACACAAGTTTCTGAGAAGACAAAAACTCATAATCAAAATCTACACCAGAATCTTTAGCGATACTCTTGAGGACTTCCGCATATGAAATCAAAGCATCCTGTAAACACCGTACATAAACCAAAGGTTTAGAACCCTTAAAATCATGCTTACGGTACTTTACAACGTCTCCATCATAAACATAAACCCACCCGCGTGTGGTTACATACAACGTAAAATAACTCATCACTAACACCCACTCAACGACAACTACTCAAACAAACCTAAACCGGACTCAGGAATCAAATCATCCTCAGAAGAAACCTGCGAAACTCCTACAGCATCTCCCATACCAAAAGGCTCGTTACCATTTGTATATTTTACCAAACGCCACACACCAGAACGCAGCTTTACAGCAAAATCCCACAAAGACAACGCCTGCACATCCTTACGAAGAACCAACTCCCCAGAATCACACTGCACAACATCCACAGGATCAGCCACCACCGGGAACCACGAAAACTCAGCCCACGAATCCTGCACCTTAGCGATACCATACTGCTCACGCAACCACACTAACAACTCAACACCGGAAACCACCGGAATCTGCGACCCTGAAGAATTATACGTATGTGCCTTCTTCACCTTCGAGGTAACACGCTGCATCTCCCCCACAGAACCAGCCCACACCAAAACATCCGTCTTCGCCTTCGTCACCGCATTACCCTTAATGAACGAAACACGCCCCGCGAAAACTTCCTCTAATGCGGCATAAAACTGCGGCTTAGACACGAATGGCGCGCCCGCCGCATCCGAAACCACCACCGTCACAGAAGGCAAACTCTGCTGCGCCACCATGAAAAATCTGCTCACCGTACAAAAGCTCCGACCGAAACTGCATCAACGTATCAAAAATCTGAACCGCGCGCACACCAACCGACGAAACCTCACCCTCAGCACAAGCGCCCGTCAAACGTTTCTGAACACCTGCGATACCTTCCTTCACATAAAAGTCATACGCATCGGAAACCGACGTGAAACCCTCAAACAACGCATACGCCTGCGTCTGAATACCGGGGATATGATGCAGACGCACCAACTCAGGCAGCGTCATTACACGGGTGTGAACCTGTTGAAGTTGAGAAACCACCTTCTCCTGCACCACAGGAGAAGTGAGATACTGATCCTGAGCAGGTAAAAACCTGTGTGGTACCTGAGGCAGCATCTCAAAAGACCGCCAACGGGTACGCCAACTCAAAATCCTGCACCAACTTCAACGCGGCAGACTCACCCAAAAACTTCACACCCAAATCCTGGCATATCGCCACAAGACGCTGCGTCACTTTTGAGGAACAATACACATTCTTACAGCGCAACTGCGTGAAACCGTCATTCATCATCAGCTCAGAATCACAAAACGGGCACACCAGCGGCAACACATCCATAAACCGCTGATCGACGATACCCCACTGAGTTTCAACACCCTGCCCGGAATCCACAACCTGCGCCCGTAACTCATCCACCATGATAACCATAGAAAACACCAACCCTTCTTAGAAAAAACTAAAGAAACATCAAAATAATAGGTTCAAGAATGTTAATCCACATCAACACACCCAACACCAAGAAGATCAGAGCGAACCCGAACAGCTGACCCCAAGTCGCGTGCATCTTCCCATCATAGAAACCTGAATCCTCACCAAACTCCACATACCTAAACTTCGTAAGCGTTGCAAAATACGTGAAATTAAAGTTAAACATCGGTTTGAACTTATCAAGCAACGCCGCCAACACAATAGCGATAGACCAGAGCGTCACACCCACACCGATATACCGCACCAACATCATAGCTTTATGCGAAAACGGTTCCTCCTGCGCCTCACGACGCTCCTTATGAGAAGCAACAGCCTGTGTCTCCGCGTACCGTTGAGCCTCCTGCAACGACGGCAAGGCAGCTTTCACATCCGAACGTCCAAGACCTTCATCCCACTTCTTCTTCAACTCCTTATACGACTCCATACCTACCAAATCTTCTTCAGATTTGACCTCATACCCCGTGATATGAACAGTGTCGTCCTTGGGCTGACCGTCTTTATTCTCATCCTTCTTCTCACCCTCATGCGTTTTCGCCGAGCCTTTACCGTCCTTAATATCAGACATCTTCGGCAAATCCGTAGAAGTCGTCGTATAAACATGCACTGTAACGGGATTATTATTAAACGGTGCGTCCCCTAACTTAGCGTTACCCCAACCCGAGTCAATAATGTCCACATCGTTACCGTCCACATAATCAAGAAGCAGCCCAATGATTCTCACCGAGAACACCGATAATCGCCAGTTTCCCAGCCTCATGAACCTGACGTAAACCCTCAACCGAAGGGGTGCCGCGACCTTCATAATGGAACTTACCATCAGCAAAAACCTCAGCCTGACCCCACACCAAACCGCCCTGCTCATTACAAATCGACAGGTGCCCTTTCGCTAACGCATTCGTGTTCCATTCCTTATAGAAATCGTCATACGTCATATCCATCGGGCGCGCGCCCGACTTCTTATACATCTGAAAACACGCGAAAAGTCGCGCACCCCATATCCGCCACATTTAAACCGGAACCGCGACCCAAATCGTAAGACTCATAATCGCCTGCACCTTCCCAGTTCTTCTTAGCCGGGAACGCGGCGACCTTCTGGCAGCATGAAGCCGCCACCCCGGCAAATTCAGCGTATCCGAACCGCCATAATACCCCGGAGAGCCACTAGAATAATCTATCGCCCACGCGGAATGAGCGTCTACTAAAAGACGCAGCGATACCTGCCCCCACCGCTACGGGTACAGTGGTAAGTATTTGCCGACGGGAAACCTTCTGGGATGCTACAGAAGACGGAACTGCTCTAAAGTTGTCACATCAACCAACCTGACCTAAAACTCACAAATGGTTCGACGCATAATGCGGAAGAGATGCGGCAGGTACCGTCAAAATAACGTCCCGAATACTGTGCATATAAAAACCCTAACGGCTGCAACACGGCGGTGAAAGGGTACGTGAAATACTCCTTCGGGGCATCAAAAATAGTTGTACAGATAGCGCCAGCATCCACCCAATTATCATACCGGGTAACATCATCCTTACGAACAAAAGAAGAAACCCACAAAGAGCAACCTCAACGTAGCGGGAAATCGTCAAAAACTCGTAAAAAAACTTCAGGAACGGTACCAGAGAAGAGCACACAAAACCGCTGCCTGGAACATACCCTCACGGTAATTCTCCTGCACAAAACGGTACAAACCCGTACTAGGATCATCAAAGAAAATCAATTTATGTTCACGTTGAACCCACGGGGCGATACCCGATGCTTTCGCTGAAACACCTAAACACAGATACCCTGCAACCCTCCACCGCATCTGCTGAGCGTGCTCGCGCGCCCTCTCAAAAGCAGCTTCCGTATCCTGGCTACCATCAAAAATAACGAGAACACCTTTAGCGTTAGCCACCTGCTCCTTGTATTGAGGTGAAATATTGGGGAACCGCGCGATAAAATCTTCTGCTTGCATTCTAACTATCAACCTTTACACCGTATATTCTTCGTTTTCGTCGTCATCTTCGGCGGGATCGTACTCATATTCCGATTCGTCCTCATCTTCATCGTCGAAAACCCAACCTGACGACTTAGACTCCTCCTCACTATCAGAGGTTACTGAAGATGCTTCTGACTCAGAGTCCTCATCTTCCCACGTGGACGACTCATCCAAATCCTCAGAACCCTCAAAATCCTCCCACGCAGCCGAAACCGGCTCCTGTGACTCATCTTCAACAACATCATCCACAGGAACAGTACGTTCAAAACCCAAAGAACCATCCGAAAGCTGCGCCAACACCCACAACTTCCCGAAACGCTCCCGATCATCCTCAGGAACCGAAACCGACTCCTCAGGGGCGATACCTGTATCATGCGTCTTCGCCCAAATCGACATCAACGCAAAACACGACGGGCACAACGGCAACACCGCCGGAACATCCTCACCTTGCACCTGCAACACCTGCTGCGCATCAACATCAGACTGCACCAAAGACGATGAAACAGGGAAAACTTGCAGTGTTTGGCGGAACACCTCAGACTCTAAAAACTCCCCGAGACCGCAAGCCCAACACTGACCGTCCTCACGATCCAACACAGCATCACGCACCGCAGCAGAAACCTCAAGCTGAGCAGACTCAGAATCCTCGTCATCATCCTGCGGGAGATACCCGAGCGCTTGTGTTACTTCCTCCTGAGATGAAACCTGCACACCCTCCTGAATCTGCATACCGTAATCTACCTGCCCGTCCATATCCTGCAAACCGACAGAATCCTGCGCAGCTAAGGTAGCGTCCTCACGGCGGAACTTCTCAAGCAGAGCGTAAGCGCTCTTCAAATCCTTCTTCCCACTCAGCAGAGAATCCTTAACCTCAGGGTACTTCTCATCCTTCATCACATCATCCAGTTTGAGAGCATCCCCAACCCCAAGACCTACCAACGTATCAATCTCGTGGTACTCAAAACCATGAACGTCAGCGAGCCGCTGCACCAGCTCGTAAGTCTCCGCCCAATTCGGTTTAGCGGAACGCTGCAATACCGACGAAAGAATATCCAGGCGCTTATTGATAACTTCAGGGTTATCAAAAACCTGCACTACCGCAGGTATCGTCTTCGCCTTCACACGCAACGTAGCGAACAGGCGACGCAAACCCTGTAACAGTACAAAACGCTGCCCCATAAACTCATCCACCGGCTTATCCGAAACCAAATGCTTATAGTACGCTTCCGTTAGGGTAAGTACTACCGGTACTACTGTAGACATGGACTGCACCTGTTTTGTAAGCCCCTGTAACGTACCGTTAGGATCGCGGGAATTTTTCTTAAACTCAGGTACCGTAATATATTCAACCGGTACTATTAAACCCTTCGTTGAAGGCGATACGTTCGGAGTTTGAGAATCTCTCATCAAGATCGTGCCGCTGAGTAAACTCGTTGAGAGCGTCCATCAGCACATCTTCAGCAGCGACCTCATCTAGTTTCGAGTAATCCCCGCGTTTAACATCCTGCACATCTAAAGCAGAGGAATCTTCCTCTACCTCATAGATAATGCGCTTGACGTTCTCCTGCTCAACTTCCTGATCCTCGCCAGGAAATTCTTCGTCAATAAGTGTTTCGGACATAGGTGTAGATACCCTTCTTTATATTAAATCTACAAAACAGCTTATCTATAGTTTATCAGAGGGTTTATCCCACACCGGAAATACAATTCAACAAAAAGATACCCACCGTTAGATTTACCTAACGGTGGGTATCCCTAACAGTTCGTCTCTACTGTCCTCCAAGTCGTACTTTCTTTAGTATCTTGGTCTGTCCCTAACGTCGTCCTAAACAACACCACCTAAGACAGTGGAAACTCACTATTCGATCCTTAATCCATCTCAACATAGACAAGATGTGTCTAAATGATAGAAATCATAACATTTCATGCATACACTATATAGCCCTAATAGATATGTAACCATAATACCAAGAATAAAAAAAGTCAAACAAAACAAGAAGTTCAGACTTACTTAATTAAACAAAATTCTGAAAAATAACTTTTCACTCAGTAACTAATTGCATCAACGGTAGAAACAAGAAAGCAGACAAAACAAAAGAAACAAACGCCCAATTTGCCATATGCAACGGAATCTCACCACTACCTAAACCAACACAAAACCTACAACAATAGAACAAATCCAAATACCAGCAATAACCGAAACAACTCTCACGTGCCAACGAAGCGGTACCTACTGCTTTTACTAAATAGCAAACTGAACATACCCACCACGAATCTTAGTAGGTATTGTGTACCCTATAATGCGAATGTGGATCGTTACTATACTTCACAAAACTATCCAAAGCTACATAAACAGAAGTATCATCTTTCGCTACAGTCTTCCACGAATTACCAGACAACCCCGTATAAGCCTCAAGGATATTCAAACACTCATTCAACTTCTTAGGTGTAGAAGTCGGAGAATCGCTCTGACGAAAATACTCCAACTCCTCCCGAATATCGAAAGTCTCATATTCCTCTTCAACTTCCAAAGTCTCTAAAAATGTAGAAACTATAACGGAAATCTGTCGATTCGATAGAAGCGAAACGTCTGTTCCTTCTAACGGATTCTCCGTTAAATACCGCTTCACATAAGACCTAAGATTCTTCCGAATAACATCCTTCTGTGCTGCAACGTTACCCATCACAACCAACCCTTCTTACTCTAACTAATGAACAACTAACTATCCGACACAAGATCAACAAGCATATCCTCAGACAACAGACGACCATCCGGGAAACACGGCACCACACCGGCTTCCCCACCATACCGGAAATGAATCGTCTGCCCAGGATAAGAATCCAACAAAATAATATTCCGAGGCTCATACACAGGAACATGACGCACAAAATTACCCTGCGCCGTCACCACACCCGCAGAATCTACACGATCCACACACGATACCCACTCGACGACTGCTGAATCTCAATATCACCACCACGAGCAGACACAACCACCACCGGCGAAAGCTTCGACTTACCAGGGCTTTAAAAAGATCACACCCTGAACCACACCCGAATATACGTCCTGCTGCCAGAAACCAACCTTCAACGCGACATTACCGACATGGCGAACGCCGGAGACCCCCAACGCATGAAATAACGCACGATCCTCAACTTCGCACACCACACCATCGCAGAAGTAGTCATAAAAATCTTTCAGAACCATCACCCTGCATCGCGTGCTCCAACACCGCGAACTCCGACTGAACCGCCGAAAGGAAACCAAACTCTGAAGCAATTGGAGCTGCGACGCGGCGCGAGCGCGGTACCTGGAACCCTACCCCAGATAAAAAAACTCGTACTCATTCGTTTTAGAGACGAAATCCAAACCATCAGCCAACGCGCGGTATGCCACAAAATGAAGCAGATCATACGCTTCATTCGGGGCAGAATCACGCACCAAACCAGCCACCGCAGAGAACGGAGACGTGTACTTACCAAACTTCTGTGCATCCTGGAACGAAGAGACCGGAAGCACCAGCTCGCCGCGCACCTCAACAGTACCGAAACCTGCCAGGCGGGAGTTATACTCCCCTAAAATGCGCTGCAACGCGCGAGTACGCACCTTAAAACCGGAACCGGCGCGCCCGCGAGACGTAGCGTACACCAACCGGCCAGCATCATACACAACACGGATCGCGTGCCCGTTGAGTTTATACGAAAGATGCAGCGCCACTTCATCAGTGGATGCAACCTGCGATACCTGCTGCGCGAACTCTGTGAGGTGTTTATCCTCCCAAGACTTCACCGTCTGAATAGACTGCATAGGGTACTGCCGCAACAGGCGGTTATACTCGTGCGACTGCGCGTACTCCTGCTGCTGATCCGTACTTGAAGGTAGTACCGGTTCGGTGTCTATCTGCGCGGAATCCCAGAGTGTCTGCAAAATTTCAGAGGACGAAGAAACCTTCTCCAGGATGCGAATCATTTCGTCGTACACCGCGTCATCCACTTGCGGGGAACCGTCCCGTGCGCTCGCTTGGGCGCTGCGGATCATATCTTCTAGTTGTGCAACCTTTTCGGGGTTGAAATCTAGAATTGGTGTTTTGAGAACATCACTGAGGGAATCACTAGTAATTAAAATCATGAAATCTAGTATAACCTTCCACTAAATTCAACTAAACATTCAACCAAAACAAAACAGCCAGGATGCTTCAACACAACCTGGCTGTTAGATGAAGAAAAACTAATCTTCCTTCACAATAAAAATCTTCTTACATTTCTCATGTACATAAAAAGTAACAGACTTACAAACACCATCCACTAAAACAACATTGTAAGAATCCTTCTTCAACTGAACAAAATAACCAGAAGACTCACAATGCAAACAACAATGCGACAAAACCTCAGGTGCATCCGAAAGAATCACACGCTGCCAACCCGACGAAAGCGACGGCAACATAGCCGACGAACCCAACGCCTGAAGAGACGAAACCGCCTGCGATACCTGACCGCCAGAAGCGACAAACGCGCACACCTCAGAAACCACCTCCGCAAACCTCGGCGACCTAAAACCGCGCCGCGAAAAATACGGAGACGCAAAACCCAACGCCTGAGACAGTACACCACCCGTAGGGAACGCGAAACTCCCAGGATTATTCAACACTGTACGCGCCGGAACCCCCGCCTGCACCAACGCCAAAAGAACCTGCGCCGTCAAAGACGGGTACACCCGCTGCACCATACGGCACGCAGCAATATCAAACCCGAACTGCATCAACTGCGCTTCCTGAGCAGACGAAGGCGCAATGACCGGTTGAGCATTCTGAGCTGTAACAACCTGCGGAGAAACAAAACCGGGTGCCCCTAACACCGGGGAACCCTGCTGCGGTACCAACCCTTGATTTTGATTATAGTTATAAGGCATAACAGAGGTGCCCCCGATAACAGTACCGGGTGCAGCAATTGAGACTAAAGAAGGATTGGTAAGAAGATTAGTCCCAAACCCGACACTCATCGAAGGCACCTCTTTAAACACGCAAATACCAAGCAACGAAAGTAGACCTGATACTTCTTATACACGTAGGAAATAAATAACCTACACCACAAGTCTAAACACAAAAACACCTTATCAATCAAGTAAACTCCCTGAAAGCACCTGCAACGACAAATCACCAGCATTAGAGACAGAAATCAACGACAAACTTGAACGAAACAAAACCGTACCCAACACCATACCTACCGCATCATAACGATCCTGATAAGCGATACCCTCAGGCACTTCAAGACCCGCAAACTGAACCGCCTGCACAATACGAGACTTCACATCACCTTTAAAAACACCAACCGTCTTCGAGAACAACCATGATTTCCACAACGTAGACTGCACCCGAACCGTAAAATCTTCACTACACGCATAAATAGGGCGCACCAGATCAGGAACCACGTTCAACACACTCAAAAGACGGAACGTGCGAGCGTTTGCGCTGCGAAAAACATCCTCCACCACAAACACACCTCAAAACATCCCTGCGCCGTAAGCACGCCCCAACGATCTAACACCGTCTCAATACCACACTGAAGAAGACGCATCAAAGCGCTATACTCCCTCACCTTCGATGGTAAAACCACCGAAGCCGTCACACACGCCCACTGTCGGCGCTCCTCATCAAAATACGTATACGCCAAACCCGTACCGCGCTAGAAATATCAAAACCCACCACACCGCAACCGGAAGCATCACCTGAAGATCGCAGCTCCCCTAAAACATCCACAACAGGTAACGAAGAATCCAAAAACTGAGTATCAAAAAGCGTTACCTGAACCGGGTGTTCAACACCAGCAACGCGCACTTCACGAGTATCCAAACCCGTAACCTCCACACTAACCAACCCTTCCTGAAAACAGAATCACGAACTCAAGCCCTGAGACTCAATCCGAGAAAACACCACATGATTCAAAAAGCTGCACGATCCTCACCCGATAAAACCCCCGAGCCACACTCACCGCCTGCTGTATATCACGCACCGAAACCTGCGGGCGCAGGCACATGCGAACGCAACTCAGAAAAAAATCTGAAGGAAGCGGTACCCTGACCTGGCGCGCCGAAAACCTCTGTGACTGCACCGCACCAGCGTTAGAATCCAGAACCTCATCAAAACTAGAAGAAACGGCTCCCCTCTTGAGAGTTTCCACATCAACAGTAGAACCAATAAATCGCTCAAATTGAGAAACATCCAGATTACGCCGAGTCAAAAGCTCCTGCGCCGCAGCGTCCCGAGAAATCACACGCCCCAGGTAATCCTTCTGAAAGCGCTGATGCATATCCACCACATGCCCAAACGTTTTACACCCAAAGCACGTGAAACGCTCAAACCCATCACGCCCAATAAGAACACCCATCGACGGGGTATCATCCTTGTGGAACGGGCACGTCATCATACGGGACTCCGAGGTGGAAACCCTAAACTGAGAAGGGTTGTAAGGGATAACTACGTCAGAGTAATAATCGCGTACCGAATAAATACGTTCGTTATCCCAGAGTAAAAGACATACAACATCCGTTAGCGATTCTAACGTGCGATACCTTCCCATATTTCCTCCTCATTAGTGTTTCCACTCAAAATAATAACCCTCCGGGAAAGTAAAACCACCGGAGGGTTACAGTCAAATAAAACTACCTCTTATATACCTCAACTTTTACTGCTGATCCACGAATACGAGTAAGTTTAGACATAAAATCCTCATAACTAATACTCTCACCAATCTCCGAAACTGGAACCTTTTGAGAATAAAGAATAGCTTTATAAGGCTTAGGCTTTACCCGCAACAACGGTGAGAACTTCTTCTCAAAATCCTTCTTCTCTTTCTCCGTCAAATGATAACTTAGTTCCTGATACTTATTTCGCAAAGATTCAAGAAAAATCAGTATTTCCAGAGAAGAACTGCACAAACTCTTCAACATTAATACGAAAAGCAGGACGTGCAAACTTCCGAGGGTCATTATTATTTAAATTAGTCTGCATTGTTCCCGTCAGCAACTTACTGTAAATACCGATAGTTCCGATACCGTCATTACTGATAAAGTCCAAGACACGCAAATAATCATTGAACTTATCAACATGATAAGCACGTGAAAAGTCTTGAGGAGTACGCTCAGTACCAGCTGCCTTTAAATAAGGTGCAAAAAGTTTCAAAGCAGAATTAAAATCTGTAATCTCAAAAACCAAACCAAAATTACTGTATTTTAAACTACGCTTATCAACTTTAGAATAAACACCTGACTCGTGACGAAGACTATCAAAAAACTCACGATCCCCGTGTAAAAACTCAGAAGAGGTAGTATTATTCGGAATACCCAGAGGAAAAATCCTGAAGAAATCCCATTTCTCAGAACCATACTCTCCAAGAGAAGCCATAGCCTCTAAATAGTCCAAGTTGGCATTAAAACCACCTATAACAGTATCTAAATCCCACAACATAGGGATACGCTCAGACAAGAAAGCACGATAAAGACTACCTAAAAAGAAACTCCTCAAAAGGATTATTCTCCTTACGCTTATCTAAAACAGCTAAAACATTCCGTTCAACAGAACCAAGCTGAGACCCTTCATTTACCTCTTGAAGATTCACATTAGGTTTAGACAAATGCTCCCGATAATGGGTTTGTTTCGGAACCACCTTAAAAGCACGCCCACCCCGAAAAGGTACTGCACCACGAACCATAACTAAAAATCCTTCCACTCACTAGGGCAACCAGAAAACCAGCTGCACGTATACGATCTTACCCCTCATTTTTCTGAATAATATTCTTCACTTCAACTTCCCCATCCTTACCGTCAAAAACATCAGAAGCCGAAACCTTCTCATCCCCAGACACCAACGCGCCCGAAACAAAAACCTTACCCGAATCAATGTCAGACATCTTCACCGCCGTATTCACCGCCATACGCAGCACAGCCTTATGAAGCTCCTTCACATTACCCTTCGCCGTCAAGTTATACTGCACATCCCCAGTAATCTTCAACGAAACCCCGAACAAAGTGCGATCAAACGCCACCGCAATATGAGAAGACTGTACAAAATTCTTCGCGTTCACCGAGTAATTCACCGTTGAATTAATCGTTGCTTCACGATTATCCGTTGCACACGCCGAAAGCACGGCAGAAGCGATACCTGCTCCCACCAGCGCCAAACTCTTACGTCGTGTAATATTCATCAAAAATATCTCCAATCCTTCACAACATTATACTAAAGAATCATCATAAAAATTGTCTGATACGTACCAATCAAAAGACCCACACCTAGCAGAACAAAACCGAGAGCGCGAACAACCACCTGACCAAACGTGATGTACCCATAATCCTTATTCGCATCCTCAGCAAAATCAACCAACGTATACTTACCCAACGTCAAAACAGGAAGCAACCGAATCATCACCACAGTAGCGTTACGATCCACCAACGCGACCGCCACAAAGAACATTGAATAAATCAGCAACCCGAACCCAAAAGCCGCTAAGAAAAGATAAATCCAACCCACCACCGAGCGATTCGAGGAAGCCGCGCGCTCCTTATAATCCTGCACCTGGTACGACTGAGCCACCGACCAATCCGCAAGATTACCTTCAGGGGCAGCTTGACCGGACGGGAAGGGAGGGATCGTCACCATACCGGGTAGCTGATCCTCAGGTACAACCTCCTGACCGCCTGAAATCGAAACCGTATCATCCTTTTTACCCTCTTGAGGCTTCTTCTCACCTTCCTGCGGTGCGGGCGCATCATCAACCTTCTCGCCCGCCAAATGCTCCTTCAAAATACGAGCCATACGGATACGATGCGACTCAGAACCAAACGCCGGGCGCTCCCACGACGATACGAAAGCCATAGTGGCAGCTTCAACACCCTGCACCTTAAACATGTCGTCCTTATTATTCACAACCGCCCACTGCTGCGCACACTCTGGCCACGTATCAGCGACATAAGGGCACCACGACGACGCAGAAGCCGCCAAGAACGAGTTAGGCTCCACCTCAAACGCATACCGGATTTGGCACTCCACACAATCAGCGCCACCATTCTGATTGATCCACGCCTCAAAATTCGAGCGGCGCGCCGACCCCGGCGTATCCGTCCACTGGAACAAACCAAAACCACCGCCGCCGAACTCACTAATCCCAGGGTTGAACATAGACTCCTCAGCCATGTTCGCCAAAATACCGACCGCAGCATCCTCTGTTGCGCCCATCTTCCGCAGCTGATGGTACGCAGGCTTCACCACCTTCTCCACCGTCTCCTGCGGAATCTGCTCCCACGAGGTATACCCCGCCTGCGCTGACGGTAAAAACCCGAGAAGCGATACCAACACTACAACGCTTGCAAGAACAAGACGTAACCACTGCACCACCGAGCGCCGAGGCACACCTTGCGAATCCTGAGCAGACTTCGTTATCTGCTGATGCTCCTGTTTCAGGTACTCCTCTGTGAAATCACGTGAAGACTTCACCGTGAATCCAGGTAGAAACACGACGGGGGTCTTCCCCTGCTGCAACGCACACGAGGAAGACCCTACACCTGAGGTTAAAACAGTATTCGACATCAAAAACTACCTGAACTTATACCCACCACAACAAAACTATTTTTTAGTTTACGTCAAACGCTTCAACGGCTGAATCAAAAAAGCGCGCTGATGATAAAACGAACCAGAACCGGAAGAAACAACCTGACCTTTAGGGTACTTCTGACGTAAAACCTGCTCCTCCGACGGTAAAAAGTCAGTATTTGACGACTTAATAACCCCCACCAGCTGCGCGCGAGACGGATCAGAGATCACGTCAATAATACGAACATACACGTCACCATCCGCCCAACACACCACATAACCTTCAGACGTATCCTTACAATGAGACACGTCCGTCACCGGCGATACCTGAGGGAGTCCAAGACCTGTAATATCGGTAGCCTGTTGCAGATTCGCCCACGTATAAGCTGATCCCGCAGGCATAGGGGAGGGATACACAACACCCACACTACCTTGCTCCGCCAAATTTACCGGACGGTACATCTTCTCTAGCTCCGAACGAGACTTGTGACCCGCGCCCGGCGTAGTAGAAGCGGAGGCAGACTGCGCAGCGGTAGCTGCCTGGTTAGGTGCACCTTGACGTTGTTTCTGACGGGCTTCATAAGCCTGAGCAGAGCGTCGGGAGGAAGCCACAAAATCAGCTTCCTCCCGAGCCTGAGCAACATCCCCTGTAGGTTGTGGTGAAGCGTGCTCAGCGGCAGCTTTACGGGCGGCGCTCTCCGTATTAGAATGCACAAACCACACCGCAAGAAGCACCGAAACTATAGCGATGACCGCGAAAAAAATCCACACCGCACGCTTAGATTTACGATCCGCACCATTATCAAACACAGAGGATGCCACGATACCTACACTCCCTTTACCTCAGTAGTAATCTCCAAAGATTCATGGGTAGAAGTTACATTGTCTTCACCCAACTCAGAACTGCGTTGATCCAGCTTTATAAGACGCTGGCGAGACTGAAGGTACAGAGAAAACAGAATCATCATGATAGATATGGTGATAAGAGTATTGATAGTACCTGCGTCGTAAGCAAAAATATACTTTGGACGAATATCTTCAGGTAAACCGCGAATCAAAAGATCATAAGCAAAAGCTAAGATATGAACACTTAGAATACTGAAATACAGGGTGTAATAGGTACGCCTATCCATCCTCTCAACACTCTTATTCTTATCCTGATAAGAAACAATAGTGAAAAAAGACTCAACTATACTCGTCCAGAACAACCAACCCATAATGAGGTTAGTTGATCCTAAAAGAAGTGCAGTAGCTAACGAACCTTCCCAAACAGAACCGCTAAAGATACCGTGTTCTTGTAAGGAAACGAAATCAACACCTATATGGAAGGTGAGATTGTGGGTGTAAATAATATCAACACCTATTAAAAGCAATGATGAGTGCGATACCAATACCTGTAGACCACAGATAAAGTTTTCGGTTAATCATGAGAAACCTCCTTTGTATTGTCTAACTTGTAGCAAATAAAACCTACAGTTAAAACTCCTGTAAAAATAAATATGAGGGAAATTATGTGTACTGTAAAAGTTAGCACCTTCATCAATAACACCATTATGAACTACAAACCAAGAATACAAAACAGTGTCAAAAAGAAGACCAGTAATACAACTAAACATTATGCCGAAAAACATAACAGGTATTACCAAATCTTCCTTTGAAGAACTACTTTTCATAGTTAATCTCACCAGAAACTAATTCCGCAGTTAAATTACTCTTATTTCGTGCAAAGAACAAATGATAAGTTACTTCACTCATAACAACAAGAACAATGTAAAAAAATACAATTGCTGTAATAAAACTTAGGAAAAGATAGAAAACAACTTCATATAAAAATATTGTATAACTCAGAAAGATTCATAAACTAATTCTCCTTCTGAGAATTTACATCCTCAGAAACCTTCTCCAAAGTAGAAGTTTCCACAGACTCATCAGTTATCTTTGCGTCCTGAATCGTCTTATCCGCTTTACCCTTCATCCACTGCGGAACAGTCTCATGCAAAATCTCAGCGATACGATCCTCGCTCACACCAGCCTTTACCAGCTCAGCACGTAGGTTCTTCACATCCATACGCAAGAAACCGACCTGCTGGAACGACGTGTGGAACTTGAACATATACAGGATAGAAGCCAAGCTCAGCAACAAAAGCTGAGTTACAAGGACACTGACAATATCGTGCGGGTACGTCCACACACGCACCACATACACGAAAGTATTAAGTGCAATACCCAACCCTAAAAGTATTGCTGTGATACGGTAAAGTACAGCCTTCGTAGTAAAGAGGTACCACACAATCTGAACTATCGCGGCGATACCTCCCAATATGAGGATCGCGCTGATTGCTTGAAGGACATCAGTAGTAGACCCCAGCTGCTCCAAGTGGATACCGTAGAATCCTGATAAGAGATCGGTAGACATAATTTCTCCTTAAATACTAGAAACGTGTTAAAACAACAGTTTACAGTATGTTTCATACAAAAATCCTGAAAGGTAACAGGTTGTTAATCAAAACAATACTAACCTTGTTTTTCTGTGTCAGGTTCATAGATGTAATATTTGAAAAATTACAACAAGAATTATGGAACTCACTGTATAAGAAAAAATGAACAGCTTTGGTAATAGCTGTACTTCCAAAAACAAAGTGTTCATTATATTTTTCATCAACTAAAACGAACTCACCATAATGAACTGAACTAAACAATACTCCAATAAAAGTAAGAGATTGTTAGAAACAAAGAAATATAAATAACAGCAGAGCTGAAACCAAACACATTTTTAATTTTGAACAACTTGTTAGAAATAAGATAATATAAATCTGAAAGAATGATTATACCAACAACACTACAAGTAACACAAACGAGAGTACCAACAGCAAGAGAGTCAGTAATAGAAAGATCTACCACAATAAACACCTCCAAATAAAACTAGGAATCACTATAATCCGAAGAAAAATAACACGTCTCCAAATCAGAATACATCATAAACGCACTCAAAGGCTGAGCGAAACGAGAAGGCAAACCAATAACCTTCAAATGCCCACTCTTAATAGTCTCAGTATCACTCACCAACGCAAGAAGAATCTCAGAACTACGAATAACCTCAGCAGAACCAGCACCAGAAGTACGTAAATCAATCTCAGGGTTCTTTAAAGAATCCTTCACCGAAGACTGATTCATCTGAGCCGGAGACAAAAACAACACATTATTATTATGCGCAAAATCCGCCGCATCCTTATACACCCGAGTCAAAGCCTGGTGCTGCGGTACCGACGCATCCTGCGGAAAAATCATCTGCAAATAATCGCAATAAACCATCTGAGAATCGTTGATCCGCACAGACTCCTCGATAGTCTGCAAAAAATTCTCAGCCGTCACCGTACCCTGAATCAAGCTCAACGAGCCATACTTAGGATTAACAATCAAATCCTGAAACGATAAACGCTCCCACTGTTTGAACTGCGCCAAATAAGGATTCTCATCCCACTTATTATTCAGAATCACATCCTGATTCACACCCGTATACTTACCTGCAAACTCAGGTTTCTCACGCTTTAACCACTCCGCAAAATGGATCGCACGAAGCTGCGCCACAAACTGATCTGCGCCGCCCTCAATAATCAGTGCCGACACATTATGCCCCTGCATCAAAACGTTATACGTAAGCCGGTTCGTAAACTTCGACTTACCCGACTTCGGCGGTGCCAGGACAGTCATCAAATTCCCTGTATACAACCCACCGTAATGTTGATTCAACTCATCTACATCCCCGAAATCGCCGAGCTTGATCGTGCGCGCCGAGTCTGCTTCATCATCCATCGTCTTCGCAAAATCAGCTAAAGAAATGTACCTTTCAGCGGCCGTCGTATCATCAGTGAGAAGTTCCATGTCCGTCAAAGATTTACGAACAAAATTGCTGGCATCCTCAAAACCCTGGGCTACCCGCGAACACCTTTTAACACGTGCACCTTCATCACTGAGAATTTTGGCGGTCTGAGCTAAAGCATCTAACGCGGAAGCCTTCAGATACAGCTCCCGAAACTCCTCCAAGGCGGAGTACAGTTTACCTTCGGTATCTAGAACTCCCTGTTGGTCTGCAACGTCATCGTAAAAATCTTCTAACGCGCGCAAATACGTATCACCAACAGAACCCTCTTCAGAACCGTAACGATCTAAAGTAATGTAGTTGGCGTTATTCGCTTCGCGCAGCTCCTTAGAGTTACGCCGATAATGTGTGACAATAAAATTCTTTGACGGGGTAAAATCTCCTCGGCGCTTCGCAGCCACTACACGATAGAGAAGGTATGCTTCCTCCCGAAGCATACGCGCATCCAACGATTTGAACACGATATTACGCAGCTTCTTCTCTTCGTCTATCTCCAACGAAGGCGATACCATCATCCCTAATTCATCATGAATACTCTCTGTCTTAGGGGAGGGGAGTACGAGAGCGAGAATGCTACGTTCAAGTTCCTGGATACGTTGCTGCTCTACCGTCGTCAAACCGAAACTCAGATTACCTGAAGCGACGATATTCGTCGTAGATGCATTGGTTTGAGGGGCGTACTGCGCGAAAGAAGACATATCCAACTCACCAGCACTCACCGAAATTGAGGGAACCTGTTCCTTATCACTGGATACACTAGGCTCTTGTAGTGTGGTGGGAGTTTTAGAATTTTCACCCTGCTCAACACTGGAATTATGCGCAGGTACAGGTGCAAGGGAAGTATCTTCACCTGTGGTAACGGGCGATACCTCTTCTAGTTTCTTCTGATCGTCTTCAGGTATCTCCACAGGTTTTTGCTCAGGTATAAGGGAATCAAGCTCCTCCGAGGACGCGGAAGCAGCCTGTGCCTTAGTGGCGTTATTCAAGGCTGATACCATACCCATACCTTGATCTCCTTTCCTAACTGTGAGTGCCTTTATAGGTTATCAGGTGTTGTAGTTGTCATAACGTGTAGAATTAAAAACCCTTTGAAATAAGTTTTAAAGTCAAACAAAATTATCGTTCCTAATAAATAACAAACCAGGAACGATAATTATTTAAACAACAAAAATATTTTTATTGATTAAAATACTCCTCAGAATAACCAGAAGACCAACGTTTAGGTATCACAACAGAATCATCAGAAATAAAACCCAAATCCTTAGCACCCATCGCCAAGAAACTCTTATTCAAAACATGCGACCCAGAAACATACCGAGAAATACCCTCAAACTGTTTCACAGGAACACCCATACCCTGAACCACAACAGAACCATCATCCTCTTGAATCAGAGAATCAGCATCAAACAGACGTGCGGCAAGAACAGACTCGCCAACAGAACCTTCAGGTACCGGAATCAACGAAGCATCACACGCATACACAAAATTAACATCATACTGGGAACCAGCTGCCTTAAACACACGAGAAGCGGTACCTAAAGTATCCTTCAGACACGAATCCCAATCCTGTGTTGAGAACACACCCACACGCGACTTCAACGTGCGCGAACGCCCATACACCACATCATCATGCACCGCATAAAACTCAGGAAGCTCAGAGGCGGGTACCACATCAAACAGGTACTTACCCACACGGTTATTCAGAACCGCACGCGATACCTTCCACTTCTTCTTCGAGCGCAGAGAATCAACCACAACCTTAGACGCGAACCCATCACGGAATAGTAGATACAGCACCTTCTGAACCGTAAACGTAGAAGACTCAAGCAAACCGGCGTACACCAGATGACGCGGAACAGGGTTACCGTGCTGATCCAAAGGAACATGGGCAGACTTACCCTTACGCAGCTCCTCTATCTCACCGGAAGACTGCGAGAGCAAGTAAGAACCCATACTATTCTTATCCTTATCCGTCACACCCAACTCAGCACCATACACACGGTACACCGTGCCGTAATTATCGAACGCGAACAGCACATCCGAAGAACCAGCCTTCAAAGAACACAACGTAGTAGAAAGCCACGACGACGTATCCACCTCAGCACGAGTCTTCTTCACATACCCATCCTGAGTAAACGTGAAGAACACCTCAGAATTATCCTGAGCTTCCTCCGATGTGCGCGCCGAATACAAATACTGAGTATTTGTTAGCTGCGTTAAACGCTCATGCTGCCCCGCATGAGAGCGCTCCAACTCCTCCAAATCCCGTAAAATCACATCATCAGGATTCTCTATAGCCGCCAGCAAATCCTGATACTGCTTCTGCAACGACTCGTGCATCGTCACGAAACGACCGCCGTCATGGAACACCACCGCGCGCCGAGACGTGATCCATTCAAGAATACCCTCATCCACCGAAGCAAACTCGGTACCAGAAAAGAAATCCTTCAAGAAAGCGATACCAGCCTCTTTACCTGACGTAGAAAGCGTCTTCAAAAACTCGGTAGTCGCAGCTTTATCAGCAATCAGAGCCAGCAAAGCTGCGTACTGTGTCAGCTCATACTGAACCTGAGGCATCTTCAACTTCGCGCGGCGCACAATCAACTCGCGGCGCAACTGCACCCACCGACCGATCACGCGATGCACACCACCGAAGAACACCACCTGTTCCCCTGAAGAGGTGTAATCCAAAAACACCATACGCGGAGAATAACCCACCTGAAGGATACCTTTACCGTAGAGGGTGTTCAGAACTTCATCCACCACAGCTTTAGAGCGGCAATCCACCACCGCGAGAACCTTATCACGCAAACCGGCTTTCTTAATCACACTACGGATCGGTGCCCCATCCACAATAAGATTCTGAACGCTCTCAATAATGGCATCCACCGTGTGCCCGAACGGTACCTCAAGAATATGAATCTCCCGACCGATCACCTCAACCTTCGCACGCACCGTAAACTTAGCACTACCCTTATGCATGAGAGAAGAACCAGCGTTAGCATCACGCAGCAAAACGCCGCCCGTTGAAAAATCCGGGTAAATAATATCGTTCTTCACAATCTCCCCGTTCTGCACGTACTGGCGTGTCAGGCGCAGTACATCCCAAAAATTGAACGACGGGATGCGGGTAGATAAACCCACCCCTAAACCGGTGCTCGACAGCAGAAGCGATACTGGTAGTTTCGTAGGAAAGTGTAAATACTCCTGATCCCCGTTATCATCAAAACCAGTAGGGATACCAAGAAAACCTTCCGAAAACATCTCCACGAAATTAGGGTGCTGCTTCAACGACGTGTAACGCGGGGCTGCACCCTCCCCGGAGAAAATCTGACGACCGAAGTTACCGTTCCCAGCAATCAAAGGGTAATTCATAGTGCCATTGACATCAGTCATACGCGCCACCGTACCAGCAATAGCCGCATCGCCATGATGATGCACCTTCGTTGTGTCACCGACCAAAGCAAGGGTACTCACCCACTTCTTGTACGCGGGGTCAGTCATGCACAAAAAGGGCGCGGCGCTGGCGAGCTTCAGACCATCAAACACAGAGGTGAGCGCGCGCTCCTGCACCACTGTAGACCCGTAATCAACGTACCCGTTATATAGGAAATCTACAGAAGACTCCTGCTTATGAGGCGATACCTCATCCTTCACTGAAATACTCATTATCTAAACTAACCTTCCACCACTGAACTAAACAATATAAACAAAAAGAACAAACAACTGCACGAACAAGCTGTACCACAGGATGCGAGAAAACACTGACGGAACATACTCACGAACACCAGGCTTATACAACGAAGCTGCCACGCGGATACGACGGTTACCCCACAACGGGATCGAAAACTTCTCATTCACCCGGAACATATTCACGCGCATATCAACATAAATCAGAATCACCCAAATCAGCGGCAAAGTCCAATACAGATGAGAAAGCGCGAACAGACCGACATGGATCGGAGTGTACACATAACCATCTAAATAGTACGTATTCTCAAACAGGTGATGAGAAACGCCGAGCGCGCCCTGATACTGCTCAAAATGATATGTCGGGTTAGCGGCATCACCTGTAGCTAACGCCACCTTATTATCACCCAAAACCGCTGCCACCTGCTGAGCCTTACCCACCTGCAACGCATCCGAAAGCTCCATACCGGAACGAGAAATACCGATAATATCGGAAGCAACGAAAAAGTTCGTCAAAATTAGAAGCACATACATCGGGTACCGCATCATCTGACGCAACGCGGTACGTTCCCCAGGGTGCACCTGAAAAACCTTCCGAAACGCCCGGCGCGCCCACAACGAAACTTTGCTGCGCTCCTCATCCGTCTTACGTTTCTTCACGGTAGGTTTATTGAAACGATCCACGTCGATACCGTCAATGAGCACAGGCTTCTCATCCTTCGGTGCCTGAACCAAAGGTTTGACCGGCTCCTTCTTCGGTTTATCCTGAATCTGAAACAGCTTCTCCTTCTGCTGCTGACTCTTCTTAAACTTCTTCTTCGCGGCGCGTTTACTCGCCTTAGCCCGGTTAGACATCCTCAACCTCTCCTTAGAAACTTTTTACCACTAAAATAAACTCGACCTGCACCTGCTCATACAAAGAAGCGGCGTGCATCAACTTCTCAAACTGAGTAACATCCGTGGCAATCATATACACACCTGAATCAGAAACCTCAATACGGAAAACTGAAGAAATATCCGATACCGGTAGATCGTTCACCACCAAATTAGCGTGGAAACTCTCAAACGTCATATACTTCGGGTCTAACGAACCTTGCACACCCACAATCTGAGAATCCTCCCAGGACGGGTTATCCGTAAATCCCTGATAAGCTAACGCTGCCGCATTCTGTGTAGCAGGTATCGTCCAGAGCATACTGTGGTAACGAACCCCCAGGCGCGGAACAATCGTGAACGCCGGGTGTTGCAGAAGCTCCTGCTGCAACGCGATCACCGCCGTATACACCAGCTCCACTTCAACCCGCGCCCGCGATACCTCATGCTGCGCAAGATACGAACGTACCAAATCCCCGGAAACCTGAAGCGATACCTTATCAATAATGCACTTCTGCGTGGAGGTGTACCCTACCTGGTACTGCTCTGGGGAGACTTCATACGGTTTAACACCCTGAAGTTTATGCAGCGGGGGAGTGATAATAACGCGCCGGATTTGAACGGCGGAGACGATACACGGATCGAAAATATCGGAAACTTGCACAACATCCGGTACCGTTGAACCCAGTTCGTAGTAGTCAGATGCGATTTTGATTGAGGTTGTAGTCATTACCAATCCTTCATAAGAAAACAACACCTACAGCTTAGCACCCAACTAGAACACCACAAAACGATTGAGAATGACACTTCACAATAAACAAACCCGCCGGAAAATAAAAACCGACGGGTTTGTTTATCACCTAAGAGTTATAAGAAACCTTAATAACTTCAGTTTCATCAACAACTCCCTCAACCCCTTCAAGAGCATCAGACTTCAAAAGAGAAATAAAATTCTCCAAATCGTCATAAGACTCCATAGAATCAGGAAGCATCGAACTCAAAATGTAGCTTCTGACGAAGTGACGTATCAGCACCATACATCACCTCAAAAACCTCACGAACCTTATCATCATCCGGGTTAAACATGATCCGAGTCATCCGACGATCCTCACACATCGTAGACTCATTCAAAGCCTCAGGGGTCATCGAACCCAAACCCTTATAATACTCAGGAACGAGCTTACTCAAATCAACCTTATGTTTCTTCTCGAACGCGGTACGCCACGACGTGAACTCCTCCAAAGAATAAAAATACAGATTCTTTTGAACACCCGGAACATTATGAATCTTAGGGAAAATCCCGTACAACGGAGAATGCGCAATATACAAGCGACCAGCACGCACCAAATCCTTCATATAACGAGCAAAAAACGCCACCAAAAGATTCTGAATATGCTTACCGTCCGTATCAGCATCCGAAAGAATCACCACACGATCAAAACGCATCTTCTTCAACGCGAACGACGGCATATCCGAACCCAACACCTTCAAATCCGCGCCAGCGCCCAGAATCGAAATAATATCCTTAAACTCAGCATTAGAAATAACGCTCGCCACTGGTGCCTTGTACGCATTCAACGACTTACCGCGCACCGCGAACGTACACTGCGTCACCGAATCACGTGCAGAATTTACACCCGTCTGCGCCGAGTCACCCTCCACAATAAACAGCTCAGTGCCCTCAACAACACCCTTATTATACTGATCGCACGGGGCGAACTTATCAGGATACACACGCCCACGCGAGCGACGAGAATCCGAATTTTCCTTCTCATGCTTCTCCAACTCACGCGCCAACTCACGCGAACGCACCAAAGACTCACGATCCGTAGCAATCTTCACCGCCGCACGGTACACGCGCGATACCCAAGAATCCTTACCGCGCGCAAACTCAGCATCAAGTACTGAATACACCAGGTTATAAATCAAATCATACAACGGTTTATTCGGGGTAAAGTTCGGTACAAACTTCTTCGTCTGACCTTCATACGAAGTCTCCGAAAACTTAGAATCTACCAACACACCCAACAAAGACGAGAAATCATCCTCCTTAAACCGAAGAGAACTCGTCTGCGGGAAACGCTCACGGTTATTGAAAAACGAGAGCACCGCACGAGAAACCGCAGTTTCATGCACACCCTTCGTCGTCGAAGAACCTTCAAAGACTCGAAGCGTGTTATGGAAGAAATTCCGCTGCGAACCGTCATCCTCACGGGCGATACCCAAAACCACCTGCGCGACCGCCACCGATTCACCATAACGAGGATCACCCGGCTCCCACCCATGATTCACCGCGTCAATCGACGGAGTAAACACAACATTACTGGCCGAAGAGAAAGCATCCTCCTTCAAAAACTGCGCCTGATAATCCTGCGCCGAAGAAAACTCAAAACGCTCCACTTCACCACCAGATGCCACAAACTCAAGAGGAATGCTCAACGTCACCGACATATCCTGCGCCAATGCACGCACATGCTGATCCGTCAGCACCTCACGAGTCTTAAAAACCTCCACATAATCAGGCTTCCACACAATCAACGTACCCGTAGGTGTATCCGACGGAACATCCTCAACCAAAGGTACCGAACCTTCAGAGACGGCGATACCTTGCTTATACTGTGCGGTGAACCGCTGCTTTAGCACCTGACCGTTCTCACCAACACCAACCACACGTACGGACTCCACATGGAACCACGCCGAAGTGAGCTGAGAAACCGCCAAACCCACCCCGTGCATACCGATTGACATCAGATAGTTGTACTCGCGCGGGTCAAAGTTCGCGCGCTGCTGCGCGGTTAAAGAAGCCACCATTTGCGCCTTCGTCTTACCTTCCTGCCCGTACTTACCGCCCGCGTAAGTACGTTCTAGGTTCAGGATCGTGTTCCAGGTCTGCTCCTTCTCGTTAAAACCAAGTGGAAGCCCGCGCCCGAAATCCTGAACGAACAACCCCTTCTCGTGCACATCCTCAAGAGGGGAATCCATAAAACCGACACGAATCTGGGAGCCGTACCCGGAAGAGGCTTCATCAGCTGCGTTACCGATCAGTTCAACCAGTGTGTGCTGGGCACCATCCAGTGATTTACTTCCCAAGTACACGTGTGCATTCTTACGGATCGCCTCAGCACCGGAGAGCGCGGTGATGGAATCCTCACCGTAATGCGCGGAAGCTGCGTTAATATCCTTCTCAGTCACCAGAGAACCTTTCCACTTTCAAAAATAATTGATACATAAAAGATAACATTACACTAATACACAACCGAACCATGTAAAACATGAAACGGTTGTGTATTCTAGTGTCTTAAATTAAACTACAGTTTCTTCACCCTTACTGGTTAAAGTTTTCACAATAACCAAAAGAAGAATAAATCCAGGAGTCAAAAACGAAACAGCAGAAACATAAAAATAATTGAAACCAACCAGCGGGTAAGTCAAAACTCCGAAAAGCGATACCCACAACAGAGGTTCACAATACACCTGCACCGCACGAAGAAGTAAACCCACACCATGAGAATGAATAAAACGATCCGAGACCTCACCACGACGCACCAAGAAAAGATACGTTACCGCCAACACAAGGGTGACAACAGCCCCTACCAAGAAAAATACATCGCTTGAGAAAAAACCCTGAACATGGGAAGAATTATCTATCGACTCTCTCACATAATTTATCAGTGACAACATTGTATTACTCGCTTTCAGAACGGTGGCGCTGAATCTGCTGGCGCACCTCTTTAAAATTCATAGAACCATTAGAAAAATCAGACTGCGATACCTGCTGCTGAGCGCTTCGCGGCTGCTCACCCAAATACACCGTAGCATCCTCCACTTCACGGGGAAGAGGCTCATAATTCTTCGACACAGAAACATCCTGCGGGGACTGCTGAGTATACGACATCGAACCTGCAACCGCTGATAGTCGCGCGCCGGAAGAATGCGCCGTGTGGTTACCTTGCTCCTGGGAAGAAATAACCTCATCCGAGAACGGATACCCTTCTTCCTGCTGCGCGGACTCGATACGCACCTGCTTCTTCAAGCGGCGATCTACAATAAAGCCGGAAATACCGCCAGCGAAAATAGCGAGGAGCACAATAGCATAACTCATCGCTACCAGAACCTTCAGGAACTTACCTGCATCGAAGGTAATAGATGAGAAAATAGCCACCAGCATCACGAGAGCCGCAAGAGCGCCGAGAACGGCTTTCCGGGGGTGGTTGTACATCCAGTTGAAGGTGGGTAGCAGTACCTTGTTGTCGATCTTAGCTAACCAACTCTCATTCTGAGTGGAATCTGAGTGAGCTGAGTGTTCGGTATGTGGGGTGTTCATTTCTGAATCCTTTCTCGTTGTTACCTTTTAAGTATAACACATGAAAACAAGGGTTAATTATTCCTAGATAATTTGAAATAATTAACCCTTGTTTTCCAAAGAAAATTAATGTATGTACCCTAACTTCACTCAACATAATAGCTGTGACTGTCAAAGTCACAAACGAAAAGTACAGCAGTAGTAGAAATAGTACGTACAAACATCACAACAAACTCTTTATACACAAGATTTACTTTAGAACCCTTTTTCGCGGAGAACATTCAAACGACTCATTAAAAATTACTAAGAATACAACACCTAATCCAACAATGAGAGTAGTATTGTATAAAAGTACCTTCTGACCGTGAATAAAGTTTAGAACTGTTTCCACCAATCAGCGAACCAAGGAAAACATCAAATATCACAAAAAGACAAAGATATATAAGCACTCAAACCACAAAACACCGAAGAACCAGAAAAAGAAGTTACGGATAGTTGGAACACGTTTATACAGAAATACATTATCTTCATAATCAATATGAGAAAAACCTAATTTAAACACCCTGTAAAAATTAAACAACAAAACAAAGGATGTTATAACCATCAAAACAAGAGTATCCCATGTGAAATGAGAAGCGTAAAACAAACGGAACCCGGAAAATACCGAGATCACCGAAAGAAAAAACACCCAACCCCACGACAGCAACCGCGAAGGACTTTTTCTCCACCACGTTCACCCGCTGACCGCCCGACATCTCCTCAGAACCCACCAAACGGTAAAAACTCAGGATCAAAGCCCGCACCCTGCAACACTTCAGTAACGCGCTCCTGGCGTTCCTGACGTTTCAGCTCCACAGAAAGAGCTTCCTTAGTGATCTGCGATACCTTCTTATTGTCCTGTGTCATGATGCGTCATCACCTTTCCATAAACCCCAAATACTATTTACTGAATCTTGAATAACCTGAAAAAGATTAAAATCCTGTTTCAAAACAACAGTGCTATAAAACCAGAATACAACGACGAGGATAATTAAAGAACCTAAAATAATAGACAAGCAACTGGATATAATTTTAAAAGGTAATTTCACCAGGAAACGAAACATTACAACCACCCACCAAAAATTACGAACCATCGGAAGAATCATCAAAAACAGGATAACCACAAAGAACGACAACTTATAAGTGAAGAAAGAACCAAAACGGAAAAATAGCTGAAATAACAGAAAGAGCAGGTACCCTACCCACCACAAACGACAGAATATAAGGTAAAACGTACACCACCGCCAACGGAAGCGATACCATCAACGACTGCACAAACGTAGAAGCAGACATCCACGTCGTAACCAACATCCACGGAGCCAACACACAAAACCCAAGACCAAACGTAGCTGACGCAAACCGATCACGTTCACGAAAAACTCAGCACCACAGCAAAAACCGCAAACGCGATAACGACTGCGGTACCTACCGTAGAGAAACCTGAGAAAGCCGGTGCGAAAAACACATGCTGACTCAGCACACTACGCGAAGTCAAACCCATGAGTAACAAAGGGATTAAAGAAATCAGAGACACGACGAAACGTGCAGTGCGGCCAAGAGCCACAGCACCTTGATACGCACCACGCTTAAGAGAATCCTTAGAAAGAAGAGGTTCCCGAACTACCTGAGAAGTGCGACCTGTCGGTATTTCCTCTGCGATCAACGCAGAACGACGCGGTACCTCTTCCTGTGCAGAAGTAGAAGAAGGGGAATCTTGAGGTAGAAGCAGCGTTTTACTAAACTCCTCAAAATCAGAGCTAGAACCGTTCAAGTAAACCGTAGGTTGCTCATCCTGGGGGAGAACGCGAGTAGGTTCTAAAACCTCATCAGGGAAAGGGATTGTTCGAGTCGGTTCAATACCCGAACTCTCACTGAGAACCAAAGTAGGTTCTAAGTATTGGTATGTTTGGTTGCTTTGTGAGTACTTTGTGTCGTTCATATTTACAGTTTAACACATAAATAAAACCCTCTGATAATAACCAGAGGGATTTTAAAATCAAAACAGTATTAATCAATAATAAAATCAGGATTCTTATAAGGTAGTTGAACCAAACTATTTTCAAGATTAACAAAAACAGGGAAGAATAGAAGCAGCAACAGCAACACGAGCAATATCGCTAACGCTATTCGTCTTCTAGGTTCATACAAATCCTGCGAAGTAAAACGATACCGTACCCGACCCTTATCCGGTAAACCGCACTCTTCTAAGAACTTACCTACCATATCTTTAAAAACGTTTATAAACTAACTCAGTATCAGAACCTTCAGAAGGCTTTATCATCGTCAAAAGAACATCAAGCAAACTCCACAAACCATCATAGTACCCAAAATCATTATCAAACTTACTTGACGAATTATAAAAAGCATTGAAAATATTCGGAAGCTGTTTCTGCATCAACTCAAGAGACTTACGCTGAAACAGACGCGGTACCAACATCAACGACAACAAGAAAGGCAGCAAATCCGTAGAACCATACTGCCGAACATACTTACCGGGCACCGAATCCAAACGACTCACAAACGTAGAAGTATACGCCGCAGTCATCGGAGAACCTTCCTCAAACGTAAACGACGACGATACCCTCAAATCCTGAGAATAATGCGACAACGACGTAGATAACGGGATCGGAAGAGTAAGGTACCGTAAAATGACTCCCTGAAGAAGAACTTTATCCCACTTATCTACATCATCTGTCGCTACAGCAACAACAATCTCCGCGAACTTATGTGCTCGCTCAAACACCACATAATCCTGATGCGCAAAACCATCACTCGTACTCGGGAATAGTACCGCAAAAGAGCGACCTTGATACTGAATCTCTTTCATATCAGGGTACGCGACCAAACCTACACGCTTACGCCGCGTCCATTCTGTCTGCGCCAAAACATTAGCTTGAACCCACGAAAGAACCTGTTCCGGGGATAAAATACCGTCAGCACGAGCATAGCTACGCAAAGATGTAAGCATAGTGACGAACCAACCAATGTTCGTGGAATACTCAGACAAGAAGGCTTTACGATACGCTTGCAGGGGATCACGACCTAAAACGTCATCGAAAGTAATACCCGCAGCTTTAGCAAACAAAGCATATTGCGTAAAGTAAGCACGCAAAACACTCTGGTACAGTGGATTATTCACTTCATTACTAGTATTCGGTATCGAAACGACGCAATTTCCACCAACTGTACCCTTACCATCAGTAGAATGGCTGTAAGTGCTGCGATACCTGTGAAGGGAAGAAGACCTCGATAACCTTCCGCATTCTCTATACATCCTGACTGGAAGATCAAATCTTGCGCAACCGCCAACGCCAGAGGGTGTGTAACAGGGACAGAAGCAAGAGTAGGAAAGGCACGCAACACATGTTGCCACGTATCTACCATGTTCGTTAATGCTGATGCACTGAGAAGAACATAAGCGAAACGTAAGTTTATACCATCACCTAAACGATCCTGATGATAGTGCGCAGGAAGTTGTTCACCAACCCGCAAAACAAAACAAGTATTTTGGGCGATACCTGTTGCTTTGGCTGCCTTCTGAAGAAAAGTACGTTCCCGAGCCGACTTGATCTTATCAAGTGGTGAGAAACTGGCGTGAATCATACCCACCTGTTCTTCAAGAATCAAAGGTTGAGAAAACGTAGTCTCAAAACTAAGATTAGTGTAATCCTTCAAAGAGAAAATACGGGAATCACCCACTGTACCAATCCTTCTTTAGTTGTATTGTGCACTGCAAAATGCAGTATTTCCTACTAGCACACCTACAGTATTACCTTCTGAAATAGGTGTAATAGAAACATTGTTGTTAGCTGTTGAAAGAACACACAACGCTGAACACAGATAATGAGTATAAACATCTCCACTATTAGTTCGAGTAGAGAAATACTTTTTCACAAAAATCATTTATTTGCTTTAAAAACACTATTAGGACAAATACCATTACTGAGTTTATCTAATGAAACCTTATTAATGGTTTTTGTAAAGAAGTACGACTTTATTATTCTTCTTATATACCTCTATAGTAACGTCACCAGAGTAAACAAACTGTTCCTGTTTATTCTTCAAAATCAAACGGAACATCACACCTGAAGTAACATCCCGTAAATCCCACATTCGGTAAACATAATTACGTTCATCACGAATCTGAACACAACTATTATCATACATGTTTTCCGTCTGAACATTACGCTGCAGAAGAACCGAACATACATCAACCTCACAAAAATCGCTCTTATACCACAATATAAGAAACTAAACAACTTCTAACAGTCTCAGTATAACAGAAACACACAAAGAAAATCCCGATAGCTCTACCAAAGAACTACCGGGATCACCTCAAACACCTTACATCGGGAAAAACTCCATAACAGAAGAATTACCCGAACTATCCGCCGAAACAGGAGATACCGGTGTGTTCTGTTGAGGTTGCAACACCTGATTTACATCAGTAGCTACACTAAAAGAATCCGACACGCCCGAAAAAAGAAACCTGCTTACTATCAGGCACATCTAACACCTGAGACGGAAATGGTGCAGGCGAAACCAAAACTGTCTGTGTACTTGGAACCTGCGAAGAAGGTTGCGGCGCACCTGAAGCCTCACCAGATACCGAAGAGTGAGAACCACTTTGAGAGAGTAAACCGAGCTTCGTTAAAGCGTCAGCCTCCTGAACATAAGGCTGCTCAACACCCACCTGAACACCTTGAGGCTTAGGCTGCGGTACCTGTCGATCCTCCCACATCAACCACGGGTGCTGCTGCATCTGCTGAACCACATCCGCAAACAACCGCTCCACATTACGACGAATAAACGCCACGCGAGCTGACGCATCCGCCACAAACAAGGCATACACATAAATCACGTAAATCTCAGGTGCATGTAAATCAACACCCATCTGACGGCGTACCTCAGCTGAAGAAGCCACCGCCTCAGCCGAAGGTGCTAAGCGAGAGAACCCCACCAAAATCTTAGAAACCGCGTCCAGAAGCGATACCGCCGTGGTGTACCCAACCTGAGGGTGCTGTTGCAAATAATGCACTGACAACACCTCGTACCCGTCCTGCTGCAATCGCGCACTCGGGTTTTGCTGGGATATATCCAAACGTTGAGGTGCTTCTAAACCAAGCCGTTGATAAAAATCAGTGAGAACCTGCCACAACCCTTGAGAATACTGGGCAATATCAGCACCTTGAGTTTGTGCAAACTCTTGCGCTAAAGGTGTGAAAACCTGAGTTATAAAGTCATTAGACATAATAAATCCTAATCATCAAACATCATCAGCAACATATACTGAATCAATAACTTATCTTCCTGCGTCACAACATCACCAGAATGAGATAACCCTTGTTGAATTGTACGCACTACATGAACGTCTCTAGGATAACCTAGAGAAACAATATAATCAGCGATACCCATAGGATAAACAATTATGCTTCAGGTATTTTCTCAATAAAAATCTGATTATTAACAGCGTTTTCAATGTCCTCAACTGTGGAATCAGAACTCAGGTCATTATCTGAAATTAGATTCTCCCAGAAATTGTAAACACCATCACCAGGTATTTCACAATAACCTAAATTAGAAATACAAACATTCACCCACTCGGGAGTAATTGTTTCACCCGAATCTAACTTCAAGAAAACATCATCACGTAGATTAGACACGGAAATCCTTACCTTCCTTCTCCTTCTTCTTGGGAGATAACTCAAACGGTTCATCTTTCAACTCATCTTCGAGATCAGCAACCGCCTCAGTAATCTTAGCCTTCGCCGACAAAACCTGCTCCTTTGTGAGCGGTACGTAACCATCTGCTATATCTGTTAGTTCACGGATACTAACATCAATTAGATTGAATAAAGGTTTGAGGTATTCTTCAAAAATATTTCCGACGCGCGAGCTGTATTTCAAAAACAGTCGTAAACTTTAGATGATAATTTATCAATCACCGTGCAAGCATCTTTATACTCTTTAGAAAGTTCTCGAAGAACATAATCAGATGCTTCCTGTTTACCTTTAACTCGCCCCGAGTCTAAAATCTTATCAACAGCTTTTTGATATTTATTAAACTCAGTAACGTTAGAATCAACAATATCAGCTACATCTAAACTAATATCAGTTCCTAACGTTATCTCAGCTGCGACTTCGTCTACAAACTTGGACACTAAAATCTCCCACCAGAAATAACCTATCCGAAAAGTATTATGAAACCAGTTTACCACATAAAATACGGTCTTCCTGAGCGGTACCTTGGCATAAGAAAAGTGCCGTGACCTGAAACCAAGCCACGGCACCACAACAGATAAGCCAACCACACCTACTGTACCACACCAGCAAATGCAGTGAAAACCTCACCTAAAATTAGGAACCATACCCCAAAACGGCAACGTTATAACGGTACACGAACGCTGCTACTGCGTTACGGTGAGTGTGCTCATTCGGGCGGAAAGTACCATCCGGCCAGCCGGTAGTAATCTTATTAGCCTTCATCCACTCAATCTCCTTATAGAAAGGATGGGAAGGATGCACATCACGGAACGAAGGGGTAACAGGTGCCTGGAACTCAGGGCGAACCAGCTAAACGGTAAAACCATGCAGCGGTAGCGTTACGCTCCACAGGCTGCCACGGCTTAAAAGCGCGAGAACCGTCATCGTACTGCCAGCCAGTCACAATATCATTCTGAAAAGCCCAAATAATCTCCTTATAGAACGGGTTAGACTCGTCTACGTCAATAAACGGAGAGTGCTCAGGAAGCTCAACCTCAGGAGAACCGGAGATACGGTACAAGAACGCGACCTGCGCGGCGCGCTGCACATCCCACTCAGGGTTGAACTTAGCGGTACCGTCCTGCTGCGCCCAACCATTAGCAAGACCCTTATCCTTCATCCACCCGATCTCAGCCTTGAAAGGATCGTTGGAAACATCGGTGAAAGCGGAAGTTGCGGACTGAGCGTTAGGGACTACACCAGCAACCGAAACACCGGGGAGGGTCTGATGAACCTCAGCGGCGGTGGCAGAACCGATACCAGAGAACAAAATGGAGGAAGCAACGATAGTTGCTGCGGTACCCTTGATAAAATTCGCTCGGGAAACGGACATGAGAAATAACCTTCTCTCGTAGATACGTGTGTTACAGCGGAGATAACCTTATGGTGCCTTGGGCAGATGATCCGCAGTATAAACACAAAAAGCACAAGACATCACTGTCCTGTGCACACCCACATAAGGGAAGGTCACGTGGTGACCTGCTGTAAGTTGAGTGAATAGTTACAGAGTGTCTACACCGTTAGGATCGTCTACCCAAAACACACTAACGGGTTGTCGTCCTTAATTAGTATAGCAGGCACCTATAAATAAAACTACACGTCACAGCGAAGAAAACACTTTACTTAGAAATTAAAACAACACGACCAGAAACAAGAATTGAGCCGGTAGATGATCGTGAATAAAAACCATCTACCGGCTCAAAACCCGGAAAACACATCCCTGTCCTTTGCCCACAGAACAGAAATAAGAGAAAGCACCTACAACACCCCATAAACCACAAAGCCGACCGTAGGATACTTCATGCCGTAGGCACTTCCCTCGTGCTCCTCGTGGGACTCGAACCCACACTGTACGGATTTTAAGTCCGCTGCCTCTGCCAATTGGGCTAGAAGAGCGAAGCTCCCACGAAGGAGCAATACCTTGTATTTCCATTATTTTGAATGCTCTGAAAACGCACCGCCAAAACTAAACCTAAAACTCAGTGCCAGAGGTAGGTTACTCCACTCTTCAAAGCCAGAACCTACAGAGACCGTGCCCAAGGGTGGGACTCGAACCCACACTCAAAAAGAACCTGATTTTGAATCAGGCGCGTCTGCCAATTCCGCCACTTAGGCTAATTTCTATCATTATCAATTTGGCGAGTTGGTTACCCTGCACGCACACACTCGTGAGAAACATACCTTTTCTCCTACAGGGTAACCAACTAACCTTACCCACCGGTCACCCGGTCAATCACTCACTCAAACAGAAAAGGAGCCACCTTCGAGAAATGTTCTCGATGTCCCTTTACACATACAAGGATAGCAGAAAATAAAAATCAAACAAAAAGTAAAATATCCTGCTGAAAAATCAAACAGGATATTTTACTTTTACCACTAACGCAACTCGAAAGCTACATTAGAATCACCAATGCACGTACCAGTAACCTTGTACTTAACCGTCCATTCTTTATTGAAGACACTTCCAAAATCATAATCAGATTCATACTTCAAATTCTTATAACAGAATGAAGACATACGATTAGGCTGTGCCGTCACACGACCAAACTCATAACGAATCAATTTATTACTATCGACAACAAAGTTATCTACGTAACGATCACCCTTCACCGAAGAATCACCAACATAAGGAAGGAAAATCTTCCATTCACCTTGATCCTCGTATATAGCGGTACCATTGGCTGTGCCTCGCGGCCACGTATCTATAGAATCTGCATCCGACGTAATACGGCGATTCTTCACCGTAAACGAAGAACCCTTTACACCATCACGTATAACGTCCTTATCTTCCTTCACCACATCAGCTGAGAACACCTCAACCTTCGCATCATACGAAAGCTGGCAACCGGAGTTCCCATAATGACCTGAAGAGTTTTTCGGTAGATTTTTAGTAAGAATGTTATAGTAATCAGAGTAAGGTGTATTTATGGAACTTGAAACAGTTGGAGTTAGCTGATAAATACTCATACCTAAAAACAAACCAATAACACCGATAATTAAAGAACGAACAATTATATCAGATAATAACATGTAATAATCAATAATAAAATACAAGAAAAGAAAAAGCAAATGTCATAGGAATAGGTACCCACCAAGTATTCTGACCATGTATCCTCAACCCATTATGAACTGAAATCACGAATCTTGCTCAAGTAAATTAATTGTGAAAGATATGCAAATAATAACAAAAACAAGATAAGCACCAGAATACTTAAGAATATCCTTCTTTTACTGTAGAAGACATCATCAACACCAACCCTTACTAACCAACTTTATGAACAGGCTGCGCATACAACGCGATACCATTATCCGAAATACCAAGAGGCTTCCAATACGTACCATCTACCGGCAAAACCTCAGGATTAAACCGCGTATCCGACACAAAAATCTCACGACCTTCAACCAACCGATAACCGGTATACGAAGACTGCGACCGAGAACCAACCGCACGCCCAAACTCATGAGTTTTACCCCACGGAATAGGCGCAAGCATCAGCTCACTAGTAGACTCATTCTTACCCCACACGAAAGGACGCTCATACGTCTTCGGCTGCACGTACATCAAATACTGATCGTCCTCAAAACCGAAATTCTTCACCGCCGAAGACTCCACAGCACCATCAAACTCGCGCAACGTAAAAACACCCTGAGTAAACGTATGACGCGGCGAAACCGTCTCATCCTGGATGCGATACCCTGGGAGGAAGACCGTATTATCTTCAAACTGTGCTTGTGAGTACTTCTCCTGGATTACCTGTTTGAACGAATCCGTCATCTCAGAATCCACCGTGAACACGGTACCTGACACGGTGTGGTTATCAATCACACGATCCACAATTTCGGACTTCGAGTAATGAACCATCTCCTGCACCATAAAGTACTGAATCTTCTGCACGCACTGGTGATCTTCAGTTTTATAGACCGCGTTCGGGTACGCTTCACAGGCGGTACGTTCTATAGTCTCTTTGCCGAAAAGAAACTCTGCCGCCTTGTTGTGGTGGAACGTGATAGTTTCACGGTCACGATCCACTGTATAGCTTGACGAGAGAATAAAATCAGAACCGAAGAATACTAGAAGTGAAGTAAAAAGAATAAAAATTAACATCATAGGTTCACGTATCTGCTCTTTTTTAATAAAAAGAGCAGAAGAAGTTACAGACACTAAACCTAAAACATATAGTCCAATGAACCACACATTCCAGAAAAACTCTACAGTTTCACTGAACGGGTGCTCAAAAGCTGTAAACCCTTTTGCTAAGGCAATAGACATAACGCAGAAAATGATATAAAGCCATGTGGAACACAATTAAAACAACGATAACACGTGCTATTTTTGAACCATTTCGTATAATGTCATCTTCATTTGGTTTACTACCAAAATCTTTATCTTTGAAATATTTTACTTCGTCCACCGAAATCACCAATCCTTCCTACAAAATACTATAACTTAACTAAAAACAATAATATCCGTCCACAAAACGACAACCATTACCGTGTTACCAACTTTACGCATAAATTTACACATAACTACCCTCAATCACAGACTCAAAAATGAGCGATAACAACCGTATTGCTGTCATACACGGGATTACCCGCAGCATCTAAACGATCATAATGGCACGTCACCAAAACAACATCAGCAGGAACAGAACCAGAAACCTCACCTGAAAACTTCCCAGAAAGGAAACCACCCAAATCAGCCCACTTCATCACATCAGAAGACACCACCCGATACCGCAACAAGCGACCATCCGCAGCGTGAACATCCACAACATCCCCCTGCTGCGCCTGCGATACTGAACCCATCGCCGTGTGATAACCCGCATTATCCTGCCACGAACCGGAAATTCACATGCCCAACCACTAAAGAAAACTTCCCCAAACCGGACACATCCGCAGAACCGACCTGAGGCAAACTCTCAACGGGGCAGACGAACGAACCCAACCCGAGAACTTCGACGGCGGAACCTGCACCTCCTGCACACCAGAACTACGATCCAACTGCACCGGAACCGGAGTCGTAGAAAGCCAACCACGCTGCGCGCACAAAGACCCCGGCTGCGATAAGGCGATACCATCCTGACACGACGGCTGTCGCGTTGAATCCTATATTCCACCCCATCAGCAGCCACAAAATGAGTAGGTTCATCCGCCGCCGCGATACGCTCTGCTCCTGAGAAGCCTGCGACCCTGGAAGAGACTGAGCAAACTCCTGCACCGGCTGCGGCAGCTGAGACGTGTTCGAGAACGGCATCACCATCAACAACCCGTAGCACATAACGCCAACGCAGCAATAACCCCTACACCGAAACCCGCGCGCTTGATCCACTTCTTCACGAGAAACGACCACCCTTCACCGAAAAACTTGTTACCCCACACCTTCGGGATAGGCTGCACCGTAACTCCCTGAGAAAATGTCAGTGCGGTACCATACCAACGCGGTACCGTATAGCCTGTTCCTTGAATACGTGCCGTTGCCGTTAGCTCACGCAAGTTATACATACCAACCTGCGGAGTAAATAAACCGCGTAAAAACACCACAAAATCAGTGTGCTCTAACACTACGTGACGACCGAGAGAATCATAACGAACACGAGATGAATCCTCGTACAGTTCGCGGAAGAACGTTTGTAAGAAAATCTGAATCTGTGCCGTCACCTCAGGAAGATAAACCACACGGGGAATTCTCTGTGCACCAACTAAAGCATCCATTGCCCAATAACCGGCTTGCGCTATCAGCGGGCAGAAAAACTGATGAATAAACGTTGTTACATCCTGCGGAAAAGCGAAATCCGAGAATACTGCGGGTTGCTGCACATCAAGGGAAATATCTAAGTTATCCGAGATGAAACCGCCCGGCGGTAGAAGCGATACCACTGCCTTGACGCAAGATTCAGGGATGTTGAAGCGGATATACTTCTTCGGTTCCGGTAACCCTACAGAGATTTGCAAATTTGAGCCTTGTACTCCCTGTTTGCGGTGAGTAACCTTGTACAAAATCGTATGTGATTGAGACTTGATTCAGCATCATCTTTCTCTTTACGAAAAACACTAATGAAAGAATACCACATAAATAATACCCTCTACCGAAGTAGAGGGTATACCAAACAATTACAGTAAAGACAAAAATTAAATAATTAACGTGGAATAATCAATGAAGAATTACCGTTAGGTGTAGACTTCCACTCACAATCCCAAGAACCATCAATAAGTTTCTTACTTTGCTCAACAACCTTTGGAAGAGAGGTACCATTGTACATATCTTCGTACTCACGTTTACGCAACTGCTTATCTAAGTAATACCACAAAGGAAGCAAAGATACCCCACGGTACGAAGATAAAACTTCTTGAACATCATCAGGTAACTTGAAATCTTTAAAACCACGTTTATTGAAAAACTCGAAAGTACGATAGTAAGCCTGAAGATTAACTTTTAACTCAAACGGGTTACCAACATAAGGAAGAATAGGGATAATCTTCCCACGTAACTTCTGTAAATCTTCATCAAGAGCATTATAAGCAAGAGACATATAAAACTGAACAAAATTCACAATCATCGGAATCAGTGTGTCATGACGCTTCATCAACACAAAAACTAAAAGTTGCCTTAGAAGCATCGACATCAGTAAAAATAGCGTATTCCTTGTCCTCAACAGACTTGGGCATCCATGAATGAGGATACTGTTTCTTCCCGTCATCATAACTATCCACGATCAAAACACAGAACCATCAAAGCACTAGCTGAACCACGTACCCACTCATAACCCGTAGTACCGGCGATACGTTCGACTTCATTCCCTGTCAATTCACGCTGATAAATCACCACATTATCGGTAGAGTATTGATTATCACGAACACGCTCACCAGAGATAGAGTTCAAATAATCAAACGGAGTAACCATAACACGATCAAAACTAGACATAAAAACCTCCAAAGAAAAAGCAATAATCAAAGTATACATCACCAAAACAGCACAAAGCCCTTTCTCCTATGACAAACACAAGAGAAAGGGCTTCACACCTTAGGTAAAGTCTTCCGCACCTACCTAAATCAGAATCACCAACATAATATCAGCAACCCTGAAACCTTACTGTACATCCTGTACCGAAGACTTCACCTCTCGACGCTTACGCGCACGCGACACACCATAAGCAGCCGAAGCGCCCAACGCCGAAACACCAACACCCAAAGCGAGTAAACCAAGACCGCTCGGCGATACCGAATCCCCGTCACGGTGAGCCAAACCGGACTTCACCAAAATATCCGCAGGCGGATTACCAACCACAGGTGCAGGCGGAGTACCCACCGAAGGAACCGGAGGTTCGCCAGCATCAGCCGGAGGATTCTCAACCACCGGAGCCGGAGGAACCACACGCTTCTTCAACGGGTTACGTACCGTCTCCGTCACCAACTCACGATCATTGACGATCTGGTACGCGGTGTTCACAATCTCCCCATCCACATCAGCGGTCACCTCAGCTTCCAGGATAGCAATATACTTGTACCCCATCGGAAGCACCAAAGAACCATCCGCGTTATGACGCATCGTCACAAACACGTTATCCCCGTCATCAGTCACCTCGAAACGGTCAGTAACATCAACGCCCGCCTCAGCGATACCCTTAATACGGTTCTTATCCGAAAGATCAGTATCCCTTGGAACCTGATACACCTTCACTGTGGAAGCCAGCGCCTTCACCTTATCCTGATCGTAATCATCACGGATACCGAAATTCTGAACCTCATACGCAGTATCAGTGAGGTTAGTAGAATCCATCACCAACGGGTACACCAGCTTATCCCCTACCTGAACCTGCTTACCGTCATGGTCAGCACCCTCAGAGGTGACATCATACTTATGCGGTTCAACCTTCGGAATACGGTTCGTGACCGTATTCGAGTTATACTTCGCACCGTTAATAATCTGAACGAACGAGTTCTTCACATCGCCAGGTGCAGCGTCAGGGGAGATACGGCCAGGGATCGACCATACCAAATCCTCACCCAACTTCGAGGCAAGCTCATACTTATCCGCGTGCAGAACATAACGTGCCTTATGATCCTTATTCGATACCGTAATATCGAACCAGTCAGAAACATCCACACCGGAAGCGGTCATAATCTTCGACGCGCCCGCAGACTCATCAGCAACGAACTTCGGATCAAGGTCATCATCACCATCGAACTGATTCAGCACACCCTGCGAGTTCTTCACCAACGCAAGTTTCGGGTGAAGCTCATACACAAGTTCCTGACCGGGCAGAACAACCTTCCCATCCACATCAACGCCGCGAGTATTCTTCACAACCTTCTTCGGAGACGGAATATCCTCATGGTAAACGTGATCGGTAGTGAACACCATTTTGTCATTCACAATCGAGAAACCAAAATCCACCTCATCGTCAGCAACACCATCAGCGAGCGCAGTCTGAGTTACATGCAGCGTATAAGTCTGCGCGATACCCAAATCCTTCAGGTGATCCTGCTTCGCAGTAGCGGTGACAATGAAAGCCTTCTTACCGTTTGGGGCGGTACCCTCCTCAACCTTCACGTCAAACCAACCGGTGACATCAGAACCATCAGCGGCGGTAACCTTCAGTTTAGAAGCGTCAATCGACACGAGAGGAACCTGGTGACCGTCACGCTCACCAAAATACGCAATATCGCCGAGCACAAACGAATCAGGAACACGGTACCCGGTGGACTGGGAAATATCCTGGTGAGTATCCTGCCCAGCCAGCACCTTCTTATCCTCATCGTGAGCAACCTTCACCGGAACCTCAGTACCAGTCACCAGCTTAGGTTTACGCACCTTCAACGACGGCACCTCAACCTCAGGAATATCCTGTACCGGAGGAACTGGGGAACATCCTCAACCGGAGGTACAGGCGGTACCTCTTCCATTGGCGGAACCTCAGGAATCTCCACCTTCACCGGGTGGTGAGGAACCTTCGGGCAGGTGAGGTTAGCTGCCGCGATCAAATCCTGAGCAATCGTCGAAATATCACTATTCTTCACATAAGTTTTACCTTCAACAGGATTCTTCGAGTTAGCAACAGAAGCGAACACGCGCTCAGAAACTTCAGGGTTAGCGTTCCACGGTTCCGGCCCCTTATCGGCAACCAGAACAGGAATCACACGCATCGGGTACTCTTCCTCCATGTGGAGAATCTGCTGATGGGTTGCAGCAACCGAAGACTTTGAGTACCAGCCAACCTGCTCAAAATCCCCAGGCTGCCCCACCTGATCGCCACCGGAAGTAGAAGCACCATCGGAAGCAAGAAGCAGAGTATTGAAGGTAACACCAGTATCCTTCATGTACGCTTCAACCGCGCGCAGACCTGCAACATGGTTCGTGGAAAGAGTCTGTACGTTATGAACTTCCCCATCATCCACAGGGAAAGCGCCATACGGTACGTTCGTCGCCGGTTTACCGTTCTCATCGGCACCAATCGTCATACCATTGACCCATTCCAAAGCCTCAGCCTTGCCCTGCGGATCAGAAATGTGGAACGTCTTCGGCTGATTATATTTCAGCGTAATCACTTCACCGGTACCGGTGGTGTAAGAGACCGCCTTCTGGAAGTTCACCGGCGATACCGCTCCCATCGTGAAGGGAGTAAACGTGGTACCTGGTACCTTCGACCAGGCTTCGATAATCGAGCGGTTAGCTGCCTTGAGCTTCTCAAGCTCAGAATCAGCGCCGGTAGCGGTCACCGAGTTAGAAATATCATTCAGAGTAGCAATGTTGTACGGCTCACATTTGAGCTGAACCTTCGGCTGCACAATACGGTCAGCTTGCAGACGTGCCTCCTCAGCTTCACGAGCAGAAATAATCTCCTGTACCGCCTGAATCTGAGAATCTAAATCACTCAAAGCCTCCTCATACGAAGACTTCACCTGCTGATCCTCCTGAGAAACCTGAACGTTCAGACCGCCAGCTTTCTTCAACAAAGCATCCAACTGCGCGTTCTTCTCAGCAAGTGACTTCTCGCCCTCAGCAATCTTAGCTTCACGCGCCGCAACAGCTTCATCGTGAGCCTTCTTATTCTGCGCGATCTGCGCATCACGGGCGGCTACCGCCTTATCGTGAGCGTCCTGAAGCTCCTTAATGCGGGCATCGCGCGCCGCAACAGCTTCATCATGTGCCTTCTGATTATCTTCAATAGTCTTCGACGCTCAGCGACATCCTTCTGATACTTCTGCACCGCATCGTTCACGCGGGTAGTATCAGCGGAAACCTGCTGAGTAGCATCGGCGAGCGCCTGCGGTACCTCGGCATTAGAAACCTTAGTGATAGTGGTATCTTCTACCTCAATCTTCAGACCGGCTTGCTGTGCCTTCTGCACAGCTTCATCTAAAGCGTGAGTATCGACCGGAATATTCTGAGACTGCTGCGCTGCATCAGCGGCAGCTACCGGATCGCCAACCTCATGACCTGAAACAGAATACGCCTGCGCGGCGGGCGCAAGGGTAGAGGTTGCCATGAGAGAAATACCTGCTATCGCCCAGGCTTTCTTGATGAGAAAATCCTGACGCTTAGCGGGATTGTATTTGCGAGCACGTTTTGCACGTGCGACAGGTGCGGACATTTATTTACCTTCCATATTCAGTTATATACAGTGTCTGGAACACTGTACAAGCTGGGTGAATAGAATTATCAAGAAAAACTTGACAAAGACAGTATACATGAAGGTAACCACCACAAACCTGAAAACCTAAATATGACAAAAGGCAGGTTAGTGAAAAACAACACTAACCTGCCAAATGTAAAAACAAAAACTCAAAAACACTAACGGGAATTACGAATCATAAGCTCAACAAACTTCTCAAAACACTCCTTACGAGTCTTACCCCAAACAACAGCCTGAGCTGAACGATCTTGCTGATGCTGATAAGCATGCCCCTGACAAGGATAATAACGAGCAAACCACGTACCAACAGTACCAACCGAAGCCCACTCAACCTTCTCAAGAACACCTACACGTTTTTCTTTATAGAAAACAGATGCATACCCTGAGGAAATATCACCTAATCGAAAATCTGACACTGAAGGCATCATTACCACCTCAAACACAAACTAATGCAACCGACCTAAACGACCAGTCCGCAACTTCCAATCAAACTTCTCCAAACACTCCTTACGTGTAACACCCCAAGCAACCGCATTACCCATAAGTTCTTGAAAAGTACTCTCACACAAAGGATAAAGATTAGCAAACCATTTGCCAACAAACTCAGAACTTGCTTCACCACGTTCTACACGTTGAATAACACCAATCTGTTTGTTATTCAAATAAATATCAGCGATACCCGAGCGTATATTCTGCAAAGAAACTCGATCCGACACGACAAATCCTCCTAAATAAATTCTTACTACTTAGAATATAAGTCAATAATAGACTCACCGTACTGATCAAGAATATCCGAAAGCTCAGAACGCTTCACACCGAAACGCTCCAACAACTCATCCTCATGTGTACGAAAATCCTCTTCCCGATACACAGGTTTATTAGCGAAAACAACAAAACCCTCGTAATCATGCACACCGTTTTGAAGATCAAAAACCTTCGAGAAATCCTTAAAATCCTGATGATTCTGAGGATCAGTCACCTGAAGAACCACCGTACTACGCTCAACGGCATCAGGGATATTGAAACCCTGCGGGACAGCGCCGACCTCCCAACGCAAACGAACTCCAGCGCCCATACACATATACGTAGCTAAAGCATCCGCAACTTTAGAAGCCGGAATACCTTTACCTTCATACGCAGTATTGATAGCGGAAACAGTGCGCTAATCTTATCGTCAGGTATTTCGTGCACCTTGGCTAAATCTTTCTGACGACATCTGCCACGCCTCAAGAGAAAAATCCGTATTCTTTTTCAGTAGATGATGCTGACATAAAAATCTCCTTACAATTTCTGAGTAGGAACATTACCTAACCCGAACAAATCCTGATCGGGAGCGATATCCTGGTTATGCTGCTGCGCATACTGTTTACGCTGATAATACGCCGACTTCGACGATAGCCCATCATCAGTAGAAATATACTTCACCGCAAAACCGCGAGCCATAAACTTACTTTTCTGAAGAATCCGACACAATATCGTCCAAACGGTGCAACGGCAAACTCGTAAGAAAAATAGTTACCTTACCCATTGACGCACGAGTCTGCATCAAACCCTTAATATCCATAATGTCATAAACAACACTAGTGGAAGGAATCAAAACAATAACGACATCAGACTCAAAAATACGTAAACCCTAAAATCCGTAATAACATCACGGGTACGAAGAGCGTCTCCTCCTGCATCATCCGCGAATGATACACACTAGAACTAATCACCGGAGCCACCGACAAACCCGAACGATACGCTGCTAAAAGAAAAGGCTCATACACCTTATCCGCTAAAAACTCACGGTCAAAACTAAAAACCGCGCTTGAAGACGGAGCGATACCGTTATTCAAAGACTCATACACCTGAGACAAGGACGAAGTAAAATCCTCCACACTGGACGGCTCCAACAGGCGCGCTTGAGAAGAAGCCACCACCGCCTGAGGGTTGAATGAGAAATCCATGTAATCCCGCTCAAACCCTAAAACCTCCGCTAGGCGCTCACCTGTCGGTAAAGACCCGGACTGAACGGACTTTTGCCGAGTGCTCGCGCAAAACTCACACGTCACAAACTTCTTCGTCTCTTGGTTAAAAATCTTACCATCTTTACAGTGGTTCGGGCACTGCCCAAGGGTTAACTGATCTGCACCAGACATGAAATACTTACCAATCCTTACATCGTCTTCGGCAACGCTTCAGACGTATTAGCTTCCATCAAAGACATAATCAGCGAGTAATCACTACCCGCAAAATGATGCGAAGCACGTGCGCGGTACCTTAGTTCGTCCTCAAATTTAGAATTCTCCCAACCTTCAGAAACCAAAACCGCTAAATGCTTATTATGAACGTCTTTTAGATCGGGTAGTACGTCCCTCGAACTGAACTATGTTATTAACATGTACCAGGCATGGAATAAATCATAATGTGGTGAGTATCCCTGAAGTTCAAACCCTTCATCACATTAGTAATCAACACACGGAACTTACCTGACTTAAAATCATCAATAATAGTTTTACGATCACGTGAAGAAGTATCACCGTTAAAGAATAGAACACGAAATACCATTCAATTGCAAAATATCGTAAATATTCTTCTGAGGGTTTCCTATAATGACAAAACATAATAACAGTCTCAGCAGAACCCCAATTACCGGGGACAGAATCATCTAACGCACCCGTTAGCAAATCCAGCACACGTAAAAATCTTAGGAACACTCGACGGTGAAAAAACCTAAACCATCCACCAAAAGCGTAGGATCATCCGCCACCAACTGATGCTGCGAAACCTCACGCATCAACGCCCGCTGAACATCCGACAAAGGAACCACATGCCTTGTCGCCGAACAACCTTCAAATGTATACCCTAAATGCTCACGAGTACGCGCAAAATAGCGATACCTGACCCTGTGACTGAAAATATCGGCATTCTTACTAACGCCCCGTAGGTTCAAAAATCACCAAACCTGCTACGACACATATAACAAAAATCTTTATAAAAATCAGATTTCTTCGGAAGCAAAGTAGAATCAACAAAAGCCAACTGATGATAAAACTTCAACAAATTAATCTCAAAAGTTGTAGCATTCATCAAAACACAATACTCCACCTTATCCGCAATACGACTCTTCAACTGCTTATACACCTGAGACGTAGTACTACCTAAAACAGCAGACTCATCAACCACCAAAATATCAAAAAACGAACCAGACGACCCAAGATCACGCTCAACCTCATCCAACCACGCATAAAAACCCGCAGCGGTACCCACCGAATGAGACCCCACCACAATAGAGAGCGGATCAGCCAACGAAGGCTCAGCACCACACCGTAAAGCTGCTGCAACTCCTTCAACCGACGCGCCTCACCCGTCACCGAAAAAACAAACTCACCTGTAAAACGCATCAACTCCTCACATACTTGAGGAACAACCGTCTTATCCGTCAAAAACAACATACGCACGCGCTCACCGCCACGGCGTAAACGCACCAAATTATACAGCGCCGCCAGCTGCACTGTTTTACCCAAACCGACGCTATCCCCGAGAATACAACGCTTCGCCAAACCCACAAACGCTACCCCGCGCACCTGATAATCACGCAAAACACCATACTCAACACTCTGCGGCGCAACCGCGCGCCGAGACTCAGCGATACCCTCAACCACCTCTACCGGTAAATCGTAAAGAAGCTGACTGTTCAGCTGCAACGGTTTGCACATCTTCCTCAGCTTGAATCACCGTATCCAGCTTCGCGCACACCTCATCCGTCAGCATTTGCCCTGGTACGCACCTGTGCGCTGATTATAAACTAACGACCTTACGCCGTGACACTACACCCACCAAACCTTCTTACGCCGAGAAAACACCCGAACGCACAAAAACATCACCGGAACGCAAAGCCTTCAACACCTGCTCACGTGTAAAACCTTGCTGCTCCAACACCTCCCACGTCACCTGGGATGATTGCTGCACCACAAAATCATGAATCTGAGCAGAAACCGAAACCTGGGATGAACCAGCGGAAGAACCTAACGAACGCGCAAAAGCTGAGCCTGCGCGCTTACCCATCATCGAGGAAAAACCACCACCGGATACGTGAGGACGCGGGCGCGGCGATACCGGTTTGGGTAGGGAAGCCCTGCTGGGAAACCGCTTTATTCTTGCCCTGTTGAGAAGGATTCGTAACCGTTACATGCCCGGAAGCGTCCCGCATCAAAACTGTACCGTCCGGTTTAACCTGTCGCGCCGAACCGTCAGAGAAATACGTCACCACAGTACCGGAAGAAAGCTCCTTCACCTTTGTGATGCCCGGTTCAGAATACTCTGAACCTGTTGAGGAATCGGTTTGCTCAGCACCCACAACCGAAGACCGCGTGTGAGGATCGGCCACTGAACCAGAAGAAGCACCAGCACGTAGAGAACTTTCAAAAATACTGAAACCGGCAGAATCAGAACCCACAGCATCACTAAAAACAGTAAGTTGGCAAATATCAGTAACAGAAATGCTTGTACCCGAACCTTCATCAACATAACCTTCCTTTGATGCGAGAGTCTGAGGTGATACGGAAAAACCTTCCTGCTGCTGCGATACCTCACGATCCTCTAAAACCTGCTCCCATACATCAAAAACACCTGTCGCAACTGCCTGCGAAAACACCACGACATCAGCAGCGGTACCTGTGCTTGGTGCTTCTAAAACGTCACCTTTATTTACCTCTCGCACCTGCAACGCAGATTCAAACACAGAAAAACCTTCCCGCTCAGCAACAGCAGGCGCATACACCACAGGTTCCGAAAACTCGCTCGGGGCGATACCCTCTACATCCTGCGTACTCGCACCTACCGTCAGTGAATCTTCTCCTACACCAGGTAAGGTTATCACCGCGCGCCGAGGGGTAGGTACACCTGCTAACGCAGCAAAAGCCTGCGCGCCCGTAACTGGGGCGTACACCTTTTCCTGCGGCGGATTGATCGGCTGCCCCTGCCACAGACGCATACCCGCAAAAGCCTGCGCACCAGAAGACGGGCGCATCAGAACCACGGACGCGCCCGAAGGACTAGGAACCGTAGACGGTAACTGACTGTAAAACAGTTAAAACGTGGAACGTACCACCTGCTGCACCTCTTCGGGAGATTCCGCCGAATGTTTAGCACAAATGGTACGTTCCAACTCATGTAATTAGTGACTCAGTAATAAGCATTATTCATCTTCTCGAAAAATATCTTCCAAAGCATTAAAACCGGAACGTTCGGTGCTTATACTATCACGCGAAGAATCCTCCACATGATGCACAACATCAGAAGAAACTGAAGAAGAATTACCTTTAGAAACACCGTGAGAATTAACACGAGAACTTAACTGCTCACGTGAAACACCACAACAATCTAAATACTCGTAATCATCACCGAAACAGCGATACCCCGTCACATCAATATGGTGACCGTGGAAACTGGAATGATCAACTTATGCCACAGATGCGAAATAAAACGAGGTCAAGCAAAAACACCGGAATTAGTTTCATCCGTCACCGCGATACCCTTCATATACGAAGACTTACCCGCCGTCACACTACGCCCATACACACTCGGCAACGAAACCACCGAGTCCCTGCATTCGGCAAATGAACCTTCACCGAAGACCCAAACGTAGACTGAATCTCACTAGCCGTCTGCTTAAAAACAATCTTCACCGACACCAGCTCCGAAACATTCTTAGGAATCACCGTATTCGTAATACGGTGCGGAATAGCAATCAAATGAATACCAAGATTCGCCAACCGCGAGGTAAACGCCACCAAATTACTGAAAAACTGATCCGCCTGCTCCTTCGAGAAACCATTCACATCCCCTTCAGAGTTACGAATACTTGTCACCTCATCCACCAAAAATACAGACGCGGCATATTCTCCGACTTCACCGCAGACGGGACACGACGCTTAAACTCCTCATAATTCTTAAACGAACCGTACTTCTCAAACACCTGAGTGCGCCGCTTCGACTCCTCATTCAAAATCCACGACAACATCCGCAAAATACCGGAAGCGGTACCCTGGAAATCACGGATATGCGGCAAAAGCATGTTGTAATAATCCGACGTAGACCCCTTCAAATCAGCCACATAAAACGCAACCTCCGACGGTGGAGCAAACATACACAACTGCACCACCAGGGACGAGACCTCCCACGACTTACCGCTACGCGGCTGCCCAGCCACCAGCAAACCAGGGAACGACCCATCCCAATAATCCGACAAAACCGGCTGCCCGTGCGCAGACACACCCCACACCACCGGGGCAGATACCGAAGAATTAAGTACAAAATCGCGTACCTGCTGCGACGACAACATATCCCCCAGCGTTACCACGCGAGACTGAACACCCTTAACCAATCGTCACATCATATGCCCCGCGCCGGACTCCAACACCACCTGAGCATCAGGTAATTTTAACACCTCATTACGCGGTACCTGATACTGCATCCCACGCTCAAACTCAGAAACCTTAAAATTCAGCTTCGACACAAACGAAACCGTAATCTGGTAATCATTCTCCCGAACCGAAGAAGCCTCCAAACGCAAAATACCTTCATCATCCACCTGCACCGAAGAAGAAGCGCCGAACTTACCGCGTTACGTACCAACACCTCCAACTCACGGAACACCTCAGAGTTCTCACCCAATGTCACCCACTGTCCGAAAGACTTGTTATGTGTCGGTAATACGCGGCGGTACTGCTCCAACAAAAACTGGCACGTAAACACACCCTCCTGCAACGCCGACATATCAGGGTATGCAGCAGAAACATTCTCCAAAACAGCGGACGATACCTCAGAGGTGGAATCCTCCTCAAAGGACGAAACGTCAAACACATCCTCCGTGAGAACACTAGCGAAAGAATCCTCCTCAACCTCAGAAACAGGCTGCGGATCATCCTCCTCTTCCTGAGATTGACCCCACACAAAACGAAGGCTCATACTCATCCTGAGTGGCGATACCTGGCTATCCACGTCAGACACGGCGAAAAACGAGATCTCGGCAGGCTCCTCAACCACCTCAAAATCTGAAGGGTCATCCTCCACCTGCGGTTCAACATGCTCACCTAAAAAGTGTCATCATCCTCATACCCCAACAAACGCCGAGCGCGCGGGCGACACCATCAACAAAAACACACCCAAAAGTCGCCAACGCCAAACCGGGAAAAGCACAAACGGGAACAACGGCAGAGGGCGAATAAAAAACCCACCATCGCGAGCACCAACGACAACGCGATCTGCGCGGCACCTGCAACCGCAAGAAACAAACCCATCTTCGCGCCCACAATAGAATTAGCCGACCGACGACTTCAAAAACGCAAGAAGAGACTTACCCGTATTCGATGAGCAGCGCTTCGCCGAACGGAACAAGGCTGCCTCCCACGCCGCCATCTCCAAAGATTCTTCTGAGCATCCTGCCCGGGCTGCGGTACCTGCTGCCCGAAAGGATCAGAAGACCCCGACCAACCCACCGGAGACGACGAAGCCTGAGACTGCCCCCACGGATCAGCAGAGCCAGACGAACCAAAAGGGTCAGCGAGAAGCGAAGACCACGGGTCAGCGCCGCCAGGAAAAACCCACCCGGAGAATCCACGCATCAGAGCCCACCCCGACGGCGAAGAAGCACCTGTAGGTTGATCCCAACTTAGCTGCTCATGCTGCGGCGGGTTACGCCTAAACTCAAACTCAGCATCACGGGGACGCCGTAAAATCTCACCAAACCTTTCACTACTTATTCCACAAAAGCAAAACGCCGACCAGCACCATCCAAAAACAAGATAATGCCGATCACAGCCGACATGGTGAAACGCGCTTATCCGAGAAAAACTGCTATGCGATACCGTGTACCCGCACAAAAATCAACAGGAAAGGCTCAAAAAACAAACGCCGAAACTCCGTCACCGTACACCACCTAACCCTTCAATTGAGGGGACTGCGATGGGGACGGGTTGAGAGCGCTCCTGCTGCGCGCGATTAGCCTTATACTCGCGGTACTGCTCCACAATGAACGAACCGGTAGGCTTCGCGTTAGCGCTCGAAAGAGCCGTAGCAAGGGTCAGTATCCGTGAAACTATCCAGCGAGTTATACTCGTCAAAACTTCTCCACCGTCAGCGTGACCGTAATCTTCTTCCGAGAAAACTTCTCATCCTGCATCTTGGTTTTCAGGTAATCATTAAACCACTGCTGCGCCGCCTGAGAGTCACCCCTGCACCTTATCCAGCTTCACAACTGCTCGTAACATGGCGTCGCTTTACTCGACTCCCAGAAATCCTTTATTCGTCACATCAATGACGCCGAGGCGTCACCTCAAACGTCTGCTGCTATCAGCGGCGATACCTGCTGACTGCACCGACTCAATCTGCATCGACTGCATCGCAGTTTTACAAAGAATCGCGTTTGAAACATCTGCGCCTCATCAACGAGTTTCGTCAATTGAGAAGACTTCACCGCCTCAGGCATGTTGTCACCACAGCCGAAGCGTGCGAGACACGCTGCGCTGCTGCAACCTCAAGGTTCGAGAGGTTACGGATAAAGTTATACACCGTATCCTCAGCGTTCCTACCCTCAACACCAAGCCCAATAAGATCGCACTTATTCGACCCCACACAAACCCTTCGCCGGGGTAATCCCTGCACTTATCCTTATACGCCTCCTGCTTACGCCCAGGTTCGTATCAGTACCACCGTTGATACCAGTAGCCTTCGGTTTAGTGGTTAGTTGTTGTCGGTTTGGCGGCGTGTTCGACTCCCAGCTGGGGATCATCACAAAGAAAACTACGATCACCAGGAGAATAACGCCGCCTGCGATCACAAACTTGAGGAAAGGGTAACGGAGAAAAACATTCTCCCACCACGTTTTGAAATTCTGCATCGTGCACCTATCCTTCTTCTAATCATCAAACTTCTTGACCGTAGTACGCATACACGCGCTGTTCACAAGACTCTTCGGAGCTCCATACGCAATACCACCGAGATTCATCATCTAGCAACGCCAAAAGGCGTAAGAATACTTAATGTAACCTTGTCGTAGCTGAAATCTGCTGCGTCTTTCGACATGTCGATACGGTCATCCCCGTAATCGGACATATCCGTAAAATGCATCTCTTCCGCGTCAGTTGAAGTACGTGTATTACGTGTAATCTGAATCAGAGTATCTGTAAACTGCTCAATACCTAAACCTTTACACACATAACGAGACTGCTCAGCATCCAGCTTGCGCACCGATAATACGTGAGGTTGTATTCTGCAAAATACCGAACACATCATTATCAATCAGAGACGACAACTCATTAGTGAGAATAAAATTCACAACACCAAGTTTACGTCCACCCGTTAGAGTACTGTTCACAGTATTATAAGCGCCGCGCATATCACCATAACGCTGAAACTCCTCAAAAAATTGATAAGAGAACTGCCCGCGAGATTTAGCAATAATACTACGGAAATACATAATATGTGTAGAATAAAAGCATCGAAAGAGCTAACGAAACTTTCGAAATCGTAGCCGCGTTACCGCCCTCTCAAACCAAACGAGTTGATAACAACTTTCGCATCAGCAACCTCAGATAACGTCACACGATCACGAAGCCACGACGACATAGCACCATACTGACGATCCAAATACGGCTGCAACGACTGCAACAGAGCATCATACACCTTACGGGTCTGCGAAGACTCATCGATCAAAGCATCAACACGGATCATAAACACGCTCCTGCTCCTGAAGCGATACCTGAGCAAAACTACGCTGATACTGCTGCTTGATACAACAAACGTTTGAACATGTTAAACACATCGAACAACGTTAAATCCTTAGACAACGCCCACGTAGACATATCAGAGCTAGAAACGCCTGCCTGTTGATACGTCTTCGACACAGCATAATTCAACAAACGAATACCCATACGGTTAGCATCAAGCAAATCACTCTTACCTAAACCACGGGATACACCCTGCTCAGAAACATGGGAAATATTCGCCATAGTCGCCACACACCCACAGTCGCCGTAAAAAGCGTACTGATAAACCCTCAACAATACTCACGAAATTATCATCATACTGACCCAAATCACCTAAAATACGGTGATCGAAAATAGTCACCGGATCAAAATAACGACCAGAACCAGCAGACATATTAATCCGAAGAATGTTCTTCCCTAAAAGTGGTTCCATCAAGTTATACAGCGCGTTATACTCACCATCAACATCATTAAAAGCGTAGAAATAGCGTTCTTATCCGCGCACACCGAAATATTGAAACCCTTCAAAAACCCGGACTTACCCGCACCAGTCTTCGCAGCAATCAAAATATTCTCAGCTTTAGAACCGTCCGCACCCTTAAACTTCTTAAACACCCGGACGACCAGTCTCAACATCAGTGCCACTACTTATCGCCCACACCGACGATGCCCTGCTCATACGAGAACATCTTCGCTGCAATCTCATCGGTCACCACCGTGTCGCCGATCTGAGACAAAGCGGAACCGGCGGACTTACCGGCGGTAGCTAACACCTGAAAATACTTTCCATTCTCATTATCCACACGGTTAATGTCCATGCCCTGATCCTGCTGAAATCAACCACTATGCGCCGCCACATTGTCAGCACTACCGCGTTTACCCACCACCGTCAGCACAGGGACAATACGGTGCGTCTGGCGGAAACGGTTATTGACCGCATCCACCAATACGCAATCGTCATATTACGATCGGCGGAAACGATAAAACAGCGAGCGCCCGCTACCCTGAGCTATATCGCAAACCGTCTCTCACCTTTGCGCTCGCGATCGATCGTCTCACTTCTTCTCCGTATTACGCCACACATTGAACAAGAACGCATCTTCGGTGAACGCCCACTGAAACGATGCGGCAGCATCAGAAGCAAATACTGAATGCGGGTATCCTTTCATCTCTTTCGGAATACACGAACGCGCGCAGACCCGCGAAATTAGAAGCAATATACTCAGAAACTCATCAATCGTATACGTATACGCCACCCTGATCGGTACCCGACATCAAAGCGTTAATGACGCATACACATTATGCTCGCGTTGAGGCTGATCCTCCGAATGGTCGCTGAACGAACTATTACGGAAAACCTCACCCACACACCTTCCAGAAGGGCGCCTTCTTTCCGAAGGCTTTGAAACTACCTTTGGGTAAAACGAAAAATCATATCAACCTCACACCTTCGGAAGAGACCTTCTAAAAATACGAAACTTATCCTCAAAATAATCACGATAAAACCCACGATGACCTTTCGGAACCCTCAGGAAAATTCTCATACTGGCTCCACCGTAAACATAGTACTGTTCCGGGGCACTGGAACACCTAACGCAAAGCTCGGCGACGCGCAGGCGATACCTGCTGTGCATGTTGCAGCTCTTTGAAAGAGGAAGCAGCAAACACAGTATTCACACATGTTACGTCCAGTAACAGTACTTTCGATCGTATCCCCACGCATATCAACAATAACAAGAGAATCAAACTTTTGAATAAACAAATTATGAATCACCTTGTATGTAGGGATAATTAATAAACAAAAATATCCTGATTATACGCACTTTATTCGTATAATTTATATCATCAATAAACGAAGACTTATCCAAAGACAGGTTCACCATACTTATAGAGCATAACGTTCACCCGGAGGAACATGAAACCACTTTAATACGCTTTATGACGAGTATTCACCAAATAATCATAAAAACCCAACATAAACGACACTAAATACAAAAGTGTTCCCACCGACTTCACACACTAAAATACTACGGAAAGTCTCAGAATACGTAACCGAACCAAACTTAGAATACGTCTTACCCGAACTGCAGCACCGGCTGTTTAACCTGCTGCGACTCCTTATGATCCGCCAACATCTGCGCTGCAAAACACACCAAAAAACATCAGCTCGCGCACTGCAGCGATACCACCAACTCATGCGCACTGCTGCACAAACTCATCCTACGAAAACGTTGCTGAAAAATAAGTGTGCAAGATTACGCAACACGCTGCTCAAACCAGTGAAAGACTTGAGTGGAAGAATCCTGTGTAAATTTTGCAACGCCAACAGGTACGGGAACTTCTTGAAAAAGCGATACCTGCTGCTGAACTACGTCAAAAACAGCTCGTACAACCTTCAACTCGGGTGAGTCCTCAGGAACGATGATAGTCTTCTGTAAAGCTCTCGGAGACAAGAAGAAGTTGGGCATATAACTTATGCGGGAGCCTCATCTAAAGGATTTAAACCGTTGAATCCTTGAGAGTTGAAAGTAAAATTACCTTCAAAATTTTCTACATCATGGGTTAAAGGTTCTCCATCAACATGACAAAGAACCTTACCCAAATCATTCTTAGTAAAAGTAACTTCACCTAGCATGATTTTAACTTTTACTGAACCAATCATACTTCGTAGGAATATATTTAGAAGAGGTGGAAGTCAAACTAATCCTCAAAAATCAGAATTACCTGAATCGTAGAAACAAAGTTAGAACGTTTCAAAGCATGGAACACTGGAATCGAATAATCAGTATTCTCCAAACTTGTCAAAGACGTGAAAACTCAGAAGTGTTGCTCGAAGACAAAACAACTAAACTAGCATTACGTAAAACATCCTCCGACAAACGTCCTAAATAACCAAACGGGCAAGCTAACAACCTTATTGTAGCCTTCATAAGAACTAGAATCAGAGAGTTTAGAAAACTGCATTAGAAATCACGGAATCACGCAAAAATATTCGGCTGCGCAAAAATGAAATACCGTCCTCAACATAAGGTGAAGAACCTATAGAATGGTTACCAGAACTAAGCTCTGAAGAACCATCCAAAAACGCTACAACACCCTCAGATGAAAAATCGGTATCAAAAATAAGCAACCTGAGAACCATTGACATACTGAGACGTAGAACTAAAGAGCGATACCTAATGCCACCTGATGAATCACATCAGAACATACCTGTCACCACCGTAACACCGGTTCGAGACAAACGCGAAACATCACTAATCAGAGTCCACTCAGAACCACTAGGTACCTGCACATCAGAACACACTGATGTGCAGAAGATCGTGAAGAAAACCACACGAGAACTGGAGGCGGTACTGCCACATCAGAGGAAGCAGAAGAATAAGAAGTACGGTGAGGAAGAAACAGAACGTTCCGAAGAATCCTGCGCATCAAAAACCTTTCCCCACTCTCCTCGAAACAAACCCGGTATCGTCATGATTAAAACCCTGCCTCTGCTACATAAGAAGACAAATCAAAATCACCATCAGCGACCACCCTGCGCATTGCTCCGGACTTCCTCAAACGAAGACTCAGCGAATCATAAATATTCTCACCCTCGTCCACAGCATACGGAGAATCCCAACCCTTGGGAATGGGAGAACGGCTGCGGGCGTGGAGGTGTAATCAAAGTCTCACGACGGGAGGGTTAGGTAAAGCACTCAACGACGACTGCGACGAATCCTCTTCCTGATCCAAAAAATATCCCCGTCATCAAACCCCGGATCAGGTAAAGAATCCTCAGCACGACGGCGACCAAACCAGCGAGATAGAAACCCTCTCCCGAACGAGGCGCGAACGGCGCTTCGAGCGAGGCGGTGGGTAGGAGTAGGCTGTCCCACCGACCGGGCAGCTCGGGTAGGTGCGGCGTTAGAGTTAGTAGATGAACCTGAATAACGTGCTTCGAGATCAGGTAAATCAAATGTAGAAAGAGCTGCATCATCTGAATTTACCGGATTCTTAGGGTACGTAACAGCTGCGATAGAGTCACTCGGATATTTTCTTAACAAACCTGCAACACCAGAATCAAAAAGCAGGGCTGCATACCACTAGAACGTCTGATTGAAAACCTAAAACGATCTTTACGCAAAAGTTATCACAGTTTGTTTAGATTAATAATCTCGAGAATCAGACTTATCTTCCTTATCCAAAAACAGTATTAGCCGTAGAAGCATCATCAGATAAATAATTCTCAACTACAACAATACGATCATAAGAAAACTATTCTCATGAACATAACTAGAAAATCATCTACGGAAGAGAAATAAGACTTCTGAACATTTTTAACAGTCTCAAAAATTTTTCGTTAGAAATAATCAAAAGCTAACGAGTTCACGCGACCCATACAACAACCCTAACTATACTCAAAGTACCTAGAAACCAGTATATCACATGAAACAAAGAATAACGACTAACCAAACGGACTATAAGCCTGCGAATCATCCTGAGAATCACCCTGAAACAACCACCCAGACCGCGATACCTCATCCAACTTCCCCGCACCAAAAGCTCTCAGACTGGAACAGGTCAAACGTCGAAACCCTCATTTACCTTTTCCTTGTTGTGCAGCAGGAACCCCTCGACGTTTCTTCATCTTCTACCCCTGACGTACACGCTCGCGCGCTCCTGCTTCGACTTCACCAAAGCAGACCGCACCTGCCGAGAATACTGCATCGCCAACGACCGCTCATACGAAGACTTCTCAAAGACTTCCTCAGTACCATCCTCAAACGACCGAGAAAAGAACCTTCCACCCGCGCATCACTTTGACCGGAATACACAGAACTAACCGCATCATCAATACTGAAATCCTTCAAATTGAAATACGATTTAACAATCACGCCAATGTCCTGTTTATTGGCGATACTCCTACTCGTACATCCCCTGTAGGATTAGACCGAGAAACTTATCTAAAGTAGTTGTAGCAAGTCTTTCTCATTCCAGATATGGGTAGAAAAACGAATAATATCGTAAGAAATACTACTACCCTTAGATTTTTCATCGAGATAATCCAGAATCGACCCGTTCAACTCATTCAAACCCATAAACGGTGTAGCATCTGCCGCTATCTGCTTCGCTTGACGGATACGAAAATCACCGCCCGGTTATCCATCAAATCAATGTACGCAAAATCGTCACCCCGCGCGAACGGGCATAATTCAAAGCATCAGACACAGCTCATCGTGCTGGCGCTATGCTCCTCCGTGGAACCCACCGAAAGAGCCTTTATTCAGAATAATAAAATAACCAATAGACTTATCGCTCGAAAAAGTAAAAACCACCTTCAGAGATACCTGGCGATACCCCACAGGTCTGACAGTTCTCAAACGGTAATCATGTTTTTACGACGATCTAAAAACTGAGCACGGTACTTATGTTCCTTCAAAAATGGGTACCGTAAAAATAAGGAAACACACATACAGAAAAAGCTAACGTGTAAAAACTTTCTGTAATAATGTTTGCAAAAATTCAAGAACAAAAACAGCAACTAGCCAGCGAAACCAAAACAAAAACGCCATGACCCACAACAACAGTATTACTCGTCTCCACACGGTTAGAAAGAGACGACGTTAGAACATCGGCATACATGCACGATCCACCGGATATTCTCCGGGCGCATACTCTCCGCAGCACTCTCAATAACCGTTTTCTTCATCAACTATCACTCATGCCACACCTTCTCCACATCCACAACCAGCCGAGAAGTGGTAAAGCGCGCCACATCACCCGACAAATCAGACATACCCGCCATAGCTACAGGCTTCGTCAAAGCCACATCCTCAAAAAGCCTTCCCAGGATTCGGGTCAGCATCAAAAAGCGTGCACAATAACAGGTTTACCAGCCTCATTCTCACCCACATAAATACCAACGTGAGTTGAGTTCACAATAATATCTGGGCTTAGCCTTCGACTGCACATCCTGCGTAGACGATATCCTGCGTAGACTATCCCACGCCCGCAACATCGCACCCGTGTACATATAATCCTGCAATCACCTTTTTGTTCATCGACGAAAAATCAGAAGGATCACCTGACGTTTTCCCCGCTGTTAAGGTAACCTAGGGACTCCCCAACCTCAAAACGAACGTGGAGCAATCAACCACACCTTGCCCGCGTTCCGTCCAGTCACAGAACAAACGCCCCTTGTTCATTTCTCCATAATCACTCGTCACCGGCGTGTTCACCGCCTGCACCGCGCGCGATCACCACCCGTTTACGTTGATCCGAGCTTATCCCACTCTTCCCTGCTTCAAACCATCGGGCTTATCGAAAGAACCTTTACCCGCCTCAGGTTGTGCTGCACCCGGTGTGCAGGGTGCGAAACGGACGTATCAGGACCCCGAAACACTCCGTTCCCACCGAAGTCACCACCGAGCAAACCAGAAACCAGAAGAACACCGCCGCAATAACAACAGTTACAATTGCTAGAGAAGAAAGACTACAAGAACTTCAAGAGCTGTTAGAAGAATAAGTAAAGCATCAGTAATAGCTGCCACAATCTTGAGGACACGAACACTAACATTCGCAGAAGCGTTGCGTAGTTTCCATCACGGGCACCCTTTGTCTTGAGCAACACGAACAAAGCAATAGTAACCTTTAATAGTGCTACTCATACTAAAAAGAGTAATGAATACTAACCAAAAATTCCATATAATTTACCTCAAACAAGTGGCAGATTCTCTAACAAAAACATAGAGAATCTGCCACTACTCTAACTGAAGAAATCTACTTCTTCACAAACCCTTCTTAGCTAACCACGCAACAGGAGTTAGACTTCTTAGAAGAATCCTTTTTCTTCTCCGCCTCATTCTCAAACAAAGAACCAGAGTTTTAGCTTCCTTATTCTTAGCAGGACGAGGTCGTCTGTGAAGGCTTCGTATTGAAATAATCAGTCCACTCCGAAGAACCAGACTGAACAGAATCCTTCTTGGCTTTTATCCTTCGACTTACTCTTAGAACCGAAACCACAGAATCTACAACAGACTCCGTACCCTCATTCGACGAACCAAAAGCCAGAAGGCGATACCTTTCTCTTCCTTATCTTCAGAACCCTTCTGATTTACCCTCAAAAGAAATTCACGATCCTCAACCGAAGCCTCGCGCGCCCGGAACAGAGACTTAGAATCTCCTTCAGATAATGAATCATCCTGAGAAGAACCCTTACTTTCTTCACCCTTCTTCAGAATCTCATCAATCTTCAGCTATACGAGGGCATCCTCAGAATCCTCGTCCGACTTACGCGCATCAGTATCATCCAAAACGCCCGAACAGCTTATTACGGCGCTCGCGCTCCACCTGCTCAGCGTTACAAATGTACCGCGCGGCGCGTTATTCCCGCATTCTGCACCTCAGGCGATACCGAGGCTCACCGCCAGACATTTTACTTTCCGTCGTGCGGGCTGCATTAGAACGTGCCTCCGAGAACGACATACCGTGAGCCGCATACCACCATCTGCAACAGTACCTTTTGAAACACCCTGCAGAACCCCACACCGCCTCAGCGGCCGAGCGCACCGCAGATAGTCATAAACCCAGGCTTCACCATCACAGCCTGAAAAGCTACCACAACTCAATCACCAGCAACGCGAAAAATAGCTGCGGTAGGTGAGCCAAGATGCTTTCAAACCCAGGTATCCCGTAGCTAGCGGTGGGCGTTCGACATCATCGAGGACAACAACCAACGCAGCGACCAGCACCACGAACACACCGCACAGGTAAGAGAATACCCTTTGAAAGCGGACTTAATAACATCCATGAGCTGCGCGTATACTCAGCAGGATAATATTCCGGTACAGACCAACGTCAGAGCAACCATCAAGACAGCCAGCAATCATCATGACGGAGGTACGCAGAGCGCTAACAACATCAGGAGAAGCATAATGCTAGTAAATAAACTGGAATTATACGTCAGCTGATAGTAGAAGTCGTTACCGGACTGCTCCACTACCTTCAAAGTCGAGTTATTCGCCGCAACCAAGCGCAGCATCGCGTCACAACTGAAAGTTCTTCAACTCCCAGACTTCGGGTAAGATCGCTGCCGCCACCAATAAACGGCAGGCTCGACTGAAAACTCATTGAACGCGAACGCTGAGAACATCGCGGCGTTAGAATCAACACATAATCCTTGTAGTTGTAGTTGATTCAACAACTGGAACATAGAATCATAGGACTTCTTCTGAACTTCCTGAATCTTCTTCTCCACCGTCGTCAAATCAGGATCAGCGATACCTCAATCCGTCTGCTCGAGACTTACTGAACACCATTGGACGGTTCGCAGGGGTAACTTGCTAGTTGAGAGGATCTAGCAATCGTAATCTCTCTCATCCTGCAAAATTGATACGTTCCGCCTTGCGTACTCGAATGCAGCATCAAATCTACCCCACGGTGTACGCACCATACAGACGTGAAATCTGAAGGTTTTTCCAATCACTGCTGCGCCAGACTGGGGTCATTCTTAATATCGGGTCATCCCAGTGCCCCTCCACCGAAGAACACCCTCATGATACGTCAAACCGTGTACGCGCGATACCGATCTCCGCATCATTAGCCTGACGCAATACGAATCGTATGCAGTGAGCAACCCGCGCATATCCAAAAGTCACGCATCTCCCGTTGCCTCGAGGCGGCGTTCGTGTTGTAGAAAACCCACCACCTCACTGAGCAATAACAGCTGCCCATAGTTATCAGATGAACCTGTTTCCGGGGAAAGACCCTCAATCGTACAGGTTCCACGAGAACCAGTAATAGCAGCGACTCAGACATCAGCCAAAGGCAGCCGAAACATAATCCTCATTGGTGTAGCGCCTTACCCTGATCCGCAGTAAAAACCGTCCGCAGCGCGCAAACCTTGCTTACCTGAATACGCGGTTGTCGTATCCTCAACCATCGACATCAGGTTACCCGTACCATCCTTCGTAAACGCAGGTAACCCAAAGTTAGACGACCGCGTATCGATACCAAGATTACGGACTGATTCAAATCCTGCATATGATTCTTCTGATCGAGACGTGTCAGGGGACGATACGCGAGCCCAACATCGGGTGAAGCCGGAAACTACAGTGGACAGGCCCTGCGTAGAGATACCGTACCCACGCTGCGCTGCTGAGCATCCTTCGCCGAGCGCTCCGACCACGCCTGCGCAAAGCTGCCTATCCACGCGGACGTATCCGGTGAACTATTGAAACCACCACCGTTAGCGATACCCCTAGACGTACCGCGACACATTCGAGGTCAATGTACGACCGGTACGGGTACAGCATCATTATCATCCCCAGTAAACATCTGACCGCTACCAGCACGGTTGAGCGCCTTCAGAGCATAGTTAGCGAACTGAGAATCCATGTTCACCACCAGATTTATCCAATCGATGCTTCCCCAGCACTAAAGAGCGCATCTTCTTTTACCTGCCACTGCACAATCACAGACTCACCGCGCATAAGGGTTAGCGCCAACCTTCTGTAGAAATATCGGTAGCAGAGATCGAGTTCCACTGGGTAGCTAACCAGTTCTCCATAGTTCTCCCAGTAGCTCTGTCAGTGTCATCCGAGTACATCTGGTGCTGCATCAACGCCCATTGTTCAACTTATACGCCAAATTGAGTTATTCAGATCATTGGCCCCATGAATAGCTACATTGAGCAAAACCTAACGGCAAAGGTATCAGAATGAGAGCCAAAAGATACCAGCTACCGCACGAGACCACGAAATAACACCGATCACACATACCGGTAACAGTAGGTGCAACGAAAATTAGCACCAACAATGTGAAGTTATCCTGCACCCAGTGCAGCGCACGAGATACACCAGGTGTCTCATCCAAACGCAGGAATCACATGCGCTCGACGTGGTTATGCTTCACCGAACCAGGAATCAGGGGTACCATTCGTGGTACCTGCCATCTTCATGTGGCTGATCGCAATAAAGGCGGTGAGCTTATTCACCACCCACTAGACAAAAATACGCTGCCAGCATCAGGCTTAAAGCCAATACCACAGAGTCCACAAAGCTCATTAGCGCGCTGCTTCTGAGCATTCTCTTTATTCGCATTCTCGCCTCTTTAGAAATCTGAAACTCACCCGTTGTAATATCAGGCGGGTTCTTATCATTGACAGAGGCTCAAGTTCCTTCTTCGCTTCATCAGAGCCATTGAGCGCAATAAGATACGTCAAATACAACGAAATTGCGGTAGGTTGATCCAACGCCTTATCATGGTTCCTACGTCGAACCGTACTCGGACTTATCCGCAATATCCGGGTTCCACATCTTCGAGGCGTTATCAAGGTTCAGGTGACCTCCATCAGCGATGCCAGCGACCGTTCTGACTGGATCGCCGGAGTACACGTGGAAAGCAGGTAGCTTGTATCGGACTAGAAGAACCTTCCATAGAATCTTTAGAATCCTTGTCCTTGAGTCTTTAGAATCCTTAGAATCTTTGTCAGAAGTATCGAATCCTTCTTCGACGGATCAGCTTTATCCCCCTCATACTGACCTAAAGGTCACCAAGAATAAAGTGCCCTGATACGGCACATTATTATCACCGTACCGTTTTTCGCACCACCAGTATAGCCCACGAATCATCACGAAGACCTTTCTGACCTTCAATATAATCCTCATACGACTGCCGCTGCCCGTCCCCCTGAGTGTACTTCTCCATCAGGTGAGACACGGCGGTACCACACACACGTTATCACTGCCACAACCCAAAGTTACCAGCATCAAAATTCGACTCATCAGAACCACGAGTGGCGCGCGGGCACTACATTCGAGTCAGAAATAGAGTCGACGAGTGAATTAATAGCACCACCGGTAGCGACCTTACACGAGCCGATACCGTGATTGTCCTTCGACGCACCCTGCTGCGCGAGACAGCGCGCCCTGAGAAGAGCCTGCAATAGAAAGCGAGTTTGCAGCGTTGAACACTACCGCTCTTACCGTCCGCTGTCACCCGTCCACGGGTTAGCACCACCAGGTGAGCAGCATAAACAGTGATTATCACCCTTCACGTTGATGAGCTCGAACGAGCTCATGAGTTTTGCGAGCTGGGTGAGTAGAACCGAACTTATCGTAATTCTTCACCTCATCCATGCGCTTCTGATCGTTGCCGCCTGACTCAACTCATATTCATCTTTAGAGTAGTCGAAGAAAAGAGGTGCCGTAACCATACTTCATCCTGGGAAGCACCACCGAGGGCGAGCGCCTGCGCCGGGGGTAGTGTCTCGCCGGTGAGGTCAAATAAACGCGATACTGACCGGAAGAATCCGCCAAATAAGCGTAACGGTACTGCTATAAAGCTTCCTATACGGTCTTTACCCACAGGATCATCACCTGCAAGACGCGGTGCCTGCTTCTTCCAATACTCAAGCATCCGCTTCGATCACCAGTACCGATACACCACAGTTTCTCACCGTTATGGCTCGGTACCATTTTCAGAGAGTTTTTGCGCTAGAGCCCAAACTCGCCAGAGATGTCTTCTAGAAGGTTCAATATGTCGCGGGAATGACGACCGCTCAATCATCGACCCTCAGTATTGGTTGCGTCCTGCTTATCGGAGAAATACCACTTCAGTTCTTTAGAAGACTTCCTCATCTCCTCAATCACATAATCCACCGGATTTGGGCCATCCCCCATCTTTGAAACCAGACTGATCGGAAGTACCTTAATCATCACCTTCGCGTTTTTGATCAGACTCCTTTTTATCCCCGTTGAAAGTTGGCTCTGTAGTAGTGGGGACATGTAATTAGTCAGTGAAGATACCGTGGCAAAGCGGGCATCGACGTTTTGAGGTTCTTAGTCGATCCTCTTTGTTGTCGGAGTCTTTGAGCTTGGGGCTTTTTGAAACTCGGCGATGGTGCTCTCAGCTGTATTATTACCTAAATCCCACTGCAACGCCTGCGCTGAGGGTACGCTCTCAAAAAGAATGAGCACTGGAGCGGATACGATAAAGCTAACACACGTGCTATGTGTTGTAACGACCGTGCGTCAAAACCCTCACCATTCTATACTAAACAAGCGTTTTTAGAGTTGGCTCATAAACCAACTCCTGAAAACTTTTTGCTCAGTATAACACGTCAAAACCTAGAAACGCTGATGTAATAATTTCCCAGATAGGCTCAATTGTATCAAACAACCAACCGTCAAACCCAAGAACTGACCGCTCACTAAGCAAAATAATCAAAACCAGCCAATCAGTTGATAATAGACTTCAAGAAATAACGAAAAAGAGGATAACCACTTTCAGCCCGGTAATCCGAATACGCGCGATACGCATCCCCGGATAAAACGTGTGCAGCCCGTCCTGCTGCAGCATGATATGCACCGTTAGAGAATCATTGTCGTACCATACTAAGAGAGGTTCAGAAAGCCACGTAATGATCAGAAACGTCGTCCCATCAATGACAGGCGAAATCAGGAATGAATAGACTCAAATGATAATACCTAAAGCAGCAGACAGAAACGGCATTGGTGGCACGCCAGCCTCACTACCCGCTAAAATATCGGCGTTCGTATCCGATACCAGCAGTCTTGATAGCCTTCGTTGTTGAGAATCCTGATCGGAAATACGCTCATCCGATTCTTCGTCATATCCTGCAACGTAGACCGCTACACCTTTAGCAGCGGTCTTCATGTACTCTTTCACGAGCATCCTGGAGTCAAACGAGAATAGCATGATATCAAACGTCAAAACACCTTTAGAATCATCGCTCAAAAACTCTTTCGCATCTTTACATACTATCCGCCACCACCATGCATCGTATCGTGCAGCTTCACCACAGCATTCACCGAACCTGCCAGCAGGTGCCGTATCAGCAGAAGCGATACCCACCATACCAAACGAGCAGCGCACGCCGGCAACGCGACCAAAAGCACGCCGCGCAAAACTGAACAAACTAAAACCTACCCATCAGATCAAAGCCAAAGCCTTTGTAAATGTGGTGGGTTAGCACCACACCAGCACCAACCACCACCACGCAGAGACCGTGCCGACATCACGCCAAAGTCAAAACACGTAACGTCAAATCGAGATCAGGGATAGAATCACCCAAATCTTACCTGTCGATACCAGAACGACGAAGAAACCAGCAATCAAATGGTACCTACCGTCGAGATCAGCAAAGATACCGACCGCCTTCCTCGGCGACCCTCTGCCTTCTCAACCGCATAACGCGCATCCTGCGATACCGGAAGAAGCAACCCCGCGAAGTTATCACCTGCCGGTCATCCCGACCATAATGCCCTGGAACATCGGGATCAGCACGTAAGCGAAGTCAATAGCGGACTGAACCACCATCAACATCCCAGCACCCATGACGAAGATACCGATAATAGCGTTAAAAACCCATCCACGGTGCCGACAGCACGCGCAGTAATGAAGTCAGGTTTAATATCGTTCCAGCGGTCATCATCACCTGAGAACCGAGCCCTGGGTATTCATCAGGGTCATGAGCCCAGTTACGCTGGTATCGGTTGTCGATCTTCAGACTACCGTTCTTCACCACAGAGTAGAACCGTTAAACCACGTCAGCTGAGAACTCGTTACGACCGGAGGGGAGACGGTTTGCTCAAGGTACCTTGTTCAGCACGCCGTGCCTGTGTCGTCCTTCTCCACCGCTCGAGACCCTTGATCTTGCCGCCTCCATCGACTTTATAATCATTGGAAGAGACATCAGAATAGACCTGCCGAAGAGGACTGCATCGCTTCATCATCGCCGCGTGTGCGGAGGAGAGCCCACACCGGAAAAGACGTAAAGCGAGCAAAAACTGGGGCTGCTAGCAGCGATCAGCTCACTTATTTTCGTAAATCGCTACCATAGTAGAAATCCTACATCAAAAATTTACTGTACGGTGAAATGCTGCGATACCTGTTTCTTCTTCACCGTCATCCCGTAAACCAGAACCGCAAACAATGTATGGTGTTTTTAAATAAAATCTTTAATCTACGTCAAAACCCTCCAGTAAAAACTAGATAAACCACGAATAAGAAGGAGAATCCAACTAAAAAACAAAAACACGTTGAATAGCTCCCAACCATTACCTGTGAAAAATAATGAATTGCCCTCTGTTACCCACTTTTCAAACTCAAAGACTTACCAAAAGGCGAAATGAGTTTAAACTTCTCAGGTAAAACCCTTCTACCTAAAACTATTTACAACTAAATGGAACAGTAAGCCACATACCTAGGGGTCAGAAAATCCAGAACAATATGTGCAGTAGGCAAAAGCTAAACTGAGTATAACCCACGCGATAACTGCCCTAACCCACCGAACACGATGAAAGTACCGTTATACGAAAACCACCCAGAAGCCACCAACAAAAGCGTTAAATCGCTATGAGTCGCCACGAACGATGCGTGCATCTCCATCCCAAAACCCTTGTGCACAAAACCTTACGCGGGAAAAAACCGCCGCACACCAGAGGTCTAATGCAGCACATAATGCGGCGACATAGACTGCGATCACGAACGGAACACTACCGGTGCGATGATCCATATCCGAGGGCTTAGAAGCCCAAATCGCCATAGGATACGTCACAAAACGAAAGGTAGGACATCACGGTAATCAACTCGCCACAGGCTACGCATGGTCGCAGCGATACCGGAGGCTACACGGCACAGAGCCAAAAGCAACCGAACCACCTAACGCATGGGTCTCACCACCTTCAAACTACCCTTTTCACCAACGATTTTAAAGTCTTCGGAACCAACGAAACGCCATGACGAAACTTCAGCTGCCGCACTGCAAACTACCGACTCAGAAACACGGACATTACTCCACCTTCAGCAACGTGACCGCATTCTCCCTGCTTGATCTGCACCTGCACCACTGGCGAAACTGCGTCAAAACAGAAAGCGCCACCGGAAATGGAAGCCAGACCCTCAAAATCAGAAGGGTCTCAAGAAATCTCCCGAAACTTCCCGAAGAAGCCTGAGCTGCAGAAAGGCACATGTACGAATATCCTGAGGAAGGAACCAGCCTATCATCACATCAAAAGACCAAGAACACCAGCGACCGTTCTCTCAGCTCCTGTGCAACATGCAAGATACGCCGTCATCACGAGCTTGACAACACTTCTTAGGCGCAAGTACGGTGCGCCACCACATCGACGTATTCATTAAAAGAGAGACCGTTGAAATCATCTATCGCACCTAAACCTTCATAAACTCGAGGCAAACCGCTTTCGGAGACACAACCCACCATGCGGATCACGCTCATCCCTGAACAAAATCAAACGTGCTCTGCAACTTCGGAAGATTCAGCAACTCAGGAAAACAACGACTGTTGCTCCGAAGGAATCTCCACGCATTTCACGCACACCCGGAGACATACCCTGGGTGACTCAGCACAGCTGTTTAAGACGTCTGGTACGCAAGTTCAAGCTCCCATATCGGAGAACGGTTATTTTGCGGTACCGAGGTTTATTGTTGAGCCACCAGACAAAAGGGTTACCTGAAACATGATTAGGCACCTCAGAACATACCGCTGACCCAATTCATGGACACAGCAGCATTAACACCGAATACGAAAGTGTTTGAAAGAAGTCAGCACCACCGCGCCGAAACCGGTCAGCCAATGTGGGCCCCGTCTCCTCCCACATACCACGCAATCGGAGACTTCGAACGTCATGCGCGGGTGTCTGAGGCATCACCTGGTTACCAGCACTAACTGCCCCAGCCTCCACCCATCATAGGTTATACATCTGCGCGCTCCAGAAGCTGCGTTTGCTGCACACCGCGAGTACCGCCGAGCATCTTCACCGCATCAGCGCGGAATCCGGTGCCCAGTGCAATTCCGAAAAGCGCTTCGCTGAATAGTTCAAACCTGCCTGCTGGAAACCACCTAAACCGTTAGCGAAGGAAGACGTAGTATTGGTACCTGCACCATCCTCATTATCATCCCGCGGAAAAGGACGGGTGAAAAGGTGCACGAATATACAAGACCAAGAACAGCAGTAGAAACAGGAAAAGAACTGCAAAAATACCGTTGATAGCTGCAAAACCCAAAACGCGATAGACCAAAACCCACGATCTTCAGTACCACGAATATCCTTCTTGACGCGCTCAGTATCCCTCATTCTTCGAGGACGGTAGTGCATACCGGAACGGATTACGGGTAACAGTTTGAGAAGGTACCACCGAGTACTGCAGCGCGGGCGATACCGTTGAATGAAGCCCGCGAATTACCGGTGACCGTTAGGGTTATCAGCTGCGGTTCGCAAGCAAAACCTGAGACAGCCAAATACCAATGTCTGGCAGCCAAAAGAGGGATGCGCGCTTGCGACCATGTGTTTTTCGGTCTTTTACCATACTTTTTCTTCTTCATCAACCGCGTCGGATAATTTACACGTAAACACAGTTAATGTTGTCCTGAAAGAAAAACGTGTACTAACAGAATGATCAAATACATGCCGAGACGTCAGCAAAAATCTTGAAGGCGTATAAAAACTAATAATAAAGAAAATATTATGACGCCGGCAATTTAGGTTTAACAGCCAAAACCACCAACGCACAGCACTCCACGGAACACTTAACTGCGATCGACACATCACCCACACACCAGCGCTCCCTCACGCATCTGCTCCTCCTGCTGGTACGCGCCACGTACCCTGACGAGCGCGAGACTCCAGCGCGAGGATCAGCACTCACCGCAGACGTGAGACCTCGACGCCCATCAGGGCACGAACCTGACGACGACGACTCTGGAGACGCTGAACCATCTCTGAAGGCGACTAACGTCTCCTCAACCTGAGACTCCTGCGCGCTGCGATACCTGATCCACATGCTCATAAAAGACTGCGACCAGCGCGCCTGGGCAGAAGGCGACTTCTGCGCACGCGTCAGCACCGAAAGAGCCCCGCCACGGTAGACGGTTCCGAAAATCACTGGAACGAGGTCTTGAACCAGCGCACCTCCTCTGCCTGCATATCCGCGGGCAGCCCCAGCGCGCGCCACAGGCCCCACTAAAAACTGGATAGATTGGAAATGATTACCTAAATCACCCGAACGCTACTCCTCGGGACGCAAACCTAGAAATTCTGGAGTTTAGTTCCAAATGAGACTTCTAAAACGCGACAAAATATCATCAGTATAAAGATTAAAACCTTCGCAACATCGAAACGCACAGCAGTCAAACGCGGAAAGCCAAAGTAGTTCAACTGATTTCAAAGAACGACGCACAGCATTCTCACTATGAGAACAAATCATGCGTAAACCAGCACATGCTCAATGTTCTCGGCCTGCCCGATTACCGTCATCAAATGACCAACGATTTCGCTTCGACGTGAGCGCACGGCTTTCCAGCGATGCCGTGCCTGACAACGATCATAAGAGTCGGCAAAACTTTCTCAGGTTCATTCGTCGATCAGATGACATGCTCGGAGAATCCTCAGCGTACTTCAACGCGCTATGCCAGAGCGGCTTGACTCTGTACGGTGACGCTCGTCAATAGAAAGCGGTACGGTGAGAAAACCAATAGCGGGAAAGAACCTGCTGTACGCTGAATCAACTCTTCAAGAGAGTCTTTACCGGTTAGAGAACATGTATATTCAGTCACGCAATCCATAAAGGCTCATCAGTATTACCAGTAAGAATATACTCTTCACCCTTCCCACTGAACAATGATGCACTCACCGCATCATGCAGAACGTATCACCAGTGCACATGCACGACGCCACTCAACTGGCGGTAGTGTGGTTTACCACGACCAGTGGTACCAGTTATAAATAATTGTATTAGATTTATCAGTGACCTTTATGAGTAGGGTTTAGCTGTTTATCAAAAGGAATCCGCCGATCAGACTCTTTGTCGGCTTCATTACCGGTAAAATCAGATTAAACCTTTGGGACGGTACTGACAGCAAGAGTAGAATCAACCATGCGTAGATTACGCAGATAAAACAAATATGAACCTTTGACTTTCCATGAACCGACACAAGGTTGTCCAAACAACTATGTGCAAACAGCTATTCCAAACCCTAACATGATGGGTTTATACAAACTACTTTGCCAAAGCCGCCAACAGGTTACCACGCGAAGCGACCACTGAGACTGAGCCGAAGGACGCGAAACGGAAGCGTTACGGCAGCATGTAGCCTTCGCACGCTTCTCCATATCACGTACGAGTCTTCACATACACAGAAGCATCGACCGGCATCTGAAGGAACTGACGGAAAGCTAGCTTCATACGCCGAGCTTCAAAATCAGCAGGAGCCTTCTGAGCAACTTCACTCAAAAATCAGACGCGATCATAAAGCGTACCGCGAACTTCTTACCACGGTCTCAGCGAGTCTCATTCAACGACAACCTTCGCTGAGTTTATGGTCCACGCGGTCACATTACGGCGAGAACCGGAACGCGGTTTACCTTCAGCATCAACGCTCAGCAGGAGCACCTGACGGACGCTCACGTGACCCTGAACCGGCATCCGCTCAGCAGGTAACCTATACAGCTGAGCTGGCAACTCATGCCAGAGACTTCGCAGGCTTCAAAGCAGCTATTTATTCTTCTTCACTGGCGTCGCCGACAAAGAGATCAAACCACCGAAGGTGCGAGAACATCCTCATCCAGTATCTTCAGTGTTCTGCCAACTTCATGAGACATCGACATAGTAGCAGCCAGCTCCGAAGAATGTCACAAGGTAGCGGCACCGCAAGTTCGCATGAATTAAACTCGCCTACTCTGGTTGTCAGACCCTTGATCAGGTGACCCCACGGCACGCGAGAACTTCTTGCCTTCAAAACGGTACGCTTCGGAGCATAAATCTCCAGCGATACGGCGTGTATCCTGACCGGTTGTATCATCCTTAGAGTACCGTCCTCATCCTGCTCGGGCATGTGGAATTTTTGACCTCGAGGCATCTTCGCCATCCGGAATAACTTCATCCGGGTGTTCTTCACGATCACCGATCGAAGGAATATGGGAAAGCAATATAACGCGGCCGGTTTGAGTCTTCAGTCGCGTGATCGTCGCGTTTCGGACGTTAGACATAAACGAGACCAACTCGTCCTGAATCGTCGCGCTTGAAGTACCGGGGCAGCGAAACTCGGTATCGGTAGCAATGGTCTGCACCGAGCTGCCGCTGCCGCAGAGAGCTTGCCAGCATCCTCAGTATCAGGTTGGTAACGGCCTTCTCACCGGCGCAGAGCATCGGGTACCAGCGTTAGGATCATGCCGCGTTGGCGCCTCTTCTTCCTTTCGCAGTAGCAGTGGTAGAAGCAGGTGCGAGCGGCCTGCTTCACATCCTGAGCAGGGCGGTGCCACGAGGTTTTCTTCGGTTTGTGGCTAACTCTGAGCACTTCTACACGTTTGGTTACAGATTGCGGTCTTCTCAGGTGCTTTTTAGCCGCAGCGGCGGGGCCTTCTTTCTTCAGTCGCCGCAGCGCCTTCGCGAGAGCAGTTTCGAGTCTTCTGGCAGAAGGTTTACAGGACGCAAAGGGCCTGCTTAAACCGAAGTCCTGTCGAAGTTTTTGTTGCGGAGATGGTTTTCTTCGCCGCGCAGCGATTTTCCTGCGAGGCTTCTTCACGCGAGTGCCATCTAAAGCGGTCATCAGATATAACGCCTTTCACCGTTATGAATAACAAAAATCAAAGGTTGAAAATCAACTACAATCGAGTCCTAACACATAAAGCCCACACAGCAAAATAAACGACGTTTCCAAAGAAAACCTCTTGGAACGTTTCACATCTCAACTAACTACTTCACACTACAATAGTGAAATTAGAAGAATCATCACCAGTATGTTCGTAGTACCTGTCAACTCCTGTCCGAGCACGTGCGAGTATTCCACATCGTCCTGAGGCAAATATGCCTCAGCCTGACGGTGATCAGGAACCAACAACAGTATCAGAGCAGCAACAAACGCTGATGCTGATTCGTACGTTTATCTAAACACCTGCTTATCCGTCACCAAAAGCCTTAGACTCACTCTGATCTTAGACCTCCGGTGTGCCGAGGCCTCACTGCGGCGAACTCACCCTGCGCGAAGAGAAGAGCCTCAGAAGAACTATCACTGCTGATCCGAAGACGAAACCGACTGAGAAGATGTAACCTCCTGAGACGGTGCCGACTTGAAGAAGGGTGCGACAAGAAATACAACACCTACTGCAAACAACGTTACTCAAAGCCGACCGTCAGAAGATGCTTCAGAATCTTTCCATCCGTCCACGACGAATGTTATCCGCCGCCGACGGTGCACCTGATGGTGAGAATCATCTGGCGAGACACATCACTGACATATCATCGGAAGATGCGAAGAACCGTCACTGAATCCTCGAAAGAACGCGCGTAGAGGTATACTCACCAGCTACCGAGCCCCAAGGATCAGCGTTACAGAAGAATCATCATAGGGTGCGTTATTATCAGAGTACTGCCATCGCAAAGGACTATACGACATCTGCAAGAAGCCCACCTCGCTAGACCAAGTAGCGCTTCAGGAAAATCATCTCAAAATCTTCAGCCAGACGTAGCAAAGCGCGAGCATCACCAGGAGAAACCAACACACGGTAAAACAACTTCATCGCATGAAACCTCAGCATAAGAGCCGCTACGACAAACCCTCAGATGCGATGGGGCGATACCACCCAACTTCAAGTACCTTCGCATGGTAACCGCCGCACGCACCTGAGCTGATAAAACTTATCCACAGAATCGCGTAAAGCACCTACCTTCAGTAAAGCAGATTTACCGATCATCGTCTGCACAGAAAGAAGCCGTAAATGCGGGCACCTTTCGCCAGAAGAAGGTTTAGTAGCTAAGGTAATAACTGGGTTCGCACTGTAAAACGCTTCCACCATCGCTCCGAACTACTCTTCGGTCTTTATCCTCCAACGACGATAAACCACCACGCTACCTGCTACGTGCAGAGCCTAAACGATCCTCAAGACTTAGCAGCGGAAGGAACATCAACATAAAAATTCTACCGAGTATCGATTGCTGCCGAACGCTCACTTTATCCCGCAAGCAGTCTTATTACCGAAGCGTCATCGCGAACCTCGAAACGGGCTGATAAGGAACCAGAGAATCCACATATTCGTGCGCCAAATCGTTTGAGAATTGAAATGATACGCTTCGCCGCTATAAAAGTTAGATGCTCACTGATCATGCGCAAATCACTGCACCATATCCGCAAGAGTAACGCCGAGCTCAAAAACCTCATACTCGAAACGTTTACGCTGCTTCTGACGACGACGTAAAACAACTTCCCAAAAAGTCGCCTTCACCCGGGTACAACCCGACACTCACACGATACTTTTTGATCGGAGACTCATCAACAAAAGCACGAGCGAAATCACATCACGCAGCAACTCGATCCTGAACCAAGTCGATTAACCGCCTGCCGATGCCTGCTTCAAATACAACTGCCGCGGCGACTCGATGTCACTCATCCTATACGACAGCTTTTATCGCACACTGTGAAAAGAAGCACTACTGCGATCCTTCTTCACTAGGAAAGAAACACTGCGCTGCATATCAAGCACAGTTTGAGCAGCAGATTTTGACGTGTAACACGTTCTATGAACCTATAGCCTTTTCGCTTTCTAAATTTTCTTCCCTAAAAGAAGTAGCAGCTTTCCCAGAGAACCGATTAGCTTTCACCATAAACTCATAATCCTTACGTTGCCTCTCCAGCAAATCCTGCGCGAGAAAGCGAAGGACATCCTCCACCTTCACGGGTATCTTTGCTATCCTGACAAAGTATCTTTCCCAATCGGAAACATACTCCAGCTTGGTACCTTCCTGCGCCTGCCCAAAGGACGTAACCGCTGAGCCGCCACTAGCACTGCAGCGCGCCTCAACACTCATCGTTGAGTTTGTGTGGTACCTTCACGCTTGTAAAGATTGACGCAGCGCGGGCGTTATGTAAATTAGTCCATCGTTCTCTTGTTTCTGCGGGTACTAAAAGCACTGTATCTAAAGGAGTTGCCGAGTCAGGTACCGATAGACCTGCAAGATAGGTATCTTCGAGGTTGCTGATCTTGTGTGAAAACAGAGAAACCGTAACCGTGCTTCACCCAGCAGGTTCAGAATACACGTGAATAGCGAACAGGCACGTTTTCAGCTTCCTGTTTTGTGTGTCCTGTGAGAATAACTTAAACATCGAAAACCGTCTTCTAAAGAGAAGACCTAACACTCAAACACAACAAGAGAAACAGGTTCCAGGGTTATTTTATTAGTATCATCTGTAATAAGTGTTTCAGAATCACAGCTGTCAGGTATATTTACCAAAAGTATCAAACGAAAACTCTCTCTGTAACTGCTGCAACGAACCAGTACGTAAAGATGTACCAGCAGGTTCTTGTCTTCATGAACGCATCTGTCTTGAAGGAGACAGGATGACAGAGAAACCTCAGTCATCTCACCAGCGCCATGAGTATGCAGAAAATCAACGACTCCTGCGCCGCCGAAGAACCGCACCGGCGATCCACCTGCGCCAGAAGGAACCCACAGAACCTTCACCTAAAGGAAACCTCCGCGCGGCGCGAAGCGATACCACTGGGCTCGCACCCCAAGCGCTCAGCGCGCAAATCGGCAAAAAGCACCCTCACGCTGCACCGTCATCAAAACTTGCCGCCACAATACTCTGCCACGGTAGAGAATCCTGAACCTGAGAGTAAACCCTGCTGTGCACACATCCTGGTAAACCACCACCCATGCCTAACCTCCCCTCAAAAATAACATATCAAAACAGTATACCAACCCAACTACAGAAAGAACTTGGTTTCCTTCTCACGAAAAACCAAGTTCTTTCCCACGCAACAGGCGATACCCTAAAGAGCAACTTCATATCGTGTGACACGTACGGGACCATCCAGAATCTACCGAACCGAATCCTCAATCACACGGTTCGTACCAGGCACATATCTCCGTCGTGAAGGCGCGACATAAAAGACAATCAGAGCGCACATCAATCGCACAGACTGCCTCCGAGAATTTTTAGCATGGAACCAAACTCCGAGCCAACACCACACCCGGCTGAATAGACATACTCGTCAGCCTCCGCTACACTGAACACCGGCTCCTCGAGGCCCTCAGAGCCACAACTCAGCGGCTGCAGGCTGCCACGTAGCTCGCGACGCATACTCACGCGCACCAGCTCACAGGAGTTCACCGCACGACGACGGCGCTCCAGCACATGCCGAAGCCCCTCGAGAACGCGGTTGCGAGTACGCTTCCGTTGGGGAGCTGCATCCGCATCACATCACCTCTCAACGTCCAAAGACAATGGTGCTCGTCTCCATTTCTTGCAGAGCAGCCTTATGCACGCCTCCTGCCAGTGATACCGACCGAGACTTAACACTCGGTAACCTGAGCGAGATGTAGGCGACTGGAGACGCCCGCCTGCTGATCCTCCTCAGTCTGAAAACTGACGAAAACGTCGCCTCCACAAACTGATGCACGCGCTTCACCTGCTGCAGCGGCAACAGCTCTCCCAATCAACGACCAGAAAGCACGGCGCAAACGTAGACTCCAGACCCACGCCTGCACATGCACCAGCATGCCATGCAAAGATCAGCAACAACCTCAATGATATCACCGGAAGAAGCTTGCGGAACGCGAACAACTTCCGAGCGAACGTAGGAAACCTCGCACGTGCGCCACCACGCCTGCCCGTAAAAACTGCGCAACACAGACTCACTGTGGAAACCAAAGCTGACGAAAACCCTGCCTTCGTCCCGAACGATGCAGTACGCTACCCGTGGCCTATGTATCCGCCAACGCCGTTGCGGTAGACGGTAGCCTGCACCGGTGTGTGCTGCGTTAGCACACCACCCTTACGCTGCGCGTGATCCTGCCACTGCTGCGGCGGGCCGCGCAGAACAATCGTTGAAACTTCGCCAGGTTTTCAGATCGCGCACCCTCATAATAACGGTCACACCCGCATCATGCGGAATATTCCAGGTCAGACGTCTGATTCAGCATCGTAATCAGCGATGTGCGTACCGTGAAATCGAGTGCCAGAATCGAGACTCCCCAGCCGTATCACTGAGCCGTCAGCGTCGCCAGCGTCAAAAATACCGCGAAAACCCACACGTTGATAACTTCACCTTGGATGAGTTTCTGCGCACTGTTATCCGGTAGCGGTGCCGGAAGTAGGACCACTTCACCGCGTGCAGAGAATCGGCGAAAAGCGTTGATAGCCGAAGAACTAACGATGTCTGCGGCATAAGAGAAGGTACATACATCCTAAAAGAGGGAAGGCGGTCGATCGCATTCAGAGATGTCCCCAATATCATCAACCCACGGTAGTTTAGCGATACCTTTTCGTGAAGCTGTAAGATAACTTGTACCGTCTGCACTGTTCGCCAGTGCTCGACGAACTTCCAGTAACGCAGAATCGAGCGGGTTTAATACGCAGGTTTCAAACCTTGCATGTGACTGGAAGAAAGAAAGATCGAGAACCGTGTATAAACGCTCTAAGAAATACAAAGGGATGAATATACATTCATCCATTTTCAGATTCTGATTTTGGCTGACATAAGATTCACGGTTTGAGAGTATATTCATGTTGCATTGACATGACGCGTCAGCCACGCATCGCATGGATGACGCGGCTGACGTTCTTCGCACCATCTGCTTTTCCAGCTCTGTATACCGTGACGCATGTTCTGGCAAATACTACGCCAGCGGTATGGTACGACGCTGACTTGCGTAACAACCTTCCGATACACCGCTACCACATCCGTATCGAAAAGCGCCTGCACCACAGCCACATCTTCAGGGATGCCTAACGCAGCCTCGGACTTCTTCGCTTGATACTTCATCGGATGGTGACCGGCTCATCACTGCATAACGGTATCACAAAGCCGACAGTGGGCTCCTGGTTCTCACCGCCTTCCGTACCTCACCATGTTACCGGTACAGAGCTGCAGCCTAAAGTCCGAGTTTGAGTGGGAGTTCTCCTCGTCGGCATGTGGGTTTGCCAGTGCTGAGCTGATCTGCGCCGACTTTTGCTAAATTGCTCACCGATGCACCGGTATCTGTCTTAGCGCTTTGAAACCTGTGAGCAATGAAAGAGCCGTTTCAAAGAAATGTGAATATAAAACAGGTGAAGATTTTGAACTACCAAGAAGAATTTGGCATAACTACCGTCCTTATGTAACAGCAAGTTAGCATCAGATTATACCAAACCACCTGTGCGTCTGTGGTAAATCAGAATCCGAAGAAACGTGACTGGGATCGTAATCGCTAAAGCGCATCACGATTAGCGGCAAAATAAATGCAAATCCTTCAAAAACTGCGTTACCGCGAACATCATCGCGAAGAAACCAACCACCCACGCAAAGACTCCGGCGATGCCTGAAAATCACTGCGGCGACAAACCCAACGACGACCGATCGTAAACAGCTTTACCGAAAAACCGCCGCTAGGTGGGCCTTGCGAAGAACTGTCCATCAGTTACAGCGCGCCAAATCCGACGCGGAAGATGCGGGCGGTACCGAGGAGCGAAAGCGACGAAAGCTGAGCGTCGCAGAACTCGTCTCCGAATCAGCGGCCAGATCAGCCTCAACACCTCCGCTAACTTCGTCGAGATGCAGATGCAGAGCGACGATCCACATCCACAAACGTAGGGATCAACCACCACGGAAGACCGTGCGCCCGCAGAACACGAGCTACTCACCGACCGGAAATACCATTTCCCACGGAACTCGCAACGACGGCAAACGCACAAAACCACAGAACAGAGACGACGGAACGCGCACCTCATCCAAGGACGAACGCGAAGCCACCTCATCAGACAGCTCACGCACCGGCTCAATCTCGAACGTCGATCACCAAAGGTACCTTCGATCACACCATCCTTCTCAAACGTCACCTCAAACACGCATTGCAGAGACACGCGCACAATGCGCCAGCACGTAAAGCATACCCACCCAAAATACGCAGTACGCATAAAGACCGCGATACACAGTCTGATCCTGGGCAAGCTGAACTACTACGGTATTCACAATCACCCATGTCCCTCCTCGCGCGTCGCGCAGAGTTTGTTACCACCGCAACCGTCAAAGTCCTCCTGCACCACCGCAGGTAAGGACTGTACAGATACTCCACGCCAAACCGTGATACGTCACGCACCGCGCAAGTTTCTTCGCCATAGCCGCTGTCACGCGAAGGACGCACCCTCCCGATGCTCCTGCGCGAAAGACTCGCGACCATCGCTGCTGGCTTCGTGAACGTCTGCATCACATGCGATGAAACCACTTTTGTACCGGTGTTTCAGAGTACACGCACTACCCGCTACAAAGGTCACGCACCACATACAGCGAGCACGTCCACCGCGCGCGTCGTCATGCGTGCGATAACTTCCCGCAAACTGAACCAGACCAGCGGCCGCGATACCCGCGCAGACGGAACTGAAAATAACGACCTGACGCTACACGAAACGGCCAGAAAATGCGAGACGGTAGAAAGCTGGCAAACTCCTGCGGCGCGGCACCCTCCTCAACATACGTACCCGTACAGCTGCGGAGAGCAGAAAAATCACGCCGAATCCGTTCAAAACACCCATAACCATACCCTTCACATCATCAGCAGAAATACTAAACTACAAAACATCACTGAATGATGGCTTCCATAGTGTCGGTGAAAACCAGAAACCATCACACAAACTTCTCAGAATCAACAAACTAGCAGGAAAAGAGAGTCTCCTTATCTGTCTGCGACCCACCACGGATGCAAGGAACCAAAACCTCATTAAAACATCACTCACCTCACCACACGAGAAAGCCACAAAGATTCTCACATGAAACCGGTTCATCAGGTGCACACAACTGCGTAAACTGCGCCGCCAGTTGTCAAATAAAGTTCAATATCAAAACAGCATCAAGCCTCACCCAACACCCACCCAACACACATTACGCGGATAAACCACCGTCTCCACGAAACGCAATTCTCATGGATCACAAAGAACAATGCAGACTCATCCACGACACAAGCTCAATATTATCACACTTATTATCCCACGGAGAAAGTACTCCCGGCGCACGATGCCCATACCAGTGCCGGACACCGCGCAACCTCATACGAACCGCGCCAGGCCACAACTCACAAAGGCGTTACCAAATCCTCCACGAACCCCAACAACTGCCCTATCAACTACACAAGAAACAACACAGAAACAACATCCGAACTCAGACCCGCACACAGAAACCTGCACGCTGAAACTCAACGAATCATCAAACACCAAAACTACACACCAAAACCTGACAGAAACAACCACCAACGGATCATCCTCACGCGAAACCCTCTACAAGCTCACTCAGCGAAACCTGACTCACAAAACGGCCACCCACGCCACCAGGCACAAAAAACAGTCGCTCCTCACCGCCGCGCGCCAGCGAATCAGAAGAACACACCCTCAAGATCACGAGCCTCAGGACGAAAACCCGTCACAGAACTCCACACAGAGCAACAGCGATACCACCTTCACTCCGCGAGGCTAACCCCACACAGGACGGGCACTACGCAGATCCACCTCACCACACCACGCGCACCTAGCCGAAACACCCACACCCAGCACACGATTACGACGCGAGCGCCGAGACGAACCACCCTGCTGTGGCTGGCATCGAAGACTTGCGCTAAACGCACATAATAACCCTTCCACTAAACCACCAAAGAACCAACCTAAGAACCGAAATAAACGCCATATAACACTAAAACGACAAGATCGCCAGGACGTACTAGCATTACAACACTCAGGTCAATCAGTAAACCCACACCCGCGCGCACCATCACCAAACGAAGCACATCCTCAGCGACACGCGTACGAACTCTAAAACAAATCACCCTGCGGGAACAGCACGCCGGCTGCAGGTACCATCAAAACATCCATAGAATCCCCACAAACCTGTGCGACAGCACAAACGCCACCACGGGAACGTCCCAGAACAGACACTCTCGAACAATTGCACATCCTGGCAACTGAAGAACCTCCGAAAAATCCACCCCAATCAACGAATTTACCAACAAACTCCTCCTGGCAACCTAAAGAAAACAGATAGATCATCCTCAACCACACACGATGCAAAGACCAGCGACGGACCTGCGCAAACTCACTCACAACACAACAGCTCGATCCGAAGACTACGGCTCAACACCCATATACCACTGCAACAAAAGCGGGACCCCTCATAACAAACCACCGGAAAAATACCTCATCAAAGACACACCTAAAGAAAACACCGTTCCTCCACGAAATATCAAACCCTCTAAAATCTTCACGAACCCTTAAACTAAACAGCGGTACCAGCAGAAGAGTGCGGGGTAGAGACAGATTGAGACACATTCAGGTGAGACACCATCAACCCAGCTTCAAACACGTAACCCAGCGCAGACGTATCAAGAATACTCTCCATCAAACCCCCCTGCCGTTACCCTTCGTTGAGGCGCCTGGTACGCGGGGCGAAGCTGAAGGAAAGACAACATCACGCTTTACGACGACGAAGAACTCCACAAATCACGATTCAGGATCAAAAAGCGGAACCATTACAGAGAAACGCCCAAACAACTCCTCACCGCAAAACCTTTTCACAAAATCTCATCACCCACCAGAAAGGTTAACCCTGTAAAATACCACGTCCGGAAGTCAGAAGATGCATCCTCCCGAAGCGTACGATTGGACTCCCACAGTGGTTTTGACTGACGCAGTACCCGTTCGATACATCTCAGCAGTAGAGAGAGCTTCCCAAAAAAAATAAGACCTAGACAAAAATCCTCTACATCCCTGTCAAGCGCAACGGACACCAACCGATTATAAAGATTATATTTAACACCCGCCTGTGGACAGGGGCAATCATTAAATCAAAACGATAACAGTCACAAAACCAATATAGAAAACTAAACTCTCACCATATCAAATTACATCACATACAAATAACCCCCAAACATACAGTCGTTGAAAACGCAATAAACTCAAAACTAACGAGAACCGGAATAAAGCCCGCACACCCGGAGACAGACCGAAGGCGACACAAGCGGTACCAAAACGCAAACACCTACACCCGCAGGCAGCAACAGACAGAACCGACACGCATCAAAACCCACTGCGCCCGAACAAACCTCACGGTCAAAATACAAACCGAATCAAACCCCTCACCGGAACCAAAACCGACCCTCCAGACCTTCACCTGCAGCACCGACGCAGGAATACAGCCCCACCTGAAAAACCTGCGACCTGCTCTCATCACACCTGCCAGGCGGACGACAACACCTCAAGACCTGCCCCAACCGCGAAACCGAAACCACCACCTGTACAGCGATAACGACTCCCAACCCCACTAACAGCAGCTGCCCGACACAGAAGCGTCAGGCGCACTCACTACCGACAACGCGGAGAACAAACTGAACCCATGCAAACTCCCTGCTAATGATCCGAAAAGCGTCACCGGAACTGACTGGATCATCCACAAGCCGTCAAACACACCAAAACACCACGAAACTGCATCGCCGCTGCCATCACCTCAGGACTAATTGAACTGGTCCACCAGAGTTACCCATTCACCGTTCGGACAAACCCCCAATAAAAATGTCTGCATTATCCCTAAATCTAAACCAGCCTGCACATCTTTACCACTACGAGATGCAAGGAAGAAAGCAATCATAACC